>Ga0308160_10007772_pt1 | contig 10559 bp, 12 predicted proteins | sample PhyFR1_FD_201036 | JGI IMG/M metagenome (GOLD analysis project Ga0308160, IMG submission 201036) | Phyllosphere microbial communities from UC Gill Tract Community Farm, Albany, California, United States - DLSLF.R1 | ecosystem: Host-associated > Plants > Phyllosphere > Unclassified | place: USA...
AGCGAATTATAATGCGGCAAATGGAAAACCCTACCCAATTCGTCCAGTGGCTGCGCTCTGTCGCGCCGTATATTCATGCCTTTGGCGGCAAGACCTTTGTCGTCGCTTTTCCCGGCGAACTGGTCGCCGCCGGCGCCCTGCCGGTGCTGGCGCAAGACCTGTCCCTGCTGGTCGCACTCGGCATCCGCATCGTGCTGGTGCACGGCTCGCGGCCCCAGGTGGCCGAGCAGCTCGCGCTGCGGAATGTCGAGGGACGCTTCCACAACGGCGTACGCATCACCGACACCGCGGCCATGGAATGCGCCAAGGAAGCGGCGGGCGAACTGCGCCTCGATATCGAAGCGGCCTTCAGCCAGGGCTTGCCGAACACGCCGATGTCGCACGCGCAGATCAGCATCGTCTCGGGTAACTTCGTCGTCGCCCGTCCGCTGGGCGTGATCGACGGCGTCGATTTCGAACTCACGGGCGTCACGCGCAAGATCTCGGCCGAGAAGATCGCCCCGATCCTGCAGTTCGAGGACAACCTGGTGCTGCTCTCGCCGCTGGGCTTTTCACCAACCGGCGAAGTCTTCAACCTGACGATGGAAGACGTGGCCGCCTCGGCCGCGATCGCCCTGCATGCCGATAAGCTCATCTACATCACGGAAACGCCGATGATGTCGGACGCCGCCGGCACCGAGATCCGCGAATTGTCTTCGCACCAGGCCGAAGCCGTACTGCAGGCGAACTTCCTGCCGCCCGACGCGGCCTTCTACCTGCGCCACGCGATCAAGGCCTGCAACAGCGGCGTCGACCGCGCGCACATCGTGCCCTTCGAGATGGACGGCTCGGCCCTGCTCGAGCTGTTCACCCACGACGGCGTCGGCACCATGATCAGCCACGAGAACCTGGAAAGCCTGAGACAAGCCACAATTGAGGACGTCGGCGGAATTATCAAGCTGATCGAACCACTCGAAGCCGACGGCACCCTGGTCTACCGCGGCCGCGAACTGATCGAACGCGAGATCGAGCAGTTCTCCGTCATCGAGCACGACGGCGTGATCTTCGGCTGCGCGGCGCTCTACCCCTTCCCGGAAGAGAAAATGGGCGAAATGGCCTGCCTCACCGTGAATCCGGACGTGCAGGCCCAGGGCGACGGCGAACGCATCCTCAAGCACATGGAAAACCGCGCGCGCGCGGCCGGTCTGACGAAACTGTTCGTGCTGACCACGCGCACCGCGCACTGGTTCAAGAAGCGCGGCTTCCAGCCCGCGACCGTGGACGACCTGCCGAAGGACCGCCAGCACATGTATAACTGGCAGCGCAAGTCACAGATCTTCATCAAGAACTTATAATTGCGCTTTACCTTACACCGAATCAGGAGCATTACATGGCCCGCACCGTCCACTGCGTTAAATTGAACAAGGAAGCCGAAGGGCTGGACTTTCCGCCGGTCCCTGGCGAAATGGGCAAGAAGCTGTACCTGTCCGTCTCGAAAGAAGCCTGGCAGGGCTGGCTCAAGCACCAGACCATGCTGATCAACGAGAACCGCCTGAACCTGGCCGACGACCGCGCACGCAAGTACCTGGCGACCCAGATGGAAAAGCATTTCTTCGGCGAAGGCGCCGACCAGGCCGTCGGTTACGTGCCGCCAACCGCCTGATTTTTACGCAAGCCGCTCCCCCATCCGTAGGGTGGACGGGTCTCCCGTCCACGCGTCCCACAACCCTCGGATCATTCGCGGCATATCACCAGCCGGTTGAACGCGTGGAGTGAGGCGGGCTAGATGCCCGCCTCACGCGAAGCGGGGAACCCGTCCACCCTACCGCCATCACCCGAAATCCAGTCCGATCTGCTCGCCGCCTTCAGGCGGATAAGTGATCCGCGTCCCCTCCACCTTGGCAAACGGCGTCAGCGCCGCCGGCTTCCTCTTGCCCGGATTGATAATGTGCTCGACCGGAATCCCGCGCACCAGCAGCGCGTCCGCCACCAGCGAGCGGTGGCAGCGCCAGGGCACCGATTCGGCGCACATCAGCACGCAGCGCGTGTTGCTGGCCAGGTCGATCACCGCATCCACGTTCTTCGCAAATTCCGGCGTCTGCATGTAATCGGCATAGCCGCGAAAGGAGGTATTACGCCAGCCGCTGTTGATGGAATCGGGCCTGGGCCGGCGCAGGCCGCCCAGGCCTGGCATCTGCCGGTATTCGATGCCAGCTTCCTTCAGCGACAGCGGCAGCTGGTCCTGGCCGAACTGCGGATTGTGGCGCGACTTCGGCACGGTGCGGATGTCGAGTAAAACAACCACCTCGTTCTGGCGCAGCAGCTCGATGAATTCCTCGATGGTCCGGTTCGAGTGGCCGATGGTGCAAACGATGTCCGTGTTCACTGTACAACTCCCGATATCGAAATCGTATTCTCGCGCTGATGGGATTTGCCCGGCGCCGCGGAGCCCGTCGTACAATCGACGGACCGCCATCCGGCCTCAAAGAAAAAGATGAACATGCTTGCCGCATTCGACAACCTGCTGATGGACGACCGCCCGCGCGATTTGAAAAGCCTGCGCCGCGGCCTGGTCGAGTTCCTCTATTTCGGCTTCAAGAACGCGCGCTCCTGCCTGTTCGTCTTCACCTTCATGGCGACCGTGCTGGCCATGCCGCGCGCCGGCCTGTTCGGCATCCCGCGCTACGACCTGCTGCTGATCGTCGCGCTGGGAATCCAGTTCTGGATGGTCTACGCGAAGCTCGAGACCTGGGACGAACTGAAGGCCGTCTGCCTGTTCCACATGGTCGGGTTCGCGCTGGAGGCATTCAAGGTGTCGGGCAGCATCCAGTCCTGGAGCTATCCGGATTTTGCGTACACCAAGATCTTCGGCGTGCCGCTGTTCGCCGGCTTCATGTACGCCTCGGTCGGCAGCTACATCGTGCAGGCCTGGCGCATGTTCGACCTGCGCATCCGCCACCACCCGCCCTACTGGATGGCGGCGACGATCGCGATCCTGATCTACGCGAACTTCTTCACCCACCACTACATCGGCGACTACCGCTGGTACCTGGCGGCCTGCGCGCTGGGCCTGTATTCGCGTACCACCGTCATCTACCGCCCGCTCGACCGCGACCGCCAGATGCCGCTGATGCTGGGCTTCATCCTGATCGGCTTCTTCATCTGGCTGGCAGAAAACATCAGCACCTTCTGGGGCATCTGGCGCTATCCGAACCAGCTGGGCGCCTGGTCCGCCGTCCACATCAGCAAGTGGAGTTCGTGGTCGCTGCTGGTGATCATGACCTTCACGATTGTCGCCAGCCTCAAGCACATCAAGAGCAAGATTCACATCGCGCAGGATTGAGCGGACGCGACAAAGCCCGCGCAACCCTTGGCGGGTGCACGGGCTTCTTCAAATGCCGGGCCAGACTTACTTCGAGGCGTCCTGCATCTTTTCGCCGGCACGCTCCACTGCCTTGCCGGCCGAGTTGGTAGCATTGGCGGCGCCTTCCTTCACGTCCTGCGCGGCTTCACGCGATTCCTGGCGGATCTCGGCGCCGGCTTCCTTCATGTTGGCAGCGGCGCGGTCGGTTGCGGCGTCGACGTTGGCGGCAGCGCGATCGGTGGCGTTCTCGATACGGTCGCCTGCACGCTCGGCAGCGGCGCCGGCAGCGGCAGTTGCTTCACGGGTTTCCTGGGCGGCGTTGGCGGCGGTGTTGTCGATGGCCTTGCCGGCTTCCTGGGCTGGACCGGTCGATGGATCGTTGTCGGCTTTCTTGCAACCGGTAGCGGCGATGGCAACAGCAAACATCAGGGCGGAAATGGCAGTCTTGTTCATGGTGAGCTCCTTATCAAATTGTTATGGTCAGATTACACGTTTCCACGGACAAGGGCCGCACGTTACAGTTGTTACATTTGCATCATTTTGTTAGCATGCATGCCAGTCATGCGTTTCAGATAAACGAAAGCACCGTGGTTCCTACCCTCCTCCCCTCCGAAGTCGAGTTCATCGCCATCCGCGCCCAGGGCCCGGGCGGCCAGAACGTCAACAAGGTCTCGTGTGCCGTGCACGCCCGCTTCGACGTCAAGGCATCCTCGTTGCCGGACTACGTCAAGGAACGCCTGCTCGCGATGCGCGACACCCGCATCACGCGCGAAGGCGTGCTGGTACTGAAAGCCCAGCAGTCGCGCAGCCTGGAACAGAACAAGGAAGACGCCCTGCAGCGCCTGCAAGCGCTGATCGACGCCGCGGCCGTGGTGCCGACGGTGCGCCGGCCGACCAAGCCGACGCGCAGCTCGCAGCGGCGCCGGCTGGATGAAAAAACGCGCAGCGGCCAGATCAAGGCGCTGCGCGGCAGGGTCAGCGAGTGATCAGGAACGCTTGAGCTGACCGATGACGCTCGCCACCTTGGTGGTGATCACATCGACCGCCGGGCCATTCGCGCCGTGCGGCAGGATGACGTCGGCGTGGCGCTTGGTCGGCTCGATGAACTGCTTGTGCATCGGGCGCACCGTTTCCAGGTACTGGTTGACGATGCTCTCCGTCGTGCGGCCGCGCTCGGCAATATCGCGCTGCATGCGGCGGATGAAACGGACGTCCGCAGCGGTGTCGACAAAGATCTTCAGCGACATCATCTTGCGCAAATCCGCGTCATACAGGGCAAACAGGCCTTCGATCACGATGACCGGGGCCGGCTTGACGGGAATGGTTTTGTCGGAGCGGTTATCGATCGTGAAGTCGTACTCCGGCATCTGGATCGTTTCGCCGTTGCGCAGGGCCTGGACTTGCTGCACCAGCAAGGGCCAGTCGAACGCATCGGGATGGTCGTAATTCTGCTTGCGGCGCACTTCCGGGGTGAGGTCGGACTGGTCGCGGTAGTAATCGTCCTGCATCACGACCGACACCATCTCGGCGCCGAAGGAAGCCAGCACCTGCTGGGTCACCGTTGACTTGCCACTGCCGCTACCGCCGGCGACACCAATGACAAACGGGGGGGAAGAAATCTGATTCATCCCCGTATGATACCGGAGCGGCAGCACACTGGCATAGGCAGGTTCTACTACAAGGGGCCTCTGAACAACGTGACTTCCAGGTAGCCGAGTGAACGTGCACGTCCAGCAGCATCGATCACGATCCTTGCCTGCAGCGGTGGAACCCCGTCGCCCTGGATTGACAATTCGTGGTCCAGCTTTGGCGTTCGCTTCCGCCTTGCCTCTGCCAGGAGCGTCTCGCTTGCCAGGCCGAGGTCGAAGCCAACTTCAGGCCGAGCGTTGTTCAGCGTTCGAAGCAGGGACGCGGCAGTCTCATATGCCATTGCATCGGTGTATGTTTTCGCAAAAAGTTCGGGAGCTTCGAATCTGATTTTAGTGACGAAATACTCACATCCGCCGTGCTCTACTTTGACCTGCATGCCGGGTGCAAGCTTGAATCGCTCTACGGCCTCGTGATCGGACTTGAGCGTAAAGATATGCGCTTGCACATCCTTGCGAGCGGCAGCAAAAACGGGAGATGGCGTGCTTCGGACGCAGTCGTCTGCTTGTACCGCCGAGCACATGACCAAGGCAGTGAAACCGAGACTACAAACAGATTTTTTCGCTCTCCCCGCCTTGTTCATATGCCTCTCCCCTTGAGTTGAGTCTCCGAGTATAGCCGCCTACGGCTCCACAAATTCCGCTTGCGTCCTTCCTCATCCACGCTAGAATAGTAATGAGAATCATTCTCATTGACGCAAAAGGAAAGCCATGTGCGATAAACACACGCGTTTCACTTCCGCCGAGGACGGTCTGCGCCCGCAAGGCTCGCGCCGCCGCCGTTTATGGGAGCTGTCCCATACCTGCCACTGCCCGCTGATCGGCGTTGGCCTGTCGATGCAGGGACTGCGCAAGCTGACCGAGAAGGTGGTCGGCGCCCTGCCCGAGCATGACGACTACGAGCTGCACGTTGGCGTCGTGAACGAATGCATGACGCGCAAACCCCTGTCGGAAGCCCTGCAGAAGGAACTCGACCGGCGCTATGCGGCCGAGGTGGCGCGCTTTTACAAGGCGCGCAGCACGGCGCAGCTGAAGGTTCTGTGGGACGAGGCCGTCGCCGCCGGCAACGTCGCCGGCGCCTTCTGGGCAGGTCTCACCCATGCCCGCTGCACTGGAGCGCTGGAAGAGCAGATGACGCGCGACATCCACATGGTGCAGCACCAGGCCGGCGCCTGCGCCCGGGTCGATATGGAGAAGTACAAGGCCCTGCTGCTCGATAACGCCCGCCTGCAGCGCGAGCTGGCCGGCACTCGCGAGCGCTGCAATGCGCTCGTCCGGGACAAGGCGAACGCGGCGCGCGAACACGAGACGGCGCTTATGGGACTGCGCGCGCTGGTGATCGGCAAGGAGACCGACGCCGAGGCGGCGCGCGCCGAACTGGCGGCGCTGCGCGCCTCGATTCCGGAACTGGAAACGCGCAAGCGGCTCGCCAATCGATTGGCACTGATGGAGGCGCGCGAGGAGGCGCTGCGGGCGCAGCTGGCCGTGCTCAGGGAAGAATCCGCGTTGCCGGTAGAGACAGTAGCCGAAGCGACGCCCGTACCGAGCGTCCTGCCCGCCCAGCCGGTCCGCCTGACCGAACGCAGCATCCTGTGCGTCGGCGGCCGCAGCGGCAACGTGCCGATCTACCGCAGCATCGTCGAGCGCGTCGGCGCCCGCTTCGCGCACCACGATGGCGGCCTGGAAGACAGCAGCGGCATGCTCGACGCCAGCCTGGCCGCGGCGGACCTCGTGATCTGCCAGACCGGCTGCATCAGCCACGGCGCCTACTGGCGCGTGAAGGATCACTGCAAGCGCACCGGAAAACGCTGCGTGTTCGTGGACAATCCGAGCGTGTCGACGTTGGCGCGCACATTGCAGGAAGTAGAAACGGCGCCGTGAAAGGCGCCGTTCGGGAATAACTCACATCTTGCGACATTGGCGCAGCTCGCAGCGCGCCATGAACACCTTGCCGTCGCTGCACTGCAGGCGGTAGACCTCGACCGGCCCCGGCTCGGTGATCAGTCCCGCGCCCTGCCCCACGCAGGCATGCTGGCGCGCCAGCTGCTCGACCGTCACCGACGAGACGCCGATGCGATACGGCACGCGCTCGATCGGCACGCCATCCGCATCGACCAGCCCTGCGGCCGGTTTGGACGCGGGCGTGGCCGGCGCGGCGGGCGCCGGCGCACGGAACATCGAACAGCCACCTACGAGGCTTGCCACCACCAGCGCCAGCAGTGCTTTCATCGCGTCTCCGCCAGGATCAGAAGTTCAAGGTCTTGACGCCGTCCGCCGTGCCCAGCAGGCAGACGTTGGCGCCGCTCAGCGCGAACAGGCCGACCGCGATCACGCCCACGATGCCGTTGATCTCCGTCTCCAGCGCTTTCGGATCGGCGATCTGCAGGCCGGCGACGTCGATGATCTCGCCGCCGTTGTCGGTGATGAAGGCCTCATCGCTGCCTGCCTTGGTGCGCAGGCGCGGCTGGCCGCCGAGGGCAGCCAGGCGGCGCATCACGGCGGCGCGCGCCATCGGAATCACCTCCACCGGCAGCGGGAACTTGCCCAGCGTGTTCACCAGCTTCGAACCGTCGGCGATGCAGACAAAACGCTTCGACACCGAAGCGACGATCTTCTCGCGCGTGAGCGCCGCGCCGCCGCCCTTGATCATCGCGCCCTGCCCGGTGATCTCGTCGGCGCCGTCGACGTAGACGGCGATCGATTCGACCTCGTTCAGGTCGAACACCGGAATGCCGTGGCCGCGCAGGCGCGCCGCGGTGGCTTCGGACGACGCGACGGTGCCCTTGATGCGGTCCTTGATCTTCGCCAGTTCGTCGATGAAGAAGTTGGCGGTCGAGCCGGTGCCCACGCCGATGATTTCGCCGTCGACCACGTAATCGATGGCGGCGCGTGCCACGGCTTGCTTGAGTTCGTCCTGAGTCATGATGTCTGCAATGGTAAGAAGGAATGGCGACATTTTAACGGATCGCCGGCGCCCTTCGTGGCCAAGCGTCCACGCAACACATGCATATTCGATTTAGCCGTGTGCATATCCATTTTGTATTGCCGAACGTTGCGAATTCCCTGACACTGAATTGATTGCAATTTGGCATCTCATTTGCCATTTCTCCAGACAGGGACACGATGAAAATCTTCACCAAGAAGCGGGTACTCGTGGCCGGCGTCCTGCTCGTGGCGGGCGCAGCCGCCTTTGCCTACGCCAAGCGCAGCAGCGAGGACAAGACGCCGCCGCTGAAGTACCGCGCCAGCGCCGTCGATACCGGCAGCATCACGCATACGGTCACGGCGACCGGCACCATCAATCCGGTGGCGCTGGTGAACGTCGGCTCGCAGGTATCGGGCACCGTCGTCGAGCTGAATGCCGACTTCAACGACCGCGTCAAGAAGGGGCAAGTGCTGCTCAAGCTCGACCCGACCATCTTCAACGCCCAGGTCGGCCAGGCGCGCGCCAGCGTGTCCTCGGCCCAGGCCTCGCTGCGCCTGGCCCAGGCCAGCTTCGAGCGCAACAAGCAGCTGGTGGCGCAGAACTTCGTCTCCAGCCTGGCGCTCGACCAGTCGCGCCGCGAGCTCGACGTCGCCCAGGCCAACCGCCAGCTGGCGCAGGCCCAATTGGAACGCGCGCTGGCGGACCTGAACAACAGCGTGATCCGCAGCCCGATCGACGGCGTCATCATCAAGCGCACGATCGACCTCGGGCAAACGGTGGCGGCCTCGTTCAACACGCCGAACCTGTTCCAGATCGCCAAGGACCTGACCAAGATGCAGATCGATACCAGCGTCTCGGAAGCCGACGTCGGCGCGCTGAAGGACGGCCTGCCGGCGCGCTTCGTGGTCGACGCCTACCCGAGCCGCGAGTTCAACGCCACCATGCGCCAGTTCCGCCTGGCGCCGAACGTGGTGCAGAACGTCGTCACCTATAACGTCGTGCTCGACGTCGACAACCAGGAAGAGCTGCTGAAGCCCGGCATGACGGCCCAGGTGCGGCTGGTGGTCGACAACCGGCCGAAGGCCCTGCGCATCCCGACCGCGGCACTGCGCTTCCGCCTGTCGGAAGAAGAGCAGGAAAAGGAGCGCAAGGAGCTGGCGGCGAAGGCGGCCAGGGAACCGGCCAAGGCCACGCTGCCGCCGCTCGAGGACGACCTGGCCTTCCGCACCGCGAACGAGACCGCGCGCATGTTCAAGGTCTATAAACTCGACGCGAAGAACGAGGCGCACCCGGTCGACATCCGCATCGGCCTGTCCAACTTCCGCTATACCGAAGTGGTGAGCGGCGACCTGAAAGCGGGTGAGCGCGTCGTGACGCGCTCGATCAAGCCGGCCGAGGACATGTGATGACGGCAGCCTTGATCGACATCCAGGCTGTCACGAAGAGCTACGTTTCCGGCAGCGTCGAGACGCCGGTGCTGTTCGGCGTCGACCTGCGCGTCGAGCGCGGCGACTTCATCGCGGTGATGGGCCAGTCGGGTTCGGGCAAGTCGACGCTGATGAACATCCTCGGCTGCCTCGACCAGGCCAGCGGCGGAGAATACCGCCTCGACGGCGCCGACACCCGTTCCCTGTCTCGTCCCCAACTGGCCGAGATCCGCAACCGCACGATCGGCTTCGTGTTCCAGAGCTTTAATCTCATCAAGCGCATGAGCGTGATCGAGAACGTCGCGCTGCCGCTGATCTATGCGGGCGTGCCGCGCGCACGGGCGCTGGCGAAAGCGAAGCAGGAACTGGAGCGCGTCGGCCTCGGCGAACTCGGCAAGCGTACGCCGAACCAGCTCTCGGGTGGCCAGCAGCAGCGCGTCGCCATCGCGCGCGCGCTGGTGGGCGACCCGCCGCTGATCCTGGCCGACGAGCCGACCGGGAATCTCGACACGCACACCAGCGACGACATCATGCGCGGCCTGCAGACACTGAACCGCGAGCGCGGCATCACGATCGTGCTGGTCACGCACGAACCCGACATCGCCGCCTGGAGCCACAGGCTGGTACGCCTGAAGGATGGACGCGTGCTGTACGACGGCCCGTCCGCCGAGGGGCTGCGCCAGCTCGCCGCCAGCCACGAACAGCTGCTCTCCGGGAGCCCGGCATGAAGCTCTACCAGGTAATGGTGGAAGCCTTCCGCTCGATGGCGGCGAACCGCCTGCGCACCGCGCTGACCATGCTCGGCATCGTGATCGGCATCGCCTCGGTGGTGCTGATGCTGGCGCTGGGTGCCACCATGCAGCGCTTCATCAAGAAGGAGATGGAGATGCTCGGGACGAACATGGTCTACATCATGCCGGGCGGCGACCGCATCGCCGAACAGCGCAGCCGCAGCGGCGCCGCCCCTTCGCTGACGGTGGCCGACGCCGACGCCCTAAACCGCCTGCCAAGCCTGGCCGGCGCGGCGCCGGCGCTGCAGGGCAGCTTCAAGCTTGCGGCCGGCAACGAGACCTCGACCAGCATCGTGCACGGCGTGACGCCGGCCATGTTCAGGATCCGCAACTGGAAGGTCGAGCAAGGCAGCATGTTCACCGACGACGACGTGCGCGCGGCGTCGCGCATGGTGGTCGTCGGCCAGAAGGTAGCCGACCAGTTCT
>Ga0308160_10007773_pt1 | contig 10559 bp, 16 predicted proteins | sample PhyFR1_FD_201036 | JGI IMG/M metagenome (GOLD analysis project Ga0308160, IMG submission 201036) | Phyllosphere microbial communities from UC Gill Tract Community Farm, Albany, California, United States - DLSLF.R1 | ecosystem: Host-associated > Plants > Phyllosphere > Unclassified | place: USA...
TGGCATAACCAACAGACCAGTGCGCGTGATCCTCGGTGCTCCCGGCCTGAGTCGCATCAATGCGAATCACTTCAAGGTCAACGAGTTGAAAGCCTTGCTCGTAGCTCATCGCCCACGACCTGACACGACGAGTTCGATCATTGCGTTGTTGTCCAAAGCGCGGTCATGGCTCGAGTTGACGCCAGGCCAGGTGAATCCGATCTTCGACCTGCCCCTGGACTCGGAAGCGCTCGGAGCGTTGTGCCCTGCACAGTCATCAAGCACTTCCGTCGACAGGCGCGCGCCTACTGCGAGCGCGTAACGCCGTATCGTCGCAAGCGTCGGGTTTGCGTCGTACCGTTCAAACGCGGCAACAGTTGGTTGGCTCACGCCCATACGTTCAGCGATGATGTCCTGCGACAACCGGTGGTCGTTGCGGTGCTTGACCAAGCCTCGCAGTAAGCGTTGGTGATCCGCCACTAGTGAGGCCGACCGGGCCTCAATGGCGTCGATGCTCTCGTCCATAGATTGCACTCTATAGCGGACCCCCTGAGGAGGGGTATCAGGCGATCCCCCAGTTGGAGGGCTCGAACGCCCAAAATTTCTTGACGGCAATCCTGATCTGCGCATTCTGTTCGTCTTCCGTCCGTGAGTCATCATCGCTCCAGTGCAGCTTTTCGTGGACGTGAACCCCGATCAGGTACTGAGGGAGCCGCGGCGGTTCACCGTGCAGGGCGCGAACTTGAGCGTCGTAGTACTCGACCGAGCCGTTGGGCTGGACCCTCCGAACGGAAATGTCTTGCCAGCGGATTTCATAGAGCCATCCATCGCCACCAGTGACGAGGCGAAGCACCTCATCAACTGGAACAAGGTCACCCAGCTCGGCTGTCAGTAGTCGTTGACGGAACTCGGCGCGAGCCATCGACTCGCTGTAGGGGTTCCACTGTCGGCCGGCGCCCCGCAGCGTGCCCATCAAGCTATTGACAGCGGCTTCTATGTCCGTCACCTCACCCGCGCCCTCTGCCCATACGTAGATCACGGGGAGGTGATGAGAACATCTCGAAGTCGGCGCGGACATAGGCAGCATCATAAAGGTGAGACTTTGATCCGTTGCCGTGCCCGCCATCCTGACGTGGGTCCGGACGGGGCCTAGACGCCTGTGGCTCGACTCATCAAGGCCAGGTAGGCAGAATCGAACTCCCTGGCACCGGCGTAAAACTTGCCGTTCCGCTCACGGAAAGACCCGCGCGGACCCCACGGCTCGCGACCCGTTTGCTGATACTCCACCAGCCACACTCGCCCATCATCGTCGACACGGTCCGTGGCGAACGCGCGGTAAGGGATGCCGCGCCAGTCACCTTCGACAACACTGACTGCCATGTCTAGACAGTAGCGGCGGTCGTCGCCGTGGCGCTGTGGACCGGCTCGCGAACAGTTCGCACCACGGCGCCACCGATGGGCAGGAGCAGAGCATCCGCATCAGCACCGCCGACAGCCAGTCGTCGCAGGAGGCCGCTCAGCTACAGCCCGTCGCGGCTGCCAGGCAGGTAGTCGCTAGCGAGGGGTGCCTTGGCCGTGTTGATCCACCCCGGCAGGAAGGCGCCGGTGTGCACGACCTCGAAGGGGGTCCCGTGGTGCATCAGTGTCAGGAACAGCTGCTCGAGGGCGGCGAGCATGACCAGCTGCCCGTAGTTGCGATCAAGACCTCGGTCGGCCTTGACGTCCAGCAGCAGGCGTCGACCATGGCCAGCGTCAGGGGCGTCGAACAGGGCCACCAGCAACGTGGTCACCCGCGCCGTGTGATCGGCCGGCAGGAGTTCGGTGGTGCCGTCTTCGCGCTCGAAGTAGAGAAAGGTCGTGTCGGCGCTCATTCGGGTCTCCACTTCTGATTCAAGCGAGTCGTCTCTGTGGCGAGCGCGAACTGGACCTCCTGGCCCGCAATGCCGCGCATGGTGCCGATCAGAGACCCGTCCGCGTAGACCGGGGTGTCGAGGATCACCGTCGCGGGAGCAACAGTCACCCTTGGTGAGGAGGACGGCGGCGCGTACCGAGGTGCGACAGGAGCCCCCACGGGCCCGCCGGCCACGTACGCAGTCGCTTTCTGGCCAGACAGGATCTCGCGCCGCCACGCCATGATGTTGCCGTGGCCGCCAGCCGCACGAACCTCACGGGCCGTGAGGACGTGCTCGCCGTTCGAGAGCCATGCCCTGATCGAGTCCGACGTGCCGGTGCCTGGCCCGAAGACCGGACCACCAGTCGCGTACGTCCCCATGCGGCCGCTGCCAGATGAGGCCCCGTTCAGGTCGCTCAGCTCGGAGCGGGCCGTCCGGATGGACGACAGCAGCGAGTCCAGCTGCGACCGGTCGACGGCCGCCCTGATGTTGATCTGCAGGTTTCGAATCGTCTCAGCAAGATTCTGCTGAATCGCGTCGATGTCGGCCTGCGTCTTGGCCACACCGGTGGCGCCGATCGCCGTCGATACGTTCGATGGGATGAGCCCCAGTTGGTCGGCGTAGGCGTTCGCTGCCTCCTCCGACACCCCGGCAGCGACCGACGCGGCGATGTACGCGTCTCGTCCGCGCTGAATGGCTGCGGAGGCAGCCTCTTGGTCGTTGGTCTGGGTGATGATCGCGGCAGACATGGACAGGGCCGAGTCAGCGATGCCGTCGAGGGCTGCGCCGTTCGCGCGACCTGCCTCCGTCCCTACATCAAGGGTCTGCCCGTTCTTCTCGAGGGCGGCCGTCGCGTCGTCGATGGATGCCTCGAAGTCGCGGGTCGTGGTGTTCACGTCGAACTGGGTCTGCCCGAAGCCGGAGATCGCGTCGGCCAGGTCCTTCACATCACCTTCGGCCGCCTGCGCAACACCCGAGAGCCCCGCAAGGGCTTCAGCCTGGTCCGAGGTCGCGCCGGTGGCTTTCTCCTGCTCACTGCTCGTCCCGGAGAGGGCGTCGCGGTACGCCGGCATCAGCTCAAGCAGCTCCTTCCGCGAGACGCCCTCCTTGGCGGCGCCGGCGGCCAGCTCATCGAACAGGGCCGCTGCGCGTTCGCCGTCACCGGTGCTGACCAGCTTCCCGAGGGACTCACCGACGGTGTCGAGCTGCTCCTTCGTCTGCGACACCTGGTCCGAGAACGCGCCACCGAACAGGGCCCCGTTCAGCGTTGACCCGAACCGCTCCATCTTCGCGTTCACGCCGTCACCGGTCAGCAGCTCGAGGCCGTCAGCGTAAGAGTTGACATCCTGCCCGAGTCCGGAGAAGAGACTTTCGATGTCGCTGCTGCGGAGCGCCTTCGACGTCGCCTCGACGCTCACCGCGGCCTTGTCGTTCGCGTTCGACAACTTGTCGGCCGCCAGTGCGAGTCCCACAATGGCGGTAGCCGCGCCAGCTGCCTTCCCGAGGGCAGCGACGGCAGCAGAGGCCTTCTGCGCCCCTGGTCCGAGCTGGTCGACCGCTGCGCGGAACTCGATCACCTTCGGAGCCGCCAGGAGGAACGCGCCTCCGGCGGTGCTGAGGGCCGCGACACCGGCGCCGAGGGCCAGGTTCGTGCCCTGCACCGCGGGGTCAAGGTTCGAGTACGCCTCGACGGCCTCCGTGGCGCCTTGCGTCAGGCCACGCAGGGCGCCGTTGGCACCAGAACCGGTCTGAATCAGGGCGGTGTCGAGTGCACCACCCAGGGCCTCGACGTCGCCCTTGAGGTTGTCGAGCCGGATTGCCGCGGTCTCGGCGGCGTAGCCAGCGTCGTTGGTCTGGTCGATGTACTTCTGAATGCCCTCGGCGCCCTGCGTGTAGAGGACGTTCGCGGCGCGGACTGCGTCTGATCCGAAGATGATCTTCGACGATGCGGCCTGCTGCTCTGGGCTCAGCTTCGATAGGGCGGATTGGTACTGGCCCGCGAAGTCGGTGATGCCGACGAACTTGCCCTGCGCGTCGAACGCGCTGATGCCGAGCTTCTCCATCTCCTCCCTCGCGGCCGCCGACGATGGGGTGAGGGACTGAAGCATGGTCTTGAGTGAGGTGCCGGCGTCGGAACCGAGGAGGCCTTGGTCGGCGAACGCGGCGAGGACGCCCGTCGTCTCCTCGATGCTGAGGCCAGTCTGGTTCGCGACCAGGCCGGACTGCGCAAGGGCAGCGGACAGATCCGAGACGTCACCCACGGCCTTGCCTGCACCCGCGGCGAGCAGGTCAGCGACGTGACTCGCCTGGTCGCCGTCGAGGCCGAACTGCTTCAGGGCGATCGCCGTCTGCTGCGCTGCGTCGGCCACCTCGAGGCCGCCGGCCGCGGCGAGGTCGAGGGCCCCGGCCAACCCTCCGCTGAGGATCTCAGCCGTCGACAGGCCTGCCTTGGACAGCTCCTCGATCGCGTTCGCCGACTCGGTCGCGCTGAACACCGTCGAGGACCCCGCCTCGAGAGCGGCGTCCCTGAGCAGGCCCATGTTGCCCGCCGTCTCATGCGTGGCAGCCTGCACTGACGACATCGCCTGATCAAAGTCGGCGAACTTCGTGACAGCGAGGCCGACACCGGCGCCCGCCACCGCGCCGATCGTGGCCAAGCCGGTGCCGAGAGTGCGAATGCTCTCGTCGTTTGAGGCGATGCCCTTCTTGAGGCCTTCCGAAAAGCTCGTCGCAGCCCTCTGCCCCTTACGGAACTCCTCCACCAGGCCCGCAAGGCTCGCGCCGATATTGACCTTGACACTGCGATCAGCCACGAGGGCCTCCTTCTGATGCCAGCTCCACGCCGGCGACAACGTTCTCAGCCTGAGCTCGTGCTCGGGCTTCTCTGTTCGCGAGCCTCACGCCGTGCTGTCGCTTGCAGCACCGCTCCCGGTCTGCCCGTGGCTGGAACACGGTCGTGCACTCCTGCAAGGCACACACCCGAAGGGCCATCGGCAGCGCGAGACGCTGGCCCGCGACAATCCGGTAGCACCTCTCCGAGCAGTACTTTGCTGTCGGGTGCCTATGCGTGATGTCCGTCGCACAGCGACCGCACACACGTGCCTTTGGAGCTGCACACGCCGGGCAGAGACGCTTCTGCGGGCCCGACACGTACGGCGCCAGGTGGCCGCACTTCGCAAGCCTGTCGGGCAGCATCAGTCGTCACCACCGTCATGACGGTGCGTCTCGATCGGCACGACAGCCCGAAGTCGCCGAGCCGGCACCCCACTCGACGACGGTCGAGACGCCGTCGGCTCGAGCATCGCCTCCCCGGCACCCGTGTCGATGCGGGTTCGCCACCCGTTCTCTTTCAGCCCAGCCGGCGTCAATCCCAGCTGGTCTGCCAGGCGGTGCACCTGACCCAGAACGGCCGCCGACGCGTCTTCCGCCTCGGCTCGCACCGACCATCGCGCGTACAGCCCGACGACGTGCATCCGCCAGCGCTCTTCGTTCCACATTGCCGCCTGCGGAGTCCGCCACAGCGCCCGCCACACAGCGCGCTCTCGCGGCGACGGCTTCGGGAGCGGGAATGCCGGGATTGGCCCGGTAAAACCCTCATTGGGCAGCAGCTTGAAGACCAGACCAGCCCGCGACGACCGCTCAGACGACGGATCTGGGTGCGAACCGTTCCGATTCCGGGGCCCACCACGGGTCATCTTCAGGCCTTCCTGGCGCTTATTTGCTGGGTTCAGAGGGGTCTAGGCCGTCCCCTGCCGCGATGTTTGCCGCTGACGTTTTAGGGAGAGCCATCCCCGGCGGTCCTGAGGGTCAGGGGTCGAGGGGGCCCTCCCCACCCCCTGAGAGGGGCTGGGCGGGCGTGGGGGGCGGGTCAGCGGCCGAGGCGGTTGCGGGCTTGCTGGCGTGCGTACTCGGCACGCTGTGCGTCCGTGACGGTGACGCCGGCACCGGTGCTCGTGTACACGTCTGCGGGTCGCTGGCTCGAGCCTTCGTCGACGATCTGCTGCAGTCGGGCGATGGGGATGCCGGCGATCTCGGACGGGGTCGAGAGCTTGAACGTGTAGTGCGCCATCATCAGCGTCGCGGGGTCGTACTCGCGCAGCTCGAGGTAGTCGTCGATGGCGCCGGTTAGGTCCGCGTTGCTGGCTCGGTAGTGGTCGAGCAGGTCGCGCCACTGCCGCTCCACTGCTGTGGCCACGAGGGCTCGGACGAGGGCCTCGTCGTGTGTCTTCGTCGCGCGGTCGAGGAGCTGCTTTGCCTTGGTGGGGCGTACCTTCTCGTCTTCTGCCCAGAGCTTCTCGACGCGGTCAAATGCGTCCCGGGTGCTGACCACCCCCATGGCGTCGACGCTGGCCTTGCCGAACAGGTCGGCCTCGGTGCGGCTGAGTGCCTTGTCGAACCGGTCCAGCTCGTCGCGCTGCAGCCGTGCGACCTCAGCCTGCATGGGCAGGTAGGCCGCCGCGATGAGGATGCGCTTGCCGATCTCGGTCAGGCTGGTGTTCGCCCTGATCGGGAGGAGCTCCTGCTCGAAGTTGCGCTGGACCTGGGTGGCTTCGGCCTGCAGGTCGCTCGGGACGTTGCGGTCGCCCGAGTACTGATATCCCTTGATCGTGGGCATGGTCAGCTCTCCTCGCTGATCTCGGTCTTGCCGGTCTCGAGGTTGTGACGCATGGTCACGCGCTCGCCGTTCGGCAGGACGTGGGGATAGGTCTCGATGCGGTCGTGGGTCTCGTCGCGGGCCGGCTCCTTCGACGCTCCGACTGCGCGCGGGATGAGGCTGTTCACCGTCCCGGAAGCGAGCGCTTCGTCGCTGGGACGGGCCGGGACGGAATGCGCGATCTCGGCCGGGTCGGTGGTGTCGGCGGGGCCATCACCGGGGGCCGTTGTCGACGGCTTCGTGGTGTCGGTGTCGAGGGTGGTCTGGTTCGCCATGGGGCGGGTACTCCGTTCAGTGGGGGCGTGAGGCCCGGAGGTGCTCGAGGTCGGCGCGGTGGATGCGCCAGGTGCGGCCGCTCTTCGTGGCCTTGAGCCGGCCTTCCGCGATGGCCTTGCAGACCGCCCGGCCCGTGACTCCGAGCCGGGCGGCCGCCTCCGCGGTACCAACCCATGACGATCTTGTGGCTGGTTCCGGCGGGTTCTTCTCTCGGGTTCCGACGACGGAACTACGCCACGACCCGGCGACGACGGCGATCGCTAGAAGGGCGGCGTCGATCTCGGCATCCTCGCCGCGATGCTCGACTCGGAACTGCCCAAGGCCGGCATGCCTGGTCAGGTAGTCGGCGACACGGGACGTCACGATCACGACGGGCCCACTGCTCCCGCCAAGTACCATCGCCCCCGCCGCGCGCTCGAGGGAGCTAGCCATCGCCGACACCCCACTCAGGCCTCGAACGGAGAGCGTGCTTCGCCGTAGCCCGGAGACGCGCCTCGCGATGCTCAGCGTCCTGCTTCGGACACACCCCGAGCGGGTTGTCTTCCTCGATCGGTTCGAGACACGCCTTGCACCTCATCTCCCTGTCCCTGCTGTTTTAGAGGTGACCACCTCGAGAGCAAGAGCTGCAGGGATGACAGCCCTCATCGCCTTGCCCAGGGGTGGCGCCCCCTCCTTGGCACAAGGAGGGGTGTTCCTGAGTGACTGATCTAGTGACTGGTCTCTCACTGATAGTCGGCAATTCTTGCCGGTCCAGAGCGCGAGAATTGCCGGTGGTGACGTCAAAAATTGCCGACGGTGGCACACGATTTGCCGACGGTGAGACTCGTCGACCGTCAGCGAGAATTGCCGATGGGTTATCCCTGCAGAGCCCGCCATTTGTCGTCCTTGTCCCGGTAGACCTCCGGCACGCGCAAGACGTAGACGTTCCGCATCCAACGGCCGTTGCTGCCCCTGGCCTTGTCGACCTCGAGGATGCCGTAGGCCTCGAGCGCGTGCACGTGCGTCTGCACGCTGCGGACGCTCAGACCCGTGCGCTGAGAGACGCGCTCGTAGCTGGGGTAGGCGTAGCCCTCCTCGGCGCTCTCGTGCTCGGCCAGGCAGAGAAGCACGAGCTTCTCGCCGGACTTGAGGCCGATCCAGTCCGTGGGATCGCCGTGGACGTCGTACGCCTCCTCGTGGTGCAGCCGGCGCCGCTGGGCCATGTCCCAGGCCCAGTTCCGTGCCGAGAGAGTCATGCACGGCCAGCCCCTGCGACTTCAGGCGCCAGCTCGACAAGCGCATGTGCGGCGTTCAGCTTGGCGACGGCCCCCAGCGCCCACGCGAAGTCGTTCGCGAGCTCCCCACCAGCTTGGACATCGAGGTACTCGTCGACGTCGAGGTCGACCCGCCACGGGTCGTCGCCGGTGCGCACAGCACGCAGCCGGTACCAGCCGTCGCGGTTCTCGGTTACTTCCGTCTCGTGCTCGACGTCGCCGGGCACGTCCGTCACATGGTGCTTGCCGTGCTCCACGCACTCCGTGACGGTGCACGCCTCGATGTAGCGGCCGAGATGCGGGCTGCCGGCGTAGCCGAAGGTGGTGCGCCACCAGGTGCTGCCGTCGCGCGGGGTGCGCTTCTCGACGAACCTCATGGCGTTCCAATGGCCGGCGAGTAGCCGGCGCACCTGCAACTGCATGAACTCAAGGTCCAATTCCCGGGCACCAGGCGACAAGCGGATCGTGACCGCCTGGATCTGCGGTACAACCTCAAGGACGCCAGCCCAGCGGAACAGCCTCCCGTCGACCTCGCTGTCCTCCTCGACTGGTGCGTTGTAGCGGATGCGCACCTCGTAGTCCTGGAACTGCTCGGCCGCATCGACCTCGGTCGGGGTCGGCTGGTACTTCTTCGGCAGCAGCCCCGCGTCGTTGCTGTCGCCGGTGGTCTGCTCTACGGTGGTGCTGAACATGGTTCCTCCTGCAGGTTCCTGCCCCCGCGACGTTCCAGCGTCTGCGGGGGCTTCTTCATTGGTGCGGGGCGGTAGCCCTGCGGCTTCGCGGAGCAGCGCGTTCTGCTCGCGGATGCCAGCGGACGACATCACGCGGACGCCTCCTCGACCTGGGCCTGCAGCCACGTCTCCACGGCTTCCTCCGTGAACATGCGACGGCGCCCAATCTTGAAGCTCGCGGGGCCCTGCTGGACTCCTCGGGCTCCCTGCGTGATCCAGTAGCGAATCGTGCTGGGAGCGACATTGAGCCGTTCGGCAACCTGGGCGACTGACAGCACTTGCGTCATGGTGACCTTCCTTCTGGGGGTGGTAACTGCGTTGCAAGGAAGCTAGTTCCAATTCGCGTTCCATGTCAAGTACTCTCGCTGCATGGAAGATCGACAGAGGCAGCGCGGGAACGCAATGGGCGCAACGGGACGGGATGTCGCCCTGAACCTGAAGCGCATTCGCACGGCCGCCGGACTGACGCAGGCCGAGCTGTCTGCGCGCATCGGTGACCTCGGCTATAAGATCCTGCCGGCCAGCATCGGCAAGATCGAGACGCAAGATCGCCGCGTCGAGGTGGACGACCTGATGGTGCTGTCGGTCGCCCTGAACGTTTCCCCGCTATCCCTGCTGCTCCCCTGGACGGCCCGCCCACGGCTGCAGGCATCCGTCACTGGCTGGACGAGGCACGAGACCTCGGAGGCGCTGTGGCGCTGGGGCACTGGCGACCAGCCGCTCGAGATGTCAGAGCAGCTCGAAGACGCCGAGTCGGACGTCTCGGTGTTCCGCGACCACTCCCTCCCTGCGTGGCTCTCGGTCGCCGTCACGGTCCCGACCTACCCCGGAGATTCCTGATGGCCACCATTCGGCGTCTGGCGAATGGAAAGTGGCAGGGGCAGATGCGCCCCGTGCCAGGCGGGAAGCAGATCACCCGCACGCACGCACGCAAGGGCGTCGTCGAGGACTGGATCAAGGAGCACACCGTCTCGATCGTGACGGGCACCTACGTTGACGCCAAGACAAGTCGACAAACCTTGAGAGCCTTCTACGACACCTGGGCGCCGCGGCAGGTCTGGGAGGCCAGCACAGCACGGTCGATGGCCATCGCGGTCGCCTCAACACCCTTCATCGACGAGCCCCTTCGCGCCATCACACGCGCCCGCGTCGAGCTCTGGGTAAAAGCAATGCAGGCGCAGCCCCGGGGACCGGCTGCCAGCCCCACAGGGCGCGGTCTAGCCCCCTCCACGATCCGCACCCGGTTCGCGAATGTCCGCACTGCGCTGCGTGCTGCTGTGGCCGACAAGGTCATCCCGTCAGATCCGACCGTCGGGGTCAGACTCCCGCGTGTGCGGCGAGCCGAGGCCGCGATGGTGTTGCCGACGTCGGCCGAGGTGCGCCGGTGGATCGACCACGCTGACCCGCGATGGCAGGCCTTCCTCGGACTGTGCGCGTTCGCCGGGCTGAGGCTCGGCGAGGCTGCCGCGTTGCGCGTCGGTGACGTCGCGTTTACGAAGCGCACGATCGACGTTCGCCGGCAGGTGCAGCGCGGCACCGGGGGCACGCTTGAGGTGCGGCTGCCGAAGCACGGCTCGGAGCGGGTCGTGCAGGCGCCGGACGGGCTGATGTCGATGCTGTCGCAGCACGTGGCCCTGCTCGGCCTGCAGGGGCAGCCCGAGGCATGGCTGTTCCCTGGCGAGCGCGACCTGCCGGCGCATCCGAACACGGTCGCGCACCAGTGGCGGAAGGCGAAGGTCGCAGCGGAGGTCTCAGACGCCCTTGTGCTGCACGA
>Ga0308160_10007776_pt1 | contig 10557 bp, 6 predicted proteins | sample PhyFR1_FD_201036 | JGI IMG/M metagenome (GOLD analysis project Ga0308160, IMG submission 201036) | Phyllosphere microbial communities from UC Gill Tract Community Farm, Albany, California, United States - DLSLF.R1 | ecosystem: Host-associated > Plants > Phyllosphere > Unclassified | place: USA...
AAGGTTCCTGCAGCACCAGGCCGATGTGGCGGCGGTAATCGGCCACCGCGAACGAGCGGATGTCCTTGCCGTCGAGCAGGATCGCGCCTTCGGCCACGTCGTAGAAGCGGCAGATCAGGTTCACCAGGGTCGATTTACCCGAACCCGAGTGGCCGACCAGGCCGACCATTTCGCCGGCTTTGATGTTCAGCGAAATCCCGCGGTTGACCGCGCGGTTACCGTAGCGGAAGCCGACTTCGCGCAGTTCGATGTTGCCGTCCACCTTGTCCACCTTCACCGGGTTGACCGGGTCCGGCACGCTCGACACATGGTCGAGGATGTCGAAAATGCGCTTGGCAGCCGAGGCCGACTTTTGCGTCACCGACACGATGCGGCTCATGGAGTCGAGGCGCACGTAGAAACGGCCGCTGTAGGCGATGAAGGCCGACAGCACGCCGACCGTGATTTCTCCCTTGCTCACCTGCCAGATACCGAAGCACCAGATGATCAGCAGGCCCAGTTCGGTCAGGAAGGACACGGTCGGCGAGAACAGCGACCAGACCTTGTTCAATTTGTCGTTGACGGCCAGGTTGTGCTTGTTGGCGTCGCGGAAGCGGCCGGCTTCGCGCTTTTCCTGCGCAAAGGCTTTCACCACGCGGATGCCGGGGATGGTGTCGGCCAGCACGTTGGTGACCTCGCCCCAGACGCGGTCGATCTTTTCGAAGCCGGTGCGCAGCTTGTCACGCACCACGTGGATCATCCAGGCGATGAAAGGCAGCGGCACCAGGGTGATCAGGGCCAGCTTGGCGTTGATGCTGAACAGGATGGCGCCGGTCATGATGATCATCAGGACGTCGGACAGGAAATCCAGCAGGTGCAGCGAGAGGAACACGCAGATGCGGTCCGAACCGCTGCCGATGCGGCTCATCAGGTCGCCGGTGCGCTTGCCGCCGAAGAATTCCAGCGACAGGCGCAGCAGGTGTTCGTAGGTTTCCGAACGCATGTCGGCGCCCATCCGCTCCGACACCAGCGCCAATATATAAGTGCGGCCCCAACCCAGTGCCCAGGCCAGGATCGCCGAGCCGAACAAACCGCCCATGTACATGTAGACCAGCCTGGTGTCGATGCTCTTGCCGTTCTGATAGGGAATCAGCACGTTGTCCATCAGCGGCATGGTCAGATACGGCGGAATCAAATGCGCGCCAGTACTTGCCAACATCAGCAAGAATCCCAAAGCCAATTGGCCTTTGTAAGGACGAGCAAAGCGCCACAAGCGGAACAGGGTCCAGGTGGAAGGCGGCGTATGCAGCACCTTGGTGCAGATCGGGCAATCTTCCTGGTCCGGTTCCAGCGGCGCCTTGCAGCTGGGGCAGGTGTGCTGCTCGGGCGACTGGATGGCGAGACCGGTGACGTGGCTTTCCACCTGGTCGGCAAAGGCGTCGACCACGCGGATGGCTTGCAGGTTCTGGCCGAGGGTAAAACGCCAGGCGGCCAGCAAGCCGTGTTCGTCGACCAGTTCGAGATGGCCGACGCCGGCGTGGTCGTGGTGATTCAGCTTCAGGCCGGCGCGGTAAGGCCAGTCGCGCCATGCGGTGTCGCCGGGTGCGCGGGTCAGCAGGCGGCGGTCTGTTACAACCAGTAATCCTTTTGTGAAACGTAATTTCGCATCGAGGTCAACCTCAACGCTGCTTAAAACGTTTTCCCCTGGCGCAAGCTTTTTCTCGACGTCCGCCTGCCAGTGCTCAGGCAGGAAACTGGCGGCGATCGCCAGCGGAACGGAAGGAACAAGTTGTTGATTGGTCATGTAGTACCGCCGGTGAAGGCGAGGTTTCCTTGCTGTGCGTAGTTATTGGAATCGAACTGCTACCGGCAGCCGTTTACAGTGAAACGCCGAGCGGGGCGCTGCGGTTGACAAGCGTGTGTACCGGAGCGCTGGGGCAGTTACGGTATTCTAGCGAAGGGGCGAGACTGGCAGAAATCGGTACGGGACGGTAAGCTTCGTCCCGGCAAGTATACAACATGTGCGCTGTGCGAAATCGAGTCCATACAGCGTACACACTTAAGGCAACGCCGGCGGTGAAGAGCGGCCACCGCACGGCAAGATATTCTTCATGACAAAAAAGCAAGACATCGACATTCTTCGTGTAACCCACCTGCGTGGCCCCAACATCTGGACGTACCGCCCCGTCATGGAAGCCTGGCTCGACATCGGCGAACTCGAAGACTTCCCCTCGAACACCCTTCCCGGCCTGTATGAGCGCCTGACCACCTGGCTGCCCGGCCTGATCGAACACCGCTGCGGCGTCGGCGAGCGCGGCGGTTTCCTGGAACGCCTGCGCGACGGCACCTGGCCCGGCCACATCCTCGAACACATCGTGCTCGAGCTGCAGAACCTGGCCGGCATGAAGACCGGCTTCGGCAAGACCCGCTCCACTGCCGACCGCGGCATCTATAAAATGGCGTTCCGCACCCGCGACGAAGTCGTCGGCCGTGCCGCCCTGAAGGCCGGCCACGCCCTGATCATGGCGGCCATCAACGACACCCCGTTCGACCTCAAGAGCACCGTCGACGAATTGACCGACCTGGTCGACCGCTGGTGCCTGGGACCGTCCACTGCCCACATCGTGGACGCCGCCACCGAGCGCCGCATCCCGTCGATCCGCCTGACCGAAGGCAACCTGGTGCAGCTCGGCCACGGCGCCGCCCAGCGCCGCATCTGGACCGCCGAGACCGACCGCACCAGCGCCATCGGCGAAAGCATCGCCAGCGACAAGGATCTCACCAAGACCCTGCTCGCCTCCTGCGGCGTGCCGGTGCCGGAAGGCACGCTGGTGCGCAGCGCCACCGATGCGTGGGAAGAAGCCCAGGACATCGGCCTGCCGGTGGCCATCAAGCCGGTCGACGGCAACCATGGCCGCGGCGTCTCGCTGAACCTGATGAACGAAGCCGACATCCACGCCGCCTACGCGATCGCCTCGGAAGAAGGCGATTCCAGCGCGGTGCTGGTCGAGCGTTTCATTCCGGGTAACGAACACCGCCTGCTGGTGGTCGGCCAGAAGGTCGTGGCCGCCGCCCGTGGCGAATCGCTGTGGGTGGTGGGTGACGGCAAATCCAGCGTCACTGAACTCTGTGATAGCCAGATCAACATCGACCCGCGCCGCGGCAATTCCGAAGAATTCCCGCTGAGCCTGGTCGAGCCGGCCGAGAGCGATGAAGTCAAACTCGACCTGCAGCGCCAGGGCCTCACGCCGGACTCGATCCCGCAGGACGGCCAGCGCGTGCTGATCCAGCTGAACGGCAACGTCGCCGACGACGTCACCGACCTGGTGCACCCGGACGTCGCCTACATGGCGGCGCTGGCCGCGCGCGTGGTCGGCCTCGACATCGCCGGCATCGACCTGGTGTGCGAAGACATTTCGCGTCCGCTCGAAGAACAGCGCGGCGCCATCATCGAAGTCAATGCCAGCCCCGGACTCCTCGCCCACATCAAGCCGGCCCAGGGCCAGCCGCGCGCGGTCGGCAAGGCGATCGTCGAGCACCTGTTCGCCGACGGCGAATCGGGCACCAGCATCGGCCGCATCCCGCTGATCGGCGTCACGGGCACCCGCGATGCGAGCCTGGTTGCTCGTTTGGTTGGGACTGTGCTGCACCAGTCCGGCAAGCACACCGGCGTGGCCAACCGCGACGGCCTGTTCCTCGATCGTCGCCAGGTCGATGCGCGCGACAGCACCCGCTTCGACGCCGGCCAGCGCCTGCTGATCAACCGCACCGTGCAGGCCGCCGTGTTCGAATCGAACGCGCGCACCATCCTGAGCGAGGGCCTGCCCTACGACCGCTGCCTGGTCGGCATCGTGACCGACATGGGCGAGGTCGCCGACGTCGAAGACCTGTACGTGCGCGACCAGGATGCGCTGTTCAACGTGGTGCGCAGCCAGGTCGACGTGGTGCTGTCCAAGGGCGCGTCGGTGCTGAACGCCGCCGATGCCGAAGTGGTCAAGCTGGCCGAACTGAGCGACGGCGCCGTGGTGTTCTACGCGCTGGACGAAGCGAGTGCCGTGCTGAAGCAGCATCGTGAAGAAGGCGGCCGCGTTGTGTTCGTGCGCGACGGGCACATCGTGCTGGCCGACGGTGCGAACGAGACTTCGCTGCTGAGCATGAGCAAGGTCAGGCCGGCCACCGCAAGCCAGCCGGAAGCCGTGCTGGCCGCCGCTGCCGCGGGCTGGGCGCTGGATGTGCCGCACGACCTGATCTGCGCCGGTTTGCGCACGTTCGACGCCGGCACAGGCGTGAAGAAGTAACAGTTTACATACATAAGCGTCCCGCCATCGAGCGGGCCGCAACGCGCTGCCCGCATGCATGCACCTTGCATCGGCGGCGCGAGATCACACAAAGGATCGAAGGTTTATGGAAGTATCACGCGTACGCGCCCTGCGCGGCCCCAACCTGTGGAGCCATCACACTTCGGTGGAAGCGATCGTCGCCTGCACCCCGGAGGAAGAATCGATCGGCGCCCTGCCCGGTTTCGAAACCCGCCTGCGCAGCCTGTTCCCCGAAATCTGGCCGCTGCAGCCGACCGGCCATGACGACACCATCCCGCTGGCGCAGGTGCTGGAAGTGGCGGCGCTGGCCCTCCAGGCGCAGGCCGGCTGCCCGGTCACCTTCTCGCGCACCACGGCGACGCTGGAACGCGGCATCTACCAGGTCGTGGTCGAGTACAGCGAGGAAGACGTCGGCCGCCTGGCGCTCGAACTGGCGCAAAAACTGTGCGATTGCGCCCGCCACGACCAGCCGTTCGACCTGGAGGGAGCGCTTGCCCAGCTGCGCGACCTGGACGAGGACGTGCGCCTCGGCCCGTCGACCGGCTCGATCGTGAACGCCGCCGTGGCGCGCGGCATCCCGTTCCGCCGCCTGACCGAAGGCAGCCTGGTCCAGTTCGGCTGGGGCAGCCGCCAGCGCCGCATCCAGGCCGCCGAGATCGATGCCACCGGCGCCATCGCCGAGACCATCGCCCAGGACAAGGAACTGACCAAGAAGCTGCTCGACGCCGCCGGCGTGCCGGTGCCGCTCGGCCGCGCCGTGAGCGACCCCGACGACGCCTGGGCCGCCGCCCTCGAAGTCGGCCTGCCGGTCGTGATCAAGCCGAAGGACGGCAACCAGGGCAAGGGCGTAACCGTCAACGTGACCACGCGCGCGCAGCTGGACGCCGGCTTTGCTGCCGCGTCCGAATTCCGCGACGACATCATGGTCGAAAAATACCTGCCGGGCCACGACTACCGCCTGCTGGTGATCGGCAACAAGCTGGTGGCAGCCGCGCGGCGCGACCCGCCGCACGTGGTCGGCGACGGCCAGCACAGCGTGCGCCAGCTGGTCGAGATCGTCAACCGCGACCCGCGCCGCGGCAGCGGCCACGGCACCGCCCTGACCAGGATCCGCTTCGACGACATCGCCCTCGCCGCGCTGGCCAAGCAGGGTTTCAATGCCGAATCGGTGCCCGACAAGGGCCAGCGCGTCACCCTGCGCAACAACGCCAACCTGTCCACCGGCGGCTCGGCCACCGACGTCACCGACGACGTGCACCCGGACGTGGCGGCACGCGCCATCGCGGCCGCGCACATGGTCGGCCTCGACATCTGCGGCGTCGACCTGGTGTGCGACAGCGTGCACAAGCCGATCGAGGACCAGCACGGCGGCATCGTCGAAGTGAACGCCGCGCCGGGCCTGCGCATGCACATCTCGCCGTCCTTCGGCAAGGGCCGCGCGGTCGGCGAGGCGATCATGGACACGCTGTACGCGCCGGGCGACGATGGCCGCATCCCGGTGGTGGCCGTCACCGGCACCAACGGCAAGACCACCACCGTGCGCGTGATCGCGCACCTGCTGGCCGCTTCCGGCCTGCGCACCGGCATGACGAATACCGACGGCGTGTACATCCAGGGCCGCCGCATCGACAGCGGCGACTGCAGCGGTCCGCGCAGCGCGCGCAACGTGCTGCTGCACCCGGACGTCGACGCGGCCGTATTCGAGACCGCGCGCGGCGGCATGCTGCGCGAAGGCCTGGCCTTCGATCGCTGCCAGGTCGGCGTGGTGACCAACATCGGCGCCGGCGACCACCTCGGCCTGAACTACATCACGACGCTGGAAGACCTCGCGGTCCTGAAGCGCATCATCGTGCAGAACGTAGCTGTCAACGGCATGGCCGTGCTGAACGCGGCCGACCCGATCGTCGCCGCGATGGCCGAGAACACCCGCGGCGACGTCACCTACTTCGCCCAGGACTGCTCGCTGCCGCTGATGCAGAAGCACCGTGCCCAGGGCCGCCGCGTGGTCTACGTCGACAATGGCGACCTGGTGTGCGCGCAAGGCAAGCAGGAAGAGCGCATCCCGCTGAGCGAGGTGCCGATCACCCGTGGCGGCGTGGTCGGCTTCCAGGTCGAGAACGTGATGGCGGCGGTGGCCGCCGCCTGGGCGGTGAACATCGCCTGGGACGCGATCCGCACCGGCCTGCGCACCTTCGTCGGCGAAAGCGACAATGCGCCGGGCCGCTTCAATGTGTTCGATTACAAGGGCGCGACCGTGATCGCCGACTACGGCCACAACCCGGACGCGATCGCCGCGCTGGTGAACGCGGTCGAATCGATGCCGGCCCAGCGCCGCTCGGTGGTGATCAGCGGCGCCGGCGACCGCCGCGACCAGGACATCCGCGAACAGACCGTCATCCTCGGCAAATCCTTCGACGACGTGCTGCTGTACGAGGACCAGTGCCAGCGCGGCCGCCAGGAGGGCGAAGTCGTCGCCCTGCTGCGCCAGGGCCTGACGGATGCGCCGCGCACCAGCCACGTGGAAGAGATCAAGGGCGAATTCGTCGCCATCGACCGCGCGCTGGCACGCCTGCAGCCGGGCGACCTGTCGCTGATCCTGATCGACCAGGTCGACGAGGCGCTGGCGCATATCGCCAAGCGGGTTGCCGAAGCCTGAACGACAGTTGCGTCGATGACGCCAACGGGCGCCTCGGCGCCCGTTTTCATGGTCCCTCCTTGCTGCCGCGCAATTGCCTGCGTGCTAGCTGGCCCATCGCGCGCGCTCGAGACAGCCATTGACGTAGGATGGGCAGGCACGGCATCCAACCCTCAGCTACGGTGTGATCATGACCATCGAAAAGGATACGCAGTCCCCCGTCACCGACGAGCAAATGCCCGAGATGCCGTTCCGGCGCCTGCTCTACCGCTTCCTGTTCTTCGACTGGCTGTTCCGCGACGTCAGCGCCGCGCGCGACCGCATCGAGCGCCACGCCGCCCACCAGCACAACCGCAAGATGAGCCGCTACCTGCCGGTCTACCTGCGCCGCTGGTCCTTCCTCACCGCCTTCGACATCGCGCTCGGCGTGCTGTTCGAAAAAGTCTTGCAGGCAGGCCTGGTGTCGGCCTGGTTCTTTACCTGGTCGTGCGTGACGCTGACCGGCATGGTCGTGATCACGGTGGCGTGGGTGATCCTGAATCATGCGCGGCTGTCCTAGCCTGTGCCCGCTCGGCGCGCGCCATTGCGGGCGCGCCCTGTCCGGACAGGCGTTCGAGCCCGCGCCTGAGCGGCCTCGACAGGCGCCGCTCGACCTGCGCGTGCACCAGCCAGGCCGCGGCCAGCATCAGCGCCACCGTGCCCCACAGCAGCAGGTGCGCGTTCACGGCCGGGTAGGCCTTGTTGAAGATGATGAAGCCGATGTTTTCATGCAGCAGGTAGAGCGGATACGTGAGCGCACCGACTGCCAGCCAGCGCCTGCGCCCGACCGCCCCGGTGCCCCTGAGCGCAACCAGCAGCATCACGCCAAAACACGCCGTGATCAATCCACCGGCGACGACATCGCTGAATTCCGTGCGGTAATGCTCGACCATGTCAGCCACTGCCCGGGTCGACTGGAACAGCGCCAGGCACCAGCACAGCAGCAGCAATCCGATGCGTGCGGCCGACAGTCCGCGTGACCAGACCAGGAAGCAGGCGGCGCCGGCAATGAAATACGCGGCATAGTCGACGATCAGGAAATAGCGCAGGTATTTGTTGGGCCAGAACTCTCCCAGCACCGACAGCAGCAGCCAGGCAAGCAGGAGCGGCTCCACCCGGCGCATCTGGCCGAAGGCCAGCACGGCACCCACCAGCGCATAGAATTTCAGCTCGACGAACAGCGTCCAGTACGAGCCGTCGATGTAGTCGATGCCCATGAACGCGTTCAGCATCGTCATGTTGGCCAGGTACTGGCCCGGCGTGGCATGAAAGCGCGGCGCGCCTGCCAGCATGACCAGCACGAAGGTGATCGTGCAGCATGTCCAGAACGCCGGATACAGGCGCGCGATGCGTGACACCGCGAAGCTGCGCAAGCTGCCATGTTCCGCCGTCATCAGGATCACGAAACCGCTGATGATGAAGAACAGGTTGGCGCCGAGATAGCCGTATCGGGCGGCCGGCGCCAGCCAGGGATAAGGCATGACCGACGCCCCGTCGGCGGCATAGCCGCGGAAACCGTAATGGAAAAAGACGACTGCCAGCGCGGCGATGAAACGCAGCAAGTCGATTTCGTTCACCCTGGAATTAGGCATGGCACGGGTTCCGGCTTGGACGGGTCAGCCTGCCGCCAGCGGCGGTGCCGGTGCGGCTTCGGCGACGGGTGCGGGCGTTTGCGGCACCGTGTGCTTTTTCCTCAGGTTCGCCTGGGCGAACAGGAACAGCATCCACACCGGCGCTTCGTAGTAGTACATGCGCGAATTCATCGGCATCGCAAAGATGACGAGCGTCAGCAGGATGCCGTTGAAGTAAGCGATGCGATAGAACAGCACTACCAGCACGATCAGGATCAGCAGCCCGCCGCCGCTGATCAGGTTGGCGATCACGCCCAGGTCCTGGAAATGGCACTCGAAGCAAGGCGGATGTTCAAAGCCGAGCCCGATGATCTTGTCTTCCCACCCGGTGGCCAGGTAGCTGAACAGGCCGGTCTTCCAGATCGACAGGCTGCCGTCGTCGTTGTGGGCAAACCGCTCGTTCAGGTGATCGAGGATGTTCGACGAGCCGAGGAAGGCAAGAATGAACACGAACAGCGCCAGCACGTGCCAGGTCTTGATGCGGTGGCTCCACAGCAGCGGCAGCAGCATCAGCATCACGCAGGTGAAATACACGGAGGTCGCGGAACCGGTCAGCAGCAAGGTAACCACCGTCAGCACCGATATCCAGTAGACCCGTTTGTTGTAACCCGAGGTGAACAGGTAGACCGCCAGCAGGAAAGCCGTGTTGTTGGCATAGGTACCGGGCTCCACCTGCAGCCCGGAAAAGCGGTTGATGCCGACGAAGTCGACCGCCGCGCGGCTGGGCGAGTTGAACACCATCTCATGGAGGTCGAGGATCGGCCCGCCGGCGAGGTAGAACATGAGTACCTGCACGAACAGGGCCACGATGCTGATCGCCAGCAGCCAGCCCAGCGCCGTATTGAACTCCCTGGGCCAGCGCTTGCCGGCTTCGTAGAGCAGCACTGCGCACAGGATGTTGGCGCCGATGAAGAAAGGATAGATGAACGAGATCTGCCGGAAGAAGATCGTGTGCAGCAGAATGATGAGCAGTCCCATCAATATATAGACGGAGGGCTCGGTGATGCGGATGGGCCGGGCCAGCATCACCGGCAGCAGGCACGCCAGGGTGACGCCGACCGCAAAATAGCGCGGCCACATGGTGTTGGTCTGCAAGTCTTCGAAAGGAATGTAGAACAGGAACACGGCACCGAAAAAGGCAATGGTGACGGCAACGGAAGGCACGTTCCATTTAGCAAAGTGGCTCATCGGCTATTCTTTGTGTCCCAGGTGCGGGAAACGTTGATCGATGTGGATATGCCTACTATCAAGCCAGGACAGCGTGCCGGGTTTGCTTATTCTCAAAGCTCATCAGCATTGGATAAGTGCAGGAAAGTTGTGCTGGCAATTGCTCGGCGTCTTCTATTTCATTGATGCCAACTAAATGCCAGAAATGCAAGTGCGCGAGTATTTCCTTACCCAACCAAGGAGAACTCCTATGACTTACTTGCACATCCACCAACAGGGCTTGCCGACGCATGCCCTCGGCGAGCGGCGCAGCGACCGCGCGACTGCGGAAAATGTTTACGATGCCTTGCGGGCGTGCGGGCTCAGGGCAGCGGCACAGGCAATGGAACATCAGCAAGTGGACCTGGCCATCGCCTTGCGCGTGCTGTCCTGTCCAAGCCGGCGGCGCGCCCAGGCGCACGTCGTGACGGCCGCATCCAGCCCGCACGCCAGACGTCCGCACAGCGCCGGTTTCCCCGATTTCGTCGCCGTTCCCGCCTGACCGCCGCCCCGCTCCTTCCCGCTGCCGGGAAGGAGCCCACCGCCCAGCCCTCCCGACCGTGGTCGAACGCGGTAAAATGGCAACTCTCGGCCGGCGCCTGCCCGGCCTCTTGCATACCGACCCCATGAACGTCCCACGCGAAATCAATGCCGACGCGGCCAAACGCCTCGCGACCGAAAAGCACACCCCGATGATGCAGCAGTACCTGGGCATCAAGGCCGATTACCCGACCATGCTCGTCTTCTA
>Ga0308160_10007777_pt1 | contig 10557 bp, 17 predicted proteins | sample PhyFR1_FD_201036 | JGI IMG/M metagenome (GOLD analysis project Ga0308160, IMG submission 201036) | Phyllosphere microbial communities from UC Gill Tract Community Farm, Albany, California, United States - DLSLF.R1 | ecosystem: Host-associated > Plants > Phyllosphere > Unclassified | place: USA...
CTTGCATTGCTTTCTAAATACTAAATCCCAGGACGCGCAATCCGCAAGCAATTTTCAACGCTGACAACTGTGATTCTAATCACCTCCACCGCTGACCCTCGAGCAGGCCTATACCACTTCAAACATATTCATCGTCGTCGACAAACCGCACCTAGCCAAGTCGTTTCGTTATTGTTGATTCTATATCGTATCTTCGTCCAAACCAGACACTGAGACCGTCTCATCTGTTCTCCCTCCATTCCCATTCCACCGCTTCGTACTCTGACGCGCTGGACCCGGCTTCCCCTCTATATCCGTCAGAATCGTCGACATCCGACCGTTCTGATCGTTCCGACGTCGTGGAAAGCGGACTTTTGTGATCGATTGGCTCGGGAGACGAAAGTAATCTCCGCTCCGCAGCGATGTCCTCGTACGGTGGAGGAGCTTTTTCCGCTCCTCGTTGTCGATCCCGCTCTCGTTCTCTCTCCCTATCGCGTCGAGTCCGCCTCATAGGCATTTGAGACGCTTCAGAAGCAGTCCGAGCCCGACGAGATGATGGGGCAGGTTGAAAGAGTGCCGGGACGAAGTAGAGCAAGCCCTGTTTCCGACGATCGGTTCTTCTTTCCCGGTCGCCTGACAACAATGTGGCTGGCGCGGCCAGGATGAGGTTGCCGGCCCTGCGGAACGCACTGGCAATGTCCGAGGGAAGCTGATTAGGCTGGAAAGCTTCGAGCGTGGGAGGCGAGAAGGGTAGCGGCGCGTGACCGGTTGTGGGTGTTGTGGCACCGGAATGTGTCGGCAGGATTGAGAGCAGATGATATTCCTTGGACGGGCCGTACATCTTGGAGTAGATCAATCGCACGATACCGAGGACGATCACCACCGCGCCGAGATACATGAGACCCTTGCCCCACACACCAAGGAAGGTGACGAATCCTGCGTCGTCGGCGTGCCATGAGGAGCCGTAGAAGTGAGCGAAGAACGAATGGGGAACCGATGCAGCGGGCACGTTCTTGCCGTAGAGGGAGGTAGGGAGGATGCGGACCTCGGCGTTGGGCTGGGTTTCGGTTGTCGGGTGCGCAGAGGAATAGATGGCGTATTGCGCGGACAGGAACATCGGTCCGGTGGAGAACATGACGGTGGGGTAGTTGAGGAACCATGAGTGATCCCATGCTGGCAGGGCGTGAATCGTCTGATCCATGAACGCCGAGCCTTTTGTAGAGAAGACAAGATCGTTGGACACTCCGACCTAAATGTCAGCGTGGTTCAGGTGTTAAAGGTGAGAACTTACAGGCTTGGTGATGGGCAGGATGGCGTCCCAGTCTCCCTTTAAAAGACCGTCCATGCGACGTCGACAGCCGATGTCAAGGTCCATGTAGATACCTCCAAAGTGATGCAACACGAAGTATCGGATAGAATCGGCGCGCTGAATGGGGTATTCGTACGAGTCGAACATGTGCAGGTGGTAAGGGTAGTATGTTTCGATGAACTCGCGCGAAGTCTCGTCGGTCCACAACATGTACTCGCTGCGCGTCAACACTGACATGGTCGATAGATCGCTGAAACTCACTAGTCCTGCATGCCTTCACGGCATTCCTTCCAGGCCTTACGCCATTTGAGTGGTAAAATGTCGTCTTTCCAGGTTTGATGGATGAGTCGCGGGATGCTCTCGCCGGGTCTGCCTGTTAGTGGACAGCATTAAGGGAGGCAGATGACGGTGCTCACTGGGTGGTAACATTGTCCAACCGTGTCCAATCGTGCGTGCCCTCCACATGTCCATTCCAATCTGATTTCATCCAGTACTGGCCAGATCCGGGCCCATCAACATCCCAGTCTCCACTCGCCGCGTCGTCTCCTTCATCTTCGTCCCCATATGTGTCTGCTGCTTCGACTTCGGTGTCAAACACTTCCGCATCTAATTGACGTCTGTGGCTTTTGGCCGACCCCTCGGGGTTGTACTTCAGCGGACTGATCGCGTCGCTAGGCAACCACGCGACTTCATTCTCCGTGATATACGCCACAGCAGGGATGGCGAGGTAGTATGATATGCTTGATAGAACGACGACCGTGCCGACGAGGAAGAGCGTGAGAATGACCAGAAAGGCAATGATAACCTTTCTCGATCTTGAACCGGAGTGCTTCTGCGTCGTGCGAATGTTGAACGACATTGTACGCGTCCGTCTGCGAGGAGGCGGCTGGCGAGGTCGAGGGGGAGGGAAGAGCTCGGCGCGATCGGCAGCGTTGACAGAGACTGACACCCTTCTACGGGGGTAAGATCTGTTGTCGTGACCGGCGGGCTCGACTGTTCGCGATTGGACGTGTCGGGGTACTATCGACTGTGAGAAATGCTGGTGAGATTGCGAATAGGCATGAGTATGATCGTAATTGCGGGGGGAGGCGAAAGGAGTGTCGAAAACGATAGATGTTTTGCGTGAATTCCGCCGAGGCGGCGGGGTGAGCGGTGGGGAAGGCGGTGTGGTGGCCGAGGTAGCTTGTTTCGACTGTGCTATATGGGTGCCTGCGGCCGAGGTGTACGAGGCTGAGGCGGTAATGACGACGGAGTTGGACGGTGTCGATGGTCGGGCGGATCTGGCGGCCGATGTATTTGTGGAAGTGTATGGTGGATGAGAATAGTATGAATTGCTGTACGTGTCATGACAGGATGGAATGTTGAGAAATGGCCCGGGCTCGCGGGCGCGGGGAGGGGACGGAGGGAAAGGAGGTGTGTATGGGCGAAAGCTAATTGCAGGTCGTGACGAGGCTGACCCGGAAGGCTCGGAGGAGGGGTTATCCCGAGGGACCGTGTGATGTATTGGGCGCTGGAGGCAGAAGTCAGCAGCGCAGCAGGCGAAAGAGGCGAACACGGGCACAGCGCAAACGGCACAGAGATCGGCGGGCGGCGGGCGGATGGGGAAATAGAAATCCGGTTCAAAGCGGCAATAATTGGCGAAATGGGCGTCAAACAACTCTTGGTTCGGGGGTGAAAATCCAGGTTTGTCGGAAGGCGTACACCAATAAGATCTCGTCGATCTATGGAACGGAGCGGAACAAGGCGTCGAAGGCTGAAAGAGGCGAAACGGGGTTGAGGGTCAGCGCGCTGGAGAAAGGGCAAAATAGGTAGCGTGTTTTGGTTTCGCACGTTTGTTATATGTCGAGCGTGATGGAAATCAACAATTGCAACTTGGATACGAAAACTTGGGAGACCTTCTTTCGCAGCGTGTGGCTCACTCCAACGCGCCGGCTGAAAGGGGTCTCTAATCACCTAAGCGCAAGACTTTACACCAACAAGCAGACCGAAGGGGGAAGAACACCACGATTTCCGCAGTTGTTTGGCTCGTGCCTTTGGGCAAATCTGATCCCGTCGAGAGCTCCACTGAATATCCATTTCAAACTCAGCAACTGTTTCATTACATTTCGGCTCGACTGGGGAACGTCGCGTGGGAGCCGGGCAAGCGCGAACCCGCGACACGCTAGCTCAGCAACCGTTACCGAGCACGGCCGAAATCCCCCTGTCCCAAACAGTCAACCTCTCACGGCGTGATCGACATTTGTTGTCAAATTCAGGTAAACTACCACTTCAGGGTCGGAACAATGGTAACGCGTTACTCCTTTCGGTCCTGTGTCCGGCGTCCACCGGACTGAGGCTCGGTTAATCACCCCGATGCCGCTTTTCGGCGCCGAGAACCGCTGCGACCTGTGCATGTGGGTCGCGTGGTCGGAGGTTGAGATTGTTGTTGAGGCGACGTGGTCTGTCGACTTACGCAAAAGATAATTGCGGTAGCGGCTGCGGCACCCGCAGTCTGGAGCTAGCTGGCGGCGGGACTCGAGGGGGAGTCTCCAGCACGTGGCTGTCGGAACCGCCTACGAGGTCGAGTCGCACTACGTCAAGTCTACGTTGCAGGCGTACACGTACACAAGCTGCGCTGTTGTGGTCGTTGGCTGCTTGCAGCTGCAGATGGTATGACTTTCTACGCAGACGCCGTGAAAAGTGCTTCTTGTACTTCTACAATACCTGATGTGAACTCAGTGGCTTTTGCGTCGTCTGCTGCGCCGCTGCAGCCAGCTGCTCAATTGATTCTGCCACCTGCTGCTTCTGCTCGCTTTAGCTCTACATCATGTTACGAGTCTCCCATGCATGTCTGTCGGTCACGAAACGATGATTTCTAGTTCATGCGCAACCCTATACCTGCGCCGCCCTCAGAACAGGCTCATACAAGCAAAGGACTGTCGATCGAGCTTATTCCTGCGAGTCAGCGATGGATTGACACGTGAGCGATGCTGAACCAACCTATAGCAACTCCACCCTCATCGCTTTCTCTCCCTTTTGTACGGAGCAAGAAGCCCGCTTCGCGGTTCACGCTCTGACCTTCCTCCCCGCCAAACAAGCTCACTCCGTAGATGCCCAGTTCACTAACGACATCCGCCTTTCTCGCTTTGCTCTCCCCGCCCCGGAGAAGCCAGTTTGACACCCCTTGTGGCGGCGTAATCAACTCCATCAAGATGAATCCTTCTTTCTTATCTGGCTCTCCGGGTTCTTTCCGCTCATTCGCCATTTCCTCCAGAGCCACCGGGATGTCTTGGCGATAGATGTTGTTCCCACCGCCTTCTCTTTGTGGCTTCAAGACGAATCGTTCGAACTCCGTCTTAGCGAGGTGAAGGGCTTGTTGGCCAAGCGCCGAATTATCCATTGGATACAGTCCGATGAAGGTTTTGCGCAGTTTCTCCACGTCGCTCTGCGTCAAACTCCCAGCGCCGGAGCCATATCCGACATCAGGGCGATTGGCGCCTAGAAGGAAGTCCTCCAGAACTCCATCCTCAGCGAGGACCTGTTGGATCTTCTTCGCGCCAGCGAGCTGCAGCGCCATAGACGGGCACTTGATAGCTCGAGATGATTCCAGCAAAATCCGTGTTCGCCATTCAGCGCTGGAAGGGTAATCGGTCGGCGTATAGGCGGATCGGTAGTAGATCACAGCGATTTCGGTGGGTGCGGCCGTTGGGCTGAATTGAGAGGGAATGAGCAATTTCTTGCTGTTGCGGTCAATCTGAGCCAAGTCGGCGAGTTCGGAGAACGTTTGCCTGATCACGCGGACTCCGTGTCTGTCGTAAGCTGAGAAAGCGGGCAAGGTCATTGGCCAACTCACGCTTCGAGCAGCTCGTACTCGAGCCAACGCTGGTCGAAGACGTTTCGCTCCCCGTCTTGCACGACGAAAAGCACCGCCGCATCTTCCTCGCCGTATGCCTTCCATCCATCCGCCAAACCAGCAGCGAGTTCCTTCAAAGAAGTGTTGGTCGGGTAGTTCTCCTTGTCGACGAGGTGCGGTGAGACACCGAAATACCGGTCAGTCGAGGCCGCGAGGTACCTGTCATCAGGGTGCGTTCTCGGTATCTCGCGTGTTTCAACCCACTTGTGCAGCTCGCCCGCTTTCTGCGACAATGTGCCGAAAGACGACGATATGGTGTTGAACTCGACCTGCTTAATCTCGACCTCGCCTTCATGTTCGTGTAGTAGGTAGTCCGACCTGAACAGGCCCAGCTGCAACGGCTTTCAATCAGCCTCGGTCCAGTGCCTGTCTCGACCAAAAAGCATCCCGATCAACTTACCTGGACAAGCTCGTCTCGAATGCTCTTCCAGCCGCGCCATAGCTCCCCCTGAAACTCGTCGACCTTCGCAACACTCCCGCCCATCACTCTGTCCAGAAAATCCCAGTCCAACGCAATTCTGGCGTATAAAGCATTATAGACCGGCTGGATCTCTTTCGCAAGCTCGAAAGAGGCCCTCGGAAATGGCGTAGGGAAGAGAGATAGCGGAGCGGAGATCGTGGAAGTGGGAGGAAAGGTCGGGTTGGGAGGAAGATAGGTCAGTCCGTGGCTGAAAGCGTAGGTCGTCGACAGCAGAAGGAGGTGTTCTTGTTGCTCCGGCGACAGGCTTGGGGGCCAGGCTGGAAGAGCAGAGGATGACATCTCTGGGCGAACGGGAGATAGTCAAATGAGTAAGAAAAGCGGGTGACTTGACAAAGGTGAAGGACGAAAGATGAGGTGGATAGATAGCCAGTCGCGCAGGTGGAGGTTGTCCGGCTAAATGGTGTGTAAGCACGCCTTGGTCGCCCGCCAGCTTGCATTCCCGATGTCGATTCTTGCTAAGCTGCTGGCCTGGGTGCATTACACCACGGCATATGAGAGCGAGGCACGTGAATGGCGCCCAAGCGACCTTGGCGACAGAAGTATACGTGCATGGTATATCCGATAGAGGTATCAAAGTTTCTGGTATATTCACAACTAGCTGCGCCAAAGTCCTCGAGACTCGTTATAAGTTGTCACGTATGCGGCCGAAATCGCCTGCCATCCACTCATTCACTGGGAACGTTTCAAAATAATGTCCATGCGCTCCGATCTATCTTCTTTTCGTTTCGAAAGCCTAGATGGCATTCCGAGATTATATGTAGCCACCGGCACCGACCACAATGAGCTGACCGTAGGACGCAACCAGCCCGTTGATGGCGACTAAATTGCCGTAGCCGGACTCGGTAATCACCACTGAACCATCACCACCTGTGCCGGCCGATGCTACGCTGGACGCAGCCGAGGCGGACATGGAAATGGACACCGAGGTAGAGTTGTCCTGAGAGACGATAGCGTATGGGTTGGTGCTGTTTACAGCGGCGGACGAGATGCTCGAGGCGACGCTGGCGGAAGACGACATGACCGTTGATGTGCTGGAAGGAGCGACCCAGACCGAGGTTGAGGAGCTGGAAGGGGCGACCCAGATCGACGTCGAGGAAGGAGGAGGGGGAGGGGGAGGGGGAGATGGGGACGGGCTCCAGGCGGGGGAAGGAGACGGCTCGGGTGTCCAAGCAGGGGACGGCGCGACCCACTTGGATGTCGGAGCAGGCTCAGGAGAAGGCTTTGGGGCGGGAGCGGGAGACTAAACGGGTCAGATCTTGCTCCTTCGACCGCTCGTTTGACTCACGTCGCCATCGAACCACCATGTGATCTGCAGAGTACCGGCCGAGTGATCAGCGAATCTGGAGAAGAGCTGATTTGTCAGTTCACATTATCGGTAACGCGAGGCAGCGACCTACACCTGGGGACAAGTCGAGATCTCCGAAGTTGCAGTACGAGGATGGGCACTCGTCTGATCGTTAGTCGCCACCTCATATCTGCCTGGACACGGAAGACTCACCAAGAACTTGGATACCGCCGACAGTCACACCGTTTGCTTGAACGGTGATACTCTTGAAACATTGGGGTCCAGGGTCTACATGGTCAATTTTGCGCTTATTCGATGGATGGTGACGACTTACAGCCACCTCCGTATTGAGCACCGTTCAGCGCAACCATGTAGTCATTATCGTTCGAGTAGGTACCGCAAGCACCCAGTCCGACGTAGTAGTACGTTCCTCGGCCGGTGAAGGCTCGCTTGGACAGTGTGTGGGTTTCGTTGCCAGCGCTTCGCTCCTCGATGATACGCTCTTGTTGGGCGAGGTTGGAATGGCGGCGCTTGCCCTTCATGTGCGAGTCGGCGAGCGTGGAGGAGGCGAGGAAGAGGGCGACGAGGGAGAGTCGAGTGAAGCCGAACATGGTCGGCGAAGTGAAGATGGGGTCAAAGCGGTGTTGAGTACAGGGCGTTGTGGTTGGCGTTTGAGGTTTTTTCCTGTCGCGCTAAAAGAGTGTGTGGTGAAAAGAGTGTTGGTCGTCGACGTCGAGCGTTGTCGGGGTGTCGAAGAGTTGAACGAAGGTCGGTCGGAGTCGCTGGGAGATTTGATGATGATGGTCGAACAGCAATGTGTGGAGCGTGAGATCAAAGGATGGGGCGCTATGAGGCGGAGGGTGTGTGCGTGGGTTGTGATGTGATCAAAGCGCAGGGGGTTTGCCGGGATGTGCTGTGGATGCTAACTGGGGGGGAACACAAGACGGCCAAGGGGTGGAGATGCCGGATGATACATGCCACCAGGGATATATCGCGCCCAAACAATTCATCAGACCCGCATGTCGAGCCATCTCGTATTTTCTCAACCGTCCGTCCCTGAGACAGAGTAAACAAACAAACATTTCCTACCCGTTCGTTTCAGGTTCGCCCTTTTGCCACTTTCGGCAACTTCCGCCTGTCAGGCTCTCCTGTCTCACGCGTTTCCAGAGTGCGTCGCGTCTGATTGTTTCGAGAGCTCACGGATATTACAGCCGCCTTTCATGCACATCTCAGCCGACATCATCCTACTCCTCCACTCGCACGAGTCACGCGGCGTAGCTCATAGTAGACACAGCTATTTATCTGCAGTACCAAGCACAAGATGCCAAACTGATCAGCGCGGAATGGCGGGTCGTCCCAAAATTTGGGGTCAGTAACGTAAATAAACCCGTTACATCGTCCTGACGCGTGAGCGCCGGCACAATGTCGATGTCAATAAAAGGCTTTGCAACCCCCAGAAACGCAAGACAGCCTCTGCGGTCTGATCCGGCCTTGCCGGTGCCTGTTCACGAGACACACGGGTCACTTCGCGTGATCAACGTCGAAACGTAACACTGCGTCAGGCTACCCCTTTCGACCAGCCGTGATCGTTTTGTCGAGTCCTGATCTGACAAGGTACCATCGTACTCTGTACTCTGAAGCCGATCACGTCAGATAAATACGCGTTGCGGTGGCTCATCGACTGTCGCACTTCAAGGGAAGTTCATCGGGGACCCTCGTTCAGTGAGATGTCCCTAATGTACTCGATCTGAAAGTCGTCCCGGGTTCCTGGCCAGCCTCATCCGCCACGGATTTGGGAGTCCGCTTGTCACGCTCATGATCTTCTTATCTACCATGCTCCCTGAGGCACGCACTGCTGGCAAGTTCAGAACCAGCATGATCATCGGGGTTACGGCGTCGATTCATGTACGCCGTCTGCATGTGGACGACCCAGTCAGCGCCGACTGTCAGATGGTGGTCAGCAAGCGAGCTATACCCTTTCAGACGCCTGAACGACGCCTTGAGGCAGATTAACACCTGCCAGCGGTCTACAGCAGGTACTGAGCCCTCGGTCACGCTAGGATTCGTAGTTCAAGCTGAACGTCGCTCGGTTCTACGTATAATCACCACCAACATTGGTACGCTGTGTTAGAAATCCAGACCAGGCCGTACGTTTCGTTGCAAAACTCGTGCGGGTAGCGGTCACGCCACACCGTGAGTACGGTCTGAGCCAAAACCATGTGTGCGGACGGTGCATCCGACGTGCCTGACGGTTTGATCTTCGGTTCCGGACGCTATTGGCAACTGGATCCCATTGACTCCAACATCCGGACAATTCGCGTGAACAGATGTATGAGTGGGTGCAGGTCGAGACAGAATGCAATTCGCATCCTTTTGCTTATTACTGTCTTACTGAAGAACGAACAGCTATCTCGAAGCAGAAGACGAGATGAGGGTCTCAGCAGTTTTGGCTATGATCACTCTGTGGTGCGGAACCGCCGAGGCGCAAAGAATCCCGACGCGAGTCAGCATTCCGGCTGAATCGAGAGATATCGCCTTTGTTCCGCGCATGGTCAGCCAGTCTGGTACGCTCTTAGCGTACAATTTCAAGCAGGCTACTCGCGCTGGGATACTGCGACGCGAGGAGGCGAGGAAATTGCGGAAAGCTCGAGCGCCGCAACAATCCGCTGTACCATTCACGACGTGCGAGCCGCAGGAGTCCGGCGGGGGAACGGTCTATGGAACGTTGTACGATGTGGGGCCTGAGGCCGCGGTGGGGGCTGGGACACTGGTGTGTGGCAAGGGCGTTCTTCACTGACGGTAGATCCAGAAGTTCACGAGATTGACCTCATATCGCGGCTGCGCGGAGCTATGCCAGCAAGACTCCGGTATGTCTTCTCGTTTCTGCCGAACCTCATAGATGTCCCGAAAATCAGGCGCTCATCACAGCGTGTGGATTCTACATCTTCGACCTCAACAATGATGGGGGATCATGTTCGACATATGAGTTCGACAGAGGAAAAAGTTACTTTGCCTTCGCGGAGTCGGCTCCTTCAGACTTTGTGTATCTCGGAGTGAAGGGCGCAAACTGTGCAGAGCTCAATGAGGGGCCACGTGAGTTCAAAAGCGGTCCATTGAGAAGGCTGCTGATAGGAGGAACGCTCGGTCCCGCGGGAGCCTCTTCGACTGATGGCATCACACGGTGTTGCAACTCATACACTGATACCTTCTTGCCCACTGGCACTTGCCCTTCCTCTCCGTCACAATCGTCGACCGGGATAGTTTACTCGGTGGTCAGTGACGCGACATTCTTCTATATCAGCCCCGAAGACACAGCGTACTTTGAGGTGAGTTCAGCGGGTGTTTACTGCTTTGTTACCATCTGCTTCGCTGACATCAGATCGTTAGTGTACCGTCTCCAGCAGGTATCACAGAGTGTGCCGAAACATGCCAGAGCTACGAACGTGCGTGCAGGTTCAAGCTATCCCACTGACGTCAGTCTGCAGCTTGATCCTTGTCTTCCCAAATGGCGGCTGCTCTGTCGGACTGTTCCAGTCCGGCGAAAGCCTGTCTACCGTCGTTCTGAGACCGATCCAAGAGGGCACATTGACTGCATTTCGGGATACGACTTG
>Ga0308160_10007778_pt1 | contig 10550 bp, 8 predicted proteins | sample PhyFR1_FD_201036 | JGI IMG/M metagenome (GOLD analysis project Ga0308160, IMG submission 201036) | Phyllosphere microbial communities from UC Gill Tract Community Farm, Albany, California, United States - DLSLF.R1 | ecosystem: Host-associated > Plants > Phyllosphere > Unclassified | place: USA...
TGAAGGCAGTCCGCGACCTCGGCTACCAGATGAACGTGTCGGCACGGGGGCTGCGTACCGGGCTGACGGGCATGATCACCCTGGCGATCCCGGACCTGAGCATCGACTACTTCGCGCAGCTCGCGAATGGAGTCATGCGCGAGGCTGAAGCGCACGGATGGACAGTGATCATCCAGCAGACGGGTGCGCGGCGAGAGACCGAACTCGCGATCCTTTCCGGAACGGCGCGGCAGCTCTCCGACGGCTTGATCTTCCAACCGCATGCCCTCGGACCTGGAGACGAACGGCTCATCACAGGAGACCAGCCCTTGGTTCTGCTCGGCGACCGGATCTTCAACGGGCCGGTCGACCACGTCGCCATGGCCAATGCTGAGGCTGCTGACGCGGCCACCACCTACCTGATCGACCGCGGTTGCCGCAGCATTGCGGTGATCGGTGCCAACCCAGCGGGTGGATCAGTGAGTGCAGCAGCACTCCGACTGCAGGGGCATACCCGCGCCCTCGAGCGAGCCGGCCGAGGACTCGACGACAGGCTCGTTGCAACGGCCAGCGAGTGGCATCAGAACGACGGCGCTGTTGCCGCACACCGATTGCTCAACAGCGGGGCCACGTTCGATGGTCTGTTCTGCTTCAACGACAACCTTGCAATCGGAGCGATGAGTGTGCTGCTGGAAGCGGGCCTGGAGATCCCCAAGGACGTGCGCGTCGTCGGCTTCGACAACGTTCCTGCCGCTGCGTTCTCATATCCCTCATTGACGACCATCGATCCGGGACTCGCGCAGATCGCAAAGACGTCGACCGATCTCCTTGCCCGGAGAATCTCGGACGGGCCTCCAGCGCAGCCCTCAGAGATCGTCGCGAGTTTCTCGCTCGTAGCCCGCCGAAGCGCCTGACGGGTCGACGGCCGATCGCCTTTAGGAACGACTTGAGGACGACGATTGTCGTCAGGGCTGCAGTGCGCGACTCATCTCGAGTAGCCGCATCGTCGGGTTGCCGGGACGGCGGTCGCCGAGGAGCTGCAGAGGACGGTATCTGACGGTGGGATGGAAGGCCGATTCGAGGCAGGGTTCGGCGAGGGCGAACAAGCGCCGAGGTGGCGCGGCTTGAGCTCCCCGTTGCTGAAAGAAGTCGTCGGAGTCTCGAACCCCGGGTCGGAGGTCACGTTCACCTGCTGTCGGTGCCGCACCGAGCTCCTCCAAACCCACGCAGCGAGCTTCGTCTCGCCACAGCCCGCTACCACCCAGACCGCGTCACGGGTCACGCTTCGAGCGACCGCGTCGTCCCTGCGGATGAGCCTGTCCTGCAGCTGGAACCAGACGTACACCGGTAGCGGCTGCACCGGCTCCCGGACGTCCGCGCCGCGCGCTGCTTCCTCCAGCGAGAACGGCTGCGGTGGAACCCATCGATTCGAACGACGACGACCCACAGGACGGATCGTGCGAAGAAGCACCGACGCTCTCGGCGCGGCCGTATGCCGTACCCGCAATGAGATTCATCCCGGACCACCTATGTGCGACGCAGCTCCTCCGTGCTTCCCAGGACGGAACGGCTGACCTCCCCTAGACAGCGAAGTTCCCGGCCAACGACCGGCTTACGGACACCTGTGTGCCAAGATGGCGAGCATGGCTCGTGTAACCCCGCTGCACTCGAAGAAAGCTGTTCGGCGTGCAGGGGAGAGAATCGGCAAGCGTCTCGGCACTCCTGCAGAGCTCGAAGAGGCGCGCGAAATGGTCGGCAACTTCCGAAGCGCTCACGGCTACCCGCTCCTCGCCGTGACCGTGAACGCACGCGCACGAGCGTTGGCCGTCTCAGAGGACGCGATCGTCGCGCGCAGGCTTAAGCGGCTTCCAACGATCATGGACAAGCTCGAGCGATACCCGGATATGAACGTCACCACGATGCAAGACCTCGGCGGCTGCCGCGTGGTCTTCGAGTCCGTGGCAGAGGTCGAGGAACTCGTCGAAGCCTTGCGCAGTTCGAAGAGGACTCAGAACCAAATCGTTCGGTACTACGACTACATCCGGGACGACCCGGGGCCCAAGACTTCGGGCTACCGGGGTGTGCACCTGGTCTACGAGTACCGGGCGACCCAGCAGGCATTCCACGGCCTCCGTGTCGAGCTGCAAGTCCGTACGGCGCTACAGCATGCGTGGGCTACCGCCGTCGAAACCATGGACCTCTTCTCAAGCAGCGGCCTGAAGTACGGCCGCGCCGACACAGATCTTGAGCGGTTCTTCGTAGTCGCAAGCTCGCTCATGGCGGTGGAGGAGAAGACGACGCTGGTCCCAGGCGCGACGGATTCCCTAGCTGCCCTGGAGACCGAGTTGCGCTCCTTGGAGAAGAAGGTCGGAGCTATCTCCCGGCTCGAGGGATACAACGCGATCGTGAGCCAACACGCACACAGCAACCGCCGGTCCGCGCTGACGCTTGAGCTGAAGCGCCGCGAGCAGGAACTGACCGTTACTGTCCACGAGCGAATTGCAGACGCCGAGCGGCGACTTGCCGAGCTCGAAGCTCGCGACGATGACAACCTAGATGCTGTGCTCGTGAACGTTTCGCAGATCGGCCAGCTCGAATCTGCCTATCCCAACTACTACGCAAACAGCACCGCGTTCACCGAGTTCTTGCGTGGGCACCTGTAGTCACGTCCGTTGCGCGATCGGCTATCGAGACGGGTTCAGTGGGTGTGCCGGTGGTGACTGTCGGGGTAGTGCTCGTGGGTGTGCGTGATCGGCTCGTGCGTGTGGACGTGCCGGTGCCAGGTGCCGGCGGCGACGGGTTCCGGGTGGTCGTGCTGGTGGTGCTCGTCGTGGTGGTGCCAGTGGTCGTGGGTCACAGCCTGGTGGGTGTGTTCGTGTTCGTGTCGCTCGGTGAGGTGGAGCCAAATCCCGACGGCCATGAGGATCCCGGCGATGACCAGGGGCATGGTGACGGGTTCGCCGAGCATGATCGCGAGGACCGCGCCGAAGAAGGGGGCCACCGAGTAGTAGGCGCCGGCGCGGGCGGTGCCGACGTGGCGGAGCGCGACGATGAAGAGCACCAAGCTCACGCCGTAGGCGAAGAAGCCGACCACCATGGCTGCGGCGACGTTCCCGAGGGCGGGCAGCTGTGCGCCGAGGAGGAACGCCAGGACCAGGTTCACGGGACCGGCGACGCCACCCTTGATGGCGGTGAGCCAGGACGCGTCGTGGATGGCGACCTTCCGGGTGAGGTTGTTGTCGATGCCCCACGACAGGCACGCACCGAGGATCGCGAGCGACGGCCAGGCACTGCCGAACTCGATCCCAGCCGGGACGGTGAGCACGACGGCGCCGGCAACGATCGCGAGCATGCCGAGCGCGATGCGCCGGTCGAAGTTCTCCCGGAACACGAACCAGGCCAGCAGCGCCGTCGCCACACCCTCAGCGTTCAGCAGCAGCGATGCCCCCGACGCCGGCATGTTCACCAGGCCGACCAGCAAGAGAACCGGGCCGAGGATCCCGCCAAACAGGATCGCCCCGGCGAGCGGCAGCCGCTCGCCCCTCGCGAGGTGCACGCGGGGTGAGCGGCGGACGAGTCGGATGAGGCCGAGCCCGAGACCTGAACCGGTGTAGAGCAGCCCGGCGAGCATGAACGGGCTGACCGCGTCGAGGAGCAGCTTCGCGGCCGGTGTTCCCGCGCCGAAGAGCACCGCTGAGAGCAGTGCTGCCTGGACGCCGCGGCTACGCAGAGCGGTCAGCACGCGCGGCTCCCTCGTGGTGGTGAGCGGGGGTGCCGTCGAGCTGGTGCTCGGCCTGGAAGATCGCATCGGACACGAGCTGTCGGGCGTGCTCGTTCGTGAGCCGGTAGAAGACACGGGTGCCTTCCTGCCGGGTGGCGACCACGCGAGCCAGACGCAGCTTCGCGAGGTGTTGCGACACCGCGGCTGGCGACTTGCCGACCTGCTCGGCGAGGTCGTTCACGGGCAGCTCGCCGTCGGAGAGCGCCAACACGATCCGCACCCGGGTGGCATCGGCAAGCATGCTGAACACCTCGACCGCCAGCTCCACGTAGTCACTGTCGACATGGCGACCACACCTGCTATCTGCATCCATACGCAGATTCTTGCACACAGGTGTCTGGCGTGATTGCTGGCTGGACGCCGTCGAGGGCAAGCCGACCACCGTGAGGTAGTGTGCATTTCTATGCGCACTCTTGATTGGTGTAAGGCTGCGGCTCCGCCGGTCCTGACCGTCACAGGAACGGTCCTACCGCACCTCACATGGCCGAGCTGTGTGCGCATGCCCCCGGGTTGGCGCGCGGATGTCCTCGAGCGCGGCGACGCACTGACAGTTATCGTCCAGACCGACACCGCAACGGCCACTGGTCGGATGGACCTCGGAACGCACGAGGTCGTAGTCAGCACGACCGGAACCGATTTTGAGCTGCGTCAGCTGACCCGGCAGCGAGTACTTCGGCTACTCGCGGATCGGAAACGATACGACGACCGACGTTCCATCACCGCGCGGATCCCGATCTCGTACTCAGCTGCAGATTCGAGAACATGGACGCCAATGCAGCGCCTTGCCGACTTCACTGGTGCTCTCTGGTACCCGCCAACCCCGTTGGACGACACGGTCGCGGCCTGGAGCGCATTCCGTGCGGAGACCGCGGCGCTGAACAAGGCGCTCAAGCGGAGGCGGTTCGCTCGACAGCAGGCGCAGCACCGAATCGAGTACTCGTCTGCGAGCCGCACCGCACCGGACCAGTCCCAATCGCCAGCAGAGCCACATTGTCCTGAGCAGCGCCCGCCGTGACAACGTGGTGCCGGACGCTTAGCGCACGGGGCGACCGGGCCAGAGGTCAACGTCGAGCCCCTGCTCCAATCGAGCGATGGTGGCCAGATCCGGCCACGCCTTCCCCGCGAGCACGTTCGACAACGTCACGTTGCCGACGCCGACGTCCACGGCGACAGCGCGGATACTGCGGCCGTCCATCGCGGCGCGCACGTTCAGCACGAGCCGCCGTGCCACCTCGGCCAACGCATCCTCCGAGGGGACGTCCGGCCACGGTGATGCGGTCAGCTGCCCTGGAGACATCCTTGCCGGTCTGCCCATGCCGCAAGCGTACGGGGAAGCGCCACACCCGGCAGAACGGCACCGCCGAGCACCGACGCCGTCCTGCGCCGATCACCTCACCTCACCTCAACAACCACGAGCGGCATTCCGCTCGCGGGCATGTGACTCGGAGCTCACCAATGAGACCTGCGCCGACTCGGCCGTACCGCCCGCAGCTGCCCAAAAAAGACTGGGCTGCAATCGAACCGTATGTGCTGAAGGTGGTGCGGCGCACCGAACCGACGGTTCGGTACACGGAACGAGAGCTCCTCGCTGCAGTGTCGCGGTTGGTGCACTTCGCCTACGTAAAACACATCCCTCTTGAAGACACGGCCGTGTTCGCACCGCGCACCGTCGAACGATTCGTTCAGCATCACCTCGCCTCGTACAACCGGGCGAGCCGGAATACCATCCGCGCGCGCCTGCGACGGGTGTCAGAGGCGCTCCTAGGCGAGGGCACAGCGACCCGCTACCGCGCGCTCGGCAAGGCTGATGCCTCTCGTCCATATAGCGACAAGGACATCAGCCTCCTTCGAGCTTGGGGGCGCTCGATGCGCACCGATGAACTCACCAGCTCCGCGGGTGCGCTCCTCGCCCTCGGCTTCGGCGCAGGGCTCACCGGGTCGGAAATCATCCGGCAACGCATCGAAGACATCCATGTCACCACTTTCGCGGTGCGAGTAAGCGGCGCCAGCCCGCGATCCGTTCCCCTCACAGGGGACGTCTGGAAGGACCTCCTTCTGGTGCGGCGTGAAGTGCTTGGGGGAAGCGGGTGGGCGTTCCGGTCCGAACAGCGCGGAGGCAATATCAACCTGATCACCGACTTCGTCTCCCGGACCGGACCGCAGATCCCGCTTGTCACGCGGCGCATGCGGGCAACGTGGCTCGTCGGCCATCTCAACGCCGCTACCCCACTGAAGCAGCTGCTTCACATTGCCGGCTTGCAGTCCGCAGAGGCACTCGACCGAGTACTGCCGTTCGCAGACGACTGAGCCTCGTGCTCAGCGCTCTGCGGGCTCTGAAGTCGGGTTGAACGCCGTCTTGCCGTCGCACGCCCCGTGGAACCCGACCTTTTGCGAGCACTGCGGCCGAGCGTGCTGACGGCGTGGACAGGGCGATGAGCCGAATGACCTTGTCGGCGGGAAGGTGCCGGTCGGGCGGGTTGACCAGCGTTCCGCTGCCGCCTCTGAGGCGCACGGCCGTCCTCGAAGGCTGTCGCAACCCGGGGAGAACAACTGCAGTCAGGAACCGTCATCTGGCACCGCTACTCCTCGTGCGGAGCTGGACGGCCGATGTCGTTGTCCCAGCCAGATGACCCGACCCCTCACATCTATCTGCTCGTTCCGCCAGCACTCGCTGTCGCACGGCGCTTCGGCGAAGGTGAGGTGAGGTGTCGACATGCTTCCGGGCGCTGGGGACGGCAGACTCGGTCGGCGACACGCCCGGGATGCTGCCCTCGCGCAGGCGATTTGGTTCGAGATTCCGCACACGCGGCCGACGAGGTAAAGGATCTCTGATCTTGGGTTTCTTCCGACCGTGCGCGCAGCCGAACGCCAGAACGTCGCCTGATCTCACACTCCAGATCCCAGCTCGGCTGACCCTCCGCGCATAGCCCAGGACGTGAGCAACCGAAAGAACTACCAAGCCCCCGCGGAGCACCTCTCCGCAGCCGCCCCTTCCCAGAACGACGCCGCTGTAGCACAATCTGCGCATAACAATGCGCACAACACGCGGGTAGTTCAGGAGGCGCTGATGCGACTGCACCCCCACAACGTGTCCACCGACACATGGGCTGCCGTCCGCGCGCTCGTGCTCGCCGTCGTCGTCGCCTACGAACCCAGCAACGACAAGCTCGCGACCCGGCTGACCGCATCAGCCGCGCGCTTCGTCCTGTGGGCCGTCACGACCTTGAAGGCACCGCTCAACGCCCGTGACCTCTTCAACCGCAACACCATCCGGAAGTTCGTCCAGAAGCACTACGCAGAGGGACACTCGCAGACAACCATCGAGTCGCAGCTCAACAACCTCGCACTCGCCGCCTCTGGGAAGCACTACGGCCGTCCCCGACGAGCAGGCAACCCCGGTGTCGGCCAGTACACCGCTCGCGAGCTCGCGAACATCGGTGCGTGGTCTAGGTCGCGACCGGAGGGCCGACGACACGACACGATGGGTCTCGTCAGCCTCGTCGCCGGCGCTGGCCTTCGCACCAGTGAAGCCGTGATGGTCCGCCCACGCGACATCACAACGCAGAACGACATCACCATGGTCGACATAGCGCACGGAAGCCGGCCACGACGTCTCGCCATCAAGACCGGATGGGCCGCCTTCGCCGTCGAGGTCCTAAGAGACCGGAAGGACCACGATTACCTAATCCTTCCCATGGCACGCTCCGTCCGGTCCCGAGAAGGCCTCGCGCGGACCCTCTGCACCGGCACGGGCGAAAGCCCGAGCCTCGCAAAGCTCCGCGACACCTGGGTCATCAGCATGCTCGACCAGCTCCCGCTGAACGTCCTGGTGCAAGCAGCCGGATACACCTCGATGTTCTCGCTCACGACCCGGTACCAGCAGTTCGTCGACGTCGCAGAGGACCACCTCTCGGCCACGTACCTCAACGTCATGGCGGAGGTGCAGCGATGAACGGCGCCTCGTTCTTCCGCACCCACGAGGTCGACGCCGACGATGTCTTCGACGAGGCGCTCTACGGCATGATGCCCGCCGACGAGGTCGTCATCGGCTCGACGAACACCACACGCATCGACAAGACCATCGTCGTCCGCTGGCTCAAGCGCGCCCGACGGTCCGGCGTGCTTCCCCAGGTCGCGAAATGGCGAGCGGAGGATGCAGCGCTCCGCTATCGCGGTGGCCGGGAGCCCCTCCTGAGCGACGAAGTCATCTTCACCATCTGCCTCATCCTGATGGCTGAGCACTCGAAACTGCAGACGAAGGTGATGGGGCAGGCGTTCCTTCGCCTCACCCCCGCCGCCCGCGAGGCGCTCGGCATCGAACACCTCTTCAACGGCGAGCGACGAGACTGGAAGGTCCTCGCGAACCGGGCCGTCCGCCGTTTCATCGACACGTTCGACGGCTGGAAATCGCAGCGGAAGTGCTCCATCTTCCGGGAGGAGCGCGAGGAACGAGCCGCGCAGCAACGGGACAACGCCGCTCGCATCGACATGATGCGCTCACGTGGTGAGTGGTTCACCAACAAGCTCATCGCGATGACACTCGAAGAGCTCCCCGCCGACCTGCGTCAGGACCGAGTCGCGCTCACCGTCGACCAGACGGCATTCGACGCCGGCACAGAACAGTTCCCGTGGAAGCGGAACCGCAAGTCCAAGAAAGAGGAGTACGAGCGATACCAGGACAACGACGAGGAAGTGCAACGGCCCGTTTTCGAACCGGAAGCCGGTCCCTACCCGAAGAAGAAGGGCGCTTCAGTCAAGGACCCAGTCAAGCTCAAGGGCGCGTGGATTCAAGGCCAGTGGGTCATGGCGTTCATGGGAAACGTCGTCATCGGTGTCTTCGAGAACCCGTACCTGGACAACAGCCCGCACGGCCCGCAGCTCATCATGGCGGCAAGCCTGGGCAGCCCGAACAAGCGCATCGGCGAGCACACGCTGGCACTCATCGACATCATCCGAGCCCGCGGAACCCACATCACCCGTCTGTCCTTCGACAAGGGGTACTCGCTCCTCAGTGACAAGAAGTTCCACAAGCCCCTTCGGGAACGCAACATCCCAGTCGTGAAGGACTACTCGAAGAAGCAGTCCGGCATCACCAACGGCTACGGCGGAGCGCACTTCGTCGATGGAGACTGGTACTGCGCCTCCACGCCGAAGGACCTCCTCGAAGCGACCGTTCGCTTCAACAAGAAGCAGATAACCGAGGAGGAATGGCACCGCGACGTCGACCAGCGACAGGCGTACAAGCTGCACGTCAAGGAAGTGATGCCGAACGGCAAGGCCGTGAAGTACCAGTGCCCCGCCATCGGCGCTTCCGCAACAGTGACCTGCCCGCTCCGCGAGATGCACGAGAAGGCCGAAGCCAAGGAAGACCTCGAGCAGGTGTTCGACAGCCACATCGTCGACCCGAACGTCACGGTCTGCTGCCAGAAGTCCATCAACATCCCCGTTGAGGAAAACGGCAAACTCGGTGGCCAGAAGTACTCGTACGGCACCCAGATGCACAACAAGGTGTACAAGGCAGACCGAGCGAGCAGCGAGTCCGCCAACAAGACGCTGCACAACCACGTCGCACCGTACTCGAAGCCCGCGAACCGACCGATGCGGGGCCTCGCGGCCGCACAGTTCGCGTGGGCTCTCCTCGTGGTCTCGTTCAACTACGCACGAATTGCGGAGTACATGCACGAGCGGTACAAGAAGCAGCAGTCAAAGACAGCCGAACGCCTGCCCCGCCAGAGCGCTCCGAAGCCGCCATCGAAGCCGGTGGAGCGACGGAAGACCATCCGCCGCCGAGACCGAGAAGGCTGGTCCCACTACAAGCGGAACTACGTCGCCCGAGCAACGTACGTGGTGACGCGACCCTAGGGGCGCGGCCCACATCTGCTCAGCAACACCCGGGGAAGCGGAGAACCCGTCGCCCCGAGCTCAGGCACGCCACCGCGCCATTACAGGAGGCCTCGACAGCACGATTCAGTGCCGTCGGGGCCTTCTCCCGTCCCCCAGCGCTCGACAAGGCCGCCGCGCCGAGCAGGATCACGGCAGAAGCAGAGAAGCCCCCGGCTCACGCCGGGGGCTTCTTCCTTGGATTGAGATACGCAACCGTTCTTGCCGAGATGCGCAATCAACCCGATGGCGGTACCGGTGGGATTTGAACCCACGGTGGAGTTGCCCCCACACATGTTTTCGAGACATGATCCTTCGGCCGCTCGGACACGGTACCGGGAAAGAGTTTACACGATCCCGGAGGCCCGTGATGACACCCCGGGTCGGATCGCCCTCCACAGGCGGTCACCTGCAGGGCTCTCCCCACACCCACAGGTCCTCCTCGTCTCCGGCAAGACCGGCGGGCGTACCGTCCACGGCATGAGATCCCGCACGCTCATCGCACTCCTCACCTCCGTCATCGGCAGCCTCGGCGTCGTCGGCGCCGCAGCCGTCGGTGCCCGCGCCGGCGTGAAGGGCCAACGGGCAGCGGCGCAACGGGTCGTCGACATGCTCCCGATCCACGCCGACTGGTGGCGGGAACGACAGCAGCACGAGGGGCAGCTGCTCTACGTGGCGATCGGTGACTCGGCAGCGCAGGGCGTCGGTGCGACCGCACCCGGGCGTGGCTACGTGGGGCTGCTCGCGCGGCGCATCCGGCACCGTTCCCACATGTCGGTCCGGGTGGTGAACCTCAGCGTCTCCGGCTCGACCACGTGGGGCGCGAAGCGTGATCAGCTGCCGAAGCTCCGGCACTACGCGCCCGACGTCTGCACGGTGTCGATCGGGGCGAACGACATCGCCGACTTCG
>Ga0308160_10007779_pt1 | contig 10550 bp, 14 predicted proteins | sample PhyFR1_FD_201036 | JGI IMG/M metagenome (GOLD analysis project Ga0308160, IMG submission 201036) | Phyllosphere microbial communities from UC Gill Tract Community Farm, Albany, California, United States - DLSLF.R1 | ecosystem: Host-associated > Plants > Phyllosphere > Unclassified | place: USA...
TGCCGGGCAGGAGGCACGGCTATGCTTCGTTCAGCTACGGCTCGTCCTGCTTGTCCGAGCCGGCGACCGACTTCTTGCGCGACTTGGAGTTCTTGGCGAACTCGGCCGTGAAGATCTGTCGAAAAGAAAGCGGAAAGGAGGGATCAGTCGGCGAATGCGCATGTCAGATGAGCCGCGCCGACCTCTGACGAACCTCCTCCAGGCGCTTGGGGTCTAGACGAGGACCGAGCCAGCGGGCCATGACGTAGATCGACTAAGACAGACACAGGAGAGGCAAGTTAAGTCAGCGAGCGGACGACAGGAGCAGGCAGCGAAAGCGAGATCTTCGACCGGGCTCACGTTGCTCGTCTGCGCAATCGGTTTTGATACGTCGGCGTCAGCAGCCAGACTCATTGGAAACCTGCTTATGGCTTTGATTGAGACCGTACCTGCTGATTGACCCAGTTGTTGCGATCCTTTGGCACGTACGACAGATCGGGCTTGAAGATCGCGGGGTCGACCGTCGGGTGCAGCCGCAGGTAGTTTTCGAGCGTGTGGAACTGACGGCGGCGCGACAGGAGGTCTTGCATGCGATCCTTGATGCTCGGATCGGTATTCTGTCGGGTCAAGCGTCGGGGCGTCAGCGGGAAGGGCCGCCGGCTTTTCAAAGGACGGGAGGCAAGCCGCACGTCGCAGATTACCCAGAGGTGTTCGAGGTGCGGCAGAAACTGCGGTGGGCCTCGCAGGATGCCCTGCTGGTAGGCGACCATGCGCTGGTTGTTGATGGCCTGGAGCTCCGGGACGACTGTGAGAGGGATGCGCCAATCAGCGACGGCAGTTCGGTCGACAGCGGGAAAGCGCTGGGCGAGTTCGTACTTTGCGCGGCAAACTCGCCGATGGTCAAGAAGGTCCGGTCGTCGCCATTCGTGGCCTCGAAGGGGAGGAAGGTCGTGAGGAGAAGCGTGCCGGCTAGGAGAGGAATAAAAGAGGGGTGGGATCAGGAATCAGATCGGTCGGAAGTTGAGTGACAGAGCAGGGAAGCTTGGGCGCGCACCCCACTTCTTCCAGTAGCCAAAAAGGATGCCGCCGAGCTCGTAGCCCTGCGGGATGATGCCGAGCGCGTTGATCTTGCGCATCTTAGGCGCGTCATCCGAGGTGAGGAACGTCGGCTGGTGCTGGTCATCGAGCTCGCCGCCGTCGCTGTTCTTACGCGACCTGCACAGGTGATGCGCGAGGTCGATGAGCGCCGAAACGGGTGACGGTGAGTTGCTCACAGAGCGAGCCAGATGGCCGACTCACTTGATCTTGCACCAAGTCAGACCAAGGTAGGCCTGGACGACTTCGGTCGAGCGAGAGCCCGTGCTGGCAAACAGCTTCTCCTTGATCGGCCAGCCTTGGTCGATGTCGTCCTTGATGTCGGCAAAGGACCGCTTCGAGCCACTCTTGGCCTCAAGGATCTGGCAAGCGATGCGACCGATGACTCGTCAGCGTGTCGCCAAGCGAGAGACAGCCTGTGGCGCGCCTTACCTCGGGAATCGCGTAGCGCGTGTAGGTCTTCTCCTTCCAGAGGTCCTCGCACAGGCGGATGAACTCGTCCCGAACGGGCGAAGCGCCGACCTGTTCGAGTTTCCAGACGCCGAGGTCCATCGGAGCGGCTCCCATGCGAGCGTCTACAACGGCAGCCGATGAGGTGATGCCTGGATCAGCAGGCTGCGGGCTGGGTGGGCTGAGCATGAAAGAGAGCATGAAAGACGCACGGGAAAGCTGGCACGTCTTGCGTCCGGGCAGGAAGAGCTCTTTGCACCGCCACTTGCCGATGCTGTTCAGCGGACGCCAACCGGGTCAGCCATCTGGACCTCGGATCAGGAGGAGAGTCCGACTCACCCGACACGCCCTCCGCCACCGCCACCGCAGTCCGTGCAGCGCCGGTACTTTTCGTTGCACGAGACGCAGATGAACTGGAAGGGCGCGCCATTGTCAGTGATCGCGCAGGCGGGGGGCGAGTTGGGTGGCGAACAAGACACACCTCGATCGCAAACTCAATCGAGCTCTGGCCGTCGACGGCAGAGATGCCGCCGCTCCCGCGGGGTTGGAAGCAGACATCGCAGACGATGATGCCACTGGTGTCGCGCATCTCTCTGCGAGTGGGGCAGGAGGCCGGGTCATGTAGGTTAGCTGTAGATTGCGAGCCTCGCAATGTGACGGCCTCGAGACGCACCGGCTGCGCTTCTTCTTGACCTTCTCTGCGGCCTGGGCAATGTCGTCGACGCCTCGGCGCTCGAGGCAGGCCTTGCACGACCAGACGCCTTCCCACTCGACGGCAAAGGCCTCGTCGTCCCCTCGAAGTTGTAAGTGAGCGATGGGCGAGCCGCAGTCGGCACAGGAGGCCACGTGCGAGCCCGGTAGGAGGTACCGCTTTGTCTTGCTCGCTGGCTTGGCCGCGGCCTTGGACGCGGACGACGCGCCGGAAGCAGCCTTCTTTGACGGCTGAGACTGGCGGGGGAAGGTGGCCGGCCGGGCCTTGACGGTCGTCGGCGCCGGTGTATGCGTGAAACGGCCCGGGGCAGAAGGCGGCCGCGCCGAGCCCTTCCCTTTGCCGGGCTTGCCGGCAACCAGGGACGGGACCGACGAGGAGGCTTGAGAGGAGCTCGCCGAGAGAGGGAGGATGTTGCTGCTGCCAAAGTCTGGGACCGAGGCCTGCGTCGACCATGATGGAGGCGGACCGCTGCCGCTGTCGGATCGGCTGAAATCGCCGGCGGCACCTCCGACGAGCCAGTGCATCTGCTCGGGCGGGCTGCGGGCGGAGACATGGCCGCTAGCCGTTGGCTCTGGACGGTACGCCGTGAACAGGCCGCTCATGTCAGCCGGGCCAGAGAAGGCCCAGTCGACCGGGCTCTCGCCGACGGTGTGTGCGTCGCCGAGACTGCCGTTCGGTTCCTGAGGCGACAGTAGTGACGTGCCCGGAGCGAGCGGCGGCGGGGGCGGCGGCTGCCAGGGCTGATGCATCTGAGGCGAATCTGCAAAGAAAGAGCGCGGTCGGCGCGAGTAAGCTTCGGATCCGGACGATCCCGCGGGCCGGTCCACGTACCTTGAGCGTACGGACCCGAATCATTCATCCGCCGGCTGTCCGGTTGCGAGGCCTCGTTCGCCGGCGGCGGCGGCTGCATGTAGATGGCGCGACCTTGGGCGTCGAAGCTCTGTAGGCTCATGCGCGAGATCTCGCGGTCGGCCTGGCGGGCACGGCGGTACTCTTCAGCGATCTGGAGTTCGAGCCGGTGCGAGTGCAAGGCCGCCCGCGCCGCCATCTGCTCGAGCGAGTGTGGCTGATGAGCGTACGGCGTCGGGAGCAACGGCGGGAGCGCATGCGGCTGGTGCTGGAGGAACGTTCCGTCGGGCTGATGACCGGGGGGCGGCGGCAAGCTCTCGCCGGGTCCGAGCGCCGGTCGGTAAACGCCATAGTCTGGCTGGTAGGACGCCGAGACGGATGCGTACGAGGACGGGTCGAACGGTCCGTACGAGTGCATCGCCGGCTGCAGCAGATAAGATGGCTGCTGCTGCTGCTGCTGCTGCTGCTGCTGGATGTGCGGCAGATGGAGGGCTGCGAAAGCCGGCTGCTGGCCGGGTTCGGCCCAGCCAAGCCCGAGCGATCCTCGTCGTCCTTGGCCGGCCGGCAAAGGCGCGCCTGCGTCAGCGGCCCCCGTCAAGGACGGTGGCGCCGCATGGGGCTGCTGCAGCGCCGGGTAAGGCGGGCCGCCGATGGCGCTGACGCTCCGGTCGAGCTCGTACAGGCGCTGGGTCGTCGTCGATGTCACTGCCTGCGCCTGCGCTTGCGGCGGTCGACGCGGGCGATTGTCCATCTGCCCGGGACGGAGCCCTCGACAGCCGCGCGCGGCTGTGGCAGGAGTTGGCGGGCGGCGGCGGTGCGAGGGGCTAGAGCACGCGCGCGCGCGGGGGCGGCCCTGTTCGGCTGGTTGGGTTCGGCGGCGACTGAGGAGGGGGCGGACGCCTGGAGGGGGATGCAGATCTTGGCTGCGGCCGAACGAGCGAGAGCGGATTGGTGATGGGAGATGCAGGAAAAGATGAGGGCCTGATCTGATGTCGTGACTGTCATCGATGTGGCCGTTCGACTCGAGGGACGAGGATCACAGCGTCGGGCGGGCGTCCGCTGGGCACCGGCGCGCTCTCCAGCCGGAGGGACAGCGCAACGCGCGGGGGCAGGCCCTCTGCGCGCTCGACCGGCCGAAGGACGGCGGGCCCGGGTTGGGGCGCACCAGGATCAAAGGGGCCGCGAGGAAATGAGGGCAAGGCTCCGGCCGACGGACAGCGTGGGCCGCGCGGCGGGCGGGGGGGGGAGGGGAGAGGCAGCTCGACGCCGATCAGCAAGCAAGGGGGCAAGGTCGTCATGCTCGACAGGGACGAGCCGATGTTCCCCTCACCTCCTTCCCTCGCTCCCTGCAGACAGCGTTGCATCCGGTCGACGAGATGATGGCGTCCCTCCCTCGCTGGTCGCCGGCGGCGCTCGGAGGGACGAGAGAGCTCGGGACCACCGATCGGGAATCGGTCCCCCCCTCGCGAGGTCGGCAGCGAGCAAAGCGGCCGAGGTGCCCCGCCGAGAGGGACTGAACCTTATGCAATCAGCGTCCGTCCGCCCGGCGCCCTCGGGCACATGCCACGCCCGAGTGCCCGGCGGCAGACAGGCAGGCAGCCCAGGGGTCGTCGTCAACGCTCGGGCGAGGACGCCGTTCTTGCATGGCCAGCCTGCGAGGCCTCCTCATCTTCCATGCGAGTGGGCATTGGCGGGCGGGAGTAACACCTCTGCCGGGCGATCTGCCGAGGCCATCCGCTCGACCTGCCTCGGGCATTCGTCGCCGCCTCCCTCGGGCGAGCGAGCGTCACGGCTGCTGACGACGCCGCTGCCGCCCAGACGACGACGACGACGACGGGGGGACGGGCGATTGATCTTCCGTCACACGACGGCAGTGGGCGACTCGCGCACGGGCTGTCACCGCTGCCGGTCAGAGACTTGATGGCGACCTAGCCTGCCAGCTGGGCGAGGGAGGGCCGGTCGGTAACAGGCAGCGGGCGGGCCGACGACGGACGGCGGCACGGGCTGCCCCCGCCCTCCCGGGCTCCCTTTGATACGTCTGGCGCGAACCGCGGGCTCGCACGTCGCTGCCAGCCGGCTCGGTCGTCAGCGATGCTGGCCATGCTGCAGGCTGCAGCTCTCCTGCTCCAAGAAGGAGCGCTGAGGGTTGGCTGGGCTGGGTCGTCAACGGACGGACGGTGCACCTCGTCGCGTCGTGGCCGTCGGCGACTGACCTGACTGAGCGCCCTCGCGTCGCCGCCGCGTCGGACCGCCGACGCTCACACCTTCTCTCTGCCAGGCAGTCCAGTCTCGCCGCCCAGAAGACCTCGCTTCCCCTCTCTCCTCAGGAGCACCACGCATGGCAGCCTCGCATCCGTCGACTTCGTTCGCCGGCAGGCCGGGAGACCCAGGCGGCGCGAGCGGGAGCGGTCGTCGCTCGTCCTCGCTGTCCGACCAACCTCTGCCGCCCGCGCAGCCGAGTAACAAAGGCCCGAGCTCGGTCTCGCTCGCATCGGGGCCTGCAGGCGAGGGCCGAGCCAAGCGCGTCAGCCAGCCGCCAGGCAAGAAGGGTCCGTCTCGACTTGCTTCGACTGGCATGGCGGCGGGCGGCGGTGACGACGGCCTCGAGGTGCAGTCCTCGCCCGTCGCCCCTTGTCATCCTTGCTGAGCCGGACCGGATTCGACGGAGCGCTGATCAACCGCTCGTCTCGTTCCGTCTACCGCGACAGCTTGCCTGGCCTGCCGTGCGCGCAAGACCAAGTGCAACGGAGTCGAGCCTGCTTGCAACCATGTGCGTGGCAGGCTTCTGACGTATCCGGCTGCTCGGCGCGCAGCGTCACGGCCCGCTGACCTGCTGGCTTTCCTGTGCTCGCTCGACTGGCAGTGCATCCGGACGGGCGGCACCTGCGAGTACGTCGCGTCCCGGAGAGGTGGGTCGCTACCGAAGAAGGACAGGAAGCCAAAGGCGGACCAGGAACGGTCGTCTTCGTCGGCTTTGTCTCGAGCTCGGCCGGTCTCAGACCAGCCCGCCCACGACAATCTAGGCGAGCATCGACTCTTGTCCATCCCAAGCTCGGAGATCGTCGACGTCCGAGCCTTGTCGCTCCTCGACACTGACGATGATCCGATGGACGGCATCGAGACGCTCGCTGCTCAGCTCCAGAACTTCCTGGACAACCTTCGCGCCGACAGCGAGCCGGCCGGCACCATCCTCTCAAGCTCGACTGCTCAGAGGTCAGACTCAACATCGCCGGCAGCCGCTTGGGAGAATGACGACCGGCGCGTGCGATGTTTTCCGAACGGCGAGTCGATGTGCGTCCGCTTTCGCCCGCCAGTCAGCGGCGAGCACGCGTCGAAGCTGATCCGACTCCTGGCGCAGCCTTGCCGCCTACTACACAGAGATCTATCCGTTCGAGCCGCTCCTTCCGCCTCCGTCGATTATCGCGTCGCAGACGCTTCTGGGGACTCTATCGTCGCCGTCGCCCGCAGCGCCTCACATCCCGACCTCGCCTCTACTGCTAGCGCTGCTCGGCGCGCTCGTGCTCGTCCCCGCTCCGGACGATCCCGATCCGCGGTCGGCAGGGTCGAAGCTCGCTCGCCAGCAGGCCAGCCAGCGTTTCGTCAGGGAGTCCGAACGTCAACTCGAGGCGTTGATGGCTCAGCGAGGGTCCAGCGAAGCTTCGCTCGAGGCCGTCCAAACGCTGAGCATCGCAGGGCTCTATCACTGGGCGCAGGAAGGTGCGTCACGAACGCCTCCATCTCTGGAAGCTCATGCTGCCGGTCAGCGACCTGAATGTCTCCCAATCCTGTCTGCTGAACAGGGAGCGTGTCCAAGATGCGAGCGCGTCAGGCCCAGGCGTTGCAGCTCGCCATGGATCTCGGTGCGTTGCTTCCCCTGGAGAGCTCTGCGTCTTTGTGCCTGTCTGACGTGTCTCGGACTGATGCGTGCTTCGAGCAGGTCTCCACCTTTCTGACGCCCACCTAGTCTTTGCGCCCGAGGACGAGTGGAAGCGCGACATGCGGCGCCGGACCTTCTGGCTGACGCTGGCCAGGGTCCTCATCGGAGCCATGCTTGCCAACCGACCCCCTGACCTCCCTCCTTATGATCCGCGCATCACGGCCGAGTATCCGACCTGCAGCGCCGATTCGCAGGTGCGCCTCGCGGCCTCGCCTCTTGGACGTGCCGCGCTGACTCTCTGTCCTTGCTTGCGACTGCATCGTAGGCCTGGAGCGCTCAGATCGACGCACTCCGTTACTCTGCCTACGCGCGAGACTTTATCGACCAGCTTGCCTCCTCGCCGGGCTTCGTCCCGACAGGCCCGCACGCGCTCTTCGGCTCAGCTCCACAAAGCGGCGCGTTGAACAAGGACGACCGGGATCGAGAATTTGAGCGGCTCGACCGGGTCCTGACGGGCCTCATCCGTAATTCGGAGGACAAGATCGGCCTCTTCGACAGCCGGACCCATGTGTCGGTAACGGGCCCGTTGGACCCCGAGGTCATGCTCTGCGCGACCTTCAGGCGCTCGGCCCTCATGTGCCAGGTACGTCGTCGCGGGGGTCGACCGGAGACAGAGGCAGAACGGATGTGCTGACTGCGGCTGGTCCTCCTTGCAGACGATGACGCTCGTCGATCTCGTACGTCTCGGGCGCGTTCGCTTTGCACTCGTGCCGCTCCAGTCTTGACCCCGCCTAACCCTTACAGCACCGCAAATCGGCGCTCAATCAGGGCGGCATCGGCGTCTTTACAAAACGCCTCTGCGGACTGCCCGCCATCTCAGATACGCCCGCGGGCGCCCGCATCGACAAGATGTTTGCTTCGGTCACCGCTATCTCGTCGCCGTCGACGACTGTCAGCCCAAGTTTGTCGAGCGCCACGCAACCGTCAAACCGGCCGGTCTCGGTGGCGTCCAGTCTGCCGACTCCGCCAACGAGGCAGCGCCTGGGCTACGTGCAGCAAGGATTTGACGACTTGCTCGCCGATGCCCTCACCTCCTGGTCGCCGCCGCCGCTCGAGGACGACCCATCTGTCACCCTTGGGAGCACGCCTGCGTCGAAGCGTCTTGCAGCTGCTCCGGTCGGCTGGCCAGACCTCCCAGATTGGGCCGGGAGCGGTGCCGAACGATCCGAAGACGAGAGGATGGCGCTTGCCGGACCCTTCGAACCCCAGCACAGTCTCGCAAGAGTGCGCGCCGGTGTCGAGGCGATCGCTAGACTCGAGGTGCGCCCTCGTCTGCATGCTTCTGCGAGTCGAAGGCTAAACGCTGACCCGACCTGCCTCAGGTCCTGAACGAGGCCCTCGCCGTCTCAATCCATCCGACCGCCAAGCCGACGCTGCCGTTCTGCGCGTGCGAGCTCATCTCTGCCGGTGCGTCATGGTCCCCTCAGCCCCAAGCGTCTTCTGCTGCCTCGCTCACCAAGCACGCACTTCATCATAGCCTACGGTCTGCTGCTCCTGGCGCTTAGCCTGCAGTCATCAGACCCCGTCGTCATGGGTGAGGCCGCCGTCCGCCGCGAGCTTCAGGGGATCTGGGCCAGCTGCTGGATCCTGTACGTCTGTTCCGTCGTCGTTGGATGGATTCTGGCGGCTTCGATCGCTGACGGCATCGTCTGTAAATGCTCCAGCCTGCGTGGTCTCAGGGGCTATGGCGTTGTGTGGGACGGTCTGGACGCTTTTGCGGGTACGTCGGGTCGTCGCGCAACCAGCCAACTCCGCGCCGACGCTGACCGTCCATCGTGCACGCACGCTGCCGTCGCAGACGAGCTCCAGGCGGCATTGAACGCCTCGCTGGCGCTCTCGGGCGAGCCGGCGCGCATCTGGGACTGAGGACGTTGCCCACTCGGTCCACGGCTGTCGCAACGCCTGGGCTTCTTACACTCAGCCGCGTCTGCTCTTGCTGCCTCTGTTCGCAATCCGCGCGTGCTCGTGCGTCGATCAGAGATCGCTCTTGCAATAAGTTAGGTCTGGACATGCCGGCTGCGCGCCTGGGGGCCGAGACGACCCTCAATGGTCTCTGGGACCCCCGAAGAGGCTCAGCCGACGGATCGACGAGATGGGCTTCGTCTCGGGACCCGAACGGCGGCGCTGCCGCGGGTCCTCCTCAGCCGCCGAGGAGAGCGAGTGGTGACTGCCTCCGTTCCGGCGACCGAGTGTCGAGTCGCTGTCGGCAGAGCCGTGTCTGGCCATCGGCGAGGAGGCGGAGGCGAGACTGAGCGTCTTGGCCCGGCCAAAGTAGCCTCGGGCAGGCGTGCCCTCGGCCGGTAGCTCGCCTCCGTCGCGGTCGGGGGAGACGTGCATCGCCGTCACCGTGCTCAGATCGGTCGTCGCCGGCGAGACCATGGGAGCGGAGAGCGACGGCGCGCGGACGAGCGAGGGCGGCGCCGCAGCTCCTCGGACGGTCGATGCCGATGAAGTCTTTGCCTGCCGCCACGTCCGCTCTGGCGAGTCGCGTACCTGCTCCTCCGAGGACCGCCGAGAGGCAAATCTGTCAAAGACGTGGCCGAGAACGCCCGATCGGCGGGTAGCCGGCGGCGGTGAGAGGTCCTCCTCCTGGCGGGCATCGTCCCGCGGTGTGTCAACGTCGATGAGGTCAAGCGTCCGGGACGACGGGATGGACGCGAGTCGCTCGCGGGTGAGCGCGGCATCGCGCAGCCGAACGGAGGGCGAACCAATGGTCGAGTAGCCCATCGACGTCGACGGTCGCGCTTGAGGGTCGATGCGGAGTGAGGCTGCAGACGGGTGGAGATAGAGAAGCGTCAGCAGACGGGCCGGCGCGCACTGGACAAGAAGTGCGTCCGCGTACCTGGCTCCGAGCCCTCGCGTCCATAACGGTGCTGAGCTGTCCAGTCGGCCGTCTCGGACCGTCGCATGCCGGCAGCCGAGCCTGCGGCCAAGTCTGCACCAGCAACGGCGAGCTGCTCGCGCGAGCTTCTGAGTGCGGCGATCAGCTGCGCCGCCAATGCGCGGACCTCCTCGTCGCTCATCCGCATGGCGTCCTTGAGGATCGCCGACATGGCTTGCCAGCCCTTGACGTCGGCGAACTGGCCGCGGTCATCGACCTGCGAGGCAACAAGCTCCTCGCGGACGAACCGGCTCGCCTCGACAAGCGCGTGGTTGGTCTGTTCGACGGCCGAAACGAGTGCGTCGGCCGTTCGGACTACCTCGGCCGTCGAGAAGAGGTCGGCCAGGCGCGAATAGTGTCGCTTCAAGGCCTCCGAAGCGGCGAGCATGTTGCGGACGTGGTCCGGCTGCGAGCTGTCGGTGTCGGCGAAGGAGGACAAGCCCGACTGGACCGACACGGACGCTGGCATGCCGTAGGACGACGTTGAGCGCAGATCCATCGGGGTCCGCCGACCGGCGTCGCTGCCGAGGCGAGACGGGTCGCCAGAGAGCCGGCGACGGCGGACAAGGCTCGGTGAAGGGCTCCCTTCGCGATGGCCCGACTGCGACCCGCTGCTGCTGGGCGTCTGCAGGTTCCAAGCCGAGCGG
>Ga0308160_10007780_pt1 | contig 10549 bp, 8 predicted proteins | sample PhyFR1_FD_201036 | JGI IMG/M metagenome (GOLD analysis project Ga0308160, IMG submission 201036) | Phyllosphere microbial communities from UC Gill Tract Community Farm, Albany, California, United States - DLSLF.R1 | ecosystem: Host-associated > Plants > Phyllosphere > Unclassified | place: USA...
CGGCGGCGGCGCCGAGCAGCCCCGTGGCGACTCCGATGGCGGCGCAGACGAGCAGGACGCGCGTGGGCAGCGGGGAGCGGACGGCGGGCACCCGTCCAGCGTACCGGCGGGTCCGACGGATCGGCCGGGAGTAATCCCAGGTCAGATCCTCCGGCGCCGCGGCATGAGGTGCACGGGAGGGATCGGCGGGGCGGGGATCCGCTCGTCGCCGTGACCCACGACGTGGCCGAATCTGGCGGATCCCGCCTCCCAGTCCTCGCGCGCCTGCGCGATCTCCTCGTGACTGCGGGCGGCGAAGTTCCACCACATCACGAGGTCCTGCTCGAAGGGCTCGCCGCCGAGGAGGAAGAGCAGTGCGCCGCCCTCGCTCGTCACCGTGACGGCCGCGCGGGAGTCGCCGAGGAACAGCACGTCATCGACCTCGAGCGAGGTCTCGGCGAGGTCGGATCCCGCCACGCGCGCGTCGCCCGTGACGAGCAGCAGTCCGTGCTCCCACGCGGGGTCGAACGGCAGATCGACGGTCGTGCCCGGTTCGAGGCGGATCTCCGCGCCCACGATCGGCGTGTGGGCGGTCGCGGGGGAGGCGACGCCGGCATACGCGCCCATCACGACCGTGACGTCGGCATCGGATCCGGTCGCGGCGGGAAGCGCCAGCCCCGGCAGCGACAGGTGCTGCTCGAAGCCGGGGGTTCCCGTCGCGGCGCCGTCGGGCAGCACCACCCAGAGCTGCAGGGCGTCGAGCGGTCCGGCCTCCTCGCCGACCGAGTACTCGGAGTGCGCGATGCCGTTCCCCGCCGTCATGAGGTTCAGCTGCCCGCGGCGCAGCACCACGTCGCTGTCGATCGTGTCGCGGTGACGGATCTCGCCGACGAGGGGCCAGGTCACCGTCTGCAGGCCGATGTGCGGATGCGGCTCCACCCGCATGCGCACCTCTGCGGGCCCGAACCGGTCGAGGAAGCACCAGGCTCCGATCGTCGGCACGTCCTTGCTCGGCAGCACGCGCAGAACGTTCATCGCCCGCACGCCGCCGAGCGGCACCTCTCGCGCCTCGAGCACGACCGCGCGCGGTCCGTGCAGGCTCATGCCTGCTCCCCGGGCGCCGCGGGGAAGCGCACCTTCGCGCCAGGCACCTCGTGCGTGCGCAGGTACTTGTTGATGTACGGGCAGTACGGCACGATCGTGTCGCCGGTCGTGACGGCGTCGGCGAGCGCGTCTGCGGCGAGCCTCGATGCCAGACCCTGCCCCTGGAACGCCGGATCCACCTCGGTGTGGATGAACAGGATCGTCCCGGGACGGCGCTGGAACTCGGCGAACCCGGCGAGCGCCCCGTCGCTGGTGATCTCGTAGCGGGACTCCGCCTCGTTCAGGGTCACGGCGATCTCGGGCATGGCGCTCCTTCATGCGGTGTCGTGCGGATTCGGATCCAACCTATGCCCGGGAGAGGGTGCAGAGGGCCGCGCGAACCCGCCGGCACGGGGAAGCCCGGCCTGTGGAGAGCGGCCTCCGGTGTCGGCTCCTCTCGTTACGCTGGAGGCATGCCCCAGAACGATCCGCGCGACCCCTATGCGGATCTGCCGTGGTCCGATGCGCCCCTCGACGACCCCTACGCCGACCTGCCGTACGCGGAGGAGCCCTGGGAGGCGGCGCCCCCGCCCGAGGAGGGCGAGTGGGCCGGATCCCCCGGTGCGGTTCCGCAGGGCAGCTTCCCGGTGCCCGCCGCGGCGGCGGCCGCCGCGCCGAGCCGGTACCGGACGCCGCTCGACGCGCTCACCGCGGTCTACGGCTACGACGCGTTCCGCGGAGACCAGGCCGCGATCATCGACCAGGTCGTGGACGGCGGCGACGCCGTCGTGCTCATGCCCACAGGCGGCGGCAAGAGCCTCTGCTACCAGATCCCCGCGCTCGTGCGCGAGGGCACGGGCCTCGTGGTCAGTCCGCTCATCGCGCTCATGCACGACCAGGTCGACGCCCTGCGCGCCAACGGCGTGCGTGCCGCGTACCTGAACTCGACGCAGACCGCGGCCGACCGCGCCGAGGTCGAGCGCGCGTACCTCTCCGGCGACCTCGACCTCATCTACGTCGCGCCGGAGCGCCTCTCGAACGCGCAGACCCTCGGACTCCTGCAGCGCGGATCCCTCAGCGTGATCGCGATCGACGAGGCGCACTGCGTGTCGCAGTGGGGGCACGACTTCCGGCCCGACTACCTCGCGCTCGGCGGCCTCGCCGAGCGCTTCCCCGGTGTTCCGCGGATCGCGCTCACCGCCACGGCGACGCGCGAGACGCACCGCGAGATCACCGAGCGGCTGCACCTGCCGCAGGCGAAGCACTTCGTCGCGAGTTTCGACCGGCCCAACATCCAGTACCGGATCGACCCCAAGGTCGACGTCCGCAAGCAGCTGGTCTCGTTCATTCGGAGCCAGCCGGAGGGATCCGCGGGCATCGTCTACGCGCTCAGCCGCGCCTCGGTCGAGCAGACCGCCGAGTACCTCAGCGCACAGGGCTTCGACGCGATCCCGTACCACGCGGGCCTCGACGCCGGAACGCGCGCGGCGCATCAGTCCCGGTTCCTCCGCGAGGACGGCGTCATCGTCGTCGCCACGATCGCGTTCGGGATGGGCATCGACAAGCCGGACGTGCGCTTCGTCGCTCACGTCGACCTGCCGAAGTCGGTCGAGGGCTACTACCAGGAGACCGGTCGCGCGGGCCGCGACGGCGAGCCCTCGGTCGTGTGGATGGCCTACGGCCTCGGCGACGTCGTGCAGCAGCGCCGCTTCATCCAGCAGGGCGACGGCGACCGCATGATCAAGCAGCGGCAGAACCAGCACCTCGACGCGATGCTCGCGCTGTGCGAGACCGTCGACTGCCGCCGCCAGAACCTGCTCGGCTACTTCGGGCAGTCCTCGGCCCCCTGTGGGAATTGCGACACCTGCCTCACTCCGCCGGACAGCTGGGACGGGCTGATCCCCGCGCAGAAGCTGCTCTCCACGATCGTGCGGCTGCAGCGCGAGCGTCGCCAGTCGTTCGGCGCCGGCCATCTCATCGACATCCTCCGCGGGGCGTCGACCGAGAAGATCCGCAAGTTCCGGCACGACGAGCTCGCCACCTACGGGATCGGATCCGACCTCACCGACGCGCAGTGGCGCTCGGTCGTGCGGCAGCTGCTGGCCCAGGGCCTGATGCAGCCGCAGGGCGAGTACGGCACCCTCGCGGTGAGCGACGCGGCCGCGGGCGTGCTCGCGGGCACGACCGCGGTGAAGCTGCGTCACGACGTGGTCACCCGTGCCGGTTCCTCCGGAGGCGGGCGCTCGGCCAAGAGGAATGCCGCAGAAGCGCTCGCCGAGGGCGATCGCGGGCTCTTCGAGGCGCTGCGGGCGTGGCGGGCGCAGACCGCGCGCGAGCAGGGGGTGCCCGCGTACGTCGTGTTCGGCGATGCGACGTTGCGCGCCCTCGCGGAGCACCGCCCCGCACAGGCATCCGACCTGGTCGGCATCAGCGGCATCGGTGAGAAGAAGCGCGAGGCCTACGGCGAGGCCGTGCTCGGGGTCATCGCGGCCGAGGGCTGACGGGCTGAGCCGCTGACGGGCTGAGCCGCTGACGGTTTCCCGCGTCGCGGAGACGGGCATCCTGTGGGGAGCCGACAACCGTGCGGATCCTCGTGCGGCGGCCTCATTGGGGGATCCCCACAGCCGCCTTCGCTTCGCGTTGTGTCAGATCTACCATGAAGGCATCCCCAAACCTCACGAGAGGATCCTCATGGTCGACGCCGCCCTTCGGACGAACACCGCGAACAGCACCCCGGACGACACCGCGACGCGCATCGACGTCGACGCGGTCGGCGACCTGCTGCTCGGCACCTGGGCGGACACCCGCCGCGAGGCGCGCGAGATGATCAAGGATCCGGCGTTCTGGCGAGACGACTCGCTCGGCAAGGACGAGCACCGCGAGCGCGTGCTCAGCCAACTGCACCTGCTCGTGCAGAACCGCGCCGTGCACCGCGCGTTCCCGAAACGCCTCGGCGGCGAGGAGAACAACGGCGGCAACATCGCCGGGTTCGAGGAGCTCGTCGTCGCCGACCCCAGCCTGCAGATCAAGTCGGGCGTGCAGTGGGGACTGTTCGGATCCGCCGTCCTCCAGCTCGGCACCGCGGAGCACCACGACCGCTGGCTCCCCGGCATCATGAGCCTGGAGATCCCCGGCGCCTTCGCGATGACCGAGATCGGGCACGGCTCCGACGTCGCCTCGATCGGCACCACGGCGACCTACGATCCCGAGACCGAGGAGTTCGTGATCAACACGCCGTTCCGGGCGGCGACCAAGGAGTTCCTCGGCAACGCGGCGCTGCACGGCATCGCGGCGACCGTGTTCGCCCAGCTCATCACGAACGGCGTGAACCACGGCGTGCACTGCTTCTACGTGCCGCTGCGCGGTGAGGACGGCGTGGATCTTCCGGGCATCGGCCGCGAGGACGACGGGCTCAAGGGCGGCCTGAACGGCATCGACAACGGTCGGCTCAGCTTCGACCACGTGCGGATCCCGCGGACCAACCTGCTGAACCGCTACGGCGACGTCGCCGCGGACGGCACCTACTCGAGCGCGATCGACAGCCCCGGCCGTCGCTTCTTCACGATGCTCGGCACTCTCGTGCAGGGTCGCGTCTCGCTCGACGGCGCCGCGTCCTGGGCCTCCGCGCTCGGCCTCCACATCGCGATCACTTATGCCACGCAGCGCCGGCAGTTCAACGGCGCCGACGGCTCGGAGACCACGCTGCTCGACTACGGCAAGCACCAGCGCCGTCTCCTGCCGCGCCTCGCGACCACCTACGCGCAGCTGTTCGCGCACGACGAGTTCCTGCAGAAGTTCGACGGCGTCTTCTCCGGCCGCACCGACACCCCGCAGGACCGCGAGGACCTGGAGACCCTGGCCGCCGCGCTCAAGCCGCTTTCGACCTGGCACGCCCTCGACACCCTGCAGGAGTGCCGTGAGGCCTGCGGCGGTGCGGGCTTCATGTTCGAGAACCGCTTCGTGGGCCTGCGCGCAGACCTCGACATCTACGTGACGTTCGAGGGCGACAACAACATCCTGCTGCAGCTGGTCGGCAAGCGCCTGCTCACCGACTACGCGAAGCAGTTCAAGGGCAAGGACGCCGCCGCGCTCGCGAAGTACGCCGTCGGGCAGACCGCGGGCCGCGTGTTCCACGGCGCGGGGCTGCGCCAGTTCGGGCAGGCCGTCGCGGATCTCGGATCCACGGCCCGCTCGGTCGAGAACGGCCTGCGGGCCGAGCAGCAGCACGAGCTGCTCACCGATCGCGTGCAGCAGATGGTGGCCGACATCGCCGGCCGGCTGCGTGCGGCCGGCAAGGACAAGGTGCTCGGCGAGAAGCTGTTCAACGAGAACCAGGCCGAGCTCATCGAGGCCGCCCGCGCGCACGGCGAACTGCTGCAGTGGGAGGCGTTCACCGACGCCCTCGCCCGCGTGCAGGACGAGGACAGCAAGGCGGTGCTCACCTGGCTGCGCGACCTCTTCGGCCTGCAGCTCGTCGAGAAGCACCTCGCGTGGTACCTCATCAACGGCCGTCTCTCGGCGCAGCGCGCGGCCTCGGTCTCGCGCTACATCGACCGGCTCTGCGCGCGTCTGCGCCCGCACGCCCTCGACCTCGTGAACGCGTTCGGATACGAGCCCGAGCACGTGCGCGCGCCCCTCGCCTCCGGTGCGGAGCAGGTCCGCCAGGACGAGGCCCGCGCGTACTACGCCGACCTCAAGGCCTCGGGTGCGGCGCCCGTCGACGAGAAGGCCCTGAAAAAGGCCCGCCAGCTGTAAGACGGGGTTCCCGTCGCAGGCTCGCTCGTCGCCGTGGTCCGGGTCCCTACCCCGCGGTCGTCGAGCGAGCGCAGCGAGACGAAACGCGGTGCCCTTGCGAGAGCACCGCGTTTCGTCTCGGTCGCCTGCGGCGTCCTCGCTCAACGACCCCGACGGGCGGGTCAGGCCCCGGCCACACGCTCCGCGAGGTGGTCGGCGAGCGGAGTGTCGGTGGCGAGCACCACGCGCACGGTCGCGTCCGCGTGGTCGCGGGCGCCCTGGCGCTGGCCGCGCAGGTCGAACACGGTCTGCCCGCGGCCAGGGCCGTCGGTCGTGTCGACCACGGCCGGCACGGCGGGAGCGACCGTCGGGCGCACCCGGCCGACCGCGATCGCCGCGGCGAGCGGATCGTGCAGGGCGCTGCACCGGCGGCCGTACGTCGCGCGATAGAAGTCCATGTAGAAGTCGAGCATCGCGGCGACGGCACGCGCCACGGAGGATCCCGACGCGGCCAGCAGATCGCGGTGCGCCTCCTCGAACACGTTCTCCATGGTCACGTCGAGCGGCACGACGACCACCGGCCAGCCCGCGGCGAACACCGCGTCGGCGGCTTCGGGGTCGTTGCCGATGTTCGCCTCGGCGAGCGCCGTGATGTTGCCGGGGACGAGCGCCGCCCCGCCCATGAGCGTCACCCGCGCGACGCGGGAGGGGAGGGTCGGATCCTGAGCGAGCGCGGCGGCGAGGTTCGTCAGCGGGCCGACCGCGAGCACCTCGAGGGATCCGGCGTGCTCGTGCGAGAGGCGGATGAGCAGCTCCGCCGCGGTGCCGTCCTCGACCGCACGGGCGGGCTCGGGCAGCGCCACCCCGCCCACGCCGTCGTCGCCGTGCACGTGCGGGGCGCCGCCGTCGTACTCGCGGGCGAGGAAGTCGTGCCGCCCCACGGCCACGGGCACGTCGCCGCGCTCGGCGAGGGAGAGCAGACCCAGCGTGTTGCGCGCGGCCTGGGCGGCCGAGGTGTTGCCGCTGACCGTGCCGATCCCGCGGAGTGCGATCTCGGGCGACGCCAGCAGATACGCCAGGGCGAGCGAGTCGTCGATGCCCGTGTCGCAGTCGAAGTACAGCGGGGCGGGGGTTTCGGTCATCGGATCCTCCTCGGGATGCGGGACGGGGCGTGGAAGGGAAGCCGACGGGCCGGGCGGTCGGCGGGCGGGGTCAGTCGGTCTTGGGCATCAGGAACAGGCTCGCGATGAGTGCGAGCACGCTGATCCCCACCGAGATCCAGAGTGCCAGGACGAAGTCGCCCGACATGACGAACGGCGCCACGATCGCGATGCCGAGGCTCGCGCCGAAGCCGAACGCGGCGCCGTTCATGCTCGGCAGGATCGCCGGCGCCTCGCTCGGGGACTGCAGCACCCCGAGGCCGTTCGTGGTGGTGAGCACGACGCCGTTGTAGGCGACGCCGAGCACCGCGAACATCGCGAACACGGTCCAAGGGCTGAAGGGGAACAGCGCGACCACGATCAGCGCCGCGATCGAGAGCACGAGACCGAGGCGCAGCATCCGGATCCATCCGAAGCGGCCCGCGAGCCAGCCGGACAGCGGGGCGGCGGCGAGGCCGATCAGCGCCGGCGGCGTGAGGTAGAGCAGAGCGGAGGTCGACGCGTTCACGCCGTAGCCGACGGCCTGGTTCTGACTGAGGATCACGATCGTGAAGTTGATCACGGCGAACACGCTCGACAGCGTCAGCACGGTGACGGCGATGACCGGCCACACCTGACGCGACCGCAGGTGCTGCACCGCGACGAGCGGCGTGCGGCGGCGCTTCTCGATCGCCACGAAGGCGACCAGCGCCACGGCCGTGCCGGCGAGGAAGACCAGCGTGAGCGGTGCGAACCACCCCTGACCGGATCCGGTCGAGACGAAGTAGGTGAGGCAGATCAGGCCGAGCGAGAGCGCGGCCGCGCCCCACCAGTCCATGCGCCCGGTCGAGGACGGCTCGCCGTCGCGCGGCACGGCGAGCGCCACGCTCACGATCGCGATCACGGCGACCGCGAGGATCACGACGAAGAGGGAGCGGAACCCGAAGGCGTCGGCGAGGAGGCCTCCGATCCAGCCGTCCACGCCGCCCACACCGCCGTTGATGGCGGTGAGGATCCCGAGCACGGTCGGGAAGACGGCGGCGGGCAGGGTCTCGGCGAGGATCACGTAGGAGATCTGGAACGCGGCGCTCGACGCGCCCTGCAGCACGCGTCCGAGCAGCAGCACGGGCAGGTTGGGCGAGACCAGGCAGAGCACGGTACCGAGCACGATGAGCGCGAGCACCACCAGCAGCGCGCGCTTGCGGCCGATGAAGTCGCTCCAGCGGGCGAGGACGATGCCGCCGACCGCGCCGGCGAGGAAGAACAGCGACGAGACCTGAGAGACGGCGTCCATCGGCGCGCCGAGCTGCTTCGCGATGTCGGGGAGGGCGGGGCTGATCATGCTCGAGTTCAGCTGGAAGGCGACGACCGTCAGGATCAGGGTCGCCACGAGCAGGACCGAGCGGCCGCCGCGGATCGGCGCGGGGCGATCGAGCGCCGCGGGTGCGGGGGAGAGCTGCACAGTGACTCCTTCGTCAAGGGGAGGGGCGGGGCTCCCTCGGGTTATATGATGTTATACCTCTGAGGTAGAACATCTGCAAGTGAGTGCTTCCGTGCTTGAATGAACGGCGAGCGCGGCCCGAATCCGGAGGCCCGGCAGGCGGAGGAGGAGATCCGATGACGGACGTCGAGCAGTTCCTGGCCCGGCCGCTGACCGCCCCCGTGGGCCAGCCCCTGCGCGTGGCCGTGTACTCCCGCCTGGCCGAGGGGATCCGGTCCGGTGTCTTCTCCCTCGGATCCGCGCTGCCGCGCGAGACGGAGCTCGGCGTCTCGCTGGGGGTCTCGCGCACGGTCGTCCGCGAGGCGCTCATGCTGCTCGAGGAGGACGGCCTCATCCTCACCCGGCGCGGGATCGGGCGCTTCGTCGCGGAGGACCTCCCCACCGTCGGGCTCGAAGAGCTGCGACCTCTCGAGGCGGCCCTCGCCGAGGGCGGCGAGGACGTCGGCGTCCGGCAGCTCGAGTTCGTCGTGCAGCCCACCACGGACTACGTCTCGGGCCATCTGGGCCTCGACGACGCGGCGAACACCTGGTTCCGGGAGAGCGTGATCGAGCGGGCGGGCGAACCCATCGCCATCCTGCAGGAGCACCTTCCCGCAGGGCGCTACCTGACCGACGCGAGCCCGCGGATCGCGGCCGTGCTCGAGGAGGCGACCGGCGACCCGACGAGCCTCATGACGGCCCTCGCGGACCGCGGCGTGGTCTTCGGAGCGGGGGTGTGCGAGATCACGGTCAACGTGGTCGGCCGCACCCGCGGCGTGCTGCTCGGCCTCAAGCCGGGCGACCCCGTGCTCATCCTCACCCAGACCGCCTCTTCGGGCGGCGTCCCCGTCTACCTCGCCAAGTGCATCGTCTCCGGGAAGGCGGGCGTCCTCTCGGTCGTGCAGACCGCGCAGTGACCGTCCCGCCTCGTCCCCGCCCTTCAGGAACTGGAGTCCTCATGACCGCACCGCTCGCGCTCGCCGTCGTCGGCAGCATCAACGTCGACCTCACCGCCCGGACCGCCCGGCTGCCGGAGCCCGGGGAGACCATCGGCGGGGGGCGTCTCTCGCGCGAGGCCGGCGGCAAGGGCGCCAACCAGGCCGCCGCGGCCGCGCGCCTGGGCGCCGCGGTGCGGATGGTCGGCGCGGTCGGCGCCGATGCCGACGGATCCTGGATGCTCGAGGAGCTCTCCGCCGCGGGCGTCGACACGCACGCGGTGCGTCGCGGCGCGGAGCCCACCGGCGTTGCGCTCATCGTCGTGGACGCCGAGGGCGAGAACCAGATCGCCGTGTGCGAGGGGGCCAACGGCGAGGTGACCCTGGACGGGGTCGTGTTCGGATCGGAGGAGGCCGTGCTCGCGCAGCTGGAGATCTCGATGGACGTGATCGCCGCGCTCGCCACGGCCTCGCGCGGGTACTACGCCGTCAACGCCGCCCCCGCGATCGAGCTGCCCGCGGCGGTCGTCGAGCGTGCGGACCTCATCATCGTGAACGAGACGGAGTACGCGCTGCTGCCGGCCCTGCGCACGGCCCGCCGGGTCGCCGTGACCTACGGCGGCGAGGGCGCGAAGCTCTTCGAGCACGGCGGGCTCGTCGCATCCGCTCCGGCGGTGAAGACGACCGTCGTGAACAGCGTCGGCGCCGGGGACGCGTTCTGCGCGGCCCTCACGATCGGCCTCGCCTCCGGCCTCGCTCCGCAGCGCGCGCTGTCGGCGGCCTGCGCGGTGGGCGCCGCGGCGGTCGCGGATCCGCGGTCGCAGCCGCTGCTCGCCGGGCTCGGGGAGTACCTGCCCGCGGAGTGAGCCGGGTGTCGGCGCCCGCCTCTAGCCTGTAGTCATGACGACGCCTCTCGCCGACGACCTCCCGCGCTGCGCCTGGGCGGGTGACGACCCCGAATACCGCCGCTACCACGACGAGGAGTGGGGTCGGCCGCTGCACGGCGACCGCGCGCTGTTCGAGAAGATGTCGCTCGAGGGGTTCCAGGCGGGGCTCAGCTGGATCACGATCCTGCGCAAGCGCCCGCGTTTCCGCGAGGTGTTCGCGGGTTTCGATCCCGCGGTCGTCGCGGAGTTCGGCGACGACGACATCGCCCGGCTCATGACCGATGCCGGCATCATCCGCAATCGCGCGAAGAT
>Ga0308160_10007781_pt1 | contig 10547 bp, 5 predicted proteins | sample PhyFR1_FD_201036 | JGI IMG/M metagenome (GOLD analysis project Ga0308160, IMG submission 201036) | Phyllosphere microbial communities from UC Gill Tract Community Farm, Albany, California, United States - DLSLF.R1 | ecosystem: Host-associated > Plants > Phyllosphere > Unclassified | place: USA...
GTCAGGCCACGCTGGACCTTCACGCTGGCGCCGGCCCCGGTGTACAGGCTGCTGGCGGACACCGACTTGCCCTGCGACTTGATCTCGTCGTGTGCGACGCCGACCTTGCCATAGGCCGTGACCCGGTCGCCCTTCGGCAGCGCGTACTTGAGGGCCAGGTGATTGCTGGCGCCGCGCGCGCCGAGCGCAATCGCGGCGTCTTCGGGCCTGGTCGGATCGATCGCCGTCTTGTCGCGCTCCGGCAGCTGGGCGTGGCCCGCTTCGATCGACACCCCGGGCGCCACCTCGGCGCCGCCGACCAGGCGCGGATCGCGCCGGTTGCCCAGCGCCTTGTCGTTCGGCAGTTCGGCGACATTGGCGCCATACACGCGCGGGTAGGGCTGGTAGCTGCCGGCAAAGGGGTCGCCCTTGCCCGCCTGGTCGCGCTCGACCTGTGGCCTGGCCGCGGGATCGGGCAGCAACTGGGCGTGGACCTGCACAGCCACCAGACCGGCGAGGGCGATCATGCAACGCAATGCTTTCATCGAAGCTCCCCGATCTGCCATTCAGGCAAGCATACCGCAATTACGGCCAGGTGTTCATGCCCCCTGCATTGCCTGGTAAGCAGATGTTACGGGCGAGCGGATATTTGCGCCGCCACAAGCATCGTGCATGTGGCGGGCGTACATTGACGAGTGCACCAGGGAAATATATCGATCGAGAGGACGCCATGACCATGCCACCACGCAGCCCGCCGTCCACCGCCACCCCGGCCGCGGGCTGAGCGATGCTGGCCCGCCTCCGTATCGGCCCCAAGCTGCTGCTGGCTCCCGGCGCCGTCCTGATCCTGCTGCTGGCGCTGTGCTGCGTTGCCTATTACGCGATGGTGCGCCAGAACCAGTCGCTCGAATCGATCGTCGGCCAGCGCGCCGCCAGCATGCGCGCCGCCAGCAGCCTGGCGGGCCAGTCGCACGAGGCGCATGCCGACATCTACCGCCTGCTGAGCTGGATGGGCGGCAGCTTTCCGCTGGCGCGCACCGAACCGCTGCGCCAGGACATCCTGGCCCAGCACCGCCGCATCGCCCAGGGCCTGGCCGCGCTCGACAAGGCGGTGCCCAGCCAGGCCGAGCACCATCACGTGGCCCAGGCCAGCGCGGCGCAGCGGCGCTACGCCCTTGCAGTGCGCGAGGTGATCGAGCTGGCGCCGCTGGACGGCTCGATCGGCGCCAACGCCATGCAGAAGGCCGAGACCGCGTTCGCCCTGGTCGCGCAGCGGCTGGCCGCCCTGGCCGCACTCGAAGAAGCGCTGTCGCGCCAGGCTGCGAGCAGCGCCAAGGCCGACTTCAACATCATCTCGGTCCTGATGCCGCTGGTGGCGCTGCTGGCGATCGGCCTGTCGCTGGCGATCACGTTCGCCGTGCGCCGCATCCTGCTGGCCGAGATCCACGCCATCGGCCTTGCCGCGCGCGGCCTGGCCAGCGGCGACCTGCGGGTGGCAGAGCGGCCCGGACACGACTATGGCGGCGACGAGATCGCCGACACCTCGCGCGCGCTCGACGCCAGCATCCGCAACCTGAACGGCACGCTGCGCTCGATCGTCGAATCGGCGCGCCTGATCGGCGCGGCTTCGCGCGACATCAAGCTGGGCAGTTTGAGCCTGGGCAGCCGCGCGGTGTTCCGGGCCGGGGCCATGGCCCACACCGAGAGCACGCTGCACGACCTGGCCGCGAACGTGCAGCGCAACGCCGAGCAGGCGCTGACCGCCAACCAGCTGGCGGCCGGCGTCGGCGTCGCCGCGCATGAAGGCGACGACGTGGTCGGGCGCCTGGGCGCGACGCTGGCGGCGAGCCGCCGCAGTGCGCAGCGGGTGGTGGAAATCGTCGATGTTCTCGACGCCGCCGCCAGCGAGACCGGCACGCTGGCGCTCAATGCCGCGCTGGACGCGGCGCGCAGCCCCGTCGACCCGGGCGAGCTGGCGGCAGTGGCGGGCGAAGTGAGGGCGCTGGCGCGACGGGTGACATCGGCCAGCCGCGAGATCCGCACGGTGGTGGCGCAGTCGGTGGCCGAGATCGAGGGCGGCGCAGCCTGGGCCATGCATGCCGGGACCAGCATGCAGCGCATCGCCAGCTCTGTGGCAGAGGTGGAGGACATCGCACGGCGCCTGGGCGCCGGCAGCAGCGGCCAGGCGGCGCAGCTCGAGGACGTGGGCCAGGCGATCGTGCAGATGGACCACGTCACGCGCCAGAACTGCACCCTGGTCGAGGAAGCGGCAAGCGCGGCGCGCACCCTGCAGATGCAGGCGCTGACGCTGTCGCGCACGGTGGCCGGCTTTCGCCTGGAGGAGTCCGACGGCCAGCCGCTACGGCCGCCCTCCGGTTTGCCGGGACAGAACGACGACGGCGGCGTCCCTGACGCGGCGGCGCGCGAACGCCGCCAGGCCAGGGAACGCCGCCGTCATGCCGCCTCGCACCTGCGGCTCGCCTCGAGCCGCAAGTGACAAGCTACCGGGGCAGCTTGCAACAGGCGGCGGCGATCACTCGTAGTCGCTGATCGGCGCGCAGCCGCAGAACAGGTTGCGGTCGCCATACACATTGTCGGCGCGGCCGACCGGCGGCCAGTACTTCTTCTTGCGCAGGCCGGCGACCGGGAACGCCGCCACTTCACGGGTGTAGCCGTGCTGCCAGTCGTCGGCGGTGACCACTTCGGCGGTGTGCGGCGCGCCCTTGAGCGGATTGTCCATGCGGTCGTACTCGCCGCGCTCGACCTTCACGATCTCGGCGTGGATGGTGATCATCGCCTCGATGAAGCGGTCGATCTCGGCCTTCGACTCCGACTCGGTCGGCTCGATCATCAGCGTGCCCGGTACCGGGAAGCTCATGGTCGGGGCGTGGAAGCCGAAGTCCATCAGGCGCTTGGCCACGTCTTCGTTCGAGATGCCGGTCTTGTCCTGCAGCGGACGCAGGTCGATGATGCACTCGTGCGCCACCAGGCCATCGTGGCCCGCATACAGCACCGGGTAGTGCGGCGCCAGGCGGCGCGCGATGTAGTTGGCGTTCAGGATCGCCACTTCGGTCGCGCTGGTGAGGCCTTCTGCGCCCATCATCGCGATGTACATCCACGAGATCGGCAGGATCGAGGCCGAGCCGAAGGCGGCGGCGCTGACCGCGCCGATGCCGTTCTCGTCACGGACGTAGCCGGTCGAGAGCTGGTTCGGCAGGAACTTCGCCAGGTGGGCGCCGACGCCGATCGGGCCGACGCCAGGGCCGCCGCCGCCGTGCGGGATGCAGAAGGTCTTATGCAGGTTCAGGTGGCTGACGTCGCCGCCGAAGGCGCCCGGCGCGGCCAGGCCGACCAGTGCGTTCATGTTGGCGCCGTCGACATACACCTGGCCGCCGTGCTGGTGCACGATCTCGCACAGTTCCTTGATGCCCTCTTCGAACACGCCGTGGGTGGACGGGTAGGTGACCATCACGCAAGCCAGGTCGTGGCTGTACTGCTCGGCCTTGGCCTTCAGGTCGGCCAGGTCGACGTTGCCGTTCTCGTCGCAGGCGGTGACGACGACCTTCATGCCGACCATGCTGGCCGAGGCCGGGTTGGTGCCGTGGGCCGAGGACGGGATCAGGCAGATGTTGCGGTGGCCTTCGCCGCGCGACTCGTGGTATTTCTGAATCACCAGCAGGCCCGCGTACTCACCCTGCGAACCGGCGTTCGGCTGCAGCGATATCGCGGCGTAGCCGGTGGCGGCGCACAGCATGGCTTCGAGCTGGGTGATCATCTCGCGGTAGCCGACGGTCTGGTCGTTCGGCGCCAGCGGGTGGATGGTCGAGAATTCGGGCCAGGTGACCGGCACCATTTCCGAGGTCGCGTTGAGCTTCATGGTGCACGAGCCGAGCGGGATCATGGTGCGGTCCAGCGCCAGGTCCTTGTCGGCCAGCGCGCGCAGGTAGCGCAGCATCTCGTGCTCGGCGTGGTAGCGGTTGAAGGTCGGATGGGTCAGGTAGGCGCTCGAGCGTGCCAGGGCGGCCGGGAAGGCGTCCTGCGCGGCCGCGTCGAGGGCGTCCAGGTCGACCATCTTGCCATTGCCGAACACCTCGAACAGCTTAACCAGGTCGTCGCGCGTGACGGTTTCGTCGAGCGATACGCCCACCGTGCCGGCGTCGATCTGGCGCAGGTTCAGGCCGCGCGCGGTGGCTTGCTGGTGGATGGCGGCGGCGTCCGCGACCTTCACGGTAACGGTATCGAAGAAGGTCTGGTTGGTCAGCTCAAGGCCCAGCTGGCGCAGGCCGGCGGCCAGGATCGCGGTCTGGCGGTGCACGCGGCGGGCGATGCGGGCCAGGCCTTGCGGGCCGTGGTAGACCGCGTACATGCCGGCCATCACGGCCAGCAGCACCTGCGCGGTGCAGATGTTCGAGGTCGCCTTTTCGCGGCGGATGTGCTGTTCGCGGGTCTGCAGGGCCAGGCGGTAGGCCTGGTTGCCCTGCGCGTCGACGGTGACGCCGACCAGGCGGCCCGACATGCTGCGCTTGAATTCATCGCGGGTCGCCAGGTAGCCGGCGTGCGGGCCGCCGAAACCGAGCGGCACGCCGAAGCGCTGGCTGTTGCCGACCACGACGTCGGCGCCCCATTCGCCCGGTGGGGTGAGCAGGGTGAGGGCCAGCAGGTCGGCGGCCACGATGACCATGCTGCCGGCCGCATGCAGCTTTTCACATGCGACACGGTAGTCGCGCACGTCGCCGTTCACGCCCGGGTACTGCAGCAGCACGCCGAAGCAGGTTTCGGTGAGATTCTCGATGTCGGCGGCGGCGATGGTGCGCACTTCGACGCCGATCGGTTTCGCACGCGTCTGCACCACTTCCAGGGTCTGCGGCAGCACGTCGTCGGCGACGTAGAACACCTTCGAGGCCGACTTGCCGACGCGCTGGATCAGCGTCATGGCTTCGGCGGCGGCGGTGCCTTCGTCCAGCATCGACGAGTTGGCGATGCCCATGCCGGTCAGGTCGGTGATGGTTTGCTGGAAGTTCAGGATGGCTTCGAGGCGGCCCTGCGAGATCTCGGGCTGGTAGGGGGTGTAGGCGGTGTACCAGGCCGGGTTCTCGAAGATGTTGCGCAGGATGACCTTCGGCGTGTGGGTGCCGTAGTAGCCCTGGCCGATCAGCGATTTGAGGACCTTGTTCTTCGACGCCAGGCCCTTGAGCAGCGCCAGCGCATCTTCTTCGGTGCGCGGCTCGGCGAACTGGCCCAGGTCCAGCTTGTCCTTGCGGCGGATATTGGCGGGCACCACGGCGTCGATCAGGGCGGCGCGGGTGTCGTAGCCGAGGGTCGACAGCATGGCTGCCTGTTCGGATTCGGACGGGCCGATATGGCGCGGGATGAACGAATCGCGTGCTTCAAGTTGGGTCAGGCTGGAGCGGGTCATGATAGGAGGTATCCGAGGAACAGATTCTGGCGCCGGGCAGGCGTCGTGGGATGGCGAAGGGCAGGCTTTGGGTGGGCGACGGGTAGGCGACAAGTCGGCGACGGTCAGGCGGTAGCAGGTGCGCCGCGCCAGGCGCACCGACGGCGCGCTCGGGGGCGGCGCGCCGAAACCTGTCAGTGGTCGGTGGTCTTGCCGTAGGCGTCGGCGTCGAGCAGCTTGTCGTAGGCGCCGGCGTCGGATGGGGTCAGCTTGAACAGCCAGGCGCCGTAGGCGTCCTGGTTGATCGAGTCCGGCGCATCGGCCACTGGCTGGTTGACCGCCACGACAGTGCCCGAGACCGGCGCGTAGATGTCGCTCGCGGCCTTGACCGATTCCACCACGGCGGCGTCATCGCCCGCGGTGAATGCCTTGCCGACCTGCGGCAGCTCGACGAACACGATGTCGCCCAGCGCGTCCTGTGCGTATTCGGTGATGCCCACGGTCAGGCTGCCGTCTTCTTCGCGGCGCACCCACTCATGGGATTCGGTGTATTTCAGGTCGGTAGGGATGTTCATGGAAACTCCTGGTGAATGTGGGGTTATCAGTATAAATGTGTTGGTTCGGGCGGCGCGTTCAGGCGGCCAGCACTTTACCATTGCGCACGAACGGCAGCTTGACGACGCTGGCCGCCAGTTGCTTGTCGCGGATGATCACGTGCACGGTGTCGCCGACCGCGACATCCATCGGCACGCGCGCCAGCGCGATCGCCTGCTGCATGCTCGGGCTGAAGGTGCCGCTGGTGATCTCGCCCTCGTTGCCGGATGCGGCGACCACTTTCTGGTGGGCGCGCAGGATGCCGCCTTTTTCGCGCAGGATCAGGCCGACGAACTGCGCCTGCTGGCCCTTGGCCTGGAGCGCCGCCTTGCCGATGAAGTCGCGCTCGGACACCAGGTCGATGGTCCAGGCCAGGCCGGCGTCCAGCGGGTTGACGGTGTCGTCCATGTCCTGGCCGTACAGGTTCATGCCGGCTTCCAGGCGCAGTGTGTCGCGCGCGCCCAGGCCGGCGGGCTTGACGCCGGCGGCCAGCAGGGCGTTCCACAGCGCTTCGGCCTGGCCGGCCGGCACGCCGATCTCGAAGCCGTCTTCGCCGGTATAGCCGGTGCGCGCGACCATGGCTTCGCCGAATGCGGTATCGGCGACGATGGCGACGTTGAACGGCTTGATGTTCTCGGTGGCCGCCTGGGTGGTCGGCAGCACCTGCCACACCTTGGCGCGGGCGTTCGGGCCCTGCACGGCGATCAGCGCGATCGGGTCATTGCCGTCGCGGCGCTGGGTGATGGTGAGGCCGCTGTTGGTGGCGGTATTGTGCTGGTTCATCCAGGCCACGTCCTTGTCGGCGGTGCCGGCGTTGACGACGATGCGGAACCAGTCTTCGGCCAGGAAGTAGACGATCAGGTCGTCGATCACGCCGCCTTCGGGATTGAGCATGCACGAGTACAGCGCCTTGCCCGGCGCCTGCAGCTTGTCGACGTTATTGGCCAGCAGGCCGCGCAGGAAGGCGCGGGTATTGGCGCCCCGCACATCCACGACGCACATGTGCGACACATCGAACATGCCGGCGTCGCCGCGGACCGCGTTGTGCTCTTCGATCTGCGAACCGTAATTGACCGGCATGTCCCAGCCGCCGAAATCGACCATCTTGGCGCCGAGCGCGCGGTGAGCGGAATTGAGCGGGGTCGCTTTGAGCGTCATGGAATCCTCAGGACAAGATAAAAAGGGGACGAAAAAGCATACGGCCCATGCCGTACACTGTCGACCCCTCTGTCCTTGGTACCTGAGAGATAGCGGTGAAGCACCGCCTGCCCCTTCGGTGGACCGCGTTCGCGGCCGCTCTCCAGAGTTGAGCCGGCCGCGCGATGCGCCGCCGTTCCCTGACCGGTCCGTTTGCCTGAGAGTTTATGGGTGAATGCCCCTTCGGCGGCAGCGTAACTGCGCTCTCCCGATCAAGACTGCGGAGGATATGTCAGCCCACCAAAACTGTCAACCGCGCAAGCCCCTTTGCCCACCCACCATTACCCCATAATTAGGGTCAGAGTCGAATTGTTTGACAACTTTCGAAGTTGCTCATTAATTCTACTCTGACCCTCATTAATTTCGGCCTCCTAGGAAACGAATTCGATGCTTTCAAAACATTCGTTGAACAAGAGTATTACTTCCGATTTTTGATAGCGCTAAACCGTCAAAAATTAATGAGGGTCAGAGTCGAATTGTTTGACAACTTTGGAAGTTGCTTATTAATTCTACTCTGACCCTCGCTGAAAAGGCTTGCGAATATTGCTTTAAAGCATTGCTGCGCACTATTGGTGCGGGGCATGAGGGGTGACTGTCGTGATTTGCTACACTAGTTCTACTTACTTTGTAGGCGGAAAACACTATGAGCGAAGAAAAAACTCTCCAGGAGAAAGAAGCGTGGTTCACGCTGTCCGGCGACGTCAATAGTGATATGGTGCACCGGATGTTCGAGGCGGTGGCGGCGATGACCGAGGACGGGATCGATACCGCCCACGTGCTGTTGCAGTCAAATGGCGGCTATGTCAGCGACGGCTTGTGCCTGTATAACTTCATGGCCAGTTCGCCGATCAAGTTTGTGATGTACAACGCCGGCGCCGTGGCGTCGATCGCGGTGGTGCTATACCTGGCCGGCTCGCGCCGCTATGCCAGCGAGACCGCGCGCTTCATGATCCACAAATCGCACGCAACCGCCTCGCCCGGCTCGCGGCCCGATGCCCTGAATATCATCGTCGAGGGCCTGCGCGCCGACGATGCGCGGACCGAAGCCATCCTGCGCAAGGAAATCGAGCTGTCGCCCGAACAGTGGAACGTGCACCAGTACGGCGACCTGCACCTGACCGCGCGCGATGCCAAGGCGGCCCGGATGATCCATGAGGTGAGCGACTTTGCGCCGCCCAAGGGCGCGATCCTGCGCAATATCTGATGCGATACGGCCTGCCGGCGCGGTGCGTGGGCAGGCTCCCGGAACTCCGGCAGGTCGCCCAATCGCCGCCGCGTGGGTTCACCGGCCTGACGCTCGCTGTCGCCGTCGAGGCGAGCGTCCAACCCGCATCCCCTTGACGATCATGATGCCGACTTCCTCGTGGCGGACGTCCGACAGCGTCCCAACGACGCTGAAGACGCTGGCGTCCCCATGCCAAGCATCCATTGGCATTCCTATGACGATCAAGACGCTCTACCCGCAGACGCCCTATAAGCTTGCGCGGATTTCGTCAAGCAAGCTGTCGATCGCAAGTGTTGTCAAAACGCCCGGCCGCGTTTCTCCATTGCCTTGCGGCAAGAATGTGGCAGAATAGGGGCTGCCCCTTTTCGCCAACCCGTCATGGCCAACCCGTCTGCCCCGACTCCCGCCGCGCGCCAGGCTGCTGCCTCCCAGCAGGCGACTCTCGCCGAGCTGGTCGATATCGCACGCCGCCAGGCCGAGGCGGGCATGACCGATATGGTGCGGCGCCTGGTGTCGGCGCTGCTCGACCTGACCGCTGCCGGCCCCGACCCGCGCGCCGTGATGCGCCGCGTGAAATCCGGGAATCTCCTCAAGGACAATTCGTACGCCTTCATCCATCTGGCGACGGACGCGATCGGCGCGGCATTGACCGATGAGGTCGCGCACCTGGCGCCGTCCAGCCGCGCGGCGCCCGTCGCCCCGTCCGAACTCAGCCTGGTGCCGCTGGAGCAGATCGACCAGCAGATGGCGCTGAGCGGCGTCAGCCGTCCGTTCGACCTGCAGTATTCCGAGCAGTTGGCCACGCTCGGCGTGCGCCTCGGCCTGCTGCTCGAGCGCGAGCTGGTGCGCGCCCAGCACAACCCTTTCCGGCCCGAAGTCTTCCTGTCCGCCCTCGGCCAGGCATGGAGCAGCTTTGAGCCCGATCCCGAGGCCCACGGCATCCTGACGCCGCTATTGCGTCCCGGCCTGATGTTCGACCTGGCGCCGCTGTACGAGGCGCTGGTCGATGAGCTCAAGAAGGCGCGCAAGGGCAGGGGCGACGATACCCGTTTCAGCAAGACCGACGACCGCGCGTCGCGCAAGGCCGAGCGCGCGCGCCGCGACGCCTCCCTCTCGCAGCAGCTGCGGGACCTGTTCGACGCCCGCGACCCGGCCCACGACATCCCCGAGATTCCCGACCTGCCGCAGGGCAGCGGGAGCTGGCGTCCGAGCGCCGCGGCCGGCTTCGATGTGCCGGCGCCGCCGGCCAGCGAGGCGCCGGCGCCGGGCGAGACGCCGCAGCGGCAGCCGGCCGTCCAGCAGGGCGCGGCCCAGGCGGCGCAGGGATTCATGGCTGGCCAGCCGCAGGGCGCCGCTCCAGGTGCGGGCTTGCCCGCGATTGCCGGCGCCGCGCGCGCGGCGGGCCATCCGGGCGGCCTGATGCCGCTGATCGACCTGCTCGGCAGCCTTGGTGCGGGCCTGGCCGCGATCGAACCGGGTGCCACCGCGCATGCGCTGGCGGACGGCGCCCACCATGACGCCGCGCAGGGCATCGCGCAGGACAGCGCGCAGGACACCGCGCTCGGCGTCGGGCAACGCCTGCTGTACCTGCCGCGCCTGCGCCAAAGCCTGCCGCAGGGTGCGCTCTCGCGCGCCGACGACACCACGCTCGACCTGATGACGCGCATCTTCGCGACGGTGCTGCACGACGACGCCATCCCGTCCGGCACGCGCGAACTGATTTCGGTGCTCCAGGTCCCGGTGCTGAAAGCCGCGCTGCGCGACCGCAGCTTCTTCTTCGAAGAGGCGCACCCGGCGCGGCGCATGCTCGACCTGATGTCGCAGGCCGGCTGGGAAATGCAGGGCGGCGAGGACGACCCGGTGTTTCGCGCCATGCGCAGCAGCATCGAGCGGGTGCGTGGCCAGGAGCAGCCCGAGTTCGGCGCCGCGCTGGCCGAGCTGGAGGCGGGCATCGCCGCGCGCGACAGCGCCGAGCAGGCCGCCATCGCCGGTCCGATCGCCCAGGCCGTGCGCCAGGAAAAGCAGGCCGCCGCCCAGCGCTCGGCCGAGCGCGCGGTCGCTTCGCGCCTGGCCGGCGAGCAGCTGGCGCAGTCGGTCCAGGGCTTCCTGCAGCAGCGCTGGAAGGCCGCGATGGCGCTCGCCTACACGATCGAGGAC
>Ga0308160_10007782_pt1 | contig 10546 bp, 8 predicted proteins | sample PhyFR1_FD_201036 | JGI IMG/M metagenome (GOLD analysis project Ga0308160, IMG submission 201036) | Phyllosphere microbial communities from UC Gill Tract Community Farm, Albany, California, United States - DLSLF.R1 | ecosystem: Host-associated > Plants > Phyllosphere > Unclassified | place: USA...
GTACAGCGTCTCCATCCAGGCGTAAACGTCACTCGGCGTCTTCCAGCTTTTCAGCAACAATGGAGCGTCGCCGCGACCAGACAAGCGGTCGTAAAAATCCACCAGCAGATCATCCGGTATGGCGCCTTCGGGGTAAGTAAGCACGTTCATTTCGACTCCGAACTGGTCACGGTACAGAGATAGCTTAACATATAATCTATTGCGACTCAATAGTTAAACGGCTTTTCTTGCGGACTTGTGAAGGCGTATTCGCGAGGCGCCCCGGGCACGTCGATATCCGGGAACGCGTCACGGGCGCAGACACTCGACCTGGTCGACCACGGCGCCGGCCGGCACATGCTGCAACGACTCCCACGCGAACGAGCGGCCCAAGCCCGCGACGCTGCTTAGTCCGTGCTTCCCGTCACGGGCGTTCCTCTCGATGCGCAGCGCACGTCGAAACAGAACGGGATGGGTATCGCGCAGCCATACCACCTCGGACTTACGAGACGCCGGACAAAAGAAGCAGGCACTCTTGACGGGGACGGGCAGCCCGGCCAGGGCTATCAAGCGCAGACATTCGACGCGGTCGATGCCCCATTCCTGGAGCGGGTACCAGTAGGCGTAGCGTGTCGCGTCGACGTGCCCCTCCCGCACCTTCTTCGCGCTGGCGGTGTCGGCCTTCCGCCGCCGGCGGCAGTCCTGCTCCCCGCTGTCATAGCCGATGGCCTTGACGACGCGCAGCCCAGCGTCCCATGCCAGGCGCGCCGGCTCCCAGGCTTGCACGAAACGGTTTTGCGGTTCGACCTTGAAAACGAGACTGCACGAGTGCTTGCCGAAGGCCAGCGATGGCAGGGTCTCATTCGCCAAGCACTTCCCTTCCAGGTTCCGGTATGGGGCGCGTTTCGGGCGGTAACGCACGACGGTGACGGGCGGGAAGCCAACCGCGGCCAGCCAAGCGTTGATGATGGGCAGATAGGCATAGGTTTCGGGCTTCTCGGCGCCGGTGTCGGCGAACAGGATGAGGTCGGGCCGGATCCCGCGCCGCCACATGGCGACCAGCATGGCGGTGCTGTCCACGCCGGCGCCATACGAGACCACGAGGGGCGGCCGCGCTGGGTGTTCCAGCGGCGGCGCCGGGAGATGCGGCGCGCATAGTTCGGCGCGACCTCGCGCTGGCAAAATCGCACTCATGACCGCGCCGCTCCGGTTACTGCTGCAGGGCTGGCTGCGCGATCGTCGCCGGCGGCGGATCCTTGCGCTTGTCGTCCGTGATGAATACGAGGTAGCTCTGGTGGGCCGGCCCGTTACGGCGCTGAGCCGCCGTCAGGAAAGAACCGAAGACGTACTTCACGCGGTGCGCCCCGTGGATGTCGTTGGCGGGAACGGCCTTGAAGCCCCTGTAGTCGCTCGGCATATCCGCGTATTCGGCCTTGGTGAGCTGCACGAAGTCCTCCCGCGGGTAGTTTGCGGCCGGAGGGATGGCCGTCGCCGCTGCAGCTGCTGCTGCGGCCTCGGCAGTGGGCGCCTGGTATTCCTTGATTTCGTCGAGCGTGCGCACGGGGAAATAACGGCAATTCGTGGTCACGCTGGTGGTCTTGCCGTCGCGCTTGTTGACGCGCATGATCGTCAGCCAGTCGCCGCGCACCAGGACGCGCCCGCCCGGCTGCAAGTCCACCTGCTCGGCCACCAGGCCGCCCTGAGCATCCAGCATGGCGCGCTCGTACGCGAGGCGGTTTTCGTAATGGTCGATCCAGCGCGTCGCCCACGCGACCACCCGGGGATAATGTTTATGGGCGGCCTCGATCACCTCGGCCAGGGTGCGTTCGGCGTACAGCGTTGGGGATGCCTTCGTGAGGGCGATATAGGCACTTGGTCCGGTGGTCACGTCTTCACGATCGCCGTTTTTGCGCGGCAGGTACAGCTGGCAGTGGCTTGCTATCGCGATCGCCTCCTTCTCGGTGAGCCCTTCCTTGCACCAGTAGCCGAGCCACTGGATCGCCTCGTCCAGCGTACGCTGCTGCTTGCGCCGGTCCGCTTCGATCGTCTTGATGCGACGCGCGCGTACATCCGGGCGCTCCTTGTACTTGGCGTTTGCGAGCGCGCCGGCGGCACGTTCGCGCCAATACTGCGAGCTCTCCCACATATTCACCCATTTGCGGAAACCGTTCTGGATGCGCTCGACATCCTTGCGCGCACGACGTTCGCTGTGGTGGCCGACGAGGATGGGTTGACCGAACGGGATATTGTCGGCGATAGCCTTGGCTGCATCGTGCGCGCGCTGAGATCCGGCCGCGTGATTTTCGCTGCGGTCTTCGAACCGCTCCGCGCGCTGCTCGGCACGATCGACCAGGCTCGTGTCCTCGTCGCCGACCTCGCCGCACAACTCGACCAACAGATCATGGCGGGCGGGCGTCCACATCGGTGCGACGAACAGTTTCTGTTGCGGCGCCCACTTGAAGCCTGCGGCTTTCACACGCGCATACGTGTCGTCGTCCAGCTTGGCACTGGCGTACAAGCGCAGTTTGTTGTCCTCGGGTGAGTAGGTGGCGGTGAGATCATGCATGATATCGGCTCCTGGTGATGATGGTGGTTTTACAGGTGTGCTGGTCGCCGGCGTCTGCTCACGCCAGCGGGCGAAAAGGCGAGCGGTGCAGCTCGCCGGGGAAAGTTTTATCCGCCGCATCCGGCGGGCAGTTCAGGCGTCGCAGCCATACGGGCATCCTCCATGTGGTGAGTTCCTTTCGAATAAGATCATTATAACTCAAAAACTATTGACGAACAATAGTTTAATGTTGCGCGCTTGGTCTTGCGCGAAGCGCTGAGATACCGGAACCTGGAGACCTCGGGCCGGGTGTCGGGGCCGGAACAGGCCCTGACGGTGTTGATTGCTCGCTCGATCAGCCAAGAACCCAGCGCAGGACAGGCCCGCCCCAGAGTGACACCGTGTACCTATCGCCTCGGAGGCACGGTCGCTCGCCGGCGGGCGCCGTCATGGACACCCCGCAGGCCGCATGCGGAGCGCAGCCGAAGGCGAGCACCGAACGGGCGAGGAGTGCCTTGACGGCATAGCCCGCCGGCGTGCGATCCTGCCGGAGAGATGGGCGATAGGGGGCGCGGTGTCACGGCGCCGGTGCGCAGCGGCATCGAAGCCGGAGGTTGCGTGCCTTCCCCTTCACTTTCGCGCGCGAAAGTGCTGACTTCACCCAGGCGCGAGCCTCTGGCCAAACCAGCCAGCCCGGCAACTCGCGCGGCCACGCGCAGCACCTGGTCACCGGATTGATCATGACGGCAAGCGCAGCGCGCAGCGCCGTCGGGCGCGGAGGCGTCAGGGATGGAAGCCCGGAGGGGCGAGACCGCGCGGCGGGCTAGATGCGCAGCACGACAGCCCGGTCCCGCAGGGAGACGTCCGGCCTGAACGACGCCGCTCAGCAGCAACAAGACCGGGAGGTATGACTGACGGATCACGCCAAGGAATGTTCGCCCCGTACGAACGAAAAAAAACCCTGCCAGTATCGGCAGGGTTTCGCATCGCTCGATCAGAACACGATCGAGATATACGTGTCGGGCTTCGCGATATTCTCAAACGGGCCGCCACCGGACCAGGCGCGCGCAACACCGCCGTAGACGTTGGCGTTGTACTCGCCGGCCGCGAGGATGGCGCGATCGAGCTTTGCGAATTCGACCTGGACCGTGCACCAGGTCGCGAACTTGTGGTTCAGCACGTTGCCTGCTGCGTCGGCGGGATGCATCTGGAACATCTGGCGGTAGGTCCAGGTGTCGTTCTTGTCGTCGCGCAGTTTGCGCAGTTCGACGAGATCTTCGCGGTCCATCGGCACGCCGCGGGGGAGGCCTTGGTACAGCTCGTCGGTATCCTCCCAGGTGTCGGGGTCGAAGCGGATATGGTCGGCTTCCATCGCCGAGAACGCGCTGAGGACCTCGCTCGACCCGCGCAGTGCCGCCAGGATTCGGGGCTCCACGATATGGTCGACGAACGCGTTTTCGTCGCGGAAGACCTGGCCGGGCGCGAGCTTCTCGAACGCCTCCAGGAACAGCGGCGCCAGTTTCGCCGCCTCGCTGGTCGGCATGCGCAGCATGTTGGCGATGCGCTTGACGCCCAGGTCGTCGTCGAGGATCACATACGGCTTGGGATTGTAGTCATCCTGCAGCAGATCCATCAGGGCTTCACCGTGATGGGAGTCCAGCAGCTCTTGGCGGGTAAAGTAGGTCAGGAAAGCGCCGAACATCTCGGCCGGCCAGCCGCGCGAAATCGGAATGTCTTTCGCCTTGATGATGCGATGGATGTCGAAGGCGCGGTCGCGCCAATATTTTTGCAGCACTTGCATAGTGGGCCTCGTGGACTTGAGATTAATAAGGGCTGAATATCTGCAATGAAGCTCAATGCGGGTATTCGAGTTACTTCAAAAATCCACGTTTTAACCGACAGCCCGTCGGCAGCCACGCTGGCTCCGTCTTTGACGCTGCGTGCAGAATAGCAAGGACGTCATCGCCTGTCCAGCGCCTGAACTTTCGCGCGCGAAAGCTAATGCAGGTGGCAGAGCTCGTCGGTATACCGCGTGACTAGAGCAAATACAGTCGGTTGGATCCGAACAAAGTTGGTCGCGCTGATTTCTACGGGATAACTATAGATCTTGGCTGGACCAAGAACAACGCGAGTGGATCGTTGTGAAGGCTAGTGCCGACGTTAGTGTTTTCTCAGCACAACCTAGAGATTCGTGAGGCAGTCTGGCCTATCAATGCTTAGCCATTAACACAAAGTGGCCGCCTTCTGTCATCCATTCGCATGTCTGCGAGGGGTCGCAAGTGGTCTCAACTAAAATTGATGAGAATATTCAACTTTCATTGCCCTGCTTCTTTGGCGGCAATAAATGCCATGAAAGCCTCATACATTTCCTTGGCCGGCTTCGACGGGTTACTTGTGTGTGTCGAAGCGAAGATCCAGTGAAACTTCTCGAAACGCGATTGGTCTGCAGCCCAATCACGATTCCAAGACGCCGAGTAGTATTTGGTCTTATTCTTCCCTGCTGGGCTGTTTTCGTGACTACGTTTGAGCATGTCGAAGAAGCAATGCGAGTTCACCCCGCGGACAAGAGCCTCAAGCGCTTCCGCGATGTCCTGAAGGTGCATAACGGTAAGCCTCAGGGGTTTTTCCAACAACGGCTTATGCTTGTCGAGGCCGAGCCTTACCGCCTGCTGACTGCCCAGTTTGCCGAAACGGTGGATGCCACAGTGGCGGATCTGACAAATGTTTTCGAAAGTCTGAAACAGAGGGTCAAGCGAGGCTGATATCTGAGCCACATTGCACAGCGAATTGAGCTCGGACTTTACGTTCTTTGTCGACGCGAGCGATACCCCCTCAAGCAACGCTTCAGGAAGTAACTCTGGTCGATGGTGGACAGCTGCGGCGTAACTGACGGTCTTGCTAGCGGCGTTCTCTGCACACATTTCGTCGGTCAGAATCAGGTGTCGAAGAAGGGACCGGAAATATCCTTCGACAGCCGAGACCATGCCAAGATAAACAAGGCCGCCAAGGGTAGAATTGTAATCACCACGCTGATGTGCCTGAAGATAAAGCGTATTGATCTCAGCTAGGTTGGCTCTAAACTCATCGATCGGCGACAGCGCTTGAGGCGTATGGGCAGCATCGAACCAAGAGGCAGTATCTAAGCCAGATCCGAGAGGCGCAGCGAATGGAGTAATTTCTGCGAGGATGGCATCAGGTGCTACTACTGTCGTCATATCGATTTAAGAAAGGTATTCGTCGAGGAACGCCTCAACGGCGTCAATCATAGTCCGCGCGCGGATCTTGCCTACCTGCGGAATAGTTCGCAGAGTAGTGCCGGGGTCTTGCAGCGCCAAGAATTCTCCAACCGTCCGTGGTACAGAGCTCCATTTGCCAAGCTTTTCTTTCTGCCATTTCGTGAGTCCTGGAACGTTGATCAGAGGCGTTAGCATCATGCGGTCGTATGTGGATTCCTCCGTCAGCTTTTCACCGCAGTTAAAGCAGTACTTCGCCCCCTCGACCCGCTTGGCATCGCAGTTACGGCAATTCGGCAGATTCAGCCCCAAGGCAGCAACCGTATTCGCATCAAGCAGTGTTGATACCGAGCGGCGCACTGGATGTTTCTCATCCGGACGCTTTAGCATGTCAATGGAAAAGCGCGGGGAAAAGGCACCTTTACGGCTAAACGCACGGCGGAATTGCAGCGCCCCGAGGTGGACCACATAGCGGAGATATTCTCGATCTCCGTGCGAGACGCGATCCAGCTTGTAAAGAAGTCCCACCTCTTCCAGCAGTCTTAGCATCCTCTCCACGTAAGGCTGGCCGTTAACCGAGGCAGGATCGATCCCAAGCAGCAGCTGCTTTGTTGTGCCATCGATGAGTGCTTGATTCGCCTGGGTGATATCGTCGGCCGCACGTTCAAACACGCGAGAGCCTGCTTCGACGATCGAAGAGAATTGTGGCATCTTGTCCTTGAGCGTCAGATACTCCGACTTGCGCTCATTAACGAATTCTTCAATTGTCCGGTTAAATGCGGCCTGCGGCGTCGCCAGTTTGGTGACGTTCTTCAAATACGCGCGGACCAGGGTCATGAACGCACGCGGCACGCCGAACGCTGCGTAGGCCAGCAGGGCTCTCGTCTCGTCCGGAATTGCAACAAGATCGGGAAAACGCTTGTTGCCGATATCGAGCATGAAGTCGAGATAATTTGCATCGGTGACGCTCTTCCACACGAATATCGATTCGGCCTCGTGCGAAGCGTGGAAGCTGGGACCGTACTCTGTCGTTCCAGGGTAGACCGATGCCTTGAGCGCAATGCGTGTGCCCTTCAGCGCCCGATAGATGTCGAAGAAATGGGTGAGATATTCGGGGGTCAGCGTCAGGGCTGCGTCGTCGAGGAGGAGAACAATGCGCTTACGGCCAAGCACCTCTGCCAATGACACTAGGATCGCCTTCAATTTATCGATCGACAGGCGAGCCGCAATGCTGTCCTGTTCGGGGGATAGTGGCCGTCCTTGCTCCAACGTCGCAATGATGTGCGATACAACGTCGCCGTCGAATTCCAAAAGGTTGGCAATTACCGTGTCCTGTACGCTGGCCGCAGCCGCAAACTGCTTCGCCGCTTCAGAAATCCCGACGAAGATGTTCGACAATGCCCAGTAATAAAACATTGCCATTGCATCCGGCCGGCGGCGTAGCATCGGCTCCAGACGATAGTAGCGGTTCAGGTTCGTGTAGACGGCAAACGGCAGCTCCTTCTTGTTCAGGCACATCAGGAATGCAAAGCGCATCAGATGTGTCTTGCCACAGCCGCGTGGGCCCACCAACAATTTCGAGCCCGCGCCAGTTAGCGCACTAATCCAGTCTTCAGTATCGGACGTGAGTGTTGTTGCGCCTTCGATGATGTTCTGTCCCAGGTGCTCCGCGCGTTCTTCATACAACTGCGTAACCTCGGTCTCTTCAGCCGCGCTCAGTGGTGGCGCATTGTCCAGCGATATTGCCGTCATAGTGTGCTTAATGGAAGATTTAGAAGGTCACTCTTCGTGAGTTGGCGTGCCGCGACCCCATAGGCATGGAGTTCGAGCCAAGATCGGCCTTCGGGGGAACTCAGTGCTCGCAGGACCGCGTCCTGCTTTGAAGTGGCAACTCGCAGGCGATACAAGCAATCCGTGAGTACAACGCTGCCGGCGCTGATGCCTATCACCTTGTCATGTGCGGTCCGGCCAACGCGTGCGACGACGATGTCTCCCGCTTCCGCGCGTGTCACTGGGCCGCTCTTCGCCACAGGGAATCGGAAGTGCCTACCGCTGAAGTCGATCCACTGGCCGCGGTTGTCTGAATCAAGGTTGGAGGTATGTAGTACGAAGTGGCTCGCATTCTTAGCCTCTGCACTGTTCAGCGACCCACGCCGCAAATCCACAGCGATATCGCCCAGACGTGTGCCCTGTTGCCCGGCTGTTGCTTCAGCAAAGTGGTACTGGTAGTCCAAACGGTGCGCGGCTTGCGAATATTCAACCAACAGACCGGGAGTCTTGGCGCCGGACTCATCCAGCAACGTCAGCGCAATCGGTGCACCATTCGGCGCAGAGTTCTCGATGACTAAAATGTGGGCCAACGCATCGGTGCCGCCGAACGAGCCGCGCGAAAGTCGGATTGCGCTACGAATCTGGTACCGGTTGAGCAGTTCGGTGCGGAAGTTCTTGTACTTGTCTGCACTGACGATCGAATCCGGCACGATGATTCCAAGGATGCCACCAGGTTGAAGAAGGCGTAGATTTTGAGCGAGGAACACCAGCGCCGCGTCGATCGTCGCGATAGCCGGCAAGCAGGAACTCAGACCGACATCCTCTAGAATCGCGCTGTAGTCCTTCTTCCACTTCGGCACCAAGAATGGCGGATTACAAACGGCGATGTCAGGTTGGGCTTTTTCACGTCGTAGCGACGTGGCCAACTCAGGCGAAAGCGCGTCGTACATCATATGACAATGGCCACCCGCGAAGCCAGATTCACGCAGTTTTTCTGGAAGTACCTGTGCGATCGTGCGGTCTAAGTCAACGGTGACGATATTGGTCTTTGCCCACCTACGGGAAGCGGCAAAGGACAGAGAACCTGTTCCACATCCCAAGTCCAGCACAGTACTAGGACTATTGGAAGGAAGATCTGCAACCAACGCCTGGCTCACCACTGCATTCGTGTAGTAGCGGCCTAGTGAGTCGGATCGGATCGAATGAAGCTGAGTTCTCATGGGGCGTAGGTTACTTGGGCAAGGACGGAGTTACGGACAATAGCATTATAGCTATGCAACTGCGCAGTTGCCATGCCGCACCAGCAATCGCATCCGGCCATCGGACCGGTGCAGCAAATATCTGCAATGGCCAGCTGCGATGGGGCGCAAGCAGACGCTGTCTCAATCAACCTTATTTAGTGCGACGGTGACTTCCCACTGTAAGCGCTGCACACCAACTTCGCCTGGCTAGCCGTTATCAAGAGAATCAATAAGTTTGATTAATCACCCTGACCAATTTTTATTCACTGTCGTCACGCGTGGTTTTTCGGGGTGCGGTGTGCCAGGGTACGGCAAGACGGACCATTGGGAGGTTTGCCTGACATCGTAATCGAGTTGATACCGGCACCTGGAAGCCTCGGGTCGGGTGTCGGGGCCGAACAGGCCCTGACGGTGTTGTCTGCGCGTCTGAGCAGCCAAGGAACAGTGGCGCGCGGAGGAACCCTGTAGTGATACCGTGTCCCTATCGCCTCGTAGGCACGGTCGCACGGCCCTGGGCGACGTCAAGGACACCCCGGAGGCCGCATGCGGAGCGCAGCCGTAGGCGAGCACCGAACGGGCGAGGAGTGCCTTGACGGCATAGCCCGGGGTTGTGCGATCCTGCCGGAGAGATGGGCGGTAGGGACGCGGTGGAACGGTGCGTGGTGGATAACGGTCTCGAAGTCGGAAGCAGAGAAGGTTAGTAGAAGAGTAAATCAAAGGCTAAAAGGTTAACCATGTGGATAACAGGAAAATAATTCACAGGAATCAAACACTTAGGTTAACCTGTTCGTCAGTCAAACCTCCCTGCTGACGTCTTTTTTGTGTGTTTTGAAAGCGTCAAAATCCGACTTTTGAAGCGGATTCCCTTTCCTGTCAGCCATTCCTCCTGCATTTTTCGCGTCCCGTCATCCAAACCTACCGGCATTTTTCGATCCTGTCAGCCAAACCTCCAGGGGGACGGTGGTTGCTGGATGTCGGTTTGCTCATGAATTAAGCTGCCGTCAGCCAAACCTTCCTACACCTGTCACCCAGACCTCCTGCAGATTGGCCCCACCCGTCAGTCATACCTACCGCACGTTTACGACCCGTCAGCTATACCTTCCTATCGAAAATGGTCCGGCTAGCTCGCCATTTTCACTTCCAGTTTCTTCTAGAAAACTCTGTATGGTCAATAAAAGTTTCTGCTGGATCTATTTTCTAAATATGGATTGATTTTTACATGCGTTGATTTAGAGCAAGTAAACTCGATCCGTCAGTCATACCTCCCGGCAGGGCGCCTTGATCGCGAATCCGTCAGTCAGACCTACCGCGAACCGTCAGCTAAACCTACCGGCAGTGGCCATCCCGTCACCCAAACCTCCCGGCGCTTCGCTGACCTGTCAGTTAAACCTCCCGCCCGACGCGGTTGTCGACGCGAGCGTTCGGTGCTGTTTTCGGGTCGGGTCAGGCCGGGGATCCAGCTTCTTCGTTTGCGTCCTTGTGGCGTTTATTTGCAGCCTTCACTTCACGTACGAACGTGTGCGACGGGGTTAGAACGAACTCGACGTCCTCGAGCTTGTTCCGCGCGCCGCGTACCTCGTGGCCTTTTTCGACCTTCATGAGCAGACCGGCTTTAGTAAGTTCCTCGAAGGCCTCGACCACGGCGACCACGGCCTGGCGGGTTTCCTTGTAGCCGGTCAGGAGGGCGCTATCGCGTTTGATCGTCGAGAACATCATCTTGAATTCGGTGCCAAGGGCGGCGAACGTGAACTTCATTACCAGCTGCTTGTGGATCCACC
>Ga0308160_10007783_pt1 | contig 10545 bp, 9 predicted proteins | sample PhyFR1_FD_201036 | JGI IMG/M metagenome (GOLD analysis project Ga0308160, IMG submission 201036) | Phyllosphere microbial communities from UC Gill Tract Community Farm, Albany, California, United States - DLSLF.R1 | ecosystem: Host-associated > Plants > Phyllosphere > Unclassified | place: USA...
CTGGCCCAGGTGCACGCCATAGGCATCGTGTTTAATCGCCAATTGCCAATAGTCATTAATAAACAGCCGGGCGTTGTACCTTTTACCGAGCGCAATGGCGGCGGCAATATCCTCTTCGACCTGCTCATCCGGCAAATCCTTGATGCGCAGTTGGACGGTGGTAACACCCGCATCCAGCAGGCGAGCAATCCATTCGACACTGTCGACTACCGGGTATAACCCCAGCTTGAGCGGAGTGGCGGGGAAAGGCGTGGTGATATCAGTCATTGCTCAGTTCCTCTTGCAGGTTGCCGGCGCTGTGGTAGAGCTCGCTGCCGCGTGAACGGAACTCGGCCGACATTTTTTCCATGCCGGTGAGTTGTACTTCTATGGGTTTGGCGGCTTCCTGCGCAGCGGCATAGTCGCGTACTTCCTGCGAAATTTTCATCGAGCAGAATTTGGGGCCGCACATGGAACAGAAGTGGGCGATTTTGCCGGACTCTTGCGGCAGGGTTTCGTCGTGATAAGCGCGGGCGGTAGCCGGGTCGAGCGCCAGGTTGAACTGATCTTCCCAGCGGAATTCGAAACGCGCCTTGGACATGGCGTTATCGCGGATCTGGGCACCCGGGTGGCCTTTGGCCAAATCGGCGGCGTGGGCGGCAATTTTGTAGGTGATCAGCCCCTGTTTGACGTCTTCTTTGTTCGGCAGCCCGAGGTGCTCCTTCGGCGTGACGTAACACAGCATGGCGCAGCCGAACCAACCGATCATCGCGGCACCGATGCCGGAGGTAAAGTGGTCATAGCCTGGAGCGATATCGGTGGTTAGCGGGCCAAGGGTGTAGAACGGCGCTTCGTGGCAATGCTCCAACTCTTCGGTCATGTTGCGGCGGATCATTTGCATCGGTACATGACCCGGGCCTTCGATCATCACCTGCACGTCATATTCCCAGGCAATTTTAGTCAGTTCGCCCAGCGTGTGCAGTTCGGCGAACTGCGCTTCATCATTGGCGTCCTGAATTGAGCCGGGGCGCAGGCCATCTCCCAGAGACAGTGAGACGTCATAGGCGGCGCAAATTTCGCAGATTTCGCGGAAGTGCTGGTACAGGAAGTTTTCCTGATGGTGTGACAGACACCATTTAGCCATGATCGAACCGCCGCGCGAGACGATGCCGGTCAGGCGCTTGGCGGTCATCGGTACATAGCGCAACAGTACGCCGGCGTGGATGGTGAAGTAGTCAACGCCTTGCTCTGCCTGCTCAAGTAACGTATCGCGGAACATTTCCCAGGTCAGGTTTTCCGCCACGCCGTTCACTTTTTCCAGCGCCTGATAGATAGGCACCGTGCCGATCGGTACCGGGCTGTTACGCAGGATCCACTCGCGGGTTTCGTGGATATAGCGGCCGGTGGACAGGTCCATCACCGTATCCGCGCCCCAGCGGGTGGACCAGACCAGTTTTTCGACCTCCTCTTCGATGGATGAGGTCACCGCCGAGTTGCCGATGTTGGCGTTAACTTTCACCAGAAAATTGCGACCGATGATCATCGGCTCGGATTCGGGATGGTTGATATTAGCGGGGATGATGGCGCGTCCAGCGGCCACTTCCTGGCGAACGAATTCCGGCGTGATGTTCTCCGGCAGATTGGCGCCCCAACTTTGGCCTGGATGCTGCTGGCGCAGGACATCGCCACGGATACGCTCGCGGCCCATGTTTTCGCGGATGGCGATAAACTCCATCTCAGGGGTGATTACGCCAGCGCGGGCGTAGTGCAACTGGGTGACGCATTTGCCGGGTTGCGCCTTGCGCGGCCGCGGCAGATGTTCAAAACGCAGGTGATCCAGACCTTCATCCGCCAGGCGCTGCTGGGTAAAGCCGGAACTGACGCCATTGAGCAGTTCGGTATCACCGCGTTCAGCTATCCAGCCTGCACGCAGTTTTACCAGGCCGGTATGCACATTAAGTTCAGATTGCGGATCGCCATAAGGACCGGCAGTGTCGTATACCGGAATGGCTTCGTTGGGCTGGTACTGTGGGTTGTCTTTGTCGCCGCCAAGCAGTGTCGGGCTAAGCTGGATTTCACGCATCGGCACCTGCAGATCGTTGCGAGAGCCCTGCAGATAAATCCGGCGTGAATTGGGAAAGGACACGCCCTGAAGGGTATCGATAAACTGCTGGGCTTCTTCGCGTTGCTCTTTACGGGCACGGGGTTTTTTAACGTTAGACATAGCAAGTTCCTACCAGTGTGTTGGGTTGGGAATGTTGCTTGTCTGGAGCTCGGAGGGAGTAATGATGCTGGCCGACAGGGCGGGATTATCCCTGTTGGGATCACCTGCCTGTGGCGATAGATTACTCTTGTTCCCTTCGCGGGTATTAACCCGATCAGGTTCCGCGGATCCCGAATTAACGGTCTCAGCCTGGCCAATTTGATGAACAAATCAGGCGCTAGGCACTCCGACAAGATGCCCCCAGTATAGGAGGGTGAATAAAAAAAACTACAAAATTCTAACGTGCCTGATCCAGCGCTTTATCCGGCATCGTTTGCTGCCAGGCTTTGGTCGCCAGTTGGATCAGCTTATCTTCCAGGGTAAAACGTGCCGCCAGGGTTTCACCGATATCCGACAATGCCTGATGGAGTTCCAGGCACACATCCTGATCGATATCCACTTCGGTATAGCGATCGTGAAATGCCATAATCTGTTCGGTATTTGCCCACAGTTTGGGGTAGATGTTTACCGACAGCGTCATTTTCGGACTGGATGCGCCTTCCACTTGCTTGATAATTCTGTCATAGATATGAAAATGACCGGCGGAAAGGTAATCCACCAGATTATGGCAAAAGTTCTCCAGCGCTTTTTCATTCAGCGGCGTATGCTTTTCTTTATTCGGTTTGATACCCACGAGGGTGCAATAGGCGACCAGCAATTGCTTGCGAGCCTGAAGCCATTGATCAACTAATTCATTACTACCACCAACGCGCTGAGTCAGGCTTTCCAAACGGTTGAGCATGTTTGACTCCGTAAGTAATAAAACGTAACAGTAAGTTATTAAAATGTTACAAGGCCGATTTGTAGAGTGCCAGTGAAGCTGAGGTTGTGCAACAACGATATGGAACTTGCATTAACGGGTAATGAAAATGGCTGGTGGATTGTCAGCCATGAAAGCAAACTTTGGTTACCAAACGGTGAATTGCCGTGTGGTTTGGCGGCGTCATTCTCCCTGCAGGGGCGAATGGCCAGGGCTATTGGTGAATGGGAAGGGCTGCCGGTCTGGCTGGTGCGTCAGGCGATGCCGCAGGACATGGGCTCGGTACGCCAACTGCTTGAGCTCGATCGTGGACTGTTCCAGCTCGCTGGGCGCGGGGTGCAACTGGCCGACTTCTACCGTTCCCATCGCTACTGCGGTTACTGCGGCCATGAGATGCATCTCAGTCGCACGGAGAGTGCCTGTCTGTGCGGCAATTGTCGCGAGCGTTACTACCCGCAAATCGCCCCTTGCGTGATTGTTGCCATTCGACGTGACGACGAGATCCTGCTGGCCCAGCACGTGCGCCATCGCGGTGGAATTCATACTGTCCTGGCCGGATTTGTTGAGGTCGGCGAAACGCTGGAGCAGGCGGCTGCGCGCGAGGTAATGGAGGAAAGTAATATTGAAATCAAAAACCTGCGCTACGTCACCTCGCAACCCTGGCCATTCCCGCATTCGCTGATGATGGCCTTTATGGCCGATTACCATCGGGGTGAGATCCGTCACGATCCGAAAGAGCTGCTTAACGCCGGCTGGTACCGCTACGATCGGTTGCCGCTTTTGCCGCCGCCTGGCACCGTGGCGCGCCGCCTGATAGAGGACACCGTAGCCTTATGCCGCGAGCAATAACTCGCTACAATAGCGGCAGATGAATAAGGGAGCCCCATAAATGAATGAGTTGAAGAACGATCGTTACCTGCGCGCGCTGCTGCGTCAGCCGGTGGATGTGACCCCCGTATGGATGATGCGTCAGGCCGGTCGTTATTTGCCGGAGTACAAAGCCACCCGTGCCCAGGCCGGTGATTTTATGTCGCTGTGCAAGAATGCGGAACTGGCTTGCGAGGTTACGCTGCAGCCGTTGCGCCGCTTCCCGCTGGATGCGGCCATTCTGTTCTCCGACATCCTCACCATTCCCGATGCCATGGGACTGGGGCTGTATTTCGAAACCGGCGAAGGCCCGCGTTTCTCCTCGCCGATTACCTGTCGTGCCGACGTGGACAAGTTGCCGGCCTTCGATCCTGAAGTGGAGCTGGGCTATGTGATGAACGCGGTGCGTACTATCCGCCGCGAGCTCAAAGGCGAAGTGCCGCTGATCGGTTTCTCTGGCAGCCCGTGGACCCTGGCGACCTATATGGTGGAAGGCGGCAGCAGCAAGGCCTTCACCAAGCTGAAAAAAATGATGTATGCGGAGCCGGCGACGCTGCACCTGCTGCTGGATAAGCTGGCAGACAGCGTCATTTTGTATCTCAACGCCCAGATCAAAGCCGGCGCGCAGTCGGTGATGGTTTTCGATACCTGGGGCGGCGTGCTGACCGGCCGTGACTACCGCGAATTCTCTCTGCATTACATGCATAAGATTGTCGATGGGCTGCTGCGTGAAAACGATGGCCGCCGCGTGCCGGTCACGCTGTTCACCAAAGGCGGTGGCCAGTGGCTGGAGGCCATGGCGGCCACCGGCTGTGACGCGCTGGGCCTTGACTGGACGACCGACATCGCTGACGCGCGCCGTCGCGTAGGGGATAAAGTCGCGCTGCAGGGCAACATGGATCCTTCTATGCTGTATGCGTCACCTGAGCGTATTGCCCAGGAAGTGGAAACTATTCTGGCCGGTTTCGGTCACGGTGAAGGGCACGTATTTAACCTGGGTCACGGCATTCATTTGGATGTGCCACCAGAAAACGCCGGCGCCTTTGTCGAGGCGGTTCACGCTCAATCGGGCAAATACCATCGCTAAGGGCCGGACGTGATAGATACTCAAGCCCTACGCGCGGAGCAATTGCAGCGCGCCTCGGAAGTGATTCGTTACGATGACTTCCAGACCGAGTCGCCGGCCTTTATTGCCGGTGCCGACGTGGGCTTTGAACAGGAAGGTGAGGTGACGCGTGCTGCCATTGCCATCCTGCGCTATCCATCGCTGGAGCTGGTGGAGTACCGGGTGGCTCGTGTCGCGACCACCCTGCCTTACATTCCCGGTTTTTTATCATTTCGTGAATACCCTGCGTTGCTCGCGGCTTGGGAGCAATTGCAGCAGAAGCCGGACCTGGTTTTTGTCGACGGCCATGGTATCTCACACCCGCGCCGTCTGGGCGTTGCCAGCCATTTCGGTCTGCTGGTCGACGTACCGACCATTGGCGTCGCCAAAAAGCGCCTGTGCGGTAAATTCGCCCCTTTGGACGCAGCCGCCGGCGCGTTGGCGCCGCTGGAAGATAAAGGCGAGCAGCTTGGCTGGGTGTGGCGTAGCAAGGCGCGTTGTAACCCGTTGTTTATCTCTACCGGCCACCGCGTCGGGGCCGACAGTGCGTTGGCCTGGGTACAACGTTGCATGGCGGGCTACCGTTTGCCGGAACCTACGCGCTGGGCCGATGCCATCGCCTCGCGCCGGCCGGCCTTCCAGCGCTGGTTGCAGCAGCATCCAGAGGTGTCGCAATGACCGATTTCGGGTACACTGCGGCGCAGATAACGCGTAAGAGAGTGAATAATGCTACGTAACCCGATCCATTTACGTCTGGAAAAGCTTGAAAGCTGGCAACATTTGACCTTTATGGCCAGTTTGTGCGAGCGTATGTATCCGAATTACCAGATGTTCTGCCTGCAAACCGAGTTTGGCGATCCGGCGATTTACCGCCGCATTCTGGATTTGGTGTGGGAAACGCTGGTGGTCAAGGACGCCAAGGTCAACTTTGACAGCCAGCTGGAGAAGTTGGAAGAGGCGATACCTTCGGCAGAAGATTACGATCTTTACGGCGTTTACCCGGCTATTGACGCCTGTATCGCATTAGGGGAACTGATCCATTCGCGACTCAGCGGGGAGACGCTAGAGCACGCCATCGCCATTAGCGAAACGTCAATTCGCACCGTGGCGATGTTGGAAATGACTCAGGCCGGTAAAGAAATGACCGACGATGAGCTCAAGGTTTTGCCTGCGGTAGAGGAAGAATGGGACATCCAATGGGAAATTTTCCGCCTGTTGGCTGACTGCGAGGAACGCGATTTAGAGCTGATCAAAGGCTTGCGTTCTGACCTCCGCGAGGCCGCGGTGAGTAATATCGGGATAAATTTAACGCAATAAGGCAAGAAAACGTGATTTAACGCCTGATTTGTCATGCCTTAAGGCTTCACATCCGCACCCTGTCTGGTCTACATTTGGGGGGCGTAAAAAAAGTGGCTATCGGTGCGTGTATGCAGGGAGTGCTGTCAATCGGCATATCCGTCGCACTCGATGCTTTGCAAACGATAAACACACTGTAAGGATAACTTATGAACAAGACTCAACTGATTGATGTAATCGCGGACAAGGCTGACCTTTCCAAAGCACAAGCTAAACTGGCTCTGGAATCCACCCTGGCTGCTATTACTGAGTCTCTGAAAGAAGGTGATGCAGTACAATTGGTTGGTTTCGGTACTTTCAAGGTCAACCACCGCAACGAGCGCACTGGTCGCAACCCGCAGACTGGTAAAGAAATCAAAATCGCAGCTGCTAACGTGCCTGCGTTCGTTTCTGGTAAAGCACTGAAAGACGCGGTTAAGTAATACTGCGTGTTGGTGAAAAGATTAAACAGGGGGGCAATAGCGCCCCTTTTGTTTATCCGACAGGCGCTCATGGTCATCGGCTTTGCCGGTGTCCTGAGCGCCTGCAGCAGTCATTCAGATCCCCCTGCCTTTAGTGCCAGCGGCTTTGTGGCCGACCAGGGCGTTATTCGCCTGTGGCGCAAAGACGACGATCGGCATCGCCCACAGGTGCTGATGAGTGTCTACAGTCCTTATCGCGGTCCGGGCACCGTCACCACGCTTTACGAATACCAAAACGGCGAACTGCGCCAGATTAAACGCACCGATGCCGATGGCGATCGTGACTCTATTCAACTTCGCTTCACCGATGACGGCGAAGTAAGCTTTATGCAGCGTCAACTGGCCACGCGGCGTGAACAACTGACCGCCGATGAAATCGCGCTGTACCAATACCAGGCGCGTCGAGTGCTTGAAGTGAGTAATGCGCTGCGTGCCGGCAATGTGAAACTGCTGCAGGGGCGTTGGCAACAGGGCACGGTGCAAACCTGCGATGGCCAAACGTTGAAACCAGGGCTGGACGGCAGTGCCGAAGCCTGGATTGAGCGTCGCGCCCGCAACAGCAGCCAACCGGTGAATATTGCCTGGTTGGATGCGCCGGAAGGGCGTGAACTGCTGCTGGTGGCAAACGACGATTTTTGCCGCTGGGAACCGAAAGAAGATCAGCTATAAAAAAGGCCCCGCATGGCGGAGCCCTCAGAGATCTTAGCGTTCAGATCATTTGCCGCGTGCAATCGCACGATAGCCAATGTCCTTACGGCAGAAGCTGCCTGGCCACTGAATGCCATCCGCCAATTGGTAAGCGCGTTGTTGCGCCTGAGCCACCGTTTCACCCAGCGCGGTAACGCACAGCACGCGGCCACCGCTGGTCACCACGTCGTTACCCTGCATACGGGTGCCGGCATGGAATACCTTGCCGTCGGCGCTTTCTTGCTGCGGCAGACCCTGAATGACCTCACCGTTGTTATAGTCACCCGGATAACCGCCGGCTGCCAGTACCACGCCCAACGCAGGACGTTCATCCCATTCAGACGTTTTCTCATCCAGCTTACCTTCCGCACCGGCCAGGCACAGTTCAACCAGATCAGAGCGCAGACGCAGCATGATCGGCTGGGTTTCCGGATCGCCAAAGCGGCAGTTGAATTCAATGACTTTCGGTTGACCGTCCGCAGAGATCATCAGCCCGGCATAAAGGAAGCCGACATAGGTGTTACCTTCCGCCGCCATGCCACGCACGGTTGGCCAGATAACCTGGTCCATCGCGCGCTGGTGGATTTCATCGGTCACCACTGGCGCCGGGGAATAAGCCCCCATACCACCGGTGTTCGGGCCGGTGTCGCCATCGCCGACGCGTTTGTGATCCTGGCTGGTGGCCATCGGCACCACGTTTTCACCGTCGACCATGACGATAAAGCTGGCTTCTTCCCCATCCAGGAATTCTTCCACCACGATGCGGTGGCCTGCATCGCCGAAGGCGTTACCTGCCAGCATGTCTTGCACGGCGTCTTCCGCTTCCTGCAGCGTCATGGCAACAATCACGCCTTTACCGGCCGCCAGGCCGTCGGCCTTGATGACGATCGGTGCACCTTTACTGCGAACATAGGCCAGCGCCGGTTCGACTTCGGTAAAGTTTTGGTACTCGGCGCTTGGAATATTGTGGCGCGCCAGGAAATCTTTGGTGAAGGCTTTAGAGCCTTCTAACTGGGCTGCGGCCTGAGAGGGGCCAAAGATTTTCAGACCGGCGGCCTGGAAGGCGTCAACCACGCCAATCACCAGCGGCGCTTCCGGCCCGACAATGGTGAGGCCGATATCGTTGCTCTGGGCAAAAGCGAGCAGGGCCGGAATATCGGTAGCGGAGATCTCGACGTTCGTAAGACCTGGTTCCAGCGCGGTACCGGCATTGCCCGGTGCTACGTAAACTTTGTCCGCCAGCGGTGATTGGGCTGCTTTCCAGGCCAGCGCGTGTTCGCGTCCGCCGTTGCCGATAATTAAAATGTTCATCAGGTGCTCCACGAAGGGCGTGCGCCGCAGCGCACGCAGCAAAAAGGATTAATGGCGGAAGTGACGCATATCGGTAAAGATCATCGCAATGCCGTGTTCGTTGGCGGCGGCAATCACTTCATCATCACGGATCGACCCGCCTGGCTGGATCACGCAGGTGATGCCAACGGCTGCCGCGGCATCGATGCCGTCACGGAACGGGAAGAAGGCGTCGGACGCCATGGCGGAGCCTTTGACTTCCAGACCTTCGTCGGCGGCTTTGATGCCGGCGATCTTGGCTGAGTAAACGCGGCTCATTTGCCCCGCACCTATGCCGATGGTCATGTTGTCGCGCGCATAAACAATGGCGTTGGACTTAACAAACTTGGCCACTTTCCAGCAGAACAGCGCATCACGCAATTCCTGAGCGGTAGGTTGGCGTTCGGACACTACGCGCAGATCGCTTTCACTCACCATGCCCAGATCGCGATCCTGCACCAGCAAGCCGCCGTTGACGCGCTTGAAGTCCAGAGCGGCAACGCGTTGCTGCCATTGGCCGCAGGCCAGCACGCGGACGTTCTGTTTGGCGGCCAGCAGGGAGCGCGCTTCCTGGCTGATGCTAGGGGCGATAATCACTTCCACAAACTGACGACTGATAATGGCTTGCGCAGTGGCGGCGTCCAGTTCGCGGTTGAAGGCGATGATCCCGCCGAACGCGGAGGTAGGATCGGTTTGATAGGCACGCTCATAGGCTGCCAGAATATCGTCGCCTATCGCCACGCCACAGGGGTTGGCGTGCTTGACGATAACGCAGGCCGGTTCGGCGAACTCTTTCACGCACTCCAGTGCCGCATCGGTATCGGCGATGTTGTTGTACGACAACGCTTTGCCCTGTAGCTGATCGGCGGTGGCGACAGAAGCTTCCTGAACATTCTCTTCTATATAGAAGGCGGCCTGCTGGTGGCTGTTCTCACCATAACGCATATCCTGCTTCTTGATGTAGTTAAGGTTCAGCGTGCGAGGGAAGCGACCGGAAGGCTGCTCGGTTTCGCCATGGTAGGCCGGCACCAGCGCGCCGAAGTAGTTGGCGATCATGCTGTCGTAAGCGGCGGTGTGTTCAAACGCCTTGATAGCCAGATCGAAACGGGTGGCGTATTGCAGTGAGCCGTCGTTGTTATCCATCTCGGTAATGATAGCGGCGTAGTCACTGCTCTTTACCACGATGGCGACGTCTTTATGGTTCTTGGCCGCGGAGCGCACCATGGTCGGGCCGCCGATGTCGATATTCTCTACTGCATCTTCCAGCGAGCAATCCGGGCGCGCCACGGTTTGGGCGAACGGATACAGGTTTACCACCACCATGTCGATCGGCTTGATGTCATGTTGGCTCATGATGCCATCGTCCTGACCGCGACGGCCCAGAATGCCACCGTGCACTTTCGGGTGCAGCGTCTTTACTCGTCCATCCATCATTTCCGGGAAGCCGGTGTAGTCGGAAACTTCGGTAACAGGTAGACCGGCATCTGCCAGCAGGCGAGCGGTACCGCCGGTGGAGAGCAGTTCAACGCCACGGCTTGAAAGCGCTTCGGCGAATTCAACGATACCGGCTTTGTCAGAGACGCTGAGCAGGGCCCGGCGGATTGGACGAGGTTGTTGCATGGTTTTATCCCTTGGCTTTGGAGTCGCAATAAAAGAGCGTTACGTGAATTTCCACCTTCTACTCTCTATAAGGAAAGGTTTTTCTCTCTATAAAGAGGGTATCGGGCACAAATTCAGG
>Ga0308160_10007785_pt1 | contig 10542 bp, 8 predicted proteins | sample PhyFR1_FD_201036 | JGI IMG/M metagenome (GOLD analysis project Ga0308160, IMG submission 201036) | Phyllosphere microbial communities from UC Gill Tract Community Farm, Albany, California, United States - DLSLF.R1 | ecosystem: Host-associated > Plants > Phyllosphere > Unclassified | place: USA...
ATAGACTGGGCCGTGCTGCCTGACAGTCCCCTCGCATGCGGGTCGGTCAATCCGGATAAGCGAAAAGGAACAGTGAGACGTGACGCGCCAGAGTGACGCCCGAGTGGTGGCCATTATTTCAGCCTTCCACCCCCCTGAGGACCTGCCCCAGAGGGTTGTGGAGCTCAACAAGCAAGTGGCGCAGACCGTGGTAGTGGACGATGGTTCTGACGTAAACCGCTCCAGCCTCGTATTGCAGGAGCTCGAGGGGATGGGCTGCTCCGTAATCCGGATGCCCGAGAACGCAGGCATTGCCGCCGCCCTCAACGCCGGGATAGACCTGGCGCTCAAGAACTGGTCCCCCGACTTTGTGTTGACCCTTGACCAGGATTCCGCGCTGGATCCGGGTTACGTGGCTGCGGCACTGGAGACCTTTGCAGAAGCCAAGGCCAAGGGCATCGAGCCGGGGCTCATCAGCGCCCAGTCGCACAATGGACTCAACGTTCCCCTGCTCACCCGACGGGCAGAGTTCCCCGAGGCTTTCGATCCCCTGCAGTCCGGTGCCCTGATACCCGTCTCCACCCTCAAGGCCGTTGGCATGATGGACGAGCGTCTCTTTATCGACTGCGTGGACTCAGAATTCAACCTGCGCGTACGGTCGCATGGCCTTGCGACCTTGATAGGAAAAGGCTGCAATATGACCCATTCGCTGGGGCACGCACAGCCGATGATGCTGTTCGGTTGGCACGTTACAGTCCTGGGTATCAAACGGCACGTCCACTCGCATGCGCCGTTCAGGGTCTACTACATAACCCGGAACAGTATCTACCTCTGGCGCCAGTACGGTGCGCGCTTCCCAGGCTGGCTGGTGCGGCGGCTCCGCTTCCAGATGGAGAGTGACATCTTCAGGCTGCTGTATGGCGCTAACCGCAAGGGACAACTGCGCGCGCTCGCCCGGGGTTGCTGGGATGGCTGGACTGGACGGCTTGGCAAAATCGATCCTTCGCTGCAGGAACGGATCAGTTCATGAGCGAAAAAGAGACTGTCAGGGTATCTGTCTGCATGGCCACCTACAACGGCCAGGATTACGTTGCGGAGCAGATAGCGTCCATCCTCGACCAACTTTCGCCCGATGATGAACTCATCGTCGTTGACGATGCCTCCAAGGATGCAACGACCGACGTCGTCCGCAGCATCAATGATCCGCGCATCATCCTCCTTCCGAGCCGGGAAAACCGGGGTTACGTTGCCAGCTTCGAAAAGGCTATCGCGGCTAGCAGAGGCGCCTACATCATGCTCTCTGACCAGGACGATGTCTGGATACCCGGGCGGCTGGACAAACTGCTGAAGTCCCTGCAAACCAAGGCATTCGCGGCAAGTAATTTCACCGTGTTCGGCGGCCCTGCCAACAAACTGCAGAAAGTGCAGTTGAAGGAGGCCGACAGCAGGCGGTGGCTATCCAACCTGGTCACTACGTGGATCGGCATCCGGCCCTACTACGGCTGCACCATGGCTTTCCGCGCCGATGCGAAACGGCTCATTCTTCCTTTCCCGTCGTTCTTGACTGAAACGCATGACCAGTGGATAGCAATCGTGGCGAACCTCAACCGCGAGATGGCACACGTGGAATCCGCCACCGTGGCACGCCGTTTGCACGATCAAAACACCACCCCCAAATCGCGGCGGCCGGTCTCCGTTATCATCCGGGCAAGGATCATGCTGCTCCGTGCCTTCTTCGTCGCCCTGAGTCGAAAGCTCCAGACAAGATGACCGCTTTGCCTTCAAGTCCGTCCTTCCCTGCCCAAACCTTTGCGGGATCATACGGAGCGGTGGCTTTGGCTGCCTACGAGCCTGATGAAGCGATGTTTGCGCGCCAGCTTCTGTCCATCCAGGCGCAGACGCATAAAGAGTTCGTATGCCTTATCTCAGTCGACGGCAACTTCGAACGGGTTCAGGACATCGTGAAGCGGACGTGCGGCGACGATGACCGTTTCCGCGTACTCGGATACGACAACAGGCTCGGGTTCCATCACAACTTTGAGCGGGCGCTGAAGGAAGTTCCGGCGGAGGCCCGCTGGGTTGCCCTCAGCGACCAGGATGACTACTGGTACCCCCAGAAGCTGACCAAGCTATTGCCGTACCTGGATGATTGTGCGCTTGTGACCTGCCAGGCGCGGGTAGTGTCAGCGGAAGTATCAATGACAGATCCCGACCCGGCCAAAGGCGGGTTGACAGACCGGAAAAATGTGGGCGCAGCCGACCTATTAGCCAACAATCAAGTCACCGGCTCGCTGTGTGCCTTCCGCCGTGAGGTCCTCGATATGGCGCTGCCTTTTCCATCACTGGCCGCGCCGTCCCAGTACCACGACCACTGGATCGCACTTTGCGCCATGGCCGGAAATGGCATCAGGATTGAAGACTTGGTGCTGCAGGATTACGTCCAACATGGCGGCAACGTAGTCGGGGAATCCAGCCAGAGCCTTGTCGGCTCGGTCAGGAACACCTTCCGGTTCGTCCGCCGCTACGAAGGCAAGGCCTCCCCGCGCAGTATCTGCAGGATCATTTATAAGACGGGGCTGGGCTGGCGGACGCTGATGGCACGTACGCTCCTGCAGCGTGTTCAGCCCGCGGGGCAACCGTTCCCGGCTGACCTGGCCGAAGCTTTGGATGTATATGCCAAGCCCCGCACCCTACGGCTCGTGCAGCTTCTGGCCGGTGGTTGGCGCCGCAGGAACGTTCCCACGATGAGGGTCCTGGAGATCCTGCTCGGCACCGTTCTCCGACCCTGGTGCCCCTAGGGCCGGGAACTGAACTGCTTCTGCTTCTCGGGCGGCAGGGTGGCGAACAGGTCGCCCGGCTGGATTGCTGCGGGCATGCGGAACATCCCGTGGGCGAGGCCCCGTGCGGTACTCGAGACCCAGAGCCGCTTGTTTCCAGCGATCCTGAACTGATGGAGCGCCAGCACTGACAACTCCGCAAGCCTGAAGAGCGGACGCTGAGTGAGCGACCACGGCCGAGGGTTGAGGCGGGTGATCCACAACTGGTTTCGCAGGTAGTAGTAAAGGCGCCCGCCCATGTCCTTTTTTCCGGCGTTATTGGGGTGCTTCATGCGCGCCTCGACTACGTGGATGCCGAAGGAGGTACGGGCCAAACGCTTGGTGTACTCAACGTCGTCAAACCAAATGAAGAAGTCCGCATAGGGAAGGGGCATGGCCGCCGAAAGCTTGAGGTCGACAAGCGCGCCGACAAATGTGGTGTGCGTCAGTGCAATGCCCCCCAGCTTCTGGGCGACAAGCTGCGCATTGGCGTCTGTCGACACTGCTGGAAGGTTCCCTTGAACAACCGCCCCGGTCTCGTCTTCAACTAGCGGCGCGGCAAATCCCGGCCGCGGTTCGGTCTCCATCGCAGCAACGAGGGGCGCCAATGCGTCCCTTCGGGGCTCGGCGTCGTCGTCCATCAACCAGGCAAGACTGTGCCCATGCTTCAGGGCAAGCTCAAGACCCCAAGCGAATCCGCCGGCCCCACCGAGATTCGCGCCGGTTTCAAAGAGCGTGATGCCGGGGTGGTTTTGCCGTACGTACTCGGCACTGCCGTCAGTGGAGCCATTTTCGACCACGATGATCTCATCCAGGGGCCGAGTTTGCTCCTCCAATGCCGTGAGGCACTTCTTCAGATAATCCAATCTATTGAAGGACACAACTACGGCTGCTACGGACATGGACCATCCTGACTTTGCGGTGCGAGTTACCAATACAGCTTAGTGGACCGGCGTGGGCTTGCGGAGCGGCAGGGTCATCGCTGCTCTAAGCTGGAGACTTTGGCGCTTAACCTGCGCCTGGGATCGAAAGGTTGGTCTAAGCGTCGTGAAGGCAATCATGGCCGCCCTGTTTCGCATGGGTACCTTCGCACTCACCGTTGGAGCAGGAACTGTCGTTGGTCTTCTCGCGATTCCAATCATCACGAGGGTGGTGGGTGCCGATGCGTGGGCGGTGCAGGTTCTCGTGCAGACGCTCGCAACCCTGTTTGGTGTCATCGTTGCTTTCGGCTGGGGAACAATTGGTCCGGGTCTTGTAGCCTCCCATGACCGCAAGGATCGGCCTCAGCTTTTTTTAGACTCGCTAATTACCCGCACCTACCTCCTGCTCGCCGTGGCTCCTGTCATGATGGTCGTCCTGGCAGTGCTGCGGCCCCGGGAAGCCGTGTTTGTATCTATCGCTTCAGCCGCCTACCTCATGCCATTCGTCGGAGCTTCCTGGTACTTTGTCGGCGAGGGCAGACCCATGAGACTGTTCCTCTTTGATGCCCTTCCCCAGTTGCTCGGCACGGTGGCAGGCGTAGCCGTTCTGGTGATGACCGGGGATTTCACGTTACTGGTCATCACGCAATTGGTCTTCAACATTTGCGCTGTTGTGATCAGTTCCAGTGTGATACTTCGGGATGGTGGCGGCCTGCTGGTTCCCAACTTCTCCCCGCGGAACTCTTTCCAACAAATGGCGCAGCAGCGGCACGGAGTCATCACGGCAGCCACTGGAAGCTTTTACGTCAACTTGCCCATGGTTGCGGTGAACATGATAATTCCTGCGCAATTGGCGAGCTACGCCATAGCAGATCGTCTTTTTCGCTTCTCGGTCACGGCTTTCTCCCCGGTTTTGCAATTCGTTCAAGGCTGGATTCCAGAAGCGGGTACTGGCTCAACTACCCATAGGATCAGGCGGGCGGCGCAACTTGCCCCAGTACTGGGCATTGTCGGTGGTTCTGTCCTCGCGGCGGCAGGACCGTGGGCCGCTCAACTCTTGGTTCCTGGACCAAACAATTTCGGCTTTAACCTGAGTATTCCCGTTGGTATGAGTTTTGCAGCCGTTGCCGTCTCACAAGTCATAGGACTTGCATGCCTGGTACCCATTGGCAAGGCCAGGGAGTTGGCGAGGTCGACTTTGGTTGGGGCCGTTCTTGGCACCCCCCTGATCCTGTTGGGGGCAGCAAACTTTGGTGTGGCCGGGGTTATCTGGGGAATGGCAGTTTCGGAAGTGGCGGTCGCCGCTTTCCAGGTGTATGTACTCCAGCGTTATCTTCGTACATAGCGACAAGTGGTGTCCCACGTGTGGTCCGCGAAGGCCTCAAAAAGCCGGCGGGTAAGCTCCCGGGAATTGTTCATACTAACTCTGTGAACCAATCCGCAAACTTCCTCCGCTGCAAGTATTAGGGAGCAGGGCAGAGGTCAAGCCTGTACAGCTTTGCTTCACCCTGTGAGTCCTCGAGCGTGGCCAAACCTGCAGCTATGAGGGCGTCCAGTCCTTTGTAGCCATTGTCCCGGCCGTGTACTTCCCGGTGCCCGAAGTCGAGGATGTACTCGATCTTCAGGCTTTCTACCGTCGGGCATACGGCGGGATCGTCCTTGGAAGGAACAGGCCCATTGAGTAGCGGCGCTGCGCCTTGCGGAACAGCACTGAGGATGTGCAGCTGGACGAGCTTGCGGTCAGCGAATGCATAGGCGAGTGAGCTGCCATTCCAGGGATTCCCGACCATGAGGGCATCTTTGGGTACTTCTCCGGGCAGGCGTTTGATGAGCGCCAGCTCATCAGTGGAGACCAACGGCGAATCCTCCGACAACCGATAGGATCCTGCCATCGAAGCCTGCGCCTGACTGACGTTTCCACGTTGAGTGGCCGCTGCCAAAGCGACAATCAGGACAATTCCAGCGGCGACAAGGAGAGCCCCGGGACGCAGTCCGCTACCCTTGGCTGCACCCTCGACGGCTCGGCTAAACCGCCTCCTGTTCAGGAAGCCGGCACCAGCCGCGAGGGCTGAGGACAACCAACACCAGACCTCGACGGCGCCCCTGCAGGCCAGCGGGATTGTCACCAATGGCAGGAGCGCGGCCAGGCGCGGCGGGTCGTTATACCAGATACCGGTGAGAGACAACCGGAAGTCGTCCGCAGGAAAGGAACTGACGACGACGAAAAGAGCTGCCGCGACCAGGTAAGTTCCCAGCAGCCATACCTTGCGGCCGGAACGGATGGTCACGTAGATGCCAAGGAGCGTCAGCGCCATGACGGCCCACGCAACCGGGCGCCCGATCGCTGAACTGGCAATCAGTTCCCCGATGGCCTGTCCCGTCGTCTCCACCGGTGGCCAGAAGGCAGCCTCCGCCGGGGGACGCACCACGTCCCACAGAAGGCGGATCAGTACGACGGCGGCAATGAAAGCCAGCCCCAAGGCCGCCGACACCATCACCCGCCCCCTGCCCCTCCGGGACCTGAGGTTCTCCGCGAAGACGCGGACATAGACGTAGAAGGCAGGAGGCAACATCAATGCAAGCCACGCCATGGCGGCACTGGGGTGGGCGAGGGCCATACCGGGAAGAACAGCCAGCAACAGCAGCAGGCTCATAATCCTGGAACCGTACGACACGGCGGACAGGCCGAGCGCGTCCACTCCCAAGGCCAACACCAGGGGCAGCAGGGCCACCGCCAGGAAATTCGGGTAGAGGACTCCGAAATCCAGGAGGGAAATGGGGAACGCGCCAAAGGCGGCAGACAGCACGCCTGCCGCGATGCTGACCGCGGGACGGCGTCCCCAGATAGTCTGCGCGAGATACATGCATCCGAGCGGCCACACCAGTGCGGCGACAACGATGTTGACGGCGTTCACTGACGAGGTTATTTCCCCACCGCCGGCACTCACGAGCAGGGACACCACGTCGTGCCATGCGGCAGGATACGACCCCGCACCTGTCATGGCGTTGAGGGTGAGGGACGAACCTGACCCGGTATCGAGAATGTACCGTACCGCATTCAAGTGGAAGACGTTATCGAATGTCTGAGAGAACGACTCAGGCGACCCGATGGCGTTCAGGAGCCTGCGCCCTATCAGGAATGCTGCCAAGGCTGCTGCCGCCAAAGATGCGACGATCCAGTAGCGCGGCCTGTCCTCAGCAGCCAACTTAACCGGTTTCGCTCTCTTTCGAAGCAAAACGGAAGCCCCAAAGGCTACTGCGGCCATCCCAATGGTTACCGCGACCACCGGCAACAGCGACCACGTGACCCCGACGAAGGGTGCGGCGATGGCAGCCACACCAATGACGGAGACGCTCACGCCCGGAGCTGCCGCCACCGCCCGGGGTGCGCCAAGCCGCGCAGCCAGGCCAACGGCAAGTCCTGGAATGAACAGCAGAACCAGTGCAAGGAGAAACTGCGGTACTGCGTCAAACCAGGACAAGAATCCTCCGAAAAGTTGTCGGCACGCCAGCCGAAGCGGCACCTCGTACCGCTGATGGTCAATCAAAAAGCGAACGCAACAGTTGATCTGCCGCGGATGACGCCCGTCAGGCCCTCAGAATCGAGACGGCCTCATGGATGGGTCCATCGAATTTCACGTTACCGTGCTCCATCAGGATTCCCCGGTCGCATATACGGGAAACGAGGTCCAAGTCATGGCTCACCACAACCAGCGTCTTACCCTCGTGCGCCAGTTCCTGGATCTTATCGATGCATTTGCGCTGGAAAGGCTCGTCCCCGACCGCGAGGATCTCATCGATCAGGAAGACTTCCGGGTCTGTGTGCACAGCGACCGAAAAAGCCAGGCGCAGGTACATCCCGGAAGAATAGAACTTGACCTCGGTATCGATGAACTGGCCGATCTCGGAAAATTCGACAATATCGTCGAACCTCTCCTTAATCTGCTGCTCAGTCATTCCCAGGATGGCGCCGTTGAGGAACACGTTGTCCCGTCCGGAGAGGTCGGGGTGGAAGCCGGCACCTACTTCGATGAGTCCGGCAACCCGGCCCCTCGTCTTCACCGTTCCAGTGTCGGGAAGCATGACTCCCGAAATATGCTTGAGCAGAGTGGATTTACCTGAACCGTTCAGGCCCAGGAGCGCCACAGTCTCCCCCGCCTCGACGTCAAGAGATACGTTTTTCAGGGCATGGAACTTCTCGGAAAGATCCCCCTTGCGCCCCTTTATCAGCCAAACGACGGCTTCCTTGATAGACCGTGTGTGGCGCAGGACAAACTGCTTGCTGATATCCGAAACTTCAATTGCCTTGACCACTTAAAGCTCCTGCGCGAAACGGCCCTCAAGGCGCCGAAAGGTGAATTGGCCCAAGAGGAGGATGGTCAGCGCCACGCCCAGTCCAACAAACAACCAAAGACTGAAGAGATTCGGAGGCATGGCCACGGAACCGTCCGTTGTGGGGAACCAGAACGCATAATGAAAAAGTTCCACCCCGATGGTGATCGGGTTTGCCTGGTAGACGGCGAACCACCCTGCACCAAGCTTGTTCTGGACCATGGACCACGCATACATCACGGGGGAGGCCCAGGTGGCAACCATCAGGAGCATGTCCACCAGGTTCTCCGAATCCCGGAAGTAGACGTTGGCCGCCCCGAACAGGAGACCAAGTCCGGTGGCGAGCAAAGCCACGATAACGAAACCCGCAACCGCAGCCAGCAGTTGAATGAGGTTGGGATGCCAGCCGGCCAGGACACACCCGATGACCAGCACCACCAACTGCGGGAAGAAGTGCACAGCCGACACCCAGACCGAAGCAACGGGGAAGAGCTCGCGCGGAAGATAGATCTTCTTGATGAGGTTTCCGTTATTGACTATCGACCGCGCGGCGTTGCCCAGAGCCTCTGTGAAGAAGTTGATGAGGACGATGCCGGAGAACAGGTAGACCGCATAGTTTGCAAGCCCTTCCGGGTTCCGCGCGCTCCGCTCAAGGCCGAGGAAAACCCCCAAGGCCACATAGAAGACAATGAACTGCACCCCGGGCTTCACGTAGGACCAGAGAAGGCCCAGCACAGAGCCCCGGTAACGCACCTTGAGTTCCTTGCGGACCAGCAGCTTGAGCAGGAACCCGGACTGCCTGATGTCGCGCAGCCCACCGCCCAGCCCGGGAGTGGTCAACTCCCCGGATGCGATGGCGCTCACTTGATCTCGTTCTGGGTGTGTTGCTCGAACGTCTTCCTCCAGGACTCCATGGAGGTCAGCTCGGAGACGGCGGCTTTGTACTTCTTACTGAGAGCAGGCCACTCCTTCAGCAAGGCAGAGTGGAGCTTGGCGCTTTCGGCCAGCATCTTCCGGAGCCGTTGGGGATCCCGCCGGTACCAGGAAGCTCCTGTGCCCTCGGCATTGGACACCACGGCACTGTCATACTGTGCCATCCGCCACCACCGGTTGTCCTGGTGCGCAATTGTCGTCTGCGGGCGCTCGGCGCTTGTGCCCTTGACGGGGCTCGCAAGTTGCCGGACGACAGTCTTTGCTGCCCAGGGAAGGAGCGTCAGCTTCCCGGGCTGGGAGGGGCCGTGTCCACGGCGGGGCGGCTTATCCATCTTTGGCGCAGGGAAGTCCTCCGGGTCTGGCCGGAAAACGGCGTCAGAGTGTGCAGACATCATGTCGCGGATCTGCGGCAGCTTGGCGGACAGCAGCCCTGGCAGGGCATCCGGACCCTTCAGCACATCCTCCAGCGCCCACTGCCGGCCCTGCGCTGTGGCGTACTGCATCGAAACGAGGTGCTTGACGTCGGCGTACTGCGACTCCTTGATGACCCTGCCGCCGAACTCGTAGGGGCTGTGGAGGAGCGCGGCCACCACCCTGTTGCGGGCGTGGAAGTAGGCCTGCCAGCCAACAAGGTCGTCCTTGTCGATCCACGAAACATGCCAAACAGCCGAGCCGGGCAAGGACACTGTCGGGTAGCCGGCGGCCTTGGCCCGCAACCCGTACTCGGAATCGTCCCACTTAATGAACAGTGGGAGTGACAGTCCGATTTCACGGATTACCTGGGTGGGGATGAGGCACATCCACCAGCCGTTGTAATCGACGTCGCACCGCCGGTGCAGCCAGGGGGTCTGGCGAAGGTTGGACGACAGGAAGTCGTGGCCCAGGATCATGTCCTCGCTGGGGAGCGACGGCTGGAACCTGTAAGGATTGACCACCTCGCCGAAGGTATGCAGCACGGTGCGGTTGTAGAGGTCGAACATGTGGCCGCCGACAAGGGTCGGTGTCTTGCACCGATCCGCGAAAGTCAGCAGTCGAATGATGCTCTCCGGTTCAACAACCACGTCATCGTCCATCAACAGGGCGTAGTCGCTGCCGTTCTCTACGGCTTCAAACATGCCGCGGGCGAACCCGCCCGAGCCACCCAGGTTGGACTGGTTGATGATGCGCAGCTTGCCGTTCAGGGACCGCTTAACGTCGTCGAAGCCTTCTGCGTCGGCAAGCTTCTGCGTCCCCTGGTCCACAATCAGGATTTCCTGCACGTGGGCAAGTGCTTCTTCGCTTTCTGCAAGGAGGCGCAGGTTGTTCAGGCAGAAGTCCGTCTTGTTCAGCGTGGTGATCTGGAGCGTGACGGACCCCGGCTTTGATTCGACGGCCGCTCCCTGCCACTCGGCGTCGAGCATAATCAACGGCTCTGTACCGGCGAGCAGGTCGAACCAGTACCATCCACCATCACCGAAGGGCGCGAGCGAAAGCTCAAAGGTGCTTTCCGCCGTGCCTTCAACCCTCCGGGTGTCCACCCGCTGCAGGGACCCGCGTGCATTCGACTTGTACACGATGACGGA
>Ga0308160_10007786_pt1 | contig 10540 bp, 7 predicted proteins | sample PhyFR1_FD_201036 | JGI IMG/M metagenome (GOLD analysis project Ga0308160, IMG submission 201036) | Phyllosphere microbial communities from UC Gill Tract Community Farm, Albany, California, United States - DLSLF.R1 | ecosystem: Host-associated > Plants > Phyllosphere > Unclassified | place: USA...
CTGTCATCATCGAAGCTAAAGCTGGAGAAGAAGTTGAGCCTTGACAGAATATTGGTCGCTGCATCTTCGAATTCGTCTCTTGACGATATATAGCTTTCAAAGCTGCCGATAAAGACCAGAAGAATACCCAATGCAATGCCCAACGATATCCAGGCAGATCTCGGTAATGTCTTGTTGTAAATAAAGAGCCCCAGCAACACTAACCACGCGATCATGGCGGCACGGGAAAAGGTGGTCAAAATGGCGCCCCCTGCCAGTAAGAACAAGGGCATCCGATAGCGGCGTCCCAGCACGGCAAAGCCGAGTACGACGATGTGCAGTATGGCTTCTCCCGCCAGGTTCGGATTGATGAACATTGCCGCTGCCCGCCCGAGAACCGCACCGGTCAGGTCCATCGGATACAACAATCCGGGGTTGGCGAAATCGACGATGACGGCGCACGGCACGATGGCCATCAGAACAATCATGATTCGCAAATACGTTCTCGCGGGTGAGATATAGGCAACAAATCCGAGGAATAGTGCGAACAGCACATATTGCGCGCGCGTTGCGATCAGGGAGCGCCTGGCTTCGGCATGCATATCGATAAACGATGCACCGCCCAGGTCGGCGCTGGCAGAAAATCCTGCCAGATGGATCATATTCAAGGAAAATAATAATAGTGCCCACAATGCGAATGGCGACACGAGATAATGCCCGAGTGCCTGCCAGCGCATGACCATCAGCGGTGCGATGAATGCAAAAATGCCGAAATAAATAAATTTCGGTAGCAGCCCTGCATCAAGAACATATAAATAGATCGGCAAGTTGGCGTACATTGCGCCAAGCGCCGCCGCCATCAGCAGCGTGTGATAGCGGATGAAAAACCGGCTGTCAGTGCGCAGCGGCGGCCGGACCGCACGACGTTCGAGCAGCCTCGACAAGTTGCCGGCAACGAGTTCATGGTGCATCGCCCGTGCCTCCTGCTGACGCCAGGTGGCCAGCTGCATGGCAGCTTGTATCGGACCCGGTGTGGCAGCCCGTGTGGCAGTCTGGGTGGTGGTCTGGATGCAAGCATGCATGACGGCCTTCGTCGGCCAGCGCCTGGCCACCGCACAGATCCAGGAACAGCGTCTCCCACATCTGCCCGATCTTCCCGGTCGAAAAGCGCTCCCTTGCCTGCACCGCACGGGCCGCCAACTGCCCGCGAAAGGCCGCGTCGCCCATCACGCGTGCCAGCGCGTCGCGCAACGCGGCGGTGTCGTTCGGCGGTACCAGAAGTCCGTCGATGCCATCCCGGACGATATCGCGTGGTCCCGTATCGCAATCGACGCTGACCACCGGTACGCCGTGCGCCATGGCCTCGGCCAGAACGTTGGGGAAACCCTCGGAAAGCGAGGTCAGCGCAAACAGATCGGCCTGGTCATACCACTGCGCGATATTGCCGGCCACGCCGGGCATGGCCACCCGCTGCGCCAGTCCCATGCGGTCGATCGTCGCTGCCAGATGGGCACGCTCGAGGCCTTCGCCGAGGATGACCAGATCCCAGTCGGGGAAGGCCGCCGCCAGGCGCACAAAAGCGCCGATCAGGGCGTCGAAGTGTTTCACGGGTTCGAGGCGGCCGACGGCGAGCAGGAGCTTGCGCTGCGGCCGACACAGGCTGGCAAGACTGCGCCGCGGCGGATTGTCCGGCAGCGGCCAGGCAATGGCATTGGGAATGACAACGACCCGTGACGCCGACGTGCGTGTTTCGATCCAGTGCGCGCACTCGCCCGTCAACGCGACCACCGCCGACAGCTGGCCGTACAGGGTGCGGCGCAGGACGTGCCACAGGCGACCGAGCGGTGCGTGCGGCGGATAGCACCGCTCCGAACCGATCGTGCGCAATCCCGGCAGCCACCAGCTGGCAAGCGCCAACAGCACATTTGGCGTGCTCATCATAGCAAGCGCGACGTGCGGCTGAAAACGGCGCAGCAGGCGCCGCAGCGCCAGCACGCGCCGCACGTTCTGCCACAGACCATGGAGCGCATGACGACTGTCCCCGGCCAGATGGAGCGACACGCGCACCACCCTGCGGTCAAGCGGATAAAAATCGGCGCTGACCGGGGCCAGTGTGACAATGGTCACCTCGCGGCCCCGATTTGCCCAGACATTGGCCAACGTGCAGGCAGCACGCTCGGCACCGCCTGCAGACAGGCTATGCAACAGCAACAGGATCTTCACGGGATGCGCTCCATTTCTCACGGACAGGGCGCAGGGCGCCGCGGTGACGACCAGCGCCGCAGCACCAGCCAGAAAAACGATGCGTTCAGACCGTACACCACCATCGTCGCCAACGCGATGCCGTTGATGCCAAGACGCGGCACCAGCAAGAGGTTGCCGATCACCTTGCCGCCACAGCCGATGACGCCGGACCAGAAAATTACGCCGTAACGACGTTGGCTGAGCGCGTAGCTCACCAGCACCATCGACGAAAAATAGAAGGGCAACTGCGGCAAGCCGTAGCGCAAGACTTCGGCAACCTGGGCCGTGTCCGTGGCATGGAACTGGCCCCGCTCGAACAGGAGCCGTATCGCCCACGGCGCGATCAGATAGCTCAGCAGCATCACGACGACCCCGCCAACGAACATCAGGCGCGCCCACGACGCGGCGACGCGGTAGACGTCCCCGGTCGCGTCGGCGCTGGCCTGCGAGAACACAGGCAGCGTGGCGCGCGAGACAGCGATGGCTGCCAGGCCAAGAATCAACGACAACACCCGGTTCGCGTAGCCCAGCGTGGCAAGCGCGCCTGTGCCGAGGCCGACCGCATTGAACTGGTCAATGATCACGGTAAAGCTCATCAATGCCTGGCCGGCAAGCATGATGCCGAAGCCTTGCCAGAACCATTGCCACTGGGCAGACGTTCTGGTGAAGACCGGCGCGACGAGCTCGTGGCGCTTCGTCATGGGCGCCAGCAGCGTGAGCAGGTGAACGGCGCAGCCGGCCACCGTGCCCCACACCAGCGGGCCGATACCGCCGCCGGTGAACGTCAGAACCGCTGCCGCGATGAACAGTGTCGGCACGCATTCGAGCAGGGTGTTGATGTGGCGCTGCGCCGACAGCAGCCACGCCGAGAGCAGCGCGACGAGCAGACCGGGCGGCAGCATCACGAGCATGCCGGGAAGCGCCGTCGCGGCAAGCTGCGCCGAGTGCGTCGGCAAGCCGCTCCGGTCGAACCGCAACAGGGCGCCGATGCCCAGCCCGCCCAGCAGCGCCAGACCCATGCCGAGCATGAGCGTGAAGCCGGCCAGCTCGGCGCGAAAGCGCGGAATTGCCTGTGGATCGGACACGCGCATGCGCGCCACCAGGGGCACCAGCACAGCCGTCAGCACACTGGCCCAGATACCAAGCGGCCAGGACACCAGGTTGTACACAAACTGGTAAGCATCGACCTCGGCAGAGAGGCCGTAACGGTAGGCGACGACCATCTCCTTCACCGCACTCATCAGCTTGCCGAGCATGGTGAACAGCGCAACAGTCAGCATCCCCCGAAAAATCGCGAGATGCTGCGGATCGGCGATGCGGCACCGTGTACCAAGCGCATTGAGCAGGCTCACTTGCACCACTCCCCGCAGCCGGGCGGCAGCATCGCCACTGACTGGAAATGCTTAGCTGACGTGGGCATGGCTCACACCTGCGCTTGTGGCGACATCCGAGGTGACATCCGAGGCGGCATTCAAGGCAATATCGAAGTTGCTGTCGGAGGTAACCTCGACGGTGATGCCAGCGCTGGCAACAGGGCCGTCAGCCGCGACTCCAACGGCGCCCTCAACAGCATCTGCGCGCGGTGCCGCACTGGGAAGGTGTGCGCGATACCACGGCACGGCTGCCCTCAAACCTGCATCGATGCGGTATGCCGGCGCATACCCGAGTTCGCGCATTGCCTTGCTCACGTCCGCCTGCGAGTGGTGCACATCGCCAGCGCGAAACGCGGTGTAAAGCGGCTCCATGATCGCCGTCACGCCGTGTGTGCCCAGAATGGCCTTGAGACACGCGAATAGCTGGTTCAGCGTCGTCGCGTCGTTGACGGCCACGTTGTAGATTGCACTGCCGGCAGCGACCGGCGCCATCGCCGCCAGCAGGTTTGCTTGCACCGCATTGTCGACATAACAGAAATCACGGCTCGTGCTGCCGTCACCATGGATCTGCACCTGGCGACCTGCCATCATTGCCGCGATCCACCTGGGAATCACGGCGGCATAAGCGCCATTGGGATCTTGCCGCTTGCCGAACACGTTGAAGTAGCGCAGGCCCACGGTGCGCAGCCCGTAGCAACGGAAAAACACATCCGCATACAGCTCGTTGACGTACTTCGTCAGCGCATAGGGCGACAGCGGCCTGCCGATCCGCTCTTCGATCTTGGGCAGGCCGGGATGGTCGCCATAGGTCGAGCTGGACGCCGCATACACGAACGACGTGATCCGCGCATCGCGCGCAGCGATCAGCAATTGAAGAAAACCGTTGATATTGGTGTCGTTGGTGGCGACCGGGTCCGCGATCGAGCGCGGCACCGAGCCCAGCGCGGCCTGGTGCAGAATCTTGTCGACGCCCGCGACGGCATGCCTGCACAGTTGCGGATCGCGGATATCGCCCTGCATGAACGTGAAGCGCTGCCACTGACTGGCTGTCACGAGACTGCGCACTTCATCCAGGTTGCGCTGGAAACCGGTCGACAGATTATCCAGACCAACGACGGTCTGATCGAGCTTCAACAGCGTTTCAAGCAGATTGGAACCGATAAAGCCCGCGCAGCCGGTGATCAGCCAGCGCCGGGGATGCGCGCGCAGCGCCGTCTGGATCGCATCGTAGTTGTGCATGACCTGTTCCTGTCAGAGTGGCAAATCGGATGAATGTGCTCGTTGCACGGCAGGCGGATCGGTCAGATCGCCCTGCTCCTTGGCTGAGGCCGCAAGCCAAGAATGACGGCGGGGCGCCGACAACGGCCCCAGTGGCCACGCACCAGGCGCATGTAGACCGCCACGTAGACCACCATCTGAGCCAGGACCAGCGTCACGGCAGACGGCACGGTGTCGCCGACCAGCACGGCGGCGATCGTCGCGGCGCTGAGCCATGCGGTGACGAAGCAGGCCACGCCAGCGTTACGCACCCATGTGTAGCGGGAAACGCGAATCCTGTTGCAGGCAACGCGCCGGTAAAACAGTGAATGCAGATGCAGGCGGTCCGGCGCGCCGACCAGCGCGCTGCGCAAATACTTTCGTCGGTAGATGCTGAACAACACTTCGATCACCGGGTACGCGTAAATGGCGAGAATCTGCCAGGCGTTAATGCCGGGATTGCGGACAATCGTCAGCACCGCGACTTCCGCCGCCCAGAAGCCGATGAAGTACGCGCCGCCATCGCCCATGAACAGGCGGCCGGTGGGGTAATTGAGCAGCAGGAAGCCGATGGTCGCGCCCATCCCGGCCAGAGCCAGCTGCGTGACCAGGAGATCTCCATCCTGCCATGCCAGAAAACCTGTGCCAGCAAGAATGACAACCACCGTGCCACCGGCGACGCCATGGAAGCCATCGACGATATTGATGGCATTGGACACGCCGGCCACTGCAAACGCGGTAATGCCAAGCGAGACCGGTAGCCAGTGCAGAATGCCATCGAGCGCCCAGATATCAAGGCGTGGCAAATGCGCTTCCACCAGAAATGCGGCGAGCACGGCGCTCGTCAGGATCGCGCACAGGCGGATGCGGACCGACACCTGTTTGGTCAGATCCTCGATGATGCCGGCCAAAAACGCGGGCATCGCAGCCAGCAACAGCAGCAGGATGAGTGTGTTCGTCTCGACTTGCTGCGCTGGCGGATAGCCAAGCAGGCTGGCGCATGACGGGACTGCCAGCACGCCGGCCACCATGGCCACGCCGCCAGTACGTGAAACGAGGGTCTTGTGAACTTTCTGAACACCATTGACATCGAGATCGAATGAAAACTTGCCGTGCCAACGCTCGGTGAGGATATTGAGCATGCAAATGCATAAGCTGACCAACAATGCCAATACAAATGTTTCGACAAGCGGAAACAATAATGCTGATAGAAACATGGATTCAAGGCCATTGAATGTTTGTTTCACCACCATCATGCCCTCCGTTCATATCCGAAAATAGTCGGCATTCACGCGTCCGACGCACCATGTCGTTGCCATCGGCAGTCTCGACATTCGCGCAGATCGTCTCGATACAGGCTTTTACTTTAGCAAAGAGGAGAAATGGAAAACGTTGAAAAAATCGATGCATCGGTAGTCGGCGACGCTCTTCAGATGCATTTTTATGATTGGTTTCTTTTGCGACTAATCCCTTGGGAAATATCGGAAGATATTTTTCTGGATAGCGATCGCCGCGCCGTGATCACCTGGAATCATCTGCATGGCGTCGATGCGTTGCAGTGGCGCGTTGCACGCCGGATTGCCGCGTTTGCGATTGCAGTGAGGTCCATGCGCCGCAGCAACCGGCCAGCCCGTTCACCCCTGCGCAGTCGTCGCCGGTGCCTCGCCCCTTGCGGTGTTGCCTACCGTCTTGCCTTGCCCCGCGGCAGGTGGCGCGTCGCCCTGCCCTGCGACGGGTGACATGGCGCCCTGCGGATTCTCGTTGTCGTCGGCCAGCGGTGCCTGGGTCCCGATCACGAGGCGCCGTACGCCCCACGTTGTGCCACTCCGGTACTTGCGCCGCACGAGTGAGTTTTTCAGTACCGAGGCGATGACACCGCTGGTCATGCCCAGCATGCAGGCCAGCACGACCATGACCGGCAAGGCGAGCGAGACCGACTGCAGTGGTGTCTGAGCCCGGTCGACCAGGCGCACGTTGATGTGATTCGACAGCATCAACGCATCCAGCTTGTGGCGCATATTGAGGAGCTCGAAACTCATCTGGCTGTGCGCCAGCTTGTCGCGGTTGACCGCCAAAATCTCTTGCTGGGCCGCTGCAAAGCCCTTGCGCCGGGTCTCGATGTCAGTCAGGTCACGGCGGATCGAGGCGATATGCCGCGTCACGACCAGCATATCGGGGTGCCGGTCGCCGAAGCGGGCCGACAATGCGATTTTCTGCTGTTCTTTTGCCGTCAGTTCGGCCTGCAGTACGAGCGATTGCTGGGCCAGGATACGCGCGTCTTCGCTCAGGTCAGAGGCGCCATGCTTGCGCAAGAGTTCGTTGAGCCTGACGTCGAGCTCACGAATCCGGCGTTGCGCTTGCGAGACTTGCTGGTCATAAAACACGAGCTGGTTCTTCACCTCGTCGGTTTTCTGCGCGGTTTGCTGCTGAATATACTGGTCGGCAATTTCATTGAGGATGCGGCTGACCAGCTCGGGATTGCCCCCCTGCAGCGACACACCGATCACATTCGATAGCCGGCCTTTTTCGGCGATTGCCAGTGACCGTTGCAACCTGTCCACCGCCTGCCCTTCGCGACTGCGGTGCAGTGTGAACGCCGCGCCCGGTCTGGCATGGATGGTCGTGACCAGGATGTCCAGCGGTCCGGACAGCGTCCTGGCGCGCAGATGCTCACCGACTTTGCCGTGCAACCGTATGCCGGCCTCGGGCTGGCTGAGCGTATAGGCATCATGGCCGCTGACGACCAGCTTGAATGGCTGATCCAGCAGCGCATCGGGGACATTGAAGATGTCGACCCCCACCTGTTCGTTGCCCCAGACATAGCCGCCGAGACCGAACAGGCCAGGATCGGACAAGCCCGGATTGCTGCGCGCAATGAACGCGCCAACGACGGGAAACACGGTCGGCTCGACGGCGATATCGAGGTGAAGCGCATTGACCACCCGCGCCAGGACCGAGCGTGATCGCAGGATCTCGATTTCGGTGATGGCGGGGGTTTCCGTCTGCAGGTCGGCCGACGGGGGCGCGTGGCGCGTGATCTGGATCAGGATGTTCGATTCATAGAGTGGCTTCACACCCAGTGCGACAGTGATCGCGAAGATGGTGATAGCACAGGCCGTGCCAACGATCAGCCAGCCGTTGCGCAGCACGTGCCTGATCCCGGACAGCGCTTCGAGCGCGTCGCCGTCTCTGCCACGCCGCGACAGCGCCATGGACATTGGTTGCTGGGCGCGTTTCATGCCTGGCCCGTGCCTGCATGCAAGCAGCGTGCGCTGCAGACCAGCAATGCGTCGGCAAATTGCCTGGCGACCGACCCCGCCGCTACCGACTGCGCGCACATCAGGTACAGGCGCGTGTGGTGATGGCGGCCGCCCACCACCGGCACCGCGCACAAGTGCCGGGCGTCGAGCGCCTGTTGCACCTGGAACCTGGGTAACCACGCATAACCCACACCCTGTCGCAGGATATCGATCGCGCGGTCCGGATGACACACGCGCCAGGCCCCCGGGGGGTGTGACGCCGACTCGGCCGGGCTGGCAACGCCCCCGTGTTGCTCCGGGCCGATGACAATCTGGGAATGCGTGACGAGCTCATCGTACGTGATGGCGCGCTTACCTGACAACAGCGGATGGGCGGGATGGGCCACGGCGATGTGCTCGACCTCGAACAGGAAACGGGCAGCAAAGCCCGCCACCGGTTGCGCGCCGATGGCGATGTCGACCTCGCCGGCATGCAGCGCGCGCCGGGCGCCGTCGGGCGTGGCTTCGCTGACGCTCAGGCGCATGTCGTGCAATGACGGCGAGCAATGCCGCACGGCCTGAATCAGCAGGTCGGACGGGAAACCGGGGTCGATTGCCACACGTACGTCAGGCCCCCAGCCCTGGCGCAGATTGTCGGCCAGCGCCTCGAGCGCATTGGCGTGTCTGACCAGTTCGCGTGACCTTTCCAGCAACCATTGACCTTCGGCAGTAATTTGGGCCTTGCGGCCTTTCAGTTCCAGCAGAGAGAGGCCGAGTTGCTCCTGGAGCTTGGCAACGGCGTGGCTGACGGTCGATTGGGTTACGTGCAAACGATCGGCGGCGCCATCGAAACCATCGTAATCAATTACCGCATGAAACATTTTCCATTGCTTGATACTGATACGCGGCATTCTGGTTGAATACGACGTGACCGTGCCAGCTTTCGCTGCAGCGCCAATATCGATGACCTGCGATATACCCGGCGCAATATCCAATGCTTCAACCAGTTTCATGGCGCATCTCACCCATATTATCCGTGCAGATATTTAATTGAAAAAATCTTTTAAAAATCGTGCGCACACGCGCAATACCATTGCATGGTATGCAGGATATCCGGGACGGATTCTGCGTACCATCAATGCATCGGAGCGATTGGAAAATGAATGAAGGAATCAGCGCTGGCTGAATTGCACAGCAGATAGTACGCCTGCCAATATAACCGAGAATAAATTCCCTATTAAATATTGTGCCTAAAATATTTTAATAGGGAATTAGCTTGAAAAGCGGCGACCGACGGCAGCCGCCCTCCATCAACCATCCTGCATCAAGCCCCGGCCAGCACCGACAAATCCAGCACGGCCAGGCCACCCAGATCCTGCTCGGTATTGCCCGCGAACGCAGCGCGGCTGGCGGTGCCGTTCTTCAGGTACTTCTGTACGACCGCCTTCACCTGCGCCTGCGTACAGCCGAGCACGCTCTGACGGAAACGCTCGCGCGTGGCCATGTCGGTGCCGCGCCGGAACATGCGCCAGCCCAGCCGCACCGCATCCCACGGTGCTTCCGGCTTGTCGAGCTTCTTGATCACGCCGATGATGGCTTCCTCGACCTGCTCGTCGCTGTAGTCGGACGCCAGGATGGTGTCGACCGCCCCGTCGAAATCGCGGTAGGTCGCCGCCAAGCGCGGGTCGCGGAACGACGCCATCGAGAACACGCCCGAGTCGCCCGCATACGATGCGCTGCCGCCATACGCGCCGCCCGCTTCGCGCAGCGCCGTGTGCAGCACCTGGTTGGTGAACAGCTCGGCAGCCACGCTCAGCGCGCCGGCGTCATCGTCGTGCGACATCGGCACTGCCCAGGCGATATTGCAGTGATTGACCTGGCCAGCCGCGTGCAGCGCGACATTCGCCGGGGCTTGTGGCGCAGCTTCTACTGGCTGGTCAGGCGCTGAAGCTGCACCGGCGGCGGTAGCCGACGTCGGCCAGGCTGCCGCCAGCAGGCGCGCCAGTTCGTGGCCATCGTCACCACTACCGGCGCACAGCATGCTCGGGCGCTGCGCCACGATGGCGGCGTGGATGCGCGCCAGTTCGGCCGCCACCTGCGCCACGCCTTCCGGCGTTGCGGCCAGGGTTTTGAGGCGGGCGTTGAATGCCAGCGCCGTCGGTCCGGCAATGGCGTCCTGGAAGCGCCGCACCTGCGCCAGCGGCGCGCTCACGGCCATGGCCGCATAGTGGCTGCCGGCCTGCGCCAGATCGTCCAGCGTGTTTTCCACCTTGCGCTCGAGCAGATAACGCAGGCGCACGGCCTCGTCGAAACGCGGCCGTGCCATATAGGCGTCGAGCACCGCGACGATATTGGCATGCTCTTCACGCAGGGCGTTGGCCGATACCGTCAGGTCGATGCGCAGCGCGCCGTCCGGCAGCTGGAACGGCTGCAGGTCGAAGCCGAACG
>Ga0308160_10007787_pt1 | contig 10540 bp, 8 predicted proteins | sample PhyFR1_FD_201036 | JGI IMG/M metagenome (GOLD analysis project Ga0308160, IMG submission 201036) | Phyllosphere microbial communities from UC Gill Tract Community Farm, Albany, California, United States - DLSLF.R1 | ecosystem: Host-associated > Plants > Phyllosphere > Unclassified | place: USA...
TTTCCTCACCAAATTGGTGATCGCATTGAGTGATACTTGAGAGAACGACATGGTTGTCGTAAAGGGTTTGGGGGGTGAGAGGTCTACTCGATGTATGCGAGGGGGGGTCAATAAAAGAGATAAGAAAGAGTGAGAAAGAAGAGACTCACAGGAGGTAAGGTTTAATCGCTAGCGACCTGTAGGGTCGAAGGTGTAAAGTCTAAGCTGGACGCGGCCTCGGAGGGCGGAGAACATCTGATGGAAGCTGAGGAAGACTCGAAAGAGAGAGAGAGTGTGCGAGCGGAGAGGAGAGGGCGAGAAAGAGGAAAGAAAGAGCTGTGACGGAAGATCGAAGTTCGTAGCCTCTGCCACTTGCGCGCCAGACTCGACAGCAATCCTACGACGTGGAAAGCTGTGCAGTGATTGATACAACGTGTGTTACGATTGCGAGACTGCTAAGATGCGAGAAATACTGATGAATTTGCGAGACGAATACAAGAAACTGACTGATGATGGTGATGATGCGATAATGATAGATGGGGTCTCTTCAAGCGCTGTGGGTCATGGAAAGGAAACTAATCAGCACGAGCTGATGGGTTCACCATTCCCTTCAAACTTACTTTTCTCCTTTCTTCTCACGAGCCTTGATGTTCTTTGCTGAACCTTGTCGTTTCACTCCCATTCCGTACTTGTACACGAGCTCGCCTGTGGATGGAGGATCCGCCAGTCAGAGATTGCCTCATAACTGGACTGAGGAGATCGAGCAACTCACCTCCGAGAGAAGCAGAGAAGAATAATGCGGGAAGAGCGCTGCAGCAGATTCGAACGTCAGCGTCAACTCGGCGTCACGGAAGCGAGTGTATGAGCTCACAAGGTTGATACCCAGGCGTTGACTTGAGGGAGAACGAGGTCTCGATCGACTCGACGCACCCACCTGTGAGTGAAAGTACCCAATTCAGCCGATGTGCTCTTCACTGCTGAGTTGGACAAGCGCTCACCAGTTCCATAATCCTACACCGAGGACAACCGAGTTGATAGAAGCGTGAGTGAGAGCGATTCTGAGCTTCTCACCGCTGACATCGGGAGGAGGAGCTTCTGAAGCGTCTTGAACCGTCTTCTCTACGGTGTCCTTCTGCTCAACTTGCTTCCTCCACATTCCATAGCTGCCAATCGAGTTGTCAGAGCCACGTCTAGAGGTAAGGAAAAGGGGCCAGCAACGTACAGCTCGCTCAAACCGGTCAAAATCGTCGGAATTGAGAATAATAGTCCTCCAGCTCCAACGTAATGACTTAGCGTGTTGACAGCAGCAGCAGGAGGGAAGATTTTGAGCCATCTGCATCGCTCGAATCAACTACATCAGCGCGAAATCAGAGGAAAGGAAGGCGAAAGAAACGAAGAAACTCACGTCAAACCTTGGGACAGTCTCGGAATGACCTGTACTGAGTCGAGTACAAATGAGAGCGAGAGTAAACCTATAGGCATGTGAACGGTAGCTGGGTGGAGAGGGTGAGAGAAGGTAGGGATTCCCATTCCTGCTTTAGCGAGAGGTCGAAGGAGGGAACTGATGTAGTTCGCGGGTCGATCTGATGACGAATCTGACATCTTTACTGGGGAGCAGTCGAGCTGTTCTTGAGGTTGAGAGGAGGCTGGAAAGGAAAGGATTCGATGTGGGGGATTGAAGTTGACGAGGAGAGCTAGAGGAACAGCGAGAGCGCGATATCGAGCACTGGTGGTTCCAAGGAGGTTATTGGAGGTGTGTTTGCTTTGATCTGAAGTTTGGAAAGAGAGAGGGAAGAAGGAAGAGGTGGTTCGTTTACTCCTCGCTTGCAATTGGTCGAATGTCGATTTGAACAAATCTCGCAAAACGAGACTACACTTCGCGCCGAAGGTCGAGTGCGTCAACGTGGAGCCAGTAAGGCTGTCGCGAGTCTTCGTCGAGTCTAGAGCGACGAAAGAGGTCTGAATGACTTTCCTCAGATTCGCTCGCAAGATCGTTGCACCTGTCTCCTCGAGCTGCATCACGGAGACATTGACGACACATCGAGAGCACTTCTAAAACAGGTAGACAAAGCGAGCAACGAGCTCCGTAAGAACATCGTCAAGTAGGTTTCGTTCTCTTTCTCGCCCGTCTCGATCGCTTCATCCCGTAGCCTTCCCCCTCGCCCTCCCTCCCTACTTCTCTAAGACCATCGCACCCAGTGCTCTCTGCCTCCTACAGAACGCATCTGAGAAGTAAGCGCCAAATCCCTTCACGTGCGGATGAACCTCGAAAATGACTTCAATCTTTCTCTCCTCGCACGCCTGCAAAATCTTGTCGATCAAGTCCTTCAGCCTAGGTCGTCGTCTTGCTGGGTCTCGAAGGGAAGCGTTCAAGGAGAGGGAGCGTAGAGTGGGCTGACTGTGATCCTCGATCCACACACTCAATTCGGCGAGTTGGTAAAGAGGAGTGGAACGACCGTAGTCCCATTCAAGAATCCTCAAGTGACTGACGGCAGGTCGAGAGGAAAGTAACAGTTGGAGGTCGTAACGGAAACAGTCGAGGAGGATGCGCTCGAGTCGTTCCTGAATGAAGGAGGGGGCGTCTCGGCACAGGTTCCAAGGAAGTTGCAGCACGCTGAGTTGCGGTACGAGGTTACTGAACTTGACTGTATCGATTTTGCTAAGATCCCGCGCGCCATAGCGGTCTCTGATGGACAGCTCCTCCAGTGCCGGAACAGCATCCGGGTCGAGTAGAGCGGGCACGTCGACGAGTGTACTGTAGGTCACGACGAGCTGCTTGAGGTTTGGGAGAAGGATGTGAGATTCTAGGGTGAAGTCTCCTCCATCGGACGGTTCGTGTAAAAGGCAAAGGGAAACGAGACCTGAAAGAAGAAGAGATCTTGTCAGTATATATGAGTGCGGCAGAGAACGAAGCAAATATGACTGACCTGAGAAGGCGGTTAAGAAAGAAAGATCAACTTGAGGATCGTACCAGAGTTGGATTATAAGGGATCGCAGGGTTCTTCCAGCGATTCTCCCTAATCGGTCGAACCTGAGCGCACGATCGGCTTCTTCCTCTGCAATGAACACAACCTGGCGTAGGCGATTGCTCCAGCCCTCCGTTTCGATGGTATCGAGTAGATGGTCGAGGTTGGCTTGCGGCCCGACCGCAACCAATTCGTAGAGCAGAGGTCGTGCGAATGACAAGAATCGGTGAGAGACGAGACATAAGGAGCGAAGAGTTTTCTGTCTTTCTCTGTAAGTTTCCGGGATGTAAAGTGACGTGACGCTGGCTTCGAAGATCTGTTGAACAAGTTCGGGAGGAAGACGGTCGAACATGCTTAATCGGAAGGCGAGAACGGAGGATGGATGAGAGGGAGCTGGTGGAAGACTGAAGGTATGAGGAGGTCGAGAAGCGGAAGATGAGACTGGAGGAAAGGTGGGAGAAACGGGGGACGAGGGGAAGAATCGGAAGAAGGAGGGAGAGGCGCGAGGAGTGACGAGACGATAGGATTGAGGAGAATGATGCAGAGGACTGTGGAAAGCTCGACGTGATATAGCTATGGTGAGAGAGTCAGAGACTGAACAATCGGAAGGGGAGGGAGAAAGAGGGAGGAGAACGAACCTGACTTCCAAGCGATGATAGCGCGAAACCAATCGACGAGTGACCTCCTGCGAGCTTGAATAAGTTGAAGAGGAGAGAGCTCGGGGGAGTGAGAGGAGTGAGAAGAGGAGGCAGAGAGGAGAAAGCAGTTCTGTTTCCACCTCCGAAGGTAATCCGCGGACCTCGCATCAGTCAACCCATTCTTGCCAACATCGAGGTCGAGTTGAAGCAGGAGTAGCGGAGTCGAACTTGAGACGTCAAAGTTTGCATCCTCCAGCGATCGAGTGAATCGTCCCGTCGAATTCGTTGCTTTCACTCCACCTGTTTTCCTCATCCACTGATATTCCAGCTCTACTCCTCTCAGACATTACCCGAAGCTTGAGAGAGTTCGGGTCCACAAAGTGCGACAAGCGAGCGGTCGAACGAGAGTCGAAGGACAAAAGAGAGGAGATTGGAAAGTCGTTGTTACGGTATCGATTGCAAACTAAATTTATCGATTGAGGTCATCAGTATCCAGAGAGACATCACATAGGGAGGAAGCCAGGACTCACCTCTATTCGACGCTACATGAGCAGAGTAAGACAGTTTCGCTCCCGCAAGCGTTTCGTTTCTTCCCTTGTTCAAGCTGCTCCGCTCCCGTTCCCTGATCTCTATCATGCCAATCCCGACGTCGTATGAGCCGCTTCCGATCGCCTCAGGGCCCGCTGCCTCCTCCAGAATTCGGGCGAGAGGACATACGTGAGATCGTAACAGGGCTGCTCCTCATAGACGACCTCGATGTTCTGCGATTGACATACTGAGAGGAGTCTGGCAAGTCCGACGACCTCCTCCGTACCAGTTCCAAGGAGAGTAGGCCGAAGGGAAGAGTCGAGGTAAACGGAACGAAGAGGGATGGATGCGCGAACGCTCTCATCAATGAGTCGTGCCAGAGGTGAGATGAGACTAGGCGGAATCCGAATATGCTGAATCTGGTGTGAAAGTCGGACGTCATGGACGAGACCTAATCCGAAAGGGCCGACCGGTTCAATATCGAAAAGCACTTTGTCGAGGAAGGGTCCGAGATGAGAATGGTGGAGATGGTTATCGGTCACGTCTTCTGCAGGAAGTACGAGGGCTTCGAGTATTGAGAGTAGGTCAAGCGTATTTGGAGAGGGCGGATTGTCGAATAGGGTATGGTAAGACATGCTGGCGAAAGCGAGGCCACGCAAGGACGAGGACACTGCGGGAGAGAGAGTGCCAAGTAAGATTCTTGGACCAATGGTGAGTGAGTGCAGATGTTGTATCTGAAGGTGTAGAGGCGTGTGGGGGCCATCACTGAGATGCAGATTTCGAAGTTCTGTTCCCTCGCAACAATGATCAGTCAAACAGCGGGAGAGACGGAGAAGAAGTAGCTCGAGGTACTTGGTAGTTTGGCTAAGAGGGACAGATCAAACGAGTCGCAGTCTTGAATAGTGATTGAGTGACATTCAGAGAGTTTTGAGCGAACGACTTGGAAATCCTCCCGCAAACATTGGCCGCCCCACAGAAAGATAGCTTCCTTGACTACGGCCTTGCCTTGCAATGCCGCAGCCATTCTCGGGGCCACATTCCAGCGAAAGTCGAAGACGACGACCTCGTAGACAAGTGGTTGAATCGTGCGATAGAAGAGTCGACAGACGGATGAGAAACGGGCGATCGTTCGACATCGTGCGGTGTAGGTCTTCGAGTGATACGTCGATGGCACGCTCTCCTCAACGATTTGTTGGAGAAGTTCGACGGGGAGAGAAGGCGGCATTGACAGAGAACCGACGAGAGAGAGGGATGCAGCGGTCGGCGAAGGGAGGTATGAGCGTCTTGGAGCTATAGCAAACGTAATTTCATCAGCTCTTTCTGCATCTGGGGAATGGAGAGGTCGAAAAGATGAATCAGGGGAAGAGAAACTGAACAACTCATTCGAGATTCGTCTGTATAACACCTAGCCTCTGTTCACTGATCTCTGAATACTTGTAGATGCTGCTACTGATCGGAAGTGTTCGAGTTGAGGGAGGAGAGGGCGATCTTTGATGAAGAGGGGAAGCGATCCGAATTGACGAGGAGAAGCGTGAGGGGTCATGCGAGTAGCTCGATGGTCTCTTGAGGTAGTCTGAAATTTACTGCGAGGATTTGAGCTGATTCTGAGGTGATGAAGTGAAAAGGGAAGAAGAGAGAATTCGTTTCGCTCGTTCGCAAGTCGACGTTCAGCTTCTTTCTCCCTGATTTCGAGCTTTGACGTCGCTCGAAGGCTTCGAAAGACCGACTGTGAAGGTCGAGGAGTCACTGGACAAGCAGATGACGAAGATATCCATAATCGAAACGATTTCGCAAAATTCGAAACTCTCGATTAGACCTGAGCTAAGCGCAAGAAAGACACAAAGGAAGTTGCTGAGCACGATCAATACCTACACTTGGAGACTAAAAGGTAAAGAGGAAGCGAGAGAGTAAAGTAGAAAGGGGAAAGCAGAATCTTTCAACTCGTGAATCGATTTCTCGTTCTAATCTGGTCTCATCCCTCTGCACTTCACATGCCACACCCTTCTCTTTCCTACTTCCCTCGTCCTCCTACCATCCTGATTCCTCTCCAGCGTTTCTCCTCCTCTGCCTTGCAACAAAGTCTTCCGAAATGATCGAGTTGAAAGGTGAATCCCCTCCCCTTTCTTCATAAATCACATCGACGCCAGAAAACAATTCGTTGACGGAGTGTTTCTTGACCACGCCGCGTTGTATTAGTCGAATCGTCTTGTGTCGATCGACTGCATCGAGGTAAAGCGAACGAAGTGGGAGGTTGATCGGATTGATTTCGTTGTTGTAGATGTACGAAGCGAATCCGACGAAGTGAATGAAGTTTCTGAATCGCACATGTTGTAATCGAAGTGTGATTTGCGAGGTAAGAGCAATATCGTAACGGTCGACCGAAACTAGGGTTTTGCGAAAGAAAGGTTGGAAATCGTTTAATGCGCACGACTCGATGACATAACTGTCGACGAAGAGAGTGTCGACTTGATCGAGTAGTGGACGGAATGCTTTGTTCTTGAGAAGTTCGGAGAGACGAGCTGGGCGAACTCTGTTCGAGTAGGGTACGGCCAAGTTACGGAGAGCGGGGAGCGATGCTGGTCTGAGCCTTGGTAAGAGCGTATCCAGACTATCGTGATCCATGGTTAAAGACTCGAGTCTTGGAAGGACGAATCGCGAATTGATCTTGAACGACTTTCCGAATAGTCGAAGGTCTCGCAGCTCTGCGTTGACGGAAGCAGCTGTGTCAGACAAGACCATTCGAGAGCAACAGATTCGGAATGACTGACGAGGAAGTTGCGTCAAAAGCGCTAAATTGACCGTCTCCTCCAGATATGCGAGCGTGAGGACCCGTAGACCTTGACCGTTTCTCGCGAGTCGTTCGAATCGTGACGTGATTGGTGAGAGGGATCCAGAACATTCGATTGAAACTTCACGGATGTACCTCGTCCAACCCTTCGAAGAGTGCGCGGCCTTCGATTGCACGGCGATGAGTGCTTCGTTGAGCGTTCGAGGCGAATTCTTCGCGGACACTATTGCGAATAGGAGAGGTTGGGCGACAGATCGGACGTAGCGACAGATGAAGCAGAAGTTTTTGAGATTGGCTTGTCGTTCAGCGTAGTTTGAAGGAAGGGATGTGGAAGGAATGGCAGATTCGATGATTTGTCGAATGAGTTCAGGAGGAAGACAGTTGAACATGTTGAATCGGGATTGAGGAGTCGGCGAGAATGGAGGGTTGCTGAGAGAAGATGGAGGGAAAAGTGGAATCATGAGGAGGGCGAGAAGCGGTAGATGAGAGTGGAGCAGAGGTGGGAGAATGGGGAGACGAGGAGGGAGAATCGGGAGACGGAGGGAGGGGCACGAGAACGAGTCGAGGTGGTGGGAACCGCGTAGAGGGTGAAGAGGAGAGGAGAGGAGAGGAATAGACTGAAGAGTGCTGTTCATAGACTGAAGAGTGCTGTTCATGAACAGCGAGGATCAGCGGGCTGTCCGAGGGTGGAAAAGGGGACAAATGAAGGAAACGTACCTGGATCCGAGTCGATGAGAGCGATCTGAGCGTGTTCAGATGCGAGTAGACTCTCGCGACACTTGATTCGTGTTAGATAGGTAGTGGAAGGAAGGAAAGGAGGGAATGGGAGAGCAAGTTTCTCATCTTTCCCTCCGATGGAGTTCCGCGGACCTCCTTGACGACCTCCTTTATATCGCTCCTCTTCTCTTCTCCATTATCCCCTTCATTGTAGTAGCGAGACTAGTGGACCCCTGCGAGACTACTTGAAGGATTCGATATTTGTGACGAGGTGCGTTCCCTTTCTCCTTCCCCTACCTTCCCTTTGAGACGATGTATCACTCCATTCATAGTCCCCCGAGCATCTCAGTAGCTCCAGTCGTCGTTCTCGAGGTAGTTTGAAGGACGAGTTGATTGATCGATTCAAAGTGGTTTAATTCAGCGAGTAAAGGTTGGACAGCTCGAGTAAGGGTCGGCATTGGTCACTGAGCTGGTCGAATACATCTTAAGTGTCTAATCGGCTATTGAGAGGTAGTTGGCGATTCGTAGGATTCAATCGAAGATCAAGCCCGAAATCGCTCCCTCAAATCGCTCCTCTCCTTCCTCCGATTCACTCCTTTTCACCTCGACACTCGCTAGATCGATATGCCTTTCATTCACGCTTCATCCGCATTAGCTTGGAAAGCAGGTGCTATTCTCAGTCAGTCTCTCGTTTCTCGCTCTCATCTCACCTCAACAAGACTGATGAAGCGGTGGAGCAATTGACAGGTGCATCGGGAATTATGAGTGGCGCCTTCGGTGCTCATGCGCTCAAGGCTAGATTGGGGGATCAAGCGGCAACTTGGGTGAGTCTCGATTTCGCAAGATCTACTCGTTCTTTTGACAGAGTAGTTTCGTATTCGGGTTCCACAGGGTATGGCTAGTCAATACGCTATCTTGAACGGGGGTGAGCTGCATCTCTTGGTCGGAAGGAATAGAGGAGATACTGACTTTTCCTCCTTCTCTCGTTTCTATCTCCCTCTCCCTTCCCACTCACTCTTTCTACCTGACCTAATCTCGTCCTCATCCCCCTACTCTCAATATTCAGTCGCCCTCCTAGCAATCTCACAACATCCGATTCACTCGAAACGACTCGCCGTTCCCTTAATCATCGCAGGAACTACTCTCTTCTCAGGCTCAATCTTTGCTCTCTTACTCTTCAAAGGCCAGATGGGTAGTCTCACAAAGATTGTCGGACCTAGTACACCGGTAGGAGGGCTGTTGATGATTGGAGGTTACTTGAGTCTCGTGAGTACTCGTTCGACGATTCAGCGATAAAAAGAAGTTTCGCTAATCTGTTGGTCCTCGAGTTCACAGCTTCTCTAGAGCTTCCTTGCACTATGAAGCTGTTGTACTATGACCACTGTAATCATTCACCTTTCTTCCCATTTCCTTGCTTCACTTTCTCGAATGGCTATTTTCGATCTCTCGCAATCTCTCGGTTCGAACAAACACATGAGAAGCAGGCGAATGAGTCGGTATTGGCAACACAAAGAGGTATCGACGAATGAAAGGGTATGGTAAACTGAACAAACTGAACGAAAGGAACGAAAATGAAAACCCAAGGACTACGAAAGACGAAACCCAAGCTATTTTCCTATTCCTTTCTGAGAGTCGTTCATTAGGCTTCCTCTGCCTTCTTCTTCTCTGCAACCATCAATACACTATCTCACTCAGCTCAAGGGGAGAGAGTGAGAGCGAAAGAGAATGCTTACTCCAAGCTGCACCAACTCGTTTCCTAATCGTCGCTCCTTTCATTCCAGGTTTATCTTTTCTCAAATCTGCTGCCATGTCCTGTTCATTATCCCTTTCCCTGCCATCAGCATCGAGAGATAAGTAGATGCAAGCGAAAGATTCGACGAACGTGATAGAAATCGAGATAGGCTTGATTGTTAGGCGAAGAAGCTTTTCCACTGTTCAGGCTCAGCAACTCGCATCAGCCATATAGCTTCGATAGTGAGATGCAGAGAAAGAGACGACGAACGATTTGGATGAAGTGGATGAACCTGAATTGAATCGAAGCGAAACGGGGATTAGACGGAACTGAGTGCATTGATCAGCTTTTGTGATTGAGTGAGTAGAAATAGACTCAAGCTGACCTTTCGATGATGTGTTCTTTCCCATCTCGTCACGTTGCTTGATTGGAGAGACTGGAGGAGAAACGACGGAGGAGACTTTGAGAGAGTTCTAGTAGCTGTGAGAGGTTAATACTTGCTGTTTGACGCGTGATTCAGAGTAATTTGAGCGAAAAAGTGAGATTGGAAGTGAGAAGAAGGAAAGAGAGAGAGGAAATGTCAATTTCTGGAGAGAGAGAGAGAGAGAGAGAGAAATCTTTCGCAACTTTCTCGAGGTCTCATTTCTTTCGCTTTCGCTCTCAACTAGCCCTCCAGTCTCTCTCATACGACGAAAGCAAATCAATGCATGTACAATGGGAAGTAAACAAAATCAAGCGTAATCTTTTCAAGCTGTTCCTTTCTCTCGTTCTTCAAGCGTTCAATCCCTTCCCTTTCTCACTCTTCCTCTTCCTCTTCTTCTCCGTCGATCCTCCCTCCGACATTGATACAACCTCTTCCACAGCTTTCCTCTTCTCCCCTTTCACTTTCTCTAGTTCTCCAGCTAGTTTAGCTCGTTTCCTCTCCTCCTTTTTGCGTTTCTTTTGCTCCTTCTTCTTGAGGTTCTTCAACTTGGTCGACTTGTCGTCTTTCGTGAGGTGTTGCTCGGTCGTAGGCTGGAGAGAGGGAGCTTCAGGTTGTTGAGTGGCAAGCGACATTGAGCGATATAGAGAGTCCGAATCATCTCCTCCCTCCTCCTCGTCCGAATTCGAGTTGAGTCCTCCTTCAATACCCATTCCATACTGATCACTGACTCCCCTCATCATCCCTTGATCTTCGTCGTCGTAACAGTCA
>Ga0308160_10007788_pt1 | contig 10540 bp, 12 predicted proteins | sample PhyFR1_FD_201036 | JGI IMG/M metagenome (GOLD analysis project Ga0308160, IMG submission 201036) | Phyllosphere microbial communities from UC Gill Tract Community Farm, Albany, California, United States - DLSLF.R1 | ecosystem: Host-associated > Plants > Phyllosphere > Unclassified | place: USA...
GCTTCCTCGATTTGCCGGCAAACAAGAAGGGGGAACGAATAGGAATCGAAAGAGACATGCAGTCAAGCTATATGGGTTATGAGGACTAAAGGGGACGTAGAGCGAGAAGGATGAGGGGGATTTCTTCAGATCGACTTTCGAGACGGAGTGGAGGAAATAGCTAGTCAACTTCACAGACTTCAGGAACTGCCGCTGACCTTTCGAATGCATCCACAGCCGACCTAAACCCGCACCTACTTTCAATCAAGTCCCCGCATCTCAATCTGGCGCCACTCCTCCTTCCCCTCTCCAATCTGCGAAACAAAATGCCAACGACCTCGACTCTTCCTTCATCGGTTTATCAGGAGGACAGATCTTCCACGAGATGATGTTGAGACACAAAGTTGAGAAAGTGTTTGGTTACCCAGGAGGAGCAATCTTGCCCGTTTTCGACGCCATTTACAATTCTCCCAATTTCGATTTCGTTTTACCTCGACACGAACAAGGAGCTGGACACATGGCAGAAGGATACGCACGAGTATCTGGCAAACCCGGTGTCGTACTCGTTACTTCGGGACCTGGAGCGACGAACGTTATCACTCCGATGCAAGACGCACTTTCAGATGGAACTCCCCTCGTCGTCTTCTGTGGTCAAGTCGCAACTTCCGCCATCGGTTCCGACGCTTTCCAAGAAGCAGACGTTATCGGTATCTCTCGATCTTGTACGAAATGGAACGTCATGGTGAAAGATATCGCTGAATTACCTCGACGAATCAACGAAGCCTTCAAAATCGCTACTTCTGGTCGACCTGGTCCCGTTCTCGTCGATCTCCCGAAAGACGTCACTGCCGGTATCCTCCGTCAAGCTATCCCTCACCGATACACTCATCCCGAACTCGTCGAACACAACCTCCCTTCTCGTCAACGAATTCATTCGGCAACTTCCCAACTCGGAGGAGAAGCGAAACCTATCTCGGATGCAGCACTCAAACAAGCAGCTCACTTGATCGCGAACGCGAAGAGACCCGTCATTTACGCTGGACAAGGAATGTTGTCTTCTCCTGAAGGACCCGAACTTCTTCGACGACTCGCTCACGAGGGAAACATCCCCGTTACGACTACCCTCCAAGGATTAGGAGCGTTCGATGAGTTGGATGAGACGCATTCTCTTCATATGTTGGGAATGCATGGTTCGGCTTATGCCAATTTGGCTATGCAATCGGCGGATGTTATTATCGCTCTCGGTGCGAGGTTCGATGATCGTGTAACTGGTCGTGTCGATAGTGAGTCCAATCTTTCCCTCGTTCTTCTCTCTTTCTCCTCTCTATTCCCCTCCTTTTCTCCGTTTCATCGATTTTCAAGCTGACTCTCTTCCAATTTCTCCCCAGCTTTCGCTCCTGCTGCTCGAGCTGCCGCCGCTCAAGGTCGAGGAGGAATCATTCACTTCGAGATTCAACCCAAGAACGTCAACAAAGTCATCAACGCGAACGTAGCGATCACCGGAGACGTCCTCGAATCTCTCTCTCAACTCCTTCCTCTCCTCCCTTCCCAACCTCTCGAACGAACCGAATGGTTCTCCAAGATCAAACAATGGAAATCCGATTACCCTTTCACGTACCTTCCCTCCGACCCAAAGAAAGGAGAATTGATGAAACCTCAAGAAGTTATCGAAGCTCTCAACGATTGGTGTGAGAATCACGGGAAGGAGAAAGTTATCGTTTCAACTGGTGTTGGACAACATCAAATGTGGGCAGCTCAACATTACAGGTGGAGACATCCTAGAACTTGGGTTTCATCTGGTGGATTAGGAGTAAGTCTCCCTTCTTTCTCTCTTCCTTTTCTCTTCCTCGACTCGGAACTGATGAATTCGAGTGTAGACTATGGGTTACGGATTACCTTCTGCGATCGGAGCGAAAGTAGCTGCACCGGAGAAGATCGTCGTCGATGTCGATGGAGACGCTTCCTTCTCCATGACTGCTATGGAACTCGCTACTGCTTCTCAATACAACATTGGTGTCAAGGTTCTCGTATTGAACAACGAGTTCCAAGGAATGGTTCTTCAATGGCAAGGTACGCATTTCTCTTCCTCCTTTCTTTTTCCCTTTCTTTCCTCCCTTCTCGCTCTTTCCTGGTTCTCTCACTGACGACAAGGATACTCTTCGATAGATCTCTTCTATGAGAAACGTTACGCCCATACGGAAATGACGAATCCCGATTTCGTCGCACTCGCGAAAGCGATGAGGGTTCACGCTATCCGATGTGACTCGCTCGATGAGCTACCAGCAAAGATGAAGGAGTTCATGGAGTACGATAATGACAAGCCCGTTCTTTTCGAAGCGAGAATCGTCAAGACTGAACACGTGAGTTTTCACTTTTCCTTTCCCTTTTCCTTATTTTCTCTCTTCGCTTTCTTTTCTCTTGGCCATCCTGTACAGCACTGACGCGTAGCATCTCGTGGCAAAGGTCTATCCCATGGTCGCTGCTGGTAAAGCGCTTCATCAGATGACCCTTCACCCTTCTCTCGTACGTCTCGTTTCCGTTTTCGAGCGGAGGTGGCCCTTTTCACTAATTCTTCCCTTACTGACCCTTTCTTCCTCGCTCCAACCCTTCCTGTTTACAGCAAGCTCTCGGTGAGACTATCCAGTAAACAGTGCGCTCGCATCCCTGTTCAAAACCCGAAAATACGATACTATTTCGTTCCCTCCTTTCCTTTATTTCTCTCGCATCAACCCCTCTATATCACTTTCCTCACGATCTATTTCACCTGTACTGTCTCTGTTCTTCCCGTGGGATCCTCTCGTCGTTCATTCCTCTTCTTGCTGTACCCGGTTTCTCTTTTTTTTTCGTTCAAAATCAATCAAGCTTTTTCACGTTGCGAATTCTGCAATTCGTACCGGCTCCTCGACGGAAACATTGAGAGCTACTATTGAGAGCTGTCCCTGCATCTCGCGCTATTGAGAGAAAGATATCCAGTCCCACGAACTCTGCGAAATCTTCTTCTCTTTCACTTCACTCCGCCTCTCACAACTCCTCTCTTTTAGCTCTAGCGCCTTCCATCCTTCAAGATCAACCTATAGCTGCCTACCACGAGCCCTCGAAGCTCTCGCTCGTTCTTCGTCGGCTTTGCTTATCAGCAATCAACTTGATCAATCCCTCGACCCCACAAGACTACAGCAGCTTCAAAAACTAGCGAGATCCCGAGTAAGATGGTACAAGATATCGCACAAGCTACAGCTACGCCAGGAAAGCGTTCTGCATCGAACAAGGTGAGCTCTCACTTTCAAGACCTCTGAATGAAGGAAAGGCAATGAGGTACAGGTGACTGACAGCGGTAGATACGATTGAGTAGCTATCAACCTCTCCATCCGAGCGGAAAACCCCTGAATCATCTCGATCATCTGCTGCTTCGTTCAATTCCTCATCGAAGGAAATCTCGTTTCCCGAACTAAACCCTCAATCTACAACTTCGAAACCTCTAGTAACCTATACAGCTCGAAATCGAAAGCGAACAAGATCTGGAAATGAGGAGCGACCCGATCAATTCGACAATCAAACGAGTCTTCGCAAACGGGCAGCTTCGAACGATAGTCCAGCTCGAACTCTTCCTCAAACACTGAACATCAAGGCCTCTACTTCTGACGCCTCGAGCACAACGACAAGGGTGAAGAGAAGTGACGACAAGAGTGGAAAGGAAGTGAAGGCGAAGGAGAATTCGATTCCGACGAATCGTCAATCGGGTCCCCCTGTACGTAATGGCTTCCTTTCACTCGAAGTACCTACCAACGCTAACGAGTGTAGGGAATCTCCCGTCGTACAGTCGTCTACTCGCCGCAAGCGAAGCGACTCGTCGTTCATCCTCGAAATCGATTCGAACGCTTATTCTTCGCATCGATCAAAAGCAAAGTCTATCGGAACTGAAGCTAAAGCGAAACGGAAGGAGGAGACTCCTGTAGTGTCGACGAACGCGACGAGTCCTGCTTCAGTAAATGAACATGATCGAGAGAGCAATTCAAGCGGAAACGACGAGAACGATGCGACGGCAGACAAGGTCAGTCAGGCTGCGGCTTCACCAGCTATAGTACTATGAGACTGATGTAGCTGGCATGTTTGTCTGACAGCCTCGTTTCGAGCGTGAGACTGGAGGAAGATCTCCCGAATCAGATTCAGACAAGCAGAAACCCAATTCGTCTCTTCCGATTCCTTCCACTTCTCAAGCGACTCCCTCGACTGGGCAACAGCTACCTACACCTTCACCTGATGTTGACATCAAAGTGAGCATCTCTCTCGCTCTCAGTCCTAGATCTCACTCAGGACAGGTTCGCTCTTAGCCTTTCGAATCGTCTCCCAAATTACCGATTTTTGCGACTGTCTCTCGTCCGCGCTTGTCGAGACTATCACAAGCTGAACTGAATCGCCGTGCCAAGGTGGATGCTGGAGAGCAGAACGCCAACAAGGTGAGTCAGAACCGTTCTCGAACCGACGTCGTTTCGCAAACTGACTTTGGTCCCATTCTTCAGCTCGCTCCAACGAAAGACAAATTGATCGACGCATCGACACAGGTCGCTCCGTCTTCTACTTCTGCTCAACCCTCAAACGGCGCTGCTCCACCCTCAGCCGCTTCTCCCGCTCTCGTCGAGTCCCCTTCCCTCGCTTCCCATCTCCTCTCCTTCGATCCCGACTTCATTTTCGCCACTCGCGACTCCTCAATAGACATTCATCTCGATTTCCTCGCCCCTCTCTTCTCCCAACTCCACTACGATACCGTCCCGAAACTTCGAAGACTAAAACCTCGAGACTCTTCACTCGTGATTCGAAAGCTCAAATTGAAGTATGAGGAGGGGGGAATGAAGGAAGGGATCGTTGAGGACTTGGATTGGGAGAGGATGGAGGAGAGGTTGAGGGATGGTTTCGGCAGAGGGTGATTTACGAAATGAACCTTCTTGGTCGGATTGGAATGTCAGAGTAGGGTTAGCCTAAGTCCTGGATTTGGGTGGTCTCGCAAAACAAGCTTTATTGTTCTTCTGTAGGCTCGCTTTGGCCGATTGAAGCATGAGGCAAGGGAAACAACGGAGCTTGGAAACGAAGCTGAGTTCAACCTCCGAACTTCCCCTTACCATCTTCTACGTGTCGTCCGATGGCGTCCAGGCCTCTACGTCAGTCTGCAAGAGCTACACCCTGCCTCGCAACGACTGCTTCAGGTCCTTCGGAGTTCCGCAGTCACCAATTGGGACTAGCTTCAAATTTTTCCCCCTTCTTTCCTTCTCCTCTCACATCCAATCGAAAGACCTCGCTCCGATAACAACGGAGCGTTATACAACAGATCCTGATGGCAATGCAACCGGCTTCTTCGGAGGTTTCCATGCCCATCGAATCGGTTTCGCCAAATGCCGATGAAGCGATGTGGCCGCAACACCAGGAGGAAGAGGTGAAAGATCTTGTACACCTACTGTGTCAAAAAGACGTTATGTACTCCTGCTAATGCCCTTCATGTGAACAGACCTCGAACAAAGACGGACAGCGAAGTGTCGAAACTGCTCCGAGCGAAACACTCGCGAGTTCCAAAGCCTCATCGGAAACTCTGCGTTCGTCGAGTCCAAGTAAGCTCTACCCTCAGTACACAAGCTTCAGCCGCGCTGACGATATCGGTCTTTCCAGACTCGGTTGCGATTTCGACCTCGAACGTCGCCAAAGCTTTCTTTGACGACGACGATTGGGACCTCCTACTTGGAGCTCTCGCTGCGAAACGATCTTTATCGTTAGACGAAGATGGCTATCTCAAGCTCTGCGAAGCATCGGCGAGTTCATTGTCTTTTCCCATCGGTGAATCTTTCTCTAACAGCTCAAAAGGAGCAGTCGAACCTCAAGACAGTCGCTGATTGGCGTCAACACTACGACGAGCACAGTGATGAGATTGCTGCAACTCTCCGCCTCATCGGCATCACCGGGCCAGCTCAGTTCGCCCAGTCGGGTGAAGAAGTCGCACATCTCGAAGACGATCCCTCCAACATCAGAGTCAGGAGTCGTATCCCTCTCCTCTTAAACACAAGGAGTCACTAGAAGAGCCATTTTACGAAACGTTGAGTGACTTACAAACCTGAAATTTGCCGTTTTCCAACCCTGTTTTTCTTCTGAGGAAAGGCGGAGCGAGACAATGAGTCCTCCCTTCGAGCTTCCTCTCGCAGTCCCTCAGCATACCACACCACTCTTGCCTGAGCTTATTCTCGTCTGAGAGAAAGCGGAGTCTGAAGGTCGAGAATACCAGTTCTCTTTTGCAGCTGATTCTCTATTCGTTCCCATCGTTGATTCTCCACAACCCATAATTCTTCGGACTAGTCTGCCACAATCTCACCGTACCTATTCATTTCTCCTCATCATCAGCTCCATCACCCTTCCAAAACAGAGAGAAAGAGAAAACATACCATCCTCTGAACCACTCGCGTACATTTCCCCATCCGGACTAAAACTAACTTGATGTACCGGTCCATGATGACCTTTTCCCACCTCCAACTCTTCACCCGTCTCTGCAGAGTGTACTCGAACCCATTCATCGTTGAGTGAACCGGTGATGAAGGTTTTTTGATCGATTGGATTGAGGGATACTGAGGATGGTGCATAGGAGAGATGATGCGTGAAGACGGGTGTGCGACTAGAGAGAAGCCAGTGTCAGCGAGGGAGAGGAAAGGAAGAGATGAGAAGAGACGTACGTTGAGAGGGAAAGGAAAGTTACGGATTGACCGTGAGTTAGAGCGAGGAGAGAAGAGTCGAGGGATTTCTCCATTGATGTTATGGGATCGTTGTTGGGCATAGAGAGTTGATGCACCTTCTCCAGTGTTGTTAAATCCCACCATCTGTGCGTTCACGATTGATGAACTCAGCTCTTCTCGGAAGTGTGTTCGGACAATGAGTTGAGACTCACTTGATCAACCTATCCTCACCCATACTGATGACACAACCTCTCTCTTCATCCCACAATACTTTCCTCACGTTCCCTTCATGACTCAATCCAGCATTCCCCAATTCTCGATCAACCAAAACTTTTACTCCCTCCTCCCCAATCTCCTCTCCTTCCATATTCAATTGACCAAGGTTCGATAAATCCCATATTCTTACTTTCTTCTCGAATCCTCCAGTCAAGACCCTGATTTGAGTTGGTGAAGAAAGGGAGGAGGAAATGGATAAATCGCAAGTTTTAACGATATGTGAATGAGGTAACGTTAATAGACACTCTCCATTCGTCGCATCCCATAGTTTACTGTACTCCCTTCAAAAGGATTCCATCAGCTCAAGGCCAAATAGCTCGAGAGGATGGAAACAAAGTTTGAAAACGTACGCAGAGAAATCCGCTGAACTAGTCACGGCAAGACTCGCATCCCTCGCCAACCTAGCCTCCCATACAGCTCCTTTATGACCTTTCTTCCCTTCACCCGTAAAAGTTCCTTGCCAATCTCCCAACCTAACCCCCAATCTTCATCAGCCAACTTTTTCTTTCCCTGTTTGTGAAGTGTGAAGAGAGAGAGAGGGCGTACCAATCACGTAACATTGGTTTCCCATCTTTACATGCAGAGATCAATAGATAACTCGGGTCTGAAGAGGAAGAGGAAGATGGGAGGAGTGGGGAGAAATGAAGGGAAGGTACAGGACGTGTGTGACTGCACGTCATTACCACAAACATCAGTAAGGGGTTCTGAAGATGCGTAGCAGAGTGAGGCGCACCCGTGACAGACTAGGGGAGTTGACTGAAGAGATAGAAAATGATGAGAAATTAGCGAGAGGAGGAAGAGCGCGAGAGAACGGGAGCTAACCTTGATTGATGTGGAAGTCATCTAAGAGGCATACAGAACAGAGAATCTAACAGGAAGCGACAGACAGTGAGAAGAAGGAAGTTTGAAAGGCACAAGTCGAAATCGTTTCGCAAAACTCCAATGGCTGCCGACTCAAACTTGCGCTACCTCGATTGGACCGCTCTCATCAACCCTGACAGTCAGCGTCTCATTCAGAAACTGGAATTGCCCTGTCAAGCGAAGTCTTTCAAAAGAGTCGCAGCGAAGTTCTTCGCAACTTGGATTTTCGTTCATTACAACAACAAAACAAACATTATTTCCACACGCTCTCCTCTTCCAATTTCCTCTCCTTGTGTCTCTCCCTACTCTCCCAGATCTCCCTGACCCTCTCCTTCCCGCCTCTTAAACCTCTACATTCCCACTTAACGACCCTCAATCCCCTCGCAACCAATCCACCTTCCCTCCTCACCATCACCTCCACTACCTCTTCCCCCTCTCCAACTTTCATCATCCCCGGTGGATTCGAACCCAACGCAACTTCCAAAGCGTTAAGGATCGATTCTTCCTCTTCCAACAACTCCAACGGGATCGATCTATTCCTCCTCCTCCCACCATCCACTGTCAAAGGGGTCGACGACCCACTCCCCGCATTCGAAGCCTCACCTGGAACAGGATTCAAAACTGCCAAAAGAGCTCTCTTTGAATTCCCTAACAAACTGTTCTGGGTTGAAGAGAGACTCGTTCTCGAGTATGGAGGACGTATTATAAGGGTTTCTAGAGTTGGTGGGAGGGATAAAAGGAGGTGAAGGTTTGGATGGGGTAGAGTAAAAGTCAATGATTTTAGAGTAGAGAGTTGTGAGAGTGCTGAATAATCCTGGGGAGAAAGGGAGTGGGAGTAGAGGAGGGGTAGACAACAAGCGAGGACTTGTTCGTCGGTTAGGAATCCTAGAATCATTGTCGTGAGTGTCGTCGAGTTGGAGAGGAGCTGGAGAATTTGTCGGAATTGAAAGAGTTCGAGATCTCGGATTGAGGAGATTGCGAGGGATTTCAGAGTTGGGAGGGAGTGGGAGAGGATTGAGAAGAGGTGAGTTGTGGGAGGGGGCAGTCCGAGGTTGGAGAGTGTCAGGTGAGTTAGGGAGGAGAAGAAGGAGGAGAGGTTTGGTGGATCGACGAGGGAATGAGGGCGGAATGAGGAGTTCAATAAAGAGAGATGTGTGAGAGCTATAGAGGGAGATCACGAGGTGAGCTGAATCTGGGAGAGTAGGGGAGAGAGTGAAACGAACCTGATGAAGGAGAAGAAGAAGATACTAAATGTTTAGGTCTCAAATCGTCCACTCCAACAATCTCCAATCTCTTGACTCTCTCGATTAATCTCAGGATCCTCATGACCCTCAATCCAAATCCTTTAGATTTGAAGACTCTTCCAACCACTGTCAATTCCCTCACTTCTCTGTTTAATCCATTCTTGTCTGAAAGTGCTTCAAGGAATTGATCGAGTTTAAATAGGGATTGAATCAGCGGGGAATGGAATAGCGATGGTTGGGCTACTGAACGGAGATAGTGACAGGAGAGGGAGAGGGAGAGGAGCGAAGAAGAAGGGAGATGAAGGAAAATGGAGAGGAGTAATTCAACTGGGAGTGAGGAGAGCGTCAAGGGAGGTTCTTGTTCCGAGTCAGACAAACCGGCAGTTGGAGTAGCTTGAATCAGAAGCAGCGGAAGAGTGAGTGGGAAGAAGGAAAGAGAGAGATCACGATTGTGGAGATTCAAGACGTCAAACCTCCTCGGCTTTTGACCTTTTGCGAGAGCGCTCAAGTAGGATGTACCTAATCGACTATATCAACATCCTACCTCTCTTTAATGTCCAAAAACAGGAAGTGACAAATGACAGGGGCTACTTGTTCCCGTTCCCTTTCTTCTCTCTTTTCTCTCCCTTTTGTCTCCCCCCTCCGACTTTCTCTTCTCTCTCTCCTTCATGCTCAAGAGTCTCATTCGATTGAGTTCTCATACCCGACTACCTCTACGTCAACTCACACCTCGCCTCACTCCCACTTCAATCTCATCAATTCGTTCCCTTCCTTCTCTCGATCGACCACTCACTCGCTCCCTAATGACAATCACCGATCCATCCCAATACGTCTTGAACGCTCCTTCTCCCTATGTCGTCCACCCTTCTTCTTCAGCAAGGGAATTGTTGGCTTCAGAGAAACCTTTACAAGGATACACAAAGATTGAAGGGAAGGAAGGGAAACCAGGTTATCTAATCTTTAACCAACCTATAGAACAATCTCCAAATGATGACAAGACTTATCGGTACGCTCTCTTTACCCACTCGAAAAGAGAGTAAATCGCTGACGTACTCCTCACCTCCTCAATCCCGAATAGTTTAATCATGTTGGAGAATGGATTGGAAGCGTTGGTCGTAAGTGATCCTAAAGCGGATAAGGCTAGTGCTGCGATGGACGTCAAAGTTGGTCATTTATCAGATCCAGAAGATTTACAAGGACTCGCTCATTTCTGTGAACACTTGATGTTTATGGGTACTGACAAGGTGAGCTTCTACTCTTCCTTCTCTTCCTTATCAGAATCGAGAACTGATGAAGGAAAGAGAGTGAGGACTGTAGTACCCTCGTGAGAATGATTATACGGAATTCTTAACTCAACATTCAGGTTCCTCGAACGCTTTCACCGGAATGGATCAAACCTGTTATTTCTTCGACTGTTCCCCTTCAGCCCTCACTCCCGCCCTAGACCGATTCGCACAATTCTTCATTTCCCCTTTA
>Ga0308160_10007790_pt1 | contig 10539 bp, 8 predicted proteins | sample PhyFR1_FD_201036 | JGI IMG/M metagenome (GOLD analysis project Ga0308160, IMG submission 201036) | Phyllosphere microbial communities from UC Gill Tract Community Farm, Albany, California, United States - DLSLF.R1 | ecosystem: Host-associated > Plants > Phyllosphere > Unclassified | place: USA...
GGTACAGTGAACCCCGTGACCTCTGCAGACGAATCCCCCCTCTCCGGCGTCGACCTCCGCGCGCTCCCGAAGATCTCGCTCCACGACCACCTCGACGGCGGTGTGCGGCCCGCAACGATCATCGAGCTGGGCGAAGCGAACGGTGTCGACGTCCCCGTGTCGGACCCCGACGGCCTGGCCGACTGGTTCTACACGCAGTGCAACGCCGGCTCGCTCGTCGAGTACCTGAAGACCTTCGACCTCAGCACCGCGGTCATGCAGACCGAGGAGGGGCTCGTCCGCATCGCGCGCGAGTTCGTCCAGGACCTCGCTGCGGACGGCGTCATCTACGGCGAGGTGCGCTGGGCTCCCGAACAGCACCTCACCCGGGGTCTCAGCCTCGACGCGGTCGTCGAGGCCGTCCAGGAGGGCATCGAGCTCGGCATCAAGGACGCGGCCCACTCCGGCTCCGACATCCAGATCGGCCAGCTCGTCACGGCCATGCGGCATGCCGACCGCGCGCTCGAGATCGCTGAGCTCGCCGTGCGCCATCGCGAGCGCGGCGTGGTCGGGTTCGACATCGCCGGCGCTGAGGCGGGCTTCCCCGCCAGCAAGCACCGGCTGGCGTTCGACTACCTCGCGGCCGAGCTGTTCCCGGTCACCGTCCACGCGGGGGAGGCCGACGGCATCGAGTCGATCCGGAGCGCCATGCTCGACGGCCGTGCGCTGCGACTCGGCCACGGTGTCCGCATCGCGGAGGACATCTTCATCGAGCGCGACGACGCCGAGTCCCTCTACGCCACGCTCGGTCCCGTCGCGGAGTGGGTCCGCGACCGCAAGATCCCGTTGGAGCTCAGCCCGCAGTCGAACCTGCAGACCGGAGCCATCGCGGCCTGGGGCGAGGAGCTCGAGGACCACCCGTTCGACCTGCTCTACCAGCTCGACTTCGCCGTCACGGTGAACGTCGACAACCGCACGATGAGCGACACGAGCCTGACGAAGGAGCTCGCGCTCCTCTCCGAGGCGTTCGACTACGACCTCACCGACCTGGAGACCTTCCAGCTGAACGCCGCCGCCGCGACGTTCCAGCCGCTGGAGATCCGTGAGGCTCTGGCGGACCGCATCAGCGAGGCGTTCGACGAGTTCCTCGACGACGACGAGGACTGACGATGCCGGCAGGTGCTGTTCCGGCGACCGCCTGGGCGGCACCTGCGCGGCAGGCTTCCAGCCTCGGAGCGTTACGATGGTTCCGATCCATTCGGGTCGACCGATCCTCTGATTGAAGCGATGCCACTCCCAGAACTGTCCGAAGCAAGCGTCGCGCTCCACGTCGAAGCCGACGACTGGCGCGAGGCGATCCGCGTAGCCGGAGCGCTGCTGTCCGACACCCACGCGACGGACGCCGCATACACCCAGCGGATGATCGACGTCGTCGAGGAGTTCGGCGCATATGTCGTGATCGCGCCGGGCCTGGCGCTCGCGCACGCCCGACCGGGTGCCGACGTCCACGACGACGCCCTCGTCGTCGCGACCCTGGCTGCTCCGGTGCGGTTCGGACACCCCCACAACGACCCCGTCTCGGTGGTCCTCGGCCTCGCCGTCACCACCGCCGAGTCGCACGTGGGCTGGGTGGCGGAGATCGCCAATGTCTTCAACGACGAGACCGCCATCCCGCGGCTCGCAGCGGCCACGACGCTCGACGAGGTGCGCGCCGTGTTCGGTGCGTCCCCCCTGCGCATCGGAGACCAGGCATGAAGATCGTCGCCGTCTGCGGTTCGGGGGTCGGCTCCTCCGCGATCCTCAAGCTCAACGCCGAACGCGCGCTCGAACGCCTCGACCTCGAGGCCGATGTCGTCGCCGGTGACATCGAGAGCCTCGGCACGACCGCGGCCGACGCCCAGGTGATCCTGACCTCGCCGGAGCTCGTCGAGCGCATCGGCAAGACCTTCGCCGACATCGTCGTCATCGACAACTACTTCGACCTCGCCGAACTCACCGAGAAGCTCGAACGCGCCATCGGCTGACCGGTGCGGCCCGGTCTCCGGGCCGCACACCGCCAGGCCGCTCAGCCCGTCGAGGCGCTAGGAGACGAGCGCCGTGAGATCCGTCCGCAGCGCGGCGAGCCGCGCGGTGACCGTCGCCGCCCGCTCGGCGGCGTCGCCGTCGGCGGACTGGACGTCGACGTACACCTTGAGCTTCGGTTCCGTGCCGCTCGGCCGGATCATGACCCGGGTGCCGTCGTCGAGCCAGACGCGCAGGACGTCGCTCGGCGGGAGCGCCTCGAAGCCGTCGGCGAGGTCGTCGATCCGGGTCACCCGGGCTCCCGCGAGCTCCGTCGGCGGGAGTGCCCGGAGCCCGGACATGACCTCGCCGATGCGGCTGAGCTCCGCGTAGCGGATGGAGATCTGGTCGCTGCCGAAGGAACCGAAGGTGTCCGCGAACCGGTCGAGGAGCCCCGCGACGCTTTCGCCCGCCTGCGCCGACGCCGTCGCGAGACCGAGGAACGCGACGGCGGCCGAGATGCCGTCCTTGTCGCGCACGGTCCCGGGGTTCACGAGGTAGCCGAGGGCCTCCTCGAAGCCGAAGATCATGCCCGGCGTCCGGGAGATCCACTTGAACCCGGTGAGCGTCTCCCGGAACTCGAGGCCGTGCGCCTCGGCGACGATGCGCAGGGCGGGGGAGGAGACGATCGAGCACGCGAGCGTGCCCTCGGGTGCCGCGTCGCCGTCGAGTGCGGCACTGGCGGCCTGGGCGGCCCGCCAGCCGAGGAGGAGACCGACCTCATTGCCGGTGAGTCGACGGAACCCCGACGGCGCCGCGTCGTCGGGGATCGCGATCGCCAGGCGGTCGGCATCGGGGTCGTTGGCGATGATGATGTCGGCGCCGACTGCTCGCGCCGTCGCGAAGGACAGGTCGAGTGCGCCCGGCTCCTCCGGGTTCGGGAAGCTGACGGTCCGGAAGGTGGGATCGGGATCGATCTGCTCGGTGACGAGTTCCGGTGCCGGGTAACCGGCGGTCTCGAGGACGCGTCGGGTCGTCTCCCAACCCACGCCGTGCATGGCCGTGTAGACCACGCGCAGCTGGCCGCCTGCCGGGGCGGGTGCGACGGCCGCGGTCTCGGCGACGTAGGCGTCGACGACGTCCTCGCCCGCGATCTCGAACCCGTCGTTGCGCGGGAGGTCCTGGACGAGCGCCGTCTCGGCGATGCGCCCGATGTGGGCGGCGATGGCCGCGTCGGCGGGGGAGACGATCTGGGACCCGTCGTGCTCACCGCCCAGGTACACCTTGTAGCCGTTGTCGGCGGGCGGATTGTGACTCGCGGTCACCATGACGCCGGCCGAGGCGTCGAAGAACCGCACGGCGAACGCGAGGACGGGCGTCGGCAGGAGCCGTGGGAGCAGGATGGCGCGGACACCGGCACCGGCCATCAGCTCGGCGGTGTCGCTGGCGAACACGGCGGAGTTCTTCCGGCCGTCGTATCCGATGACGACGCTCGGCGTCACCCCTTCCGGCGCCTGCTCGATCAGGTAGGCGGCGAGCCCGGCCGCGGCCTGCGACACGAGGACCCGGTTCATCCGGTTGGAGCCGGCCTCGATGCGACCGCGGAGCCCGGCAGTGCCGAATTGCAGTCGGGTGTCGAAGCGGTCGTGCAGCTCGGCGACGGCCACGTCGTCGGACACCCGGGCGCGTTCGACGAGGCCTGCCAGTTCGGCCCGGGTCTCGTCGTCGGGATCCTGGGCGAGCCAGGCCTCGGCGGTCGCGAGCAGGCTCGTCGCCTCGCTCACAGGGCCGCGACGATCTGCGCGAGGAGCTTGCTGATCACCGGCTCGGCCGCCTGGCCGGCTTCGATGACCTCGGCGTGGCTGAGCGGCGTCTGCTGGATGCCGGCGGCGAGGTTGGTGATGAGCGACATCCCGAGGACCTCCATGCCGGCCTGACGTGCGGCGATCGCCTCGAGCGCGGTCGACATGCCGACGATGTGGCCGCCGATCGCCTTCGCCATCTGGACCTCGGCCGGGGTCTCGTAGTGCGGTCCGCGGAACTGCGTGTAGACGCCTTCGTCGAGCTCCGGAGCGACGCTGTGCGCGATGTCCCGCAGCCGCTTGGCGTAGAGGTCGGTGAGGTCGATGAACGTCGCGCCCTCGAGCGGCGAGTCGGCCGTGAGGTTGATGTGGTCGCTGATCAGTACCGGCGTGCCGGGCGTCCAGTGGTCCTTGATGCCGCCTGCGCCGTTCGTCAGCACCATGATGCCCGCGCCGGCCGCAGCGGCCGTCCGCACGCTGTGCACGACACGCCGGACACCGTGGTTCTCGTAGTAGTGCGTCCTGGCGCCGATGACGAGCGCACGCTTCCCGCTCGGGAGCAGGACCGAGCGCAGGGTGCCCACGTGGCCCTCGAGCGCCGGCTTCGAGAAGCCGACGATCTCGGAGGCCGGGATCGTCGCCGTCGTCTCGCCGATCAGGTCGGCCGCCTTGCCCCAGCCACTGCCGAGGGTGAGTGCGATGTCGTGGCGTTCCACGCCGGTCTTCTCAGCGATCTGGCCGGCGGCTTCGCGGGCGATCTCGAAGGGATCGACATCGGACAGATCGAGTGGGTTCGCAGAGGTTTCGGACATCCTCTCACTCTAGACAGGGGCGGGGCCGCCGCCCAACCGTGCCGACCCCGCTCATCCGCGCACGATGCCCACCGCCGCAGGCCCGAACGGGTTTGGTCCCGCCCCTGGTGGCGCGCGAGAATGGACGCATGGCCTACGAGTTCGAACGCAAGCAGCGAGTGGCGATCATCGGAGGCGGACCCGGCGGGTACGAGGCTGCCCTCGCCGGGGCACAGCTCGGGGCCGACGTCACGCTTGTGGAGCGCACGGGCGTCGGCGGCGCGGCGGTCATCACCGACGTCGTCCCGTCCAAGAGCCTCATCGCCACGGCCGACGCGGTCGGGGCCATCGGCGAGGCGGCCGACCTCGGTGTGCAGTTCTTCGTCCGCTCGGAGACCACCGGCAAGCCCAGCCGTCCCGAGGTCGCCGTGAACCTGGCCGCCGTCAACAAACGGCTGCTCGGATTGGCCCGCCAGCAGTCCGAGGACATGCGGGCGAGTCTCATCCGTGCCGGTGTCCGCATCGTCAACGGTCAGGGGCGGCTCGACGGACCGAACGAGGTCATCGTCTCGACCGACCTGTCCGGCGGCACCGACTTCGACCGCATCGAGGCTGACACCGTCGTCGTCTCCGTCGGCGCGAGCCCGCGCCAGTTGCCCTCCGCCCTGCCGGACGGCGAGCGCATCCTCACCTGGACGCAGCTCTACAACCTCACCTCCGTCCCCGAGCACCTCATCGTCGTCGGCTCGGGCGTCACGGGCGCCGAGTTCGCCTCCGCCTACACGGCGCTCGGCTCGAAGGTCACGCTCATCTCGAGCCGCGACCAGGTGCTGCCCGGTGAGGACGCCGATGCGGCAGCGGTCATCGAGAACGTCTTCAAGCGCAACGGCATGACGGTCCTGTCGAAGTCGCGGGCCGACTCCGTCACACGGACCGAGACCGGCGTCGTCGCCACGCTCTCCGACGGGCGCACGGTCGAGGGTTCGCACTGCCTCATGGCGGTCGGTTCGGTGCCCAACACCGCCGGGATCGGTCTCGAGGAGGCTGGCGTGCAGCTGACCGATTCCGGGCACATCCGTGTGAACCGGGTGGCCCGCACGAGCGTCCCCAACATCTACGCCGCCGGTGACTGCACGACCTTCCTGCCGCTCGCGTCCGTCGCGTCGATGCAGGGTCGCACCTCGATGCTGCACGCGATGGGCGACGCGGTGAACCCGACCGAGATCCGCAACGTCGCCGCGAACATCTTCACGCAGCCCGAGATCGCGACTGTCGGCTGGACCCAGAAGCAGATCGAGGACGGCATCGCCCAGGGCGAGATCTACAAGCTGCCCCTCGCCCAGAACCCGCGCGCGAAGATGATGGGCATCAAGGACGGTTTCGTCAAGCTGTTCGCGCGGACCGGCAGCGGGACGGTCATCGGCGGGGTCATCGTCGCCCCGAAGGCCAGCGAGCTCATCTTCCCGCTCGCCCTCGCGGTCGAGCAACGGCTGAACGTCGACCAGGTGGCACGTGCCTTCACGGTCTACCCGTCACTCACCGGGTCGATCACCGATGCTGCGCGCGCCATGCACATCGTCGAATAGGCGTCGTCCTCGTCGAACCGGCGCTGAGACGCCGGAGTTCACCGATCGCGGTTCGCGAGCACGATGCGTGCGACGGCGACCCGCGAGCGCACGCCCCAGGCCTGGAAGACGGCGCTCAGATGCTTCTCCACGGTCTTGCGGGAGATGCCGAGGGCCGTCGCGATCTCGTCGTTCGACAGGCCGTCCGCGACGAGTTCGGTGAGGTCCCGCTGTCGGGGCGTCAGCGGCGCGGTCGGGACGGGGACGGCGGTCAACGGCAGCGTGGCCGGGAGCCGAGAGGGGAGCTGGCGGCGGGACACGATCCCGAACGCGGCGAGCACCCGGGTGACGTGCGCGTCGACCGTGCGCGAGGAGAGCTGGAGGACGGACGCTATCTCCGCCGTCGAGTTGCCCTCCGCGGAGAGCAGGGCGACCTCGCGTTCACGGGGCGACAGTCCGTCCCAACCGGATCCGGCGACCGGCGCGAGACGTCGGCCGATCGCCTTCAGCTCCCGGGCGGCGGAGCGGGTCGCGGCGGTGTGCCCGCCGAGGACCGCCTGCTCGGCGAGCGCGGCCAGCTCACGGACGGCCTGCGTCCGGTCGGACATGGCGATGAGGGCACGCGTCGCGAGGATCTCGCCGATCCCGGCTTCCAGCATGCGGCCGTCGACCAACGCGCGGGTGGTCGCCGTGCGCGCGAGCGCCAGCGCCTCGGCGGGTCGCCCACGGAGGAGTTCGAGCTTGCACTGCATCCGGAGGATGGCCGGCCCGGGGACCCTGCGGTCGACATCGGCGGCGATGAAGCCGATGAGGCGTTCCGATTCGACGAGGTCGCGGTCGAGGAAGGCGCTCGAGACGAGCAGCTCGATCGCGAGGGCGCGGTCCTGGACGGACAGGCCGCTGAAGTCGTTCCCCGAGGCGCTCCTCGCGAGGGCTGCGGCTCCGTGGTCGTCCGCGAGGGCGGCGAGACCGTAGCCGACGAGGAGGTAGCACGTCGTCTGGAAGGCGCCCGTGGGCTCGGGGATGGCCTGGCGGACGCGGCGTGCGAGTGTCCTGGTCGCCCCCTGCTCAGCACGGTTCCCTGCGACGAGGCACTGCACGGCCTCCGCGTACAGCGCGGTCGGTCCGCTCCCGGCCCGCTCGAACATCGCGAGCGCGGCGGCCTCTGCCTCGGCGACGCGTCCCTCGTTGAGCAGGAGGCGGGCGAGGACCCCGTCGACGAGCGTCCGGTACAAGCGGCCCGGGGTGGCGGCGATGTCGTCGGCGAACGCGTCGGCGAAGCGCCGGGCGGCGTGGATCAGGACGTTGACGACGGCACCCTCGACCAGCAGATACCCGACGAGCCAGGCCAGGGCCGGCTCGAGGTCGCCGCCGTCGTCGACGAGGGCGTCCGCCTCCGCGAAGCACCCCTCCAGCTCCGAGCCGGACGAGCGGTCCGAGCCGAGGGCCAGCCCGGCGGCCCCGAGCACGAGCAGGCGCGTCGTCCGGTCGGAGTCCGTCGAGGCGGCGAGCGCGTCCACCGCGTCCCGGCGACAACCCGCGAAGTCGGCGGTGGTGAACCGGGCGTAGGACAGGAGGGCGAGGACGCGGGGATCGGACGCCGCGTGCGGCTCTGCCTCGAGCAGCGCGATCGCACCGGCGGCGTCGAAGTCCGCCACACGATCCAACGCATCTTCGAGGAGGTCGGCTGCTGACACCTGTTCAGCGTATCGTCGCCGGGTCCGATGCGACGCCCGAAGGCGCCGGTCGGGTCAGCTGATGGTGAGGAGCTGGTGACCCGAGGAGACCGTGGCACCGACCGTCGCGTCGATCGCGCCGACCGTGCCGTCCTTGTGCGCCGTGATGGGCTGTTCCATCTTCATCGCCTCGAGGACGACGACGAGGTCGCCCTTCACGACGACATCGCCCTCGGCGACCGCGAGCTTCACGATGGTCGCCTGCATGGGCGCCGAGACCGAATCACCCGTCGCACCCGAGACCACCGCTGCACCACCGCGGCGGTGCGGAGCGGGAGCGGCGACCGGTGCACCGACGTTCAGCCCCAGCTGTCCGCCCGGAAGGCTGACCTCGAGCCGCTTGCCGCCGACCTCGACGACCACCGTCGAGCGGGCAGCGGGTGCCTGCTGTGCATCGATGGATCCGTCCCAGGGCTCGATGTCGTTGACGAACTCCGTCTCGATCCATCGGGTGTAGACACCGAAGGTACCGTCCTCCGCGGTGAACGCGGGGTCGCGGACGATCTTGCGGTGGAAGGGGATGACGGTGGGGAGGCCGGCGACCTCGAACTCGTCGAGCGCGCGACGACTGCGCTCGAGCGCCTCCTCGCGGGTGCGTCCCGTGACGATGATCTTGCCGAGGAGCGAGTCGAACGCCCCCGAGATCGTGTCGCCGGCCGTGACGCCGGAGTCGAGGCGGACACCGGGGCCGCCGAAGGTCTTGAAGACGTGGATCGGGCCCGGCTGCGGGAGGAAGCCGCGTCCCGGGTCCTCGCCGTTGATGCGGAACTCGAAGGAGTGGCCGCTCGGCTGCGGGTCGTCGTAGTCGAGGACGCCGCCCTCGGCGAGGCGGAACTGCTCGCGGACGAGGTCGATGCCGGTGATCTCCTCGGAGACCGGGTGCTCGACCTGCAGGCGGGTGTTGACCTCGAGGAAGGAGACGGTGCCGTCCTTGCCGATGAGGAACTCGCAGGTGCCGGCACCGAGGTAGCCGACCTCCTTGAGGATCGCCTTCGACGCGCGGTAGAGCTCCGTCACCTGGTCGTCGGTGAGGAAGGGTGCCGGTGCCTCTTCGACGAGCTTCTGGTGGCGACGCTGCAGCGAGCAGTCGCGGGTGGAGACGACGACCACGTTGCCGTGCGCATCGGCGAGGCACTGTGTCTCGACATGGCGCGGCTGGTCGAGGTACTTCTCGACGAAGCACTCGCCCCGTCCGAACGCTGCGATGGCCTCGCGGGTGGCGGACTCGAAGAGCTCGGCGACCTCCTCGCGCTCACGGGCGACCTTGAGGCCGCGACCGCCGCCGCCGAAGGCAGCCTTGATGGCGACGGGCAGGCCGTGGATGTCGACGAAGTCGAGCACCTCCTCGGCACCCGAGACGGGGTTGAGCGTGCCGGGGGCGAGCGGAGCGCCCACCTTCTCGGCCACGTGGCGGGCCGAGACCTTGTCGCCGAGCCGCTCGATGGCCTCGGGCGACGGGCCGATCCAGATCAGCCCGGCGGCCATGACGGCACGCGCGAAGTCAGCGTTCTCGGCGAGGAAGCCGTAGCCCGGGTGGACGGCGTCGGCGCCGGACCGTCGGGCGATGGACAGGAGCTTGTCGATGACGAGGTACGTCTCCGCGCTCGTCGTCCCGTCGAGGGCGTAGGCCTCGTCGGCGAGACGGGCGTGCATGGCGTCGCGATCCTGGTCGGCGTAGACGGCGACGGAGGCGATCCCGCTGTCCTTCGCGGCTCGGATGACGCGGACGGCGATCTCGCCACGGTTGGCGATGAGGACCTTGGTTATACGTGGCACAGTCCACGAGCCTACCGGGAGGCCCGGGTGAGCCTTTGGCTCACACGCACAAAAAAGCCGCAGGAACGACGTGTCGCCTCTACAAGTGCTGGGGTGTCAGAGGGCGCCGCGCCGGTTGCGGAGCTCGTGCCAGTCGTGTCCCAGCGTGCGGACGAGACGCCGCAGGGTCGGGAGCGAGAGTCCGACGACGGTCGACGGATCGCCCTCGATGCGGGTGATGAAGGCGGCACCCAGACTGTCGATCGTGAACGCCCCCGCCACCGCCAGGGGCTCGCCCGATGCGATGTAGGCGTCGATCTCGGCGTCGTCGAGGTCGTCGGCGAAGGACACCTCGGCGCTCGCGACCGCACCGATCCCGACCGGCGAGGCGCCGGTGCAGTCGATGAGCCAGTGACCGGAGTACAGGGTCCCCGTCCGGCCGCGCTGGGCGTGCCAGCGTTCGCGGGCGCGCTCGGGGGTGTGGGGCTTGCCGTGGACGACGCCGTCGAGGACGAACACCGAGTCGCCGCCGAGGATGAGGTCGGCCGCGTCGCCACGTTCGCGCACGACGGCCAGAGCGGCCTCCGCCTTCGCGCGGGCGAGGAGGGCCACGACCTCGTCGGGGGCGAGGGGGGCACCCGCGGCGCGGGTCGCATCGTCGACGGCCTGTTCCTCGTCGACCGACGACGGGACGACGATCGGCTCGATGCCACTCGACCGCAGCAGGGCGAGTCTGGCCGGTGACGTGGAGGCGAGCGTGAGGCGCATGACGGTTCCTTCTGCAGTGGACGGTGGACTCCCTGCAGCCGCCCGTGTGACATGCTCGACGCATGAGCACGACGACTGCACGCACCGTGGAACTGGACATCACCAACGTAGCCCACGGGGGTGTCTTCGTCGCCCGGCACGA
>Ga0308160_10007791_pt1 | contig 10539 bp, 12 predicted proteins | sample PhyFR1_FD_201036 | JGI IMG/M metagenome (GOLD analysis project Ga0308160, IMG submission 201036) | Phyllosphere microbial communities from UC Gill Tract Community Farm, Albany, California, United States - DLSLF.R1 | ecosystem: Host-associated > Plants > Phyllosphere > Unclassified | place: USA...
AACCACCCCATTAAATCTTGGGCGGAGGGCGGCAATGCATCGGTAAACATGACGATCGTTTCCGATGTGACTGATAAAACGATCGGCGAGACGATCGCAGTAGCCGCAACGAAGACACCGTTCGTGCTTGTCGATCTGGAAGGTACTGCGGCGACCATTGTCGCGTATGCAATTGCAGAGTCAGACTTTGTGGTGGTGCCGACCCAAGGCTCCCAGCTGGACGCTGAGCAAGCGAGCAGAGCATTCGGGTTGATTCGAGCGCACGAACGAGGCATTCAAAAGCATAAACCTGGTTACAGACTACCTTATGCAGTTTTGTTCACCCGCACCTCAGCAGCGATTCAGAGCCGAGATACTCGGCATATTCGTAAGAGCTTTAAGGCGGGGGACATTCCGTTCTTTGAGACTGAACTGAACGAGCGAGCAGCTTTCAAGGCGATGTTCGCATACCGCTTGCCGCTTGAAATGCTACCTATGGACGAAGTCTCCAATGTTGGAAAGGCCATACAGAACGCTGAAGCGTTCGCGCGGGAACTGATAGCCCGCCTCACCTCTAAGACTGACGAAGAGAAGGGTTGATAATGAGTCGCGTGGATCCGTTGGACAGCCTAAAGAATTTCGAGCCTAAACCCGCTGCTGAAGAAAAAATCAAGCAAAGCAGTGCTGAACTAGAGCAGATGGCTAATCTGCACGGCTTCGTTACCCGACAGCCTGCTGCCGCGCTTCCCAAGGTCGAACGGGCGAGGCGACGTCACAAAACAGGACGCAACGTGCAAATCAACATCAAGGGTGAACAGGAAACTAAAGATGAGCTATACCGCGTAGCTGATTATATTGACCAACCCCTAGGTGAGACGCTAAAGCGAGCGCTGGCAGCTTTGCGACGTGAATTGGAGGCAAGGTAAGAAATATTAGCCTGGCCTCATCGAGGGCAAGCACTACATTTCACCAAGAGCTTTGAGGCGCTGTATTCCTTCAGTATTAATTATTTTTTTTTACGCCGGTTTGGCCGGCCTGTTAGTGGGATAACAACACGTGGGCGTCTTCGGTACGGACAAGTGAATTGCTCGCGCTCTTTTGCTGTGCGTTGAAAATAAAACCCTTTGGTCGATTCCGGCCGACGCAGATGAATGAACAGAGCCCAACGACCCAGAAATTAATGGTGATAAAATAGGTTATCACCAATTACCGCCGTTATCGGTTTCGAAAGCGGTTGCCGCTATTGGCGTTGCTTTCGTGACTTAAGCCATGGCCTATGATCGGGAACGAGCCAAGGATGAGTACGATATTCGGGAACTGACGAAAGCCCAGCAGAATGATCAGCGTCGGCTCACATTGGTCGAATTTCAGACGCTGGCCCAGGTTCCGGCCGCGGTCGAGTGGTTTGCCAACCTGGACAATCCTCGAACACGACGTGCCTACCAAAATGACCTGGAAGACTTCTGCGGTTTTGTCGGATTAGCTTCGGCGGATGAGTTTCGCGTCGTCACCCGATCGCACGTTCTGGCCTGGCGTGCCCAGCTTGAGCATCGGGGTTTGGCCGGAGCCACGATTCGGCGCAAATTGGCCGCACTGGCTAGCCTGTTTGATCACCTCTTAGAGAACAACGCAATCGCCGGCGGAAATCCCGTGCACGGGGTGAAACGACCGAAGATTGAAAGCAACGAAGGCAAGACGCCGGCATTGGGCGATCACCAGGCCAAAGCGCTGCTCGAAGCCCCGGAAGAAACGACCCTCAAAGGGCTGCGCGACCGGGCGCTATTGGCTGTTCTTCTTTATCACGGGCTGCGCCGCGAAGAAGCGGCGCTGCTGCAGGTAAGCGACATCCAGGACCGACGCGGGATTCAACACCTCAAGGTGCACGGCAAAGGCGGCAAGGTGCGATACCTGCCGTTGCACCCGGTGGCGGCCGGGCGCATTCACCAGTATCTGGAAACCTCAGGGCATCATTGGGCGGACAGGAAGGTGCCGCTCTTCATTCCATTGCGCGGCAAGCTGACCGGTGCCGGCATTACGGCCAACGGCATCTACACCGTGGTGGCGGCTTACGCGAAGAAGGCTGGGATTCAGGTAGACGGCCTCGGCGTCCATGGACTCAGGGCAACCGCAGCCACCAATGCCCTGGAACATGAAGCGGATATCGCCAAGGTCCAGGCCTGGCTGGGTCACGCCAACACCAGCACGACCAAGATTTATGATCGGCGAGAGAACAGGCCAGAGGACTCACCGACCTACAAGGTCGAGTATTGACAGAGGGATTGAGTGTTGAGCGAAGTAGGGGTGCGCCTTAGAGCTCTGCAGGAAAGCTGGAATTCTTTCCAAAAATAATCATTCCAAATATCATAGAATAATCATTGCTAGTATCATATTGCCTGTGTAGTCTATGCCCATACCACCGACTAAGGGCAGCGACGATGAGCAACTACTGGCGTAAACAATTCGAAAAAACCTTTGTTCCTCCTGAAGAACAGCTCCGCCTGGACGAGATCCTCCAAGAAGCGCACGACGCTTATATGGGCTGGATGGCCGCTTCACTGACCATGTTTCCCGGCAACTCTGACCAGGGTCAGTCTGATGCTGGTGAAGTCGATGAGACCAAGCTGAACACCCTTAATCAGTTTTATCTGGGCGAACAACGGATTCGCACAATTGCTAATGATTGCTATGACTACGCAGTCAATGGCCGCTTCAGGCTCGCCCGGAATGGGAAAGAGGAAACCCAGATGAACGATGCCTGGGGCTGCCTGACCATTCTGGTGTTGTCGGCCAGGCCGGGTATCGAGATGTTCGCACCACGAATCCAAGGCTGCGAAATGGCGTTGCCCAAAGGACTCGAACACATCCTTTTTCATGCGTTGGTACGAGCCCGTCTGGATCTGGATACCCACCCGAAAATAGATGAAGACGTGCTGCCTCAGGTGCTACGTCAGGATACAACGGGGTACCTGACGCTGAAGGAAATTGCGCTGTTAGGACAGATGTCGGAACGAGCGGTGCGCAATGCGGCCCAGCCCACGGCGGCGGATCGACTGCAAACGCGCAAGGAACAAAGCCAGACGGTGGTCGACTCCGAAGAGGCGTTGCGCTGGTTGAAAGGTCGCCGGGGCTTCATTGCTACCCGTGCGGATTAACGCTCGCTACCCCAACAATTGCCTATCACCAAAGGACATCATCATGAGCCTCGAACACTTCAGCGCCCTGCTTTCCGCCTCCAACCACACCTTTGCTCACCCACTGCCGGCCGAGTTGCTGCTGGCCTCCGAAGGTGATCTACAGACCTTTTATGCCCCGTTCGATCACATCAATACCAGTGCTCGAATCGTGGTGTGCGGTATTACACCTGGCTCGCAACAAACCCGCCTTGCTCTAACCGAAGCCGCTCAGCAGGTGCGCCTTGGGGCCTCGGTTCAACATGCTAAACAAGCCGCCAAAGACACCGGTAGTTTCGCCGGCCCCTTGCGCAGCAACCTGGTGAGGATGCTGGATCACGTTGGAGTCCATACCCTGTTGAACATTGATAGCTGTGCCCGTCTGTTCGACACCCACCGGCACTTGTTGCACTCCACGTCGGCACTGCGCTACCCGGTGTTTGTTAATGGCAAGGATTACAGCGGCAGCCCGAGCATGCTCAGTCGCAGTACCCTGCGGCACCAAGTGGAAACGCACCTGGCGGAGGAAATTCGGGCACTGGGCCCGCAGTGTCTCTACGTGCCCCTCGGCCCCAAGGTCACCGAAGTCTTCCAGCATCTGCTAACCCAAGGCCTGCTGAAACCAGAACAGCTATTGGATGGACTGCCACATCCCTCGGGCGCCAATGCCGAGCGCATCAGCTATTTCCTGGGCAGCAAGGCTCGCGAACAGCTGTCGAGCAAGACCAATGCCGCCACGCTGGATGCGGCCAAGGCGCAGATCCTGGCCAAACTGGCCACCCTGCGCAGCAAAGGCATCATGAACTGAGTTTGCGATTACGTTCTCGGTACCACCGGAAACTGATCTCACCGGCAATGTTCTAGTCACCGCCTGGGGTGGGGCGGCAATACCCCCTCTCGTCTCGCTGGGCATGCCCAGCTTACTGCTCAGCAGTGCAGCGGCTCTGGTCTTCAGCGCCGCTTTTTTTTGCTATTTACAACAGAGTTATGCGACAGCTCAAAGCCAGCGAAATCAAGCCCCTGACACGGGTCGCATAACTTAGAAGTTACGCAACAAAAGAACAAAAATGGTGAACTCTACCGAGATGGTTGGTATTTTTCAAAATACTGCCCCGCTAGTTTCTGCGAGACCTCAAGCTGGCCGTGAGATAGTTTTTTAGCCGCCAAATCGCGAAGCTTCTTGGCGTCTGACGACCCTCCGTTTGCAACAGCAACAGATAACCACACATACGCTAGGCTATCGTCCTGCGGGACGCCTTCGCCTAGTAAGTAAAGAGCTCCTAGACTGGTCTGAGCCACAGCATTGCCCTGCTCGGCGGCCTTGCGATACCAGGCGAGTGCCTGCTTGTCGTCCTGCGCAACGCCCTTACCGTTGGCATAACTGGATCCTAGATTGGTCTGAGCTATAGCATTGCCCTTCTCGGCAGCCTTGCGATACCAGGCGAGTGCTTGCTTGTCGTCCTGCGCAACGCCGGTACCTGTCTCATATTTCAGTCCGAGTAACACCTGAGCTTCGGCATGGCCTTGTTCGGCAGCCTTGCGGTACCAGACGAGCGCTTGCTTGGCGTCCTGCGCAACGCCGGTACCTGTCGCATATTTTTTTCCGAGTGCCACCTGAGCTTCGGCATAGCCCTGTTCGGCGGCCTTACGGAACCAGAAGACTGCCTGCTGCGCATCCTGCGCAACGCCGGTACCTGTCGAATAGCTCTCTCCCAGAAGAAACTGTCCACTGGCATTACCCTGTTCGGCGTTCTTGCGATACCAGGCGACCGCTTGCTGTGCATCCCGCGCAACGCCGATTTCATCAGCACTGCCCTGTTCAGCCATTCTCTGTGTCGCTGTTAAATCCTGTGCATACGCATACCCGGCCAACTGAAGAAATCCCAGTGCAAGGGATAGCGAGCAAGCATAGCCAGTACAACGATTTTTTACGATGAATTCAATCACTCCCTGCGCTCACTTAATCTAAAAAAGTAGTTTAACGGCATAGCGGTGATTACGCTTTGATCTCGCCTGGCCGCTTCCAGAACGGCTACCTCAGGTGCTCGTTTACCATGAATCGCGTTATCCGTAACTCGCATCAGTCCTCCAGCGGCTGGCCCTCTTTGTCCACCTTGGGATACCAGCTGTCCACCGCTTCATTCACCCACGCGCACCAGATCCGCAAATTGCGCGGCATTGATAATGCCATGTCATGCACTTGGCGGATGTAGTCGATGGTCAGCGCGGCATTGTGCTCGGCGAACGCATCACTTATGCCGCCACGGATCACCTCGATCAGCAGCGCAACGCGCTCAGCAACGCGTTCGGGCGTCATCGACATTTCACTCCACCGTGATCAATCATTCAAAAGGCCATAGGCGTTCATGCTGGCGGGTTTTGCAATTGACAGCCAAGGCGTTCGAATCGTCTCCGTGGATTTGCCAACAAGCCAACAAGGCACCATGATGATTGACATGATGGCAGCGATCGCCAGGAAGGATTGCCTGCAACGGCGGCTACGCCAGGCTCAAGGCATCGCAAAGGCAAAGCCGACCGGCGTTTACAAGGGCCGACCTGCAGACCTGGAGCTGCGCACGCGCGTGCGCGAGCTGATGGCTGCAGGGTTAGGGACACGCGAAAGATCTGCCCTAGGATCGCGAATAGCGGCGTTCAGCAGTGTAGGACCGGTCGACTCCCAGCTCATGGATGAATACCTTTTCTCTAGTGATCTCGTGCCGTATCACCCGTTGCTCAATGACTGCCGGTTGATCAGGGTAATCAACATACCTGTCGTTGCTCACGACGAAAACCCTGTTGTCACTAGCAAGCGCGAGGAGGGTCTGGTCAGCTTTTTCCTTGGTCGCAACTATGTGTACCTCTACAAGATCGGGAAAGCACTTCTGAATATCGTAGTCTGAGGCTTTCTGCAGGCCTCTAATGTCTGAATCGAACACAACAATCACCGAGCACATGCACACCAAGTCATCGACGGCCTCCACAACTGGCCCAAGGCCCACGAAGCCGTTGTTGTCGTAGCACATGTTGTTGCCGTCGATTACAAGCTGCTGAATGTCACGAGACGCCGCCTGGGCTTCCTTCACAATCCTCGCCTCCAGCTTTTGAATATCGAAACCCAGGCGACGGTGGCTTGCATTGAGCATTTTGAGGACGTGTTGAGGCCTGCTATGGCCATAACGAGCGCGACACTCCTCGTGAATTATGGCCCGTCGTTTACCGTCTTCTGCACCCGATAGCTGCTCCTCAAGCTCAGAGACTGCTTTGATGTCTCTCTCGAGAGCTGCTTGTTGTCCCAGCAGATTGGAAACGTTCGCCACCAAATGGGCGATCCGTCGTTCGACCTTTACGTACTTAGGTTTTAGGATCGCAATTTGCTCGTTCAGACCTGCTAGCTGAGAATCGATAGCTTTGCAGGCCGCCTCATTCTCAAGCGGGTTGACTGACTGATGCCGCTGAATACGATCTTTCAACGACTGCCGCTCGCCATTTTTCCGTTCTACGTTTTTGATTACTTCGGCTAGATCCTTGCGTGACGCTTCGAGATGAGAAGCAGACTGGCGCAGCACACTTTCCAGTTGGGCTCTCCGGCCTGAGAAGGTGGCTCGTATGTCGTACCAAGGGGGACAAGCCTCTCCGAGCCACTCGGCATTTTTGGTCATCTGGCTAATACGAGTAATGATCGCTGCGCGCTCGTCGGCCTGTTCAGCGATCTCGCGGTCTAACCGACAAACCTCGGAGAATGTGGAATGAACGTCAAAAACTTTGTATGCAAGAGCGCTAGACCTAAGCTCCGATTGCTTATCTTTCAGCTGCTTGGCTAGTCCGATCAGGCTCGCGTACTCGGATGAAAAAGGGTTGTAGTCCATCAATTTGCTCCGTGGGTCTACCGCTGTATCGGCCGTGGTCGTGTCCTGCATCAAACCAGTTTTAAGACGGCTGTCGTCTGAACGGCAGTTACGGCGTCCATTTCTCGCCTCGCTTCACCCAGGAGACCTGCCCTTTCATCCATGACCTACCCTGTGATCTCTTTTTCACATCGACCCTTGGACTTCATAAGAAGGCGCGATAACAACGCGTGAGGCGTGAGCGTTCGCCGCGTTCACCGCGTTCATGGAGAGGCTCGCGGGCTGAGCCCGCATGGCGGGCTTATGGGAATAACAACTTCTGGGTTACGCAGTGGGGGCAGCCTGGTCCATGTCGGCTAGCTGCTTCTGAAAGTCCTCGATCCGCTTTTTGGTCTGCTCAAGCTGATTCTTAGCACTCACCAGGTTGCTCTCGTTCCAACGTTTCCATCCTGCATCATCGAGCGTCTCGGCAACTGCAACCTTCCTGCCTGTGTCAGTAGCGGCAAGGATTTTGATATCCACGGTCAAATCACTAGGCTCGTATTTGTAGGCTGCGGATGCTGAAACGTTGTACGAGACATGGTAGGTAGAGCCGGGAGCTACACCGTCACCATCCACACGTTCTGTGGCGGTGGGACTGGTCAAGGTGGTGGAGCCAGCGGCAACAGTTGTTTTGAAAATAATCTCGTCAAACTGCACCTGCGAACCATTCGCTACGTCGAATTCGACGAAGCGTTTACGTGGACCATCAACCTTGATCGACGCGTTCTTGATCTCGACCTTGGTATAATCAGCTACCGCATCAGCGAAAGGCTTTTTCAGCGTTTCGGCTTCGCTGATCTGTGCTTCCAGCTTAGGTACGTTTTGTTCAAGCTGAGCAATGTTCTGGCTCAGTTGAAGCTTGCGCTGCCGTGCAAACTCCAATTTCTGCTGGCGAGCGTTCTCTTCCATTTGCTTTTGGCGCTGGGCAGCAAGCTCATCTTGTGCCTTTTGCCACTGAGCCTGCAGTTCAGCCAACTGTTTAGCCCAGTCGGCTTTCTCTCCGACCACGTCAGACGCCGTCTTGCCATCCATCATCTTCAGGATGTCGCGTTCGGTATTGTCATCAGCGCTGGTGTCTACCTGCCTACCGCTGAGCCCATTCATAGCCTGACCGAAAATAGCGCCGATGTTCTGTTCAGGGGTACGTCCGCCGTGGTTCTTCGCATAGGCGTAGTTCATTCCGGTCTGGAAGGCTTCTTCAAACTTGACCTTCTCTACAGGGTCCATGTCCTTAGTGACCTTCTGAACACTCGCCTTCATCACCGGCATGGATGAGGCTTCGATTTTTTCTTGGCATCCCGTGAGAAGGGAGACAGAGCCAATCAGCACTACAGTAGCGATAAGCTTACGATTGAAAAATGACATACGGGTCCAGCCATGACGGCTCAAAGGGAAGGTGCTGGAGTTTTCCATACCGGGCTGGCCTAAAGCCAGCGGTTTATGGATCCAAAATGGTGTAACGCTTTGCAAATGCGCTTGCTAGGGCCTTCTGGCCTGCCCAACAGCACCTCTGCTGAAGCCAATAATTGGGCAAAGATAGTAGCAATGAGGCATGCCTTCAGGTAAAAGCTTGCTGGAACATCAACCCAGGATGACCATATGCTTACGCTGAAAACCACTCTGAAATTGTCACTGGTGCCACTTGCGTATGCCCTGAGCATGTCGGCATTCGCGGTTCCTCCGCTGGAACCTATCGCCAAAAATCCCGACTATATCCGTAATGGTAATCAGCGAAGCAATGTCGTACAGGGAGTAGGGAACAAGATTTTAGATGTAGCGTCGTCAGCCAAATATCAAATTTATCATTATACAAACGACGACACAGAATATGCTTTTAGCTTCAAACGTATATCTATCGCCAATGAGCAATATACAGGCAATGCGGCGGATATTGATGGATATATATTCTTTGAACTATGGTATGCAATAGACGGCTCTGAAATCAAAACCGGACAATTCCAAACGATGCAGGTCTCATCCTTCGGCCCAAGTGAATACGCTAACGCGATTCATGTAATGAAAATGGACAGAGACGAAAGAAGAGTATACGAATTCGATTTGGGAATTGATAGCCAAAACAGGCTATTCACCATTCGCAACGAAAATGATGTTAATTACTTCACGCCGTCTGAAAAGCACAAAAAATACGTTTCATTCAAAGACAAACATCCCGAACTGGTCTTTTGATTAAGGTGACCACCAGCCCTTCGACACACGCCAGGCAGCTCCGTAACGGCCCTACTCTTTGCAGAATTCCTTGGAAACTTAATCTTTGGCAGGAGACAGCTTTATGCACGACGATGATATCGAAAGATTTCGATCTATTGACGGCTTCTTAAAAAATACTATTGCTGAGAGGAATGCTCAAGACAAAGCAATTGTTCGCGAAATTGAGGAATTTAAAGTTGCTCAAGCTCGGCGTCAGAGCGCTGCTTTTCAAAAGCGTCAACGGTGGGCGGCAGAGCACAGGCAAGAAGAAAAAGAAAAGCCTCAAGGGCCTTCACTTTTGGAGCGCAGTGATGCTAATAAGAAGCACATTGCTAAGTATGAAGCTGACATCAAACTGTGGAGGCAGAAATGGTATGTCAAAGTTCTAGCTCCGTTTGGACTTGCATCCTTCCTTAACCCTCCAAAGTTCGGCGAATGATTTTTTAAAAAACACCTGGCTATGCGCAAATACGTAAAACTCGCAGTAAGATCCATGTGAATTCCTGGAAATTTTCCGACCTAAACAAGGGACTTTAAATGAAAAAAATTCTACCAAGTCTGGTTTTTATTGCTTGCTCGTTAGGTGGCATTACCGCGGAGGCTGATGAGCGTTTTACATTCGAGGCTTATCCTGCCACCGCCACGACTTCTAAAACCGTAGGTAGGATCGACTGGAGCTCTAATCCCTCATATGCCAAAGATCTGAAGTCTAAACAAGGTGTCAGCTGGACTATTGGGAAGAAAGCAGATTTTGCCGGTCATTTCGTAGTGACGTCATTTTCGTGCGGTACAGGCTGCCAATCCACCGCATTTGTCGATGTGAACGACGGAAAGATCTACAAGTCGCCCATGCAGTTCACTAGCGAAGGCTCAGAGCTACCAAAGATAGCTGGCGGGAAAGCCTACCAGGTTTCAAGCAACCTCATTTTCATGTCGAGTCTCGACTACAAAGGCACAGACATGGTCCAAAGTGACGGCGTCGTGGTGTTTGACGAGAAAGCGAAAAAATTCCAGATTGTGGCGAAGTCTAAGCCATACAAGCTGGAATATTGAGACGAAGGCTGAGAGGGTACTGATAGGCTATCCATCTAGCCAGACGTTCTCATATTGCGGTACTACAGGGAAGAGAGACATGCGGAAATTTATCGGATTGAGCTTAGCTATGTTCATTGTAGCTTCGCCTGTGACGGCGGAAACCTTCTCTCATGTTGATCTCGATCACGAGAGGACTAGCGTTCAGTATGCCGGACCAATCAACAAGATCATGAAAAGCCTCACCAGGGTAAAATGGCTCG
>Ga0308160_10007792_pt1 | contig 10537 bp, 8 predicted proteins | sample PhyFR1_FD_201036 | JGI IMG/M metagenome (GOLD analysis project Ga0308160, IMG submission 201036) | Phyllosphere microbial communities from UC Gill Tract Community Farm, Albany, California, United States - DLSLF.R1 | ecosystem: Host-associated > Plants > Phyllosphere > Unclassified | place: USA...
AATCCCGCGGCTGCGGCAATTCGCATTGCAAAATTCTGGAGTGGGAATGTCATGGCAGTTCTTCGTGAGTTGCAATCGGGTATAAATTATTGCCCGGTGGAATTCCCAAAGGTTACGCCAAAGCAAAACCCAGTAACAGCAAAATCAAAGCTGTTGTTCCATATCCGTTCAAAATACAACGAAAGGTTGTCTATTTTTTTACGAATATTATTCGTTTATAAATCGATTCTTACATATTTATATAGCCAATTTCAAATTTTGTGCAAATAAATAAACCGCCCTGTAGGCGGTCTGTTTTGGGGGGGATTCAGCAAGCCTCAGCGCGAGGACGCCACCATGAAATCGACGGCTGCCTTGACGTCGGCATCCGGAGCGCTTGAGCCACCTTTTGGTGGCATTACGCCTGCCTTGCCCTGGAAACCTTTGAGCGCATGTTCATACAAGACGGCGTTGCCTTGCTTGATACGTGGCGCCCAGGCAGCCTTGTCGGCAAGTTTTGGAGCGCCGGCAATGCCGGCACCGTGGCAGGCGATGCAGGCACTGTTATAGAGCGCCTTGCCGACTTCTGCACTGGCAACCGCTGGCGCGGCGGCCGGTGCAGCGGCTGGAGCAGCAGCGGCCGGAGCAGGGGCTGGGGCAGCAGCCGGCATGGCAGCGGCTGGGGAAGCGCTTGCGGCATTTGCCGCCGGGATAACCGACGCGGCAGCGGCTACCGGTGCCGCGGCTGGCGCCGGCACGGCCGGCTCCTTGAACTTGGCGCCGCTCTGGTTGGCCATATAAACGACAGCACGTTCGACTTCCACATTCTCCAGGTCAGGATTGCCGCCCTTGGCCGGCATGGCGCGGATGCCCTCGATCGCATGTTTCACCAGGGTGTCGTAACCCTGGGCCAGGCGCGCATTCCAGTCGCCGGCAACGCCGACCTTTGGCGCTCCGGCGGCGCCGCTGGTGTGGCAGGCAGCGCACACGGCGGTATATACGGCATTGCCGGCTTGCAGCACCTTGGGTGCATTGGCATCGCGCAGCGTAAAACCTTCTTCCGCCACCGGACGCAGACGTTGTGCAACCGCTTCCGGACCCAGGCTATTGGTGCCCGCGCCCGCGAGCTTGTCGTTGGTAACGAAGGAGACAAGCAGAATGATGCCGATCACGATGACCAGGAAGAAGCCTGCGACCACGCCGATCAGTTGCTTGGGCGTCCGGATAAACGATTGTTCACTGTGTGCGTCGCTCATGATTTCCTTAATACGATTAAAAAAACCTGCTATCCGGCGTTTGTTCTTCCTGCGTAACGCTTTGCAAAGGCCGCAATCGGCGATTATAGACCCAAAAGATTCCTTATGGCACATCCAACATGAGCAAGTTCGCACCTTTTCCGTGGACGGCTGGCCGGAAAGAATGTATCCTTCGCTTCGCTCAGGAGTTTCTCCGTGCGGCTGTAGCTCAGTGGATAGAGTATTGGCCTCCGAAGCCAAGGGTCGCTGGTTCGATCCCAGCCAGCCGCACCATCAATCAGGCTTTTCCCAGGTTGTTAACTGAGGAATTAAGATGCCGTCCTTAAGAACAATGCCCTCATCAGAGGGGTTGTTACCAAGTCCAGTAATGAAAAGACGCGTAGAACGCGTCATCGGGTCACGATTCATTGTGACCTGATTACCTCGTCCGCAATCCACGATTTTTTCTGTCACGCTGCAGGTCCGCAAAGGGCAAAGTTGCGCGCGACACAAATAAACCTTGCTTTTCATAAGCAATACCTGATCACACATTTACCTTTTCTAAGCAGAAATTTTATCCGCCTATAGGGTGTTTGTGGTCGTCTGCCGAGCCGTAGCGAGGGGTCGCGGATCAGGCTTGGTGAGAGGTCTTTACAACAACCGCAAGTAAGTCATTTTGATATTCCGTTACACATATGAAAGTGTTGTATCATTCTTACCATTAGTGCTTATCAATTGTTACCTTAAGGCAAGTAATGGCTACTCAAGTTCCACTTTTCTCGTCGCAAATTGCCAATACTGGCGTTGATTTGATTGGTGCGATGGGACGTGTAGTCGAGCGAAACTGGTATGTGCTCGGCACTGAAGTCACTGCTTTCGAAGCAGAATTTGCGGCCTACCAAGGCGTCAAATCATGCATTTCGCTGGCCAACGGGACTGACGCACTTGAAATTGCCTTGCGTACGCTGGACATCGGGGCCGGCAAACGCGTTGCCCTGGTAGCCAACGCCGGTTTTTACGGCAGCACCGCGGTGCATGCAGTCGGCGCCGAGCCCGTCTATGTGGACGTCGACGCCGCCACACTGACCATGGCGCCCGCCGCCCTGCAAATGGCGCTGGCCGCTGGCGTCGATGCCGTCATCGTTACCCACCTGTATGGGCAGATGGCCGACATTGAACAGATCGTCGCCATGGCTGCGGCCGCCGGTGTCCCTTTGATCGAAGACTGTGCTCAGTCGCATGGCGCCACGCACGCTGGTGGCCGTGCCGGCAGTTTCGGTGACATCGCCTGCTACAGTTTTTATCCGACCAAAAACCTCGGTGCGATCGGGGATGGCGGCGCCATCACCACCAACAGCGTCGAACTCGAGACCCGGGCGCGCCGCCTGCGCCAGTATGGCTGGAGCAGCAAATATCACGTCACCGAAGCGGGCGGACGCAACAGCCGGCTGGACGAGTTGCAGGCCGCCGTGCTGCGCGAAAAATTGCCAATGCTCGACGGCTGGAATGCCCAGCGCCGCGACATCGCCAAGCGTTACAACGCGGCTTTTTCGGCTTTGCCCGTGCAGTTGCCGGCCTCGACCGGCGACGATTTCGTCGCCCACCTGTATGTGATTCGGGTCAAGGACCGCGCCGCTTTTATCGCCGCCATGACTGCCGCCGGCATTGCAACCGATATTCATTATCCGGTGCCAGACCATCTCCAGACTGCCTATCCGGATGCAACAGGCGCAGCCTTGCCTGTCTCGGAAGCCGCCAGCGCCACAGTCGTAACGCTGCCATGTTTCCCCGGACTCGACGCCGGCAGTGTCGAGCGCGTCATTGCGGCCGTACAGGGCTACTTCGGGACGCGCAATTAAACATGCTCAGTCTGATTGTCCCTGTCTATGGGAATGAAGGTTCGCTGCCGGAACTGCTCGCCGCAGTTACCAAGCTGAACGACAGCCTGGGCGGAGAATTCGAAGCGGTGTTCGTGATCGACGCCAGTCCCGACAATTGCTACATGTTATTGCGCAAGCAATTGCCTCAACAGGCCTTTCGCTCGCAGCTGGTGCTTTTGTCGCGCAATTTCGGCTCTTTTGCCGCGATCCGCATGGGCCTGCAATTCGCTCAGGGACAGCGCTTTGCCGTGATGGCGGCCGACTTGCAAGAGCCGCCTGAACTGGTATTGCAGATGGACGCCATTCTGCGGCGCGATGAAGCCGATGTGGTCGTCGGCGTGCGGGAAGGGCGCAACGATCCGCTGTCTTCCCGCCTCATGTCCGGCGCCTTCTGGTGGCTATACCGCAAATATGTGATGGCTGACATTCCGCCGGGCGGCGTCGACATGTTCGGCTGCAATCGCGATTTCCGCGATACCTTGCTGACGCTCGAGGAGCGGCATTCTTCGCTGATCGGACAACTGTTCTGGGTCGGCTACCGCCGCAAAATCGTCGGCTATACAAGGCTGGAGCGCCAGCACGGTAAATCCGGGTGGACCTTCAAGAAAAAGTGGAAGTACCTGATGGACAGCGTGTTCTCGTTCACGGACCTTCCCATTAAATTGCTGATCCGCATTGGCGCCATCGGCACCGCATTTGTCGCCGCGCTCGGTGTCGTCGTCATGGCGGCACGCCTCAATGGGCTCATCGACGTGCCAGGTTATGCCATGACCATTCTGACGATCGCCCTGCTTGGTTCAATGAACCTGCTCGGTCTCGGTATCGTTGGTGTGTATGCCTGGCGTACTTACGAAAACACCAAACAACGGCCCAACGCCATTCATCGCCAATCCCACGTTTTCGAAGGAAACCATGTCTGCCAACATTGATTATTTCGTCCACGAACGCGCCTTATGCGAATCGTCCCATATTGGCAAAGGCACGCGCGTATGGGCATTTGCCCATGTGTTGCCTGAGGCAAAAATTGGCGAAGACTGTAATGTTTGCGACAATGTTTTCATAGAAAACGATGTGTGCGTGGGCGACCGCGTGACCATTAAATGCGGCGTGCAGCTGTGGGACGGCGTTACCCTCGAAGACGACGTATTCGTCGGACCGAACGCCACGTTTACCAACGATATTTTCCCGCGGAGTAAAAAATTCCCGGAAAAATTCGCGCGCACAATCATTCGGCGCGGTGCCTCGATCGGTGCGAATGCGACGATTTTGCCGGGCATTACCATCGGGCAGGGCGCGATGATCGGCGCGGGCGCCGTGGTCACCCGCTCGGTTCCGCCGGACGCCATTGTGGTAGGCAATCCCGCCAAAATTGTCGGATATGTCGATGCCAAGGCGGTGGTCGCCGCCGCTGCCCGTGGTCCAGCGGGTGAAGCGCGTCCGGGTTCAAACGTCAAGGCCACCGATGTGCGGGGTGTCACCGTGCACACGATGAAGGAAGCGGCCGATATCCGCGGCAGCCTGTCGGTGGGTGAATTCGAGCGCGACATACCGTTCGTGCCAGCGCGATACTTCCTGGTGTACGGCGTGCCGACCGTGGAAACACGCGGCGAACATGCGCATCACGAATGCCATCAGTTTTTGATCGCCATTAAAGGCTCGGTGCATGTGGTCGCATTCGACGGCAGCAAGCGCGAGGAGTTCGTGCTCGATGCGGCGACCACCGGGCTGTACCTGCCGCCGATGACCTGGGGTATCCAGTACAAATACTCGAGCGATGCCGTATTGCTGGTGTTCGCATCGCACCATTATGATAATGCTGACTATATCCGCAGCTACGACGAATACGTTGCGCTGACGTCGCACCGGTATGCGTGAGGGCGGCAGCGCCCTGCGCTTCCTGCTTGCCGGGGGGCTGAATACCGCCGTTACTTATCTGATGTACCTGGGGCTGCTGCATGTGGCCAGCGTCCAGGTCAGCTACGCAATCGCCTTTGTCAGCGGCATCGCCATCAGTTACGTGCTGAGCCGCGTTTTCGTCTTCAAGGCGCACCAGGGCTACCGCTCGGCGCTCATCCTGCCCCTGGTGTACCTGATCCAGTACTTGACGGGCGCCGCCGTGGTGTGGGCCTGGGTTGATGTATTGCACCAGCACCCGATGTTGGCGCCGGCCATTTCCATCGCGGCCACTCTCCCGCTGACGTATTTTCTGTCGAAATTTGCCTTTGTTGGAAAGATCCGATGAGTTCATTTGCTTCGTGGGTGCAACGCCACCGCTTCAGCTGGCGCGAATTTTTTATCCTGGTACTGATCGGCGCCTTGGCCAATGTTTATTTTTTGACCAATTATTCGCCCTCTATCGATGATGAACTGGCGGCTGTGCGTTCCAGCAGCGAAGTCTGGATTTCGCAGGGGCGCTTTACCATTTATCTGCTGGAAACCCTGTTGTTTCCCCAGGCGTCAATCCCGTTCAGTCCCTATTTGTTCTTCGTCGTCATGATGGCACTGACGCAGATGTTGCTTGTGCGTGCACATGGAATGATGCCGAGCTGGCGCACCAACGCGACGTTCTGCCTCTTCATCACGTATCCCACCTGGTGGCTGATCGAAGAATTTTCGGCAAATGTCCCGGCCATCGGCGTCGGATTTTTCCTGGTCGCTGCCGCGATGTTGCTGCAGGCGGAAAAGCAGGTGGCCACGTGGCGCCACTTTTCGCGTCCTGACGCTGTGCGGCTGCTGGCAATCGGACTCCTGCTTGCGCTGAGCGCGGGTGCTTACCAGACCTTGTTAGTGTTATTCGCCTGCGCAACGATAGGCATGGTCCTGTGCCGTTCGATCGAAAGCACCGACTTGTTCTCATGGCGGCAGACATTTTCGCAGATGTTTTTCGGCGCTCTCTGCGTGGTGATCGGCGCGGCCTTGTACTTCGTGTTCAACAAGCTGGCCATGGTCATGACGAATACCCCGCCCGATTACATCGGGAGCTTCATCCGGTTGGAGAACCTGAAGGCGCCGTACTGGCTGGTTGGCTCGATTGCAATGTATGCATTGCATGTCTATACAGGCGCTGCCGGGATGTTCGGTGCCGCCATGCCTGCCGCTGCGGTAGCGCTTATTTGTGCAGCTGTGGCAGTCACCCGCGCCCGTGCGCGGACGGGCGTGCCGCATCTGCTGCTCTTCCTTGTTCTGCTGGGAGCACCATTCCTGTTGCTCCTGGTGACAGGCCCGGGCTTGCCCTTGCGTGCGATGGTCGCCTTGCCTTATATCATCTGGCTGAGCGCACTGCTGACGCTGACGTTCCAGCGTGGCGCCGCCTGGATCGTCAGCTTGTTGGTGTTTGCCGTCTTTCAGCTACAAATTATCAATCTGACTTCGCAGTACATCGTGACCGCGACGATGTCGCAACAACAGGACCGTGCCATGGGCTTTGAAATCGGGCGGCGCATGCTGACCTTGCGTGGCGAAGACAGTGTTGACAAGCCAATCTGGCTCGACACCTACGGCTACGACGAGCAAGTGAGTGCTTCCCTTTACGCCAGGGCCGAAACCAGCACGACCAGCGGTTCATTCTTTAAATGGGATTTCGGCAACCCGGTACGCATCTCGGCATACCTGCGCGTGCTCGGCTTCGGCCCGGTCCGTGCCGTGCCGCCGGCCATGCGCAGCGCGTTCACCAAGCAATTCGAGGAAATGCCGGTATGGCCCCAGGAGGGGGCGTTGCGCCGCAGCGGCGATGTGTACTTGCTCAAGCTTGGGAAAACACCGGGCGCCGTACATGGCGGTTCATCGAATAAATAAGGCGCTGTGTAGTAATGACGGGCAGGTGCGATGGCCCCTTTCCCACATAAATGCACGCCGGCGCTGAGGTAGGCACATCACGCCGGCGGTCGTCCCTGATCGCCTGTTCCGAATATGTGCCCCGCGCACAATTCATTTTCTTGCGGAACTTGTTAGGCGGAAAATGCTATATTGCACAGTGTACTGCGGAGTGCATGGCCATTTCCTATGCGCCGCGACCGATGCCCCCTGGGATGAACCAGGTAGCGGCGCGGCCGACCGGCCATAGAGCACCAGAAAACAACGAATCATGCGGCTACAACTACAACATTGTTTATGCACTGTTGTTGATGTCGTACAAACCAGGTGCCCAAGTTGAGGTGCATCTAGTTCCCATGCTATATTTAATAATTGCAAAATAGCAAAACTTTATTCGGAATCGGAAGCTGATAATGAAAGCAGATCAGGTCGTTGCAGTAGTTGGACTGGGTTACGTTGGTTTACCGCTGGCAGTGGAGTTTGGCAAGAAAGTACGTACGATCGGCTTCGACCTGTCCACGTCCAAAGTCGACAACTACAAAAAATTCATCGACCCGACCGGCGAAGTCTCGACCGAGCAGTTGCAAGCGGCAAGCAAGCTGGAAGTGACGACCGACCCGGCGCTGCTGGCGCAGGCGGATTACGTGATCGTGGCCGTGCCGACCCCGGTCGATATCGCCCACAACCCGGATTTCACCCCCCTGATCGGCGCCAGCACCACGGTCGGTAAAAACCTGAAAAAGGGCGCCATCGTCGTCTTCGAGTCGACCGTCTATCCGGGCGCCACCGAAGAAATCTGCATCCCGCTGCTGGAAAAGCATTCGGGCACGACATGGCTGCAAGACTTCCACGTCGGCTTCTCGCCGGAGCGCATCAATCCGGGCGACAAGGAACACACGCTGACCACGATCCTGAAAGTGGTCTCGGGCGACGACGCCGAGACCCTGGAAAGCGTCGCGCAACTGTACGAATCCGTGATCACCGCCGGCGTGCATCGGGCGTCCAGCATCAAGGTGGCGGAAGCGGCCAAGGTGATCGAGAACACCCAGCGCGACCTGAACATCGCCCTGATGAACGAACTGGCGCTGATCTTCGACAAGATCGGCATCGATACCCTGGAAGTGCTGAAAGCGGCCGGCACCAAGTGGAATTTCTTGCCGTTCCGCCCGGGCCTGGTCGGCGGCCACTGCATCGGCGTCGATCCGTATTACCTGACGCACAAGGCCGAGATGGTCGGTTACCACCCGCAGGTGATCCTGGCCGGGCGCCGCATCAACGACGGCATGGCAAAGTTCGTTGCCGAAAAGACCGTGAAATCGATGATTTCGTCGGGCTTCCAGGTCAAGGGCGCCAAGGTCAACGTCATCGGCCTGACTTTTAAAGAAAATTGCCCGGACCTGCGCAATTCGAAAGTGGCCGACATCGTCCACGAACTGCAGAGCTACGGCGTGGACGTGCACGTGTACGACCCGATGGCCGATGCTGCCGAGGCCGACCACGAGTACGGCATCAAGCTGGAAACCTGGGACAGCCTGCCCAAGGCCGATGCCCTGATCGCCGCCGTGCCCCATAAGGAGGTGCTGGCGATGTCGCTGACCGACTTCCAATCCAAACTCAACGACGGCGGCTGCTTCATCGACGTCAAGTCGCAATTCGATGAAAAAGCCATCCGCGAGGCTGGGTATTGCGTCTGGCGCCTGTAACAAAGCAAGCGGGACGAGCCGCCGCTTTTCATGCGGCGGCTTTGTTCGTCCTGCCGCTGTTGTAGCGTGCGTACTGCATCGCATTATCGAGAAAGTGCATTGAACTGTGAATAAGATTCAAGACGTTAGGCAGCAACTGAGCCAGCAAAGCCATCACTGGCTGGTCACCGGCGCTGCCGGCTTCATCGGCTCGAACCTGGTCGAGGCCCTGCTCAAGCTCGGCCAGCGTGTGACCGGGCTCGACAACTTCGCTACCGGGCACCGCCATAACCTGGATCAGGTGAAAGAATCTGTCACGGACGAGGCCTGGATGAAATTTAATTTCATCGAGGGCGACATCCGCGTGCCTGCCGATTGCGCGCAAGCCTGCGCCGGCGTTGATTTTGTGTTGCACCAGGCCGCCCTCGGTTCTGTGTCGCGTTCGATCGACAACCCGATCACGACCAACGAGGTCAACGTCACCGGTTTCCTCAACATGCTGGTCGCCGCGCGCGATGCCAAGGTAAAACGCTTCGTCTACGCCGCGTCGAGCTCGACCTATGGCGACCATCCGGCTCTGCCGAAAGTCGAGGATGTGATCGGCAATCCGCTTTCGCCGTATGCCGTCACCAAATACGTCAACGAACTGTATGCGAACGTGTTCGGCCGTACCTATGGCATGGAATCGATCGGCCTGCGCTATTTCAACGTGTTCGGTCCGCGCCAGGACCCGCACGGCGCGTATGCCGCCGTGATCCCGCAGTGGGTGGCCGCGCTGATCAAGAATCAGCCGCTGCGCATCAATGGCGACGGCGAGACCAGCCGCGATTTCTGCTACATCGACAATGTCGTGCAAGCCAACCTGCTGGCGGCGCTGGCCGCACCCGAGGCGGCGAACCAGGTGTACAACGTCGCGCTCAACGAGCGTACCAGCCTGAACCAGCTGTACGCGATGATGCGCGACCTGCTGCGCGCGCGCTTTCCGCACGTGGAGGCGCACCAGCCGCAGTACGGCGATTTCCGCCGCGGCGACGTGCGCCACTCGCAGGCGGACATCGGCAAGGCCGCTACGCTGCTGGGCTACGCGCCCACGCACCGGATCGGCGAGGGCTTGCGCGAGGCCATGGACTGGTATGTCAACGACCTGCTTGGGCAGGAGCCTGCCCTTCAAGCAAGTAAAGAATCAGGAGACTGACGTGTTCAGGATTTCTAATCACTACGTGTCGAAGATCGTATCCATGCTGCTGGTCGTGGAAGTGCTGGTGCTGCTCGGCGCCGCCTACGCGGGTGCGGCCTTGCGCTTCATGGAAGTCGGTGCGACGGTGAGCACGCCTCCGCTTGAGCATTTCTTCACCTCCGCCGTCGCCTTTGCGACCGCGATCGTGTTCAGCATGAGCGCCATGGGCATGTACCAGCTCGATTTCGAGGAAGGCTTGCGCCATCCATTCCTGATGAAGCTGATGCCGTCGTTCGTGATGGGCTTCCTGATCCTGACCCTGGTGTTCTATATCGCACCGGAGCTGTCGTTCGGGCGCGGTATTCTGCTGCTGGTATTCGCTTTGTCCGCGCTCGGCATCTTTGTCGCGCGCATGATCTTCTTTAAAACCTCGGAAGCACGCTTCCTGCAGTCGCGCATCATGTTCCTCGGCGGCGGCGCGCTGGCCAAGGAATGCAGCGAACTGGCCGAACGCGCCAACCGCTACCACCGCTACGACATCGCCGGTTTCATCCCGGCCCCGGGCGAGGAACTCTGCGTCGGCCAGTCGGACCTGCTCAAAATGCGCGACGGCGATTCGCTGGTCAAGCTGGCGCGCCAGTACAACGTGTCGGAGATCGTGGTCTCGGTGCAGAACCGCCGCGGCGGCTTTCCGATCAAGGAACTGCTCGACTGCAAGCTGCAAGGACTGAAAGTCACCGACGCCGCCACCTTCTTCGAGCGCGAAACCTG
>Ga0308160_10007795_pt1 | contig 10533 bp, 10 predicted proteins | sample PhyFR1_FD_201036 | JGI IMG/M metagenome (GOLD analysis project Ga0308160, IMG submission 201036) | Phyllosphere microbial communities from UC Gill Tract Community Farm, Albany, California, United States - DLSLF.R1 | ecosystem: Host-associated > Plants > Phyllosphere > Unclassified | place: USA...
CGAAACGACTCTGTCAAGTGGAAAGATTTACATGCCTGATGATCACGCCAATCGAGAAATCTGCCCTATCGACCAGGCAACTGGGTTATCCGATACAGTCGCCTACTGTGCTCAATCCGCCTGGCTAGTGGGAGCAAGTATCAAAGAAAACATCGTATTCGGTTCCGCATGGGATAAAGCCCGTTACAACGAGGTAGTCACTGCTTGTGCCTTGAAGAAAGATTTCGAGATATTCGATCTAGGTGATGAAACGGAAGTAGGTGAAAAAGGGACGACCTGTTCAGGTGGTCAAAAGGCAAGGATCGCATTGGCCAGAGCACTCTACTCGCCCGCTAGGACCATCCTACTGGACGACGTGTTATCTGCGGTAGATGCCCAGACGGCAAGGCACTTACATGTCCACTGCCTCCTTGGTCCTTTGATGAAGAATCGAACAGTCATCCTCGTCACACATCAAGTCAACTTGGTAGCTCCTTCCGCCGCATACGTTGTATCCCTAGCAGACGGTCAAGTCGTAGCTGCCGGTACTCCCTCTGAACTAGTCGCTTCAGGTGATTTAGAATTATCAGAAGAAGAAATCGATCGATCGTCCACCCCCACCTCGTCAACTCTAGCCGCGAATTCCGACGAACCAGTCGACATCATCGAAGAAAACTTAGATGGGATCGAACATGATGCTCTCGATTCTAAAAAGCATGTCGACGCGGATGAAGCTGCTCCAGAAGCTATCAAATTAGCAAAGCAGCTCGTTGCAACTGAACTCCAGGGACAGGGGGTGATCAAATTCGAAACGTACATGCTTTACTTCAAAGCCATGGGCGGGTTATTCTTCTGGGTCATTTTAGGTGTCGCATTTGGAGGTGCTCAATTACTACAAATTGCCAGTAACGCTTGGATCAAGGATTGGGCAAATGCGAATGATCCAGGAGTACATCGGCGTCATAATTCCTTATCTACCGACAATACCATGTCGACATCGACATCCGAAATGACAATGAGGACATACCTCCTCACTCGCTCTACTCAATTCTACCTCGGAGTCTACGTCGGAATCACATTCGTCTTCCTAATCGGAGTCGCAGCTCGATTCGGGATTGGATATTTGGGCTCTTTGAGGGCAAGTAGGAGGTTATATGATAAACTCCTTAAACGAATTTTAGGGGCTAAAATGAGGTTCTTTGATTCAACACCCTCAGGAAGGATTATTAATCGGTTAAGTAAAGATATGTCTTCTATCGATACCGAGGCTGGAGAGAGTCAGTCTTTTTCTTGTTCTTCAAGGTAGATTTGAGATACAGTGCTGAAAATTAGTCCTGCTTTACTTCTTGCAGACTATACTTGCTGTGGCTGCTTCACTTGGGGTTGTGGTCTTTTCGACACCGGCATTCATCCTGCCGTTGATCGCTATTGCTCTTGTTTATTGGTTCATTGGTCTCTTATACGTCACTACCAGTCGGGAATTGAAACGAATGGACGTGAGTAAACGTCTTACAACTTCAACCTTCCTTATACCACCTCTCTAATCCATACCACCCTCTCGTCACTACCACCTCCCTCTTTCATAAGACCCTACTCCATGCCCTATCGGTCACTGAATACTAACGGATAGAGCACAACCCGTTCGCCCTTATTCATATCCTTCTCAGAAGCCCTAGTAGGAATGTCAACAATCCGATCATACGGCGACTCAGCCCGATTTATGCGTAAAATCTTCCGAGAACTAGACCAGAATACAAGATGTTTCTGGTACCTATGGCAAACAAATAGGGTACTGCACAATTTCTCAAACTTTACTGGATCGTTGGTTACCATCTTCGCTTGTGTGTTTGCTTTGAGGAATAGGGAGATGAGTGCCGGAGCTGTTGGATTTTCGATCTCTTATGCCCGTATGTCCCCCTTCCTTATGGTGACATGATGAGATAGAGCTGATATTAGTGTCGTTCACTGAATACGTTCTCTGGATTGTGAGGATGTACGCAGCTGCGGAAATGTCAATGAATAGCGTGGAACGAGTTAGTGAATGTAAGTTCCTCCCCACACCTATTCAGATGGGAAGCTGATGATAGACCTCGACTTGGATGTTGAAGAGGAAGAAAAGGATAGGGGGTTTGAACCACCTGCCCACTGGCCCTCTAGGGATAGTGTCGTCCAGGTTGAGAATCTCACTTGTCATTATGCTCCTCAGGTACGTCCCTTCTACACTCATAGAAGATGTTTGCTCATGTTCAGCTCGAACCGGTATTACGGGGAGTCTCATTCGAGATTGGTCCAAAGGAGAAAATTGGGATTTGTGGACGTACTGGATCTGGGAAATCTAGTAAGCTTAACCACAGCTTGATTGTGATGCAAGCTAACGCCCAGCCCTTGCTTTATCCTTCTTCCGATTCCTCCACCAATCAGGCGGTACGATCCGTATAGACGGCCTCGACATTTCCAAAATATCCCTAACAACCCTCCGATCCCGCTTGACCATCCTCCCCCAAGAAGCCCAATTATTCTCAGGTTCCGTCCGAGAGAACCTCGACCCATTCAACCAGCACGAAGATGCTGAAATCTGGGAGGCATTACGTCAATGTGGACTCGCGTCGAGCGGTAGGACACCAAATACAAGTGGTGCTCCTAGTCGGGTTGGATCCAAGACTGGCTTGAACTCGTTGAGGAATCGGAAGGATATGAGTTTGAGCAAGACTTTGAAGGGGTCGCCGTTGAGGAAGGGATTACATGATGAGACGTCTGAGGAGGGGACGGAGGTAGATGAGGAGAGGGTGACGATTAGGAGTTTGGATGAAAAGGTTGCTGTTGGTGGAAAGAACTTTAGTAAGTCATCTCCCATGTCTCCGCACAGTACTCCCTTGAGAACTTTTCAGGACTACATACTGACTCTCCAGGTCAAGGACAAAGACAACTCCTAGCCCTCGCTCGAGGATTACTCAAACTCCACAACTCGTCATTCTTGATCATGGACGAATCCACCGCAAATCTAGATCACGCAACGGATCAAACTATCCAAAATGTCCTAAGGACAGGATTGAAGGATACTCAAATGCTAGTCATCGCCCATCGGCTCCTCACGGTTGTTGAACTTGATAAGTGAGTTATCCCCAACATGTTACGGTCACGAGATGGATAGAGCTGATGGTAGAATCTTGGTACTTGATCATGGGGAGGTTGTAGAGTTTGGAACACCCTGGGAATTGATCCAGAAAGATGGGATGTTTAGGGAGCTGTGTAGGCAGTCTGGGGAGGATACGCAGTTAATGGAGGTGAGCTTCCCACCTTGAATCCCAAATATTATTGGAGCTGATGACAGATGGCCAAACTTGCTAATGAGCGGAAAAGTCAAGAGTGAAGAAGTGTGATCACAGCAGACAATCAAGTATAGACAACAGACAACATGCATAGGTATAACATTTCCTTGAGATTGAAAGTTTTGAAAATTTATCACTGGACGACTGCTGCGGACCTTTCCTCCAAACCCTTCTGAAGAGCTGTCTTGGTCTTGTGGAATCGCCATGGTTTCGTCTTTGTCTCGAACAATTCATCAAGCTCAGCTGCTGTTCTCCTGGGCTTTATTAGCTGGAACTATCAAATAAAGTAAAGGACGACTTACCTGGCGGTCTCTGGCATGATGAACCAACTAACAATCACGAAGGGAGTACCAACGCCCGCAAAGATCTATTCATCAGCCTCTATACCCGATCAACAACCAATTTGAGAAAAGCTTCAACCTACCCAAGCGGTCTTGAGACCTAGATTGGCAGCATCCTCATTGATCAAGTATGGAACTGCGATATTGGTAATCACCCCAAACGCAGCCGACATGGCAGCTGCAAAACCAGAAGTATGGGCTCGTAGTCTCTGAGAAGAAGTTTCTCCTACATATCCCCATCCAGTCGATCCAGTTCCAGCTAACCCGATACCTATCCATCAATACTCGTACATGACTGACAAATAATGACGTACTAAACAAGGAAGCAATAGCAACAAGTGCACGATTTCGAGATTCGTTATTGGGTACCACCGACAGGATACCAATACCAAGATTAGCCACTAATTGAAGTGTCAATGCCGAACAGGCAATATTTCTCCTTCCGATCTTTTCGACCGTGAGGACGATAATGACCAGGGCGACTAGGGAGATGGTATTGGAAATAACTGTTCCGAGGAATGGATCGCTCAGACCAGCCAATTGGAAGAAATAGGATGAATAGGTCGAGTAGAGGGTAAGTCCAAGAACTTGTTGACCGACTAACATCCAGCACGAAATCATCGTTCGGAACTAAGTGTCAGTTCGATTTATTGACGAGTGGAGAGAACATACACCATTGACACCCCTGAAGATGTTATACCACTTCTCCCTCTTTTGGATGGCAGCAACTTCCTGCTCGTGCTCGACAACCTTGATCAGGATTTGGTATTGATAATCCACATCATAACCCTCCACGCCCTTGTTGAACTTGGCCAACATCTTTCGACCTCGATCATGACGTCCAGTCTGAGCGCACCATGCTGTTTATAAGTATCACTCTAATGAGGTAGTGGCGAACGTACCAGGAGACTCGGGTAGGAAGATGTAAATGGTGATCATCAATGCTATCTGTGCGTACTGCTGGTCAGTGACGGTTTAGTATCGGTTGACGAAAGACATACCTGTGTGTAGAGCGGGATAAGATACTCCCCAGGATGGGTGTTGGACATGACTTGAAGAGCGACTGGTCCGAAGAATTGTCCGATCGAGAACCTACTCGTCAGCCATGTACAGTGATGAAAGTTGAGTATACCGACCAGAAAGAATATAGCATCAGGGTGATACCCCTGATCCTATTCGGGGCACATTCAGAGACATAGGTCGGAGTGAGGAATTGCATACTACCAACACCCATCCCAGAGAACAGTTTGCCAACAAACTGATATCAGCATCGTCGCTACGGAGGTTCGCACTTACCCAGACCTCCCATCGTCGAGCAACTACTTCGAGTGTGACCGATACTACCAAAAACAGCCAAAGGACATACATACCCCACTTTCGGCCGAACTTGGCCGCCAAGCTAGTCGACTCAGCCATCTGAGCGATTTTACAGAAGGAGAGTGCTTACAAAGGCATAGAGACCATGGCAACGATCTGACCTGCGGACTGGATCGTTCCAATGGCAGTCAGAACCGACGCCGATAGGGCTGGTTGTCCATCAGAATTGACGGTAGTTGCGAATTGCCTCTGGAACCCGGAGTTTGCAATGATATTACCGTTAATAGAGATCTGTTCGGTTTAGCAAACCAGCAAGGCGATACGAAGACAACTTGCCTGGTAACCATCGGTAGCAGCCGCGAAAGTAACGAAGAACATGTACATCGCCGTCCGTCTAAACTTCTTGATCGTCTCCCAAGCTCCTAAACTCTCATACCCCGACTCCTGCTGACCTCTAGCCTCGGCATCCTGTAGCGCACCACCCTTCATAGCGAGCTCAGGCGAGACCGTACGATCAATCTCGAGCATCTGGATATCGCCCTTTCCTTCATCGTGGTGAACTTGAGCAATGTTGTCTGTCTTTGTATCAGACATTGTGGGTGATGGGGAAGTGGGGCTTTAGTGCCCCCGCCATCTGCTTATACATGTGCACCTCGGGGGTATTCGATCGTAACGTAAGGGTCACGGGGCATCTACATACCGAGCGGTATAATGCCCTGCTGTTACAATTCACCAATTGTAAATTGTGTAGATGGCGAGCGAGGCAAGGAAGTGGATCTTGGCCATCTTGGCCAAGTGGAGTAGCGCCGGACATTATAGCCTGTCCCGGCCGGGTGGGGAAGCGCCGCATCTGATAGCCTGGAGCGCCGACGGGGATGCCCGGCGTCTGGATAGCTGCGGCCAAGCTGGATGTTCATTTCTCACTGAAATACGAAAGCTTTCTTCTTTGCTTTCTCTCTTCCTCTCCTTTTTCCCCGACCAAGCTATCCCTCCCAATCACAGCCAATGTATCCGTTTTAGCTAGCTCAGTAATGCCTGCCTAACAGTGAGGAATAACCATGGATCCGCGTCGACGAGGTTGGACGCTGAATGGGGTTGAATGAGCTTCAGGCCCCAGTGTGGATTTACAGGCTCGCGTGTGCTTTCTATGTCAGTTCTTGACATATCCCGCAAGTCACACGGGTGCACGCGGACTGGCTCAATTCCTTACACTTCCTTCGACATGATACCAGATCAGACTGCGAACTGAATCAGGTTGGAAAACGATACATGTAATTGTATGCGAAAGTCCTTTTGATGACCATAACAACCGCGGTCTATGAAGTCCTTTATTATAACGACGCTAGTCCCACCACCAGGTCGGTCCTTTACCGGTCAGAGACCATCGTCGAGGACGAGGCTCGTCGGGCGTCACAACAATTCCATTCCGCCGCATCTAAACAGTGAGCGATTTTCTTCGATCGCAACACCAACCGGGGAGGACTCACCGGTGTAATGGTCTTTCACTTCCGCACATGTCATACCCTTGACTTCTCCCTGTCCCATGCCGTTTAACGCTTGCCCACTTCCAAAACTGCCCAATCCAGTGATCGAGAAGAGAGGAGTACATGGATTTGTTGGACCAAAAACATAAGTCACGGCTGCGCAGACTGTTTGGGTAAGCTCAATATCATCGCCTGTACCGGTCAAACGTCCGAAATGCCCTACTTACCTGGATCTGCTTCACAATCAGCGTAACACTGCTCCAAGGTAGCAGGATATGCTGGTCGACTTCGATATTCTGTGAAGAAATAGGCGTCGGTGAAGATCGCGTATGGTGTTGATCCTGTGGACGGTCGGTTACAAATCGAAGTAGCACTATTTTGACGTTTGACGGGTCCTCGTGCTTGTCGAGCCACGATATCGGCCCGTGTAGCTTGCCTGAATCGAGCTGGGGGTTGAGGTGCTGGCACTTGAGGTCGGTTTCGACCGGACGAGGTCGTGTCAAGTTCTGGTGTGGTGAAGACACTGAGGGCTGCTGTCGTAGCGATTGTGCCCAGGAAGGTGAGAAGAATGATGTGGAAACGCATGGTAGGCAATGTCTGTCTAGTGTATGTAGACTGTGTTGGTATAAAGGAACAGTTTGGATGTAAAAGTCCGTCCTCGAGCATTTGTATCTGAATTTCGATCCGCCCAGGCCCAGACGGACGAAAATGAGGGCGGTGCAAACATCCACAAGCCTTGTTGTTGTGCGGTTTGTTGCCCGTCCCTCCTGTCCCCTCAACAGAGAGGTTAAACCCTTCAATCTGACTGAAGCCTATCCAATAGTCAGGTCCCGATATTGACAAAGTGCGAAAAGCTTGGTATCAATCCGCATTTCATCCCATAAATCGATATTGGCACCCGGAATATTTAGCAAAAAGATCTGCAATCTACGCCTCCCCGGTAGAACCTTCAAATGTAATTTACACCATGTATCGTGTGCCGACGGGTCGCGATCCTTGTGATCGTGCTATCAAGTGGGGTGTATGGGGTGGGAGACGTCAAGTCCAAAAGGGTCGACTGGAACGAAAGTGCTAATTTCGGTGTACTACTTGATTCCATCGTCATTCTTGAAGGCAACAGGCACGACTGCAGGAAGTCCTGTGGTAGCAAACAAGTGGATATTTCGAAACAAATGGTGCATAATGAAGAGGAGGTAGAGGATTCACTCGATATTCGATTTGACTCGAGCTGCCCGAAGAGTGAGCCGACCCCTAATTACATCTCACAGATCATTGGAACGTCGTTATTTGGACTTCGGTTAACCGCGCATCCATCTCGTCCAAAACAAGTTCCCTTGATCTCAGCTAGGAGCATTGTGCATCATCGAACTAGTCTTCAGGAACCAAGGCGCACGTCAATACATATCGGCGCGGTACAGGAATTAAATGAGAAGATGAGAAGAAAAGAAATTGTCCTTGTTGTCGCCGCTACGTACATCGCTCGCCTTTCTATCCGTCATCGCTTGGAGAACCAACCCGTAAACAACCCTTCGTCCGATTATGTTCGCAGAGCATCGCAGCAGTATGTCTTGGCGTGTTCCAGAAGACGTGAAGAAGAAGAACAGCTGCAGAGGATTGATAACAAACTTTAACGTGCGGCGCATTTCCAGGAATCGACAGGCACAATCCACAAGAACCGTACCTGTTGCTCTGTTGATCTGATTTTTATATGCGCCAGGTCTCGGGCCGCCGGGTCTAGAGACCGGTAATCAGGGGGACAATACGACGTGAGCCGAGTAGCATTCCTTCCCGGCATGTCAATTACAGGCTCGTGGGCATAACGCCATACCGAGGGAAGCCTCGTTACTCCGGAATTCCCGGTGGCCGGACTCGCCACGACTTTAAGCGCCGGCCCTTATCAACCTGTTCTCAGGCTGAGTTCAGGACTCAAGGCGTTGCTACGCCCTCCCTGCAAGTGCTAGAAGCGAGGCAATGTTATTGACTTGTCAGTGATAATGCGCTCTCTTGCAGGTAGGCCAAACCGATCTCCGAGTCGCTAATCTCGTTCCCAGAATGGTGTGACTTCCCAGCTTTTCTATCGATTCTGATCAGGCTTCATATACACCTTGCTTCGTATCTACAAATCTATGAACACTCTAGTAATTGCGATTTTACCAGTCTAATCCCTCTGTCGTCCATCATTATCCAGCTCGACGCCACGAATCTCAACCGCACCATCTCCGAGACTTGCTACTGTTGGCTGAGTTTCGACCACTTTTGTCTTTTCATCTCCATCTTTGTTCTCCTGAACCTCGGCGAATTCCTCGAATCGTTCAACACTGCCTGTACCTCTGTACTCTGAACTTGATCCAATCTTCCACCACAAGAAGCAAGTCATGAATGCCGAGACGACCAGCATGGCGAACAAGGTCCACAAACCAGGGAAGCTGACGATCAGCGAAAAGTCCAAGCGAAATAATAGAGGGACATACTAGTTTGGTGCGTATCTCGCCTGGAATAGGTAGGGTGCAACGATACCGGCAGTGTTTGCAATAGCAATCATACCACCGGTCGAGAATGCCGTACTGGTAGATCCGATGACCGTTGCGGTTCGATAAGCGATGAAAGGAATGACAGCAGCGTTGGTACAGGCAATCATGAATACACCGACATATCGACCGCCAACCCCTGAAACGGTAGCGAGAAGGATATATCCGATTGCGACAAAGATCAATGCGCCAATGATATGCTACATTCATCAGTCCCTGGACCTAGGTATCGTGTGGGATAGACTTACAGCAGGTCGTTCCCTCTTCCTATCAGAATGCCATGCGTTTCCGATGATGACGAAGAATGCAAAGACGTTGGGTGGGACGGTCAAGAGTTGGGCTTCGTCTAGCTTCGTCAGTCCTGTACGATATATAGACTACTGCCATCAACTTACAGCCTTTGAAGCCTAGATTAGCGATGATGGTAGGAGCAAAGTATCCGAAAGCGTTGAGTGCGTTCTAGAGCTTTAGCGCCAAGTTGTCAAGATAGCCATGGTCTCGGAAATATACTTACGGTAAGGAAGAAATACTGGATCGAGAAGTACCAGAATTGCCAGCTGGTCAATGTATCGATAAAGTCCTTTTTGTCAAAGTGCTTGTCGGTTCCTATCCCGTTAGACCGTGGCTAAATTCTCGAAGATGACTTACCTCGAGGAGCAAAAGGTCCCATTCGGACGTTACAGAAATCACGCTCTTCCTGAGTCAAGAACTTGGCAGTCTCGGGGTAATCGGGCAAGAAGAACCAGATGAGAACACCAATAATGACGGCTGGGATACCTTCCAGGATGAATCTGTGCTATCAGTATAATCCAAGGGCAAGATGGACAGACTTACAGCCATTGCCAGCCGTACAAGTTGGCTTTGCCGGATAGGAAACCAACGCCGGTCGCGATGAGTCCACCGAACGCTCTGTTCGTCAGCTGCATCCAAGAAAAGAGACTTCAGGAGGACGGACCCTGCTACCGCGATAGAAGCGGAGAAGATGGCCATTCGAGTGGCTCTTTCAGCGGGCTTGTACCTGGTCTCAGTGGTGTCCGATGTACCTCGCGCTCAACTCACCAGAAACAGAGATAACAGATGATACCGGGCTGACTATCAGCGACCGTCAGAACGAGTGAAAGGTGACATACGAAGAAACCAGCCTCGGCCACACCCAAGAATACTCGACAGATGATCAAGCCCTCATAAGTCGTGACCGCTGCTGTACAGATGGTGACGATTCCCCACGAGACCATGATTCGGCTGATCCATTTACTAGGTGTAAAGTACTTCATTCTGGTCATCAGCGAGGTTTTATCTAGTACCGAAAAAACTTACGCGATGTTACTAGGGAATTCAAAGATGACATATGGCTATTTATCAGTCTGAGCCTGAGATCATAGGGAAGGGCATACGACAAAGAACATGGCGACTACGAGATTGTATCGGTCTCCCTTGAGGTTCAGACTTTCGGAAAGGTTGTGCCCCGGGATATCGTTGTTGAGTGTTCGGCTAAAGATGTCAGTGGAGCTTGACAGGCACCGAGTGTACTTACGCATTACCCAAGTTGGTTCGA
>Ga0308160_10007796_pt1 | contig 10532 bp, 8 predicted proteins | sample PhyFR1_FD_201036 | JGI IMG/M metagenome (GOLD analysis project Ga0308160, IMG submission 201036) | Phyllosphere microbial communities from UC Gill Tract Community Farm, Albany, California, United States - DLSLF.R1 | ecosystem: Host-associated > Plants > Phyllosphere > Unclassified | place: USA...
TCAAGCGCATGTTCACGCCGGAGTTCCGCAACCGCCTGGATGCGATCATCAGCTTCCGCGCGCTGGACGAGGACATCATCCTGCGCGTCGTGGACAAGTTCCTGATGCAGCTGGAAGAGCAGCTGCACGAGAAGAAGGTGGAAGCCATCTTCACCGAGAAACTGCGCAAGTTCCTCGGCAAGAAAGGTTTCGACCCGCTGATGGGTGCACGTCCGATGTCGCGCCTGATCCAGGACATGATCCGCAAGGCGCTGGCCGACGAACTGCTGTTCGGCCGCCTGGTCAACGGTGGACGCGTCACCGTGGACCTGAACGAGAAGGACGATGTGGTCCTCGAGTTCACGGAAGGCGACGTCCCGCCGCCGCCGGAACCGGTGGAAACGGTCGAGATCGAGTAATCGTTCTCGTAGCGATACCGCAAAAACCCGCACTTCGGTGCGGGTTTTTTTTCGTCTCTGCGGTGCATGGGGCGGTTCATGTGCTTGTCATACGGCAACTCTATACTGCCGGCACACCCAGCCCCCGTGTCCACCATGAACTTCTCCCGACTCCAGACCGGCACCAAGATTCTCGGCGCCTTTACCGTCGTCTCGCTCGCCATCGTCATCGTCGCCGGCGTCGCGCTGTGGCGCCTGCAGGCTGCGGACGCCACCACGCGCGACCTCGTCAACAACAAGCTGGCGCGCCAGCAATCGATCTCCGAACTGCTGGGCGTCGCGCGCCTGAACGGCGTGCGCGCGGTATCGATCGCGCGCAGCGACAGTCTCGAGGTCGGCGATTATTTCCAGGAGCAATTGCAGCGAGGCGAACAGAGCGCGGCCGCGATCGAAGCGCGCCTGCGGGCCTTGCCGTCCACGCCGGACGAGCGGCGCCTGCTCGACGATGCGGACCGGCGCAAGGCGGCTTACCTCTCGGTGCGCAAGCAAGTGTTCCAGGCCAAGGACCTGGGCAAGACCCAGGAAGTCGAGCAACTGGCCGGCAATGAGCTGGCCAAGACTTTCGACGCCTGGACCGCCGCCCTCGACGCCCTGCTGGCGCGCCAGACGCGCGACGCGCACGCGCTGGCGGACAGCTCGGCCAGCGCCTTCGCCCTCAGCCGCACGCTCTTGATCGGCCTGGGTACGCTGGCGCTGCTGGTCGGCTGCGTCACCGGAGCGCTGCTCACGCGCAGTATCGTGGGGCCACTGCAGGCGGCGGTCGACCTGGCCGAGCGCGTCGCCGGTGGCGACCTTAGCGGCGTCATCGCGCACCGCCGCTTTGATGAGATCGGACGCCTGTTCGATGCCCTCAACCACATGACGGATGGCGTATCGAATACGGTCGCGAAGGTGCTGGACAGCGCGCGCCGCATCGACGATGCCTCGGGTGAACTGGCGATCGGCAACCGCGACCTCGCCGAGCGCAGCGAACGGCAGGCGCGCAGCCTGCACCGCAGCGTCGATTCGATGGCCGAGCTGACCCGCGCGGTCGAGCAGAACCACGCAAACGCCCTCGATGCCAATGCGCTGGCGCTGGCCGCGTCCGACGTCGCGAAGGAGGGTGCCGGCGCGGTCGCGCAGATGGTCGAGCGCATGGATACGATCCGCGCCTCGGCCGCGCGCATCGGCGACATCACGGCGATGATCGACGGCATTGCCTTCCAGACGAACATCCTGGCGCTGAACGCGGCGGTGGAGGCCGCGCGTGCCGGGGCAGAAGGGCGCGGCTTTGCCGTGGTGGCGGCCGAGGTGCGCAACCTGGCCCAGCACTCGGCGGCGGCGGCGCGCGAGATCAAGGGGCTGGTGCAGGAAACCACCGGCACGATCGAGGCCGGCAGCGGCATCGCAGCGGCGGCCGGCGCCACCATGCGCCAGATCCTGGAGCGGGTCGAACGCGTCGCCGGGCTGCTGCAGGCGATCAAGCACGCCAGCGCGGACCAGGCGGCCGGCATTGCCAGCGTGAGGAGCGTGATCGCCGACATGGACAGCGCGACCGAACAGGACACGGCGCTGGTCGGACGCGCGGCGGCGGCGGCGGAGAGCATGCGCGGGCAGGCCGGACAGCTGACCGAAGTCGTTGCCACCTTCAAAGTGCGCGGTGATACGAAAAAAGAATCACAGAAGCCGAAAACCTATATTGGACAAATCACGGCCGGGGCGTCACCCTAGTGTTTTGTATCTGCTGAACCAGCACGAGGAGATCCACCATGCCGACTTACCGTTCCCGCACCACCACCCAGGGCCGCAACATGGCGGGCGCTCGCGCCCTGTGGCGCGCCACCGGCATGAAAGATGGCGACTTCGAGAAACCGATCATCGCCGTGGTCAATTCCTTTACCCAGTTCGTGCCGGGCCACGTGCACCTGAAGGACCTGGGCCAGATGGTCGCGCGCGAGATCGAGGCGGCCGGCGGCGTGGCCAAGGAATTCAACACCATCGCCGTCGACGACGGCATCGCGATGGGCCACGGCGGCATGCTGTACTCGCTGCCCTCGCGCGACCTGATCGCCGATTCGGTCGAGTACATGGTCAACGCCCATTGCGCCGACGCCATGGTCTGCATCTCGAACTGCGACAAGATCACCCCGGGCATGCTGATGGCCGCGATGCGCCTGAATATCCCGGTCGTGTTCGTCTCCGGCGGGCCGATGGAAGCCGGCAAGGTCATCAAGACCGTCAACACCAGCCAGAAGGTCATCAAGCTCGACCTGATCGACGCCATGATCAAGGCCGGCGACGCTTCCGTGTCCGACGCCGACGTGGCGGAAATCGAGCGCTCGGCCTGTCCGACCTGCGGCTCCTGCTCCGGCATGTTCACCGCCAACTCGATGAACTGCCTGACCGAGGCGCTCGGCCTGTCGCTGCCGGGCAATGGCACCATCGTCGCCACCCATGCGGACCGCAAGGAGCTGTTCCTGAAAGCGGGGCGCCTGATCGTCGAGCTGGCCAAGCGCCACTACGAGCAGGACGACTATTCTGTGCTGCCGCGCTCGATCGCCAGCAAGGCGGCGTTCGAAAACGCGATGGCGCTGGACGTCTCGATGGGCGGCTCGACCAACACCGTGCTGCACCTGCTGGCCGCCGCCCACGAGGCGCAGGTCGAATTCACGATGGCCGACATCGACCGCATCTCGCGCCAGGTACCCTGCCTGTGCAAGGTGGCGCCGATGACGGACAAGTACCACATCGAAGATGTGCACCGCGCCGGCGGCATCATCTCCATCCTGGGCGAACTGGCGCGCGCCGGCCTGCTCGATACCTCGCTGCCGACCGTGCACACGCCGACCCTGGGCGAGGCGATCGAAAAGTACGACATCCGCAGGAGCGACGACCCGGCCGTGCACCAGCTGTTCTGCGCGGCGCCGGGCGGCGTGCCGACCCAGGTGGCGTTTTCGCAGGCTGAACGCTTCGATAACAATGACCTCGACCGCAGCGCCGGCTGCATCCGCGACCGCGCGCACGCCTATTCGCAGGATGGCGGCCTGGCTGTCCTGTACGGCAACATCGCCGAGAAGGGCTGCATCGTCAAGACCGCCGGCGTCGACGAAAGCATCCTCAAATTCTCAGGCAAGGCGCGCGTGTTCGAGAGCCAGGACGCGGCGGTCGAAGGCATCCTGGGCGACACGGTCCACGCCGGTGACGTCGTCATCATCCGTTACGAGGGCCCGAAGGGCGGTCCCGGCATGCAGGAGATGCTGTACCCGACCTCGTACATCAAGTCGAAAGGTTTGGGTAAAGCCTGCGCGCTGTTCACTGATGGCCGCTTCTCGGGCGGCTCGTCGGGCCTGGTGATCGGCCACGCCTCGCCGGAAGCGGCCGAAGGCGGCGCGATCGGACTGGTGGAAGAGGGCGACGCGATCGAGATCGACATCCCGGCGCGCACCATCCACCTGGGCGTGTCGCCGGAGGAAATGGCGCATCGCCGCGCGGCGATGGAAGCGCGCGGCGCGGATGCGTGGCAGCCGGTGGGCCGGGAGCGGGTGGTGTCGCAGGCGCTGCAGGCGTATGCGGCCTTGACCACCTCGGCGGACCGGGGCGCGGTGCGGGATCTGTCGCAGTTGAAGCGTTGAGACTGCGGCGATATACCGTCGTTCCCGCGCAAGCGGGAACGACGTTCATGGGCTAACGCAATCGAACAAGCCTGTCAAATCGCAGCCAGCGCCCGCGCCAGGTCCGCCCGCTGGTCCTCCACATGCTCGATCCCCACCGACAAGCGGATCAGCCCATCCCCGATTCCCAATACCGCCCGCTGGTCCGCCGGAATGGTCGCATGCGTCATGATCGCCGGATGCTCGATCAGGCTCTCCACCCCGCCCAGGCTTTCGGCCAGCGTGAACACTTCGCACTGTTCCAGGAAGCGCCGCGCCCCGGCCAGGTCGGTGTCCAGGTCGACCGAGATGATCCCGCCATAGCCATGCATCTGGCGCCGCGCCAGCTCGTGTTGCGGGTGCGAGGCCAGGCCCGGATAGTGCACGCGCTTCACCTTCGGCTGCTGTTCCAGCCACGCCGCCAGGTCCAGGGCATTGGCATTGCTGCGCTCCACCCGTAGCGCCAGCGTCTTGATCCCGCGCAGCACCAGGAAGCTGTCGAAGGGCCCCTGGATCGCGCCGACCGCGTTCTGGATGAAGCCCAGACGTTCGCGTAGGGGCTGGTGCCGGTCTTCGCGCCCGGCCACGGCCACGCCGCCGATCACGTCCGAGTGGCCGTTCATGTACTTGGTGGTCGAGTGCACGACGATGTCGATGCCCAGTTCCAGCGGACGCTGGTTGATCGGGCTGGCGAAGGTGTTGTCGCAGACGGTCAGGATGCCGCGCTCGCGGCATTCCTGGGCGATGGCGCGCAGGTCGGCGAGTTTCAGCATCGGGTTGGTCGGGGTCTCGATCCAGACCAGCTTGGTTTCCGGCCGCAAGGCGCCGGCCAGCGCCAGCGGGTCGGTCAGGTCGACATAGGAAAACTCGTGGCCGGCGCTGGCGCGGCGCACGCGCTCGAACAGGCGGTAGGTGCCGCCGTACATGTCGTCGCCGGCGACGATGTGGGAGCCGGCCGGCAGCAGTTCCAGCACCGCCGCGATGGCGGCCAGGCCGGAGGCGAAGGCGAAGGCCGCGCCGCCGCTCTCGATGTCGGCCACGCAGCGCTCCAGGGCCCAGCGCGTCGGGTTGTGCGAGCGGCCGTAGTCCAGGCCCTTGTGCACGCCCGGGCTTTCCTGGGCAAAGGTCGAGGTGGCGTAGATCGGCGGCATGACGGCGCCGGTGCCCGGGTCGGGCGCCTGGCCGCCGTGGATCACGCGGGTGGAAATATGGCGTTTGGTGTCGTCTGGATGGCTCATCTCAGGTCAAGGTCCTGCGCAGGTGGTTGAGAAGGTCGAAGCGCGTGATCAAGCCGTAGAAATGGCGGCGGTCGCTACCGTCGCCGTCGGCGATCACGGCGGTCAGGCCGCGATCGAGGATCTCGCGCAGCTCGCGCATGCGGGCGGAGGGCGCCAGCGTCTTGAGTTCGGTGGTCATCGTGTCCGAGACCGGTGCGCCGAAGCGCTCGCGTTCGCTGGTCACGTGCAGCAGCAAATCGGATTCGTCGATCAGCCCGACCAGCTTGCCGTTCTCGACCACCGGCAGCTGGGCCAGGTCGCTACTCCTCATGCGGTTGAAGGCGGTCAGCAAGGTGTCGGACGGCGCGACGGTGACCACTTCGCCGTCGTCGAAGCGGCGCCCGATCAGGTCGCGCAAATCGCCCATTTGCGGGCGGTGCAGCAGGCCCTGGTCGACCATCCAGCCGTCGCTATAGACCTTGGTGAGATAACGGGTGCCGGTGTCGCAGACGAAGGTGAGCACGCGTTTGGGTGTGGTCTGCGCGCGGCAGTAGCGCAGCGCGGCGGCGAGCAGGGTGCCGGTCGAGGAGCCGGCCAGGATGCCTTCCTGGCGCAGCAGCTCGCGCGCGGTGTTGAAGCTCTCTTCGTCGCCGATGGAATAGGCGCTCTTCACGCGCGACAGGTCGGCGATGGCGGGAATGAAATCCTCGCCGATGCCTTCGACCGCCCACGAACCCGAGACGTCCGACAGCTTGCCGGTCTTGATGTAGTCGGCCAGGATCGAGCCCTGCGGGTCGGCCAGCACGAATTCCAGGCCCGGCTGGACCTGTTCGAAGTAGCGCGACAGGCCGGTGAGGGTGCCGGAAGAGCCGACGCCGACCACGATGGCATCGATCTCGTGGCGCATCTGTTCCCAGATCTCCGGGCCGGTGGTGGTTTCGTGGGCGCGCGGGTTGTCCGGGTTGTTGAACTGGTCGGCGAACCAGGCGCCGGGGATGTCCCTGGCCAGGCGCGCCGCCATGTCCTGGTAGTACTCGGGATGGCCCTTGCCGACGTCGGAGCGGGTCAGGTGGATCTCGGCGCCGAGCGCCTTCAGGTGCAGCACTTTTTCCGCCGCCATCTTGTCCGGCACCACCAGCACCACCCGGTAGCCCTTGATGCGCGCGACCAGCGCCAGCCCCAGGCCGGTGTTGCCGGCGGTGGCCTCGACCACGGTGCCGCCGGGCTTGAGGCGGCCATCGCGCTCGGCCGCCTCGATCATGGCGCGGCCGATGCGGTCCTTGATGGAGCCGCCGGGATTCTGGGATTCGAGCTTGAGGAAGAGCTGGCAGGGGCCGGTGTCGATGCGGGTGACTTCGACCAGCGGGGTATTGCCGATCAGCGAAAAAATCGCTGCCTGTGACGCGTCTTGCATGATGATGCCTCCGAAAGGATCGCGACCCTCACCAGGGGCGTGGCGGCGATCGAGGCCAGCGCCCGGACTGCGCGGCGCTTCGTGGGCGCCGGGCCGTAGCAAAAAATGCATGATACGGCTTTTTGGGTGTTGCGGTTTGCTCCCGATTAAAGCGCTCACGTCCGTAGTGTGCTTGCCGGGTTGCCCGGCTCAGATCAGGCCCAGTCTCAGCGCCTTGACGACCCCGGCCGTCTTGTTCGGCGCTTCCAGCTTCAACAGCACGTTATTGATATGGAAATTGACTGTACGCTCGGTGATATTCAGCTTGTCGCTGACCTGGGCCGAGGTGGCGCCGTCGGCGGTCCAGCGCAGGATTTCGGCTTCGCGCCGGGTCAGCCGGATTGGCGCTTGCGGGGCGGCGCGCCCCATCAGGCGTGCGGACAGCACCTCGTGCGCCGCCTGGCCCAGCCAGATCATGCGCGAGGCGGTGTGCTGCAGTTCCGCCTCCGACAAGGGGTCGTGCGAGCGCGCCAGGGTCAACAGGCCGGTCATGCCGCGGCCGTCGTGGCAGGGCTGCGACCAGCCCACGCGCAGCCCATGGGCACGCGCATCTTCCCAGAACGCGCGGGCTGTTGCGAACACGGGTTCCGACCAGACCAGCGGCAGTACCGAGCGGCTACCATGGGCCACGGTCGGGTCGACCGACAGGTAATCTTCCTGGGCGTAACGTTGCTGCCAATCGGTGGAGTAATTGTTCAGCATGTGCACCCGGGGCGTCGCGACCGGCAGCGGCAGGCGCATGCCATAGGCGCAATAATCGAAGCCGAGCTCCCTGGCGGCATCGGCCATGCGGCTGGCGAAGGCCTCGTCGGACCCGGTGTCGAGCAATGCCTGAAGCTGATCTTCTCGCCAAGTGTTCATGAAGTGATGTACTGAGCCGGACTGATCCATTGTATATGCATCGAATGGGCGAAAGCCGTGCTCCAGGGAAAAATCTGTCAATTATTACAGTTACGGTGCGTGGTGGATTACCGGATGATGTCTCTCGTTATTTGTACCAGAGATCCATCATGCGTATCCTGCTGTCCCTGTTGGCGCTGTCGTCCTGCCTGCTGCTGACCACAGCACACGGCAGTGCTGCCACGCGCATCGACGCCTATCTGCGGATCGAGGGCGAGATCGGGCGCGCTCTGGCACGCATGGATGCACCCGGCGCGACGCTGCTGAAGGTGGCCGGCGACTTCACGCGCCGGCTTTCAGGCGCCGCCACAAGGTGGTCCGGCTGATGCCGAGATGGCGCGCCGCGAGCTCGCGCTGCCCGCCGAAGCGCGCCAGCACCTCGGCCACGCTTTCCTGGCGCGCGGCCGGCGGGGGCGGGATGGTCACGGCAGGGGCCGCGTTGCCGAGTTCCGGCGCCACCGCCAGCATGAAACCCGGCGTCAAGGCCTGCAGCGGCTCGGCCGCCAGGAACAGCGCCAGGCGCTCCATCAGGTTGCGCAGTTCGCGCACGTTGCCCGGCCAGGCATGGGCTTGCAGCAGTGGCGCGCAAGCCGCGATTTCCGCCGCCAGGTTCGGATGCGGCCGCGCGTCCAGCGCCGCCAGCGCATGCTTCAGCGACCATTCGGCCAGCGCCGGGATGTCGAGGGGCCGTTCGCGCAGCGGCGGCAGCGCCAGGCGCAACACGGCCAGCCGGTAGAACAGGTCGGCGCGGAAGCGCCCCTCGCGCACGCGCGCCTCCAGGTCGCAGTGGGTGGCGCTGATCACGCGCACCTCGATCGGTACCGGGCGCGTGCCGCCGACCCGCATCACCTCGCGCTCCTCGAGCACGCGCAGCAAGCGCGTCTGCAGGGCGAGCGGCATTTCGCCGATCTCGTCGAGGAACAGGGTGCCGCCGTTGGCCGCCTCGAACAGCCCCGCATGGCCACCACGGCGCGCGCCCGTGAAGGCGCCTTCCTCGTGTCCGAACAATTCCGATTCCAGCAGCGATTCCGCGATCGCCCCGCAATTCACGGCGACGAAAGGACGCTGGGCCGCGCGCCGCGGGCTCTCGCGGTGGATGGCCTGGGCCACCAGTTCCTTGCCGCTGCCGGTCTCGCCCTGGATCAGGACCGTGGCCGGCGAGCGCGCGTACAACACCACGCTCTGGCGCAGGCGTTCCATCGCGGGGGAGTCGCCGCGCAGGTCGCTCAGGCCGCGCCTGGCGCGCCGGTTGTCGGTGTGGCTGACGCGGGGCGCGCGGCCCCGTTCCAGCTGGGTCAGGCGCGCCAGTTCCAGCGCATCGTCGAAGGCGCGCCGGATCGAGTCGGCCGAATACACGAACACGGCCTTCAGCCCGGCTTCCTCGGCCAGGTCCGTAATCAATCCGGCGCCGACGATGGCCTCGATCCCGGCCGCCTTCAGCTCGGCGATGCTGGCGCGCGCATCGTCTTCCGTCACGTAAGTGCGCTGCTCGATCACCAGGCCGAAGGTGGCCGCGAACTCGGCCAGTTCCGGCAGCGGTTTCTGGTACTGGATCACGCCGATGCGCGAAGACAGCCGGCGCGCCCTTGCCAGGGCCTGCATGAAATCGAAGCCGCTGGCCTTGGCCACCACCACCGGCACCGAGACCCGGCTTTTCAAATAAGCGCCGTTCGAGCCGGCCGCGATCACCACGTCGACGTGCTCGCCCGCCATGCGCTCGCGGATATGGCGCGCGGCCTCGTCGAAGCCCAGGTGCAGCGGCTCGATCTGGGCCAGGTGGTCGTATTCGAGGGTGATGTTGCGGAACAGGTCGGACAGGCGCGACACGGATACGGTCCAGATGACCGGCTTGCCGGCCTCCAGAGGGGCAGGGCGGTTGGGGTAGCTCATGTTTCAAGTGTAGTGCATTTCAACGCCGCTGTTTCAAGCTGAAACATGCATGGACCATGAATACTTTATCCGTCGTAAGAATCGGGTAAGAAACGGTGCTTAGGATCGAATCAGCCTGTCGCAAAAGGCATGCATATAACACTGGAGACAAAAAATGGAACAAGATCTTGTTCAGAGGGTCAAGAGCGACCCCAATTACCACAAGCTCGTCAAGACGCGCTCGCGCTACGGCTGGATCCTGACCGCCGCCGTGATGATCGTCTATTACGGTTTCACCGCCCTGAACGCCTGGGACAAGCCTTTCATGGCCTCCAAGATCGGCCACGGCGTCATGTCCTGGGGCGTGCCCCTGGGCCTGTTCGTGATCCTGTTCACCGTGGCCATCACCGCCATCTACGTGCGCCGCGCCAACCGCGAATTCGACGCGCTGACCGAGGCCATCCACAGGAATGCCGGCGCTGCCCCGGCCCAGGCCACCCCATCGACCCAGGCGGCCCAGCCGATCAAGGTGCGTGCATGAAGCAGACTCTTATTCGTAACATTTCCGCGCTGTCCCTGCTGGCGGCGAGCGGCGCCGTGATGGCCGCGCCCGACCTGGGCCAGGCCACCAAGCAAGCCACCAACTGGACCGCGATCGCCATGTTCGCGCTGTTCGTGGTAATGACCCTGTTCATCACCAAGTGGGCCGCCAAGCGCACCCGCTCGGCCTCGGACTTCTACACCGCCGGCGGCGGCATCTCCGGCTTCCAGAACGGCCTGGCGATTGCCGGCGACTTCATGTCGGCCGCTTCCTTCCTCGGCATTTCCGCCGCCGTGTTCCTGGACGGCTTCGACGGCCTGATCTATGCGATCGGCTTCCTGGTCGGCTGGCCGGTGCTGACCTTCCTGATGGCCGAGCGCCTGCGCAACCTGGGCCGCTTCACCTTCGCCGACGTCGCCGCCTACCGCTTCGCCCAGAAGCCGGTGCGCCTGTTCGCCGCCTCCGGCACCCTGGTCGTCGTGCTGT
>Ga0308160_10007797_pt1 | contig 10531 bp, 13 predicted proteins | sample PhyFR1_FD_201036 | JGI IMG/M metagenome (GOLD analysis project Ga0308160, IMG submission 201036) | Phyllosphere microbial communities from UC Gill Tract Community Farm, Albany, California, United States - DLSLF.R1 | ecosystem: Host-associated > Plants > Phyllosphere > Unclassified | place: USA...
GACTTGTACTCCCTCCATCCACTATCACTACCTTCCTCGCTCCACCTTACTACCATACCCCTTGACCCGGTTCCCAACCCCCATCATCAACGATCAACGATCATCCCCCCGCGCGTGTTGTTGATCAACAAACACAATCACGACTCTTCATCCTTCGAGACTTGATCGTGATATCCTTTCGACATCCTACCCTAGTCTTTATGACATGTTCTTCTTCTCCTAACTCTTCTCCTTCTGCTTCTCTGTTCTGGCTTTCCAATAACTTTGATCGATGCTGATCATCTTCCGTTCCTTTCTTCGACGCGTCTATACCCCTTCGATGCTACCTTGCCCTCACTTCGCTTCACATTCCTACGACTTTCCTGCCTTCCATACACTCTTCTATCCTTCGACATCGTCTCTTTTCTTCGACATCATACTCGACCTTCGGTCATGCAACGAACCCAACTCCCACCCTACCAGGCGAGAGGGTGGCTCGAATCCACCCATACGACCTCACTCTGAGGTCGTTGTGGAAGATGGGGGGTCGTCAGACCCGACGGGCGGTAAGTTCCTTTCCCATCATCGGCCATGCATTACATTCGCCGGTTCATCGTAGCTGATCAATCCCACTGTGTACCAGGTCACGGTCGTGACCGAGTCGGACTCGGAGGAGGACGAGGAAGAGATGTCGGAGGACATCGAGATGGAGGACGGGGAGGACCACGATGTAAGTTCATTGACCTTCTACTACTGTCATCTTTCTCTGAGGCGATGAGTCTTGCAGGAGTGGTCGTCGAGCTCCGAGAGCTCCGAAACTTCCGAGGGGTCGGAGTACTCCGAGGGGGTGGAGGAGGAGGAGGAGGCGGAGGACGTGGAGATGGGTAAGTCTATCGCGCCACACTCAGAGTCCCCCCTTGTCTGACCATCCTTGGTTGGTGTGCGCAGACGATGTGTCCGGTCTCCCGGCCGTCGCCGACTTCGAGCCGACCTGGAGGGACCAGGCGCTCGCTGGGGAAGGGAAGTGGGAGGGGCCTCGGCTCCGGGCGGCGAAGGTGGAGGAGGTGGAGGAGGAAGGTAAGTCTGCTCTACGCCCATCGGCTCGTCTTCCCGACACGGGCGAGCCCATCTATTTGATCAAGCGTTGACCTTTCGTTCTCCTGTTCAGAGGATGAGCCCATGGAGGGCTGGTTCGACCGGGCCCGTACATGGGCCTTCGGATACTCATTCCAATTCCTGTCAATCTAAGATGTGAGTATCACATCCGTATCGAGTCGTTTAACCAGACCGGTTCTGATCTATGGCCGCGACCTCATACCTCATAGTGAACAGAAGCTCAATGCGCAGGGCGCCCGACTGGTCTCGACCTTATGTCAGACCAGTTCGGCGGATCGGACGTCAGTGGAGAATGCTTCGGCAACGCACAGCGACCGTGAACGGGACTCCGGCCTCCTGTAGAGATCGGCTCGACCTTATGTCAGCTGTGCTCTACAGGCAGACCTCGATGGACTCGAAGAGATCGGCTCGACCTTATGTCAGCAATGCTCGGACAGACCGGACAGGCAGACCTCGATGGACTCGAAGAGATCGGCTCGACCTCATGTCAGCAATGCTCGGACAGACCGGACAGGTAAACCCCGGCGAACTGAAAGAGATCGGCTCGAGTTTACTCAGCAATGCTCGGACAGGCCTCCCCCCCACAGCAGAGTTGGAATGGAATCCGTTTCTTGGTTTCCCGTTGTATAATATTTCTTGTTTCATTTCCTAGTCGTGGCTTTCTGCGACGTGGTGGCTCGAGAATATAATATTATACCGAATTTCCAAATACCCTGAGGGTTTACAAAGTCTACCATCTTGTTCGATGTCTTTTCGAGTTGGTTCAGATAGCCGCTCTTGGCCGCTTCAAAGTGATCGGGGTATAGTTCATGTTCATCGACTCCAGCTCTGCTGTACAAGTATCATACAAATCTCCCTCGTATCGTCGCCTCGCCATTCATCGGTCCAGCCGTTCCCTTGCCCATCTTGTCCACCAAGTCTCCGTTTGATCGTTCTGGCAAGACCGCTTTCTTTGGAGTCTTACGTACGGGATCCTCGAACGGTAGACCCATGATGGACTGTTCAGACTCCGAGAGGTTGAAGAGGGATGATGTATATGCGTGGAATTGCCGGCGGACCTGTAGCGGTAACAAGGGTCTCCAGTCAGCCGTGTACAAAGGTGACACACGGTATGGGTACCCTCCCTCCATCGGACCCAGACCTCGACTTACGGGTGAGAAGACATGCTCCTTGTCCCCGAAATTGGCAAATAGAACCATGTACGAGCAGGCGACTGGAAAGTTGCAAATGGGTGGCGTTTTAAGGTTTGAACCACGTCCAGACACGGAAGACCCATGATAGATTGTTCAATGATATCAACAGCGATGTTCAAATAAATCCGTAATTGGAATATACAAAGGCAAGCACAACATATAGTATAAGCGACTGATATAAGGAATAATGCTACAAGACGAAAAGGCAACAGGGAGAAAAGAATGAGACAGGACAGGAATCCCGAATGTTCTTCCCGTGGCATAACAGAGATGAACCTCTCCAACTCCACAGCCTCGCCAGGCTTTCCCCCTCCAATATGCAACCAACTTCGACAGCCAACGTAGCGAGACATTTCCGCAGTCAAACACCTCCAAAACTCACCTCCACCCGCAACCCATCCTCCTATGCTCAACCACCGATTGAACCTGCTCGGCAAGACGTTTTCATTTGCTACTCTTCGGAAATATTTGTCGGCTTGTTGTTGTGTTCGAGGAGAGGGAATTTGGTCTGGTGGTGGGGGGATTTCGGAGACGTGCGTGGCTGGTCGTCCAGCGAAAAGACGGCGTGTTGGGAGAGGCATGTTATATGTTGCAGGGATCCGAGTGTCTTGAGGGCTTTGAAATCTTGCTCCAAGTTCGATTTAAATCTAAGAGAAGAGCGATCGAACAGCGTGGATCAGCTTGATTTCCACGAGTTTAGGTTTTGCTCAACGCAAGCCAGATGACAGTCGAAAAGGTAAAAAATGCACGTTCGGTTGTTCCCCTCAGTGTAACTATGACAAAGTAAAGCTTCATTGCACCGGTAGCGACCATCCACCCCTAGTCCCACTATGATCGCTGAACTCAAAGTCTCCCGAAAGAGAAATTGAAGGACAGTTCACATTATTCCTCGTCCAAAACGAACGAAGAAAGGCGCAAGAAAAGTTGAGGAGGTCTAGGACGTTTTTTGCATCCCCCAGGCTGTGTGTGATTATGATTTGCTATCATCTTTGGGGAGTGTGCATGGATATAGCATGGCGGACAACGGAAAGGGGAGAATGCGAGACAGGAGCAACATGGTCTGTCTACTCACGATACGAATCTGGATGGAGCTGTGATGCGGGGGGTTCAGAGACGATTGAAGGGGTTTCCGGTACACTCTGGGAAATTTATCTCTTGTCTGTATCTTGCAGGGTAATCTTGATGATGAGCCGTAGCTCTATAAGTGGATGAGGATAACGAATTGAGTGCTAACACTGCCTGGAGGTTTTAAGTCGTCGTCCTATAAATTTCCTAAAGACGCTGGCTTGGACTTTTTTCTGCGCAAAGTCCAAGCTCAATATCAGTCTAATGTAACGTTTCAGTATCGCATGACGTGTATTTGCATCGGCGATGCTTACTCACTGGCTCGCTCAATCGCTGGAAGGGTTAAGAGCCGGGGTTCTGGTTTGGCTCATCTTGAGCATCGACTGATGTTCCCCCCTATCCAGGTATTGACAGCTTGGACTCCCTCGTCCAGCTCTCAAGCTGCAACCGTTGGACCTTATCAGCCTCATCCTGTGCTTCCGACTGGGCATGCAGTGAGCGAGTCCCTGGGGATCTCTCGACTTTGACGCGAGACAAGACTCTCTCTTTGGCTCAACCCAGGACTGAGCTCATCCGCCTTGTCTTTCTGAATTCAACCCGATCATGCCTACCGCTCTACCAGCTCCTAGACAAGCAGGCAGGACCAGAAGAACCGAGAATGGGGGGAGGTCAAGCAGGGGACAAGAGGTTGGTGGTCGAAACCGGACTTCTGAAGGTGAACCGGCAAAGACGGCTTCCGAATTGGTCAAGTGAGTTTCTACCTCTCCAGTTCGATTTCAGCAACCTTTCAGTAGGCTGATAAAGACCGATGCTTACAGGGAAGCCAAAGGTCAGATCCAGGTTCTCGATCGGATGCTGCAAGTAAAGGAACCTTGGGATCGGGAGATAGACGCAACCAGGAACCGGTAAGACTTCGCCAAAGCGGTCTCAGACTCCTCTTAACTGTACCTTACTGAGCATGTCTACCTGATTTCAGTATTCGGGCTTGCTACAAACTCATCCACTTCACTCATCCAACGTCTTCTGGAGCTCAGTCCATCGATCATCTATGGATCTACACGACACACGTGATCATCTCCCGCTACCGAGCTCTCATTGCTAGTCTTGACAAGCAACTCTTGCAACAAGAATCGTCCGGCGGATATCGCGAATCTTCCTCACACGATCGTAATGACGGGAGGAGAAGACAGCCGACATCTCAGCAGCCTACAGGCCCAGTAGAGATTCGCAAGGTCTTGACTCGGTTCCGATCGTTCTTGTGCTCCGAACAAACGTTTTACCGAAATGTCATTACTTCCTTTGTGGAGACGTTCGGGCTCTGCCGAATCGGTCAGACGGATGGCACTGGTGGTCATGTCGATCCTCATCCTGACCGCGCTCCGATCGGTGGTCCTGATCAGATCGACGTCGATGTCCAGGCGTACCTCGAGGTCGTCGGTATTCCAGTCGAGAAGCGACAGGAAGATTCCAATGACACTGCACCGATTCAAAAGGTGTCATTGAAGCACGACGAAGCGCTTAAGAAAGTCGGCTTGGTCCACAAGGCTTTGGTCTGCCTCGGTGATCTTGAGAGGTACAAAGAGCAGTATGGATCGGAGAGGGATAAGCAGTTTGGACAGAGCGGGCGACAGGGAAGGAGGAAGGGACAGCCCGGGGAGCTAAACACGGTCAAGGCTACGGGAATCGGCTCTCAGGAGGAGCTGGGGGAGACGTATGCCAAGGCCAAGAACTACTACGAGGTGGCCAGGGGGTTGTTGCCGGATAACGGTGAGTGGAATCTCGTTTATCGGCGTGCTGTTAGATTGCAAGGCTGATAATGGGTTCGGACCGTGTGGTCTCGCAGGTAACCCCTCCAACCAGATGGCCGTGATAGCCACCTACGCTCGAGACATGTTCACCGCCGTGTACCACTATTACCGGGCGCTGGCCTGCCAGCAACCATTCCTCACCGCCAGGCAGAACCTCAACAAGATGCTACAGAAATGTCTCGAGGAGTGGAGAACCAAACGCCAGGCCGATCCGTCCTCAGCTGGTGTCGACGAATCGGTAGCGGGATTCTCCGAACTGGACCCCACGAACCCATTGGCGGGCTTGAAAGCGGAAGAAGTTGTCCTCCAGGCCATCCTGATAACGGGAGATTCGACTCCTGCTTTCGAAAATCTCGTTGCGGGTCATGCTGCTCATTTCGGACGCCTCTTGGCAGACCGAGCGGTTCCAGCTGAAATCATCGTAAAAACTGTCGTAATGGCCATCACAAGTCACTGGGATATACGCTTGAGAGAAGCTCACGAGACGGTCGAAGACGATTCTGATCACGAGGGGGCAGCCATGTGGTACCTCTTAAATATCGCTGGTGTCATGTTGGACGTTGCTGATCAAGAGGTCAAGGACGGTCTCGGTCCCGAACGTCTTGCGGCTTCTGACCAGGAGGTGGACGTTGCCGTCGAGGAAGCTCAGGACGACGATGATGACACCACCGCGTTATATCCCTATATCACTGCTGTTCTCCGACGCCTGCTTCCGGCTCTCCGAATCTTTTCCAAGTGGCTTAAAGCGAATGCTTCATCGTTCAATGAAAACTCGATCTCTCAGCAAGAAGAGTTTTGGTCAACATACGCTTCCTTTTGCCGACATCTGGAAGCCCTCTTCCCGTTGGCTCAGCTTCCCGAGCTATGTGATCCACTTGAAGAAGACTTTGATATGAGAGGCTTTTCCCCCTTGAAGCGGGGTATGATGGAACCCCGACGACCCAACGGCAATGTCGTGGATGCCAGTCGAGATCTTGGCCCAGGAAATGCAACGAGTGACGTTCATCCTAACGAGGAGCAGTTGATGCGGATTTCAGATTTGCTTTGCGATGGCAAGTTGATTGCCAACTATGCTGTGAGTTGCTTCTCGTAATAAGCAACTTACCACACGTCCTCACATACTGGTCTTGACTCTCCAGCCACTGGCCTTCAGAAGAACGGTCCAGCCAGCTTCTTTCGCCAGCCGAGTAGGCATGCTGGATCACTACATGGGCGCGGATTTGGGAGACGACCGCAGACCGACCATTTTCGCCGCTTCCCATATCGGTCCTCCCGGATCTTACCCTCTTCCCAGCACTATACCCCGAGAAGAGTCCGAGTTTGGGGATGCGGTATCCATCAGCACTGCAACGGAAGACGATCCCGTCAACTTGGCCATGCGTGCGACTTTGGCGGATGATTCGAGCGTTGACGATCATGACGATGGTAGATTCGCCTCTCTCGAGGAGGCCGAAGACGACGAGGACGAAGATGAAGAGGAAATCATCTGGCCAAATCGTCAAACCCGTTTCAGCAAGGACTCTGTCAATGAACCGGCTGGATTGATCACGCCCACCGTTGCATCTCATTCGAGCTTCGATACCTCTGGCCCTGTCGCAGCCGCTAGCAGTACCAGCACAACTCGGGCCCATGACCTACTACACTCTTTGATGACTGGCAGTCCCGCTGTGAAACCCTCTTCTCAGACGAGCAGTCCGATTCCTGGCAACGCGGCTGCATCGCCATTCTCGAATACTGCATCTCCTCTCCTCTTTGGTGGAGTAGGATTCTCGTCTGGTGCCTCCATCTGGACACGCGGGGTCAATGAGCCAAACGGAGAAGTGGAGAGGTCGCGCTCCGGGTCCGGTTTTGCACGTGCGGGTTCCGTCACCGCTGCGCATGGATTACATGGCTGGGCTTCTGGACCGCTTGAAGGCAATCTCATCGATCCGGTCCGTTCGGACCCTCACGGAAATGCACAGACACCTGTGAATCGAACGGCGACATTCCCTCCGCCAAATAGCTCTGATCCGCGCTCATATTCACCTTTCGGATGATGTATTGAAGTAAAGAAAATCTGCGAATCTATAGCGTGCATGTCGTGTATGGTGTGTTGGATACAGTTGAAAAGCCTAAGGCAAAAATGAATTATCCTACATATCGCTACATGGTCGTGATGGGATGCCTGCCAAGGAGATGTTGTCGGAATCTGGAAGTCGTTAAATTGCCAATGTCTAAGTTTATGAGGAGCCTGCCAATGGCCATTTGAGACGGAGTCCATCCAGCCCTGCAAACGATAATTCGCTGCCTGTCAGTCATAGGTAGTTGTAGCCCTGCGTGGTCAACACTCACATCGCATATATAGCATGTCATTTACTGGGTTTCTTTCCTTCAGAGGAGGAGCCCGGGCGCCACGGTGATCGCCATTGGCGAAATCGATGGATTGAACTTCGTTTGGCGTGGCAAACGACTGTCGGACATCTGCAGCCGGTCGAATAGTGCCTAGCTTTTGAGTGAGTTGTGCTCGAACATTGTCGTTGCTACAGATGCACCAAGGAAAGAGACCATCAATGCTGTGAACAATTTCATATCGACAGCCCGTACTCACTCTCTCAGGCCAGCCATGATGTCGATCATCATTTGATTCGCGAGCTCGGGATTGCTCTGAACGAGCCCCTGAAAGCCCAATTGGATCGAGTGTAGGGCTTGCAAATCTGCGGCTGACTTCGCTTGAGATACGGTCTGCGTGGTGGCATTATCGTCAGTAAAACCTCCGATGGAAGCAGTTCTCGTGCTCACCTTGCCCACTACGGGCAGGACCACGTCTCGAATCAGTATCTCGCCGACTCCATCGCCAGATGTCTGCTTCTTGGGCGACGGAGGAGCGGCCGGAACCACCCGGATGGCCTTTTGTGCGGGTTTGATGGTTCTGTATGAGCACAGGCGAGCCCATCGAATCAGCAATGCATGGTACTGGCATACAGTTCTCGCCTAGACTCACTGCTGAGCAGCATTGGACGATGAAATGGAGGTAGAACGTGGCTTTGGTGTATCGAGCGGAGGCGTTCTGATTTCGGTAGAGTCGGCTTGAGAGGCGCTCTCGTATGACTTGAGCGAAGGAGTGGATCCGAATGCCTAGAAGAAATGGCCATCAGGGTGGGACTTCGTGAAAGGTCAGTGCAACTCACCTCTTCAAAGTCGTCTGGAACATCATCGTTCACAATGAAAGTCCGTCTCCTTTCATCGGTTTCGCCTGGATAAGCATCGCCCAGGGTCGCCTGAACTTGATACGGCTGCACGTCACGTTCGAACACCCTCGCTTCTGACCCTTTGCCAGGGCGAATGGTGCCAGCGAAAGCGGTTTCGTTCTGACTAGCACCTCGAGTGGTCAAGACCGTGCCATTTCCGAAATCCCACCCATCGTCTTCACCATCGATAGTTCCGTTGATCGTCGGATTAGGAACCTCTGAATCGGCTCGAGCGTGGCTTGCTGATTGCCGCTTGAATTCAGAGTACCGATTGATGAGTCTCTGTAGGGACTGGATGCGACCGGCTTTGCGGATGAAAGGATGGTCGAGGAGTTCAGCAGTGCTCCATCGCTGAAGACATGGTGAGTGCCTCATCAGCTCGGAATCAGAGTGGACGTGATTGCCACTCAGCTGCTCACCTCGGCTGGGTCTTTGACCAAACAATGCGATATGAAATCCTTGAACTCTGCGCTGAAATCGCCTTCAAGTTTTGGAGGCTCCATCTGCGGGATCAAGAAGAGCAGCTTCATGGGATGTTGAGTGCCATAAGGAGGTTTTCCGGTGACGAATTCGATGGCGGTGATCCCGAGTGACCAGAGATCGGCTTTAGCTCCGTACCCGCCTTGCAAGATAACCTCGGGAGCCTATGTAGGCACCGTGCCAGACAAGCTCCTACGCATTAGTATCAAACAGATCCCCACGAGCTCCTGCCCTGAGCTCACCATGAACAATGGTGTCCCCACAAACGTATTTTTCATGCTCTTGGCACTCCTCAACTGACCCGACACGCCGAAATCGGCCAACTTGACCTCGCCCGTGTCAGAAAAGATGATGTTGGCCGCTTTTATATCCCGATGGATGATCCCTTGTCCATGGAGATATTCCAAGCCGTACAAGACTTCCCTGATGACGATGGCCGCCTGAGGTTCGTTGAGTGTTCCGGGTTTGATCTAGGGCAGGTGATTATTCAGAGTTTGTCATCAGCCCGAACCGCCGTTGGTTATCAGTAAAGCGAAACGAGAACTGACGATATCCGATCCACTGCCCCCAGCGAGATACTCCATGATGATCCACAAAGTCCATTTCCTTCCTACAAAGGAACCGAGGTATCGAGTGATATGAGGCGAGTTGCAGTTGGAGAGAAAGGTGATCTCAGCCTGAATCTCGGAGATCTCTACGTGTGTGGGAGAAATATAAGCTGTGTATCTACGACGTGGATGACGATCCTCTGAAACTACTCACCATCCGCACTATCTTCGAGGACTGTTTCAAAGGGGACCAACTTATCAGCCTTGGTCGTCCCCTACCGTACACAGCCGCAAATCCTCGCACTTACAAACATGTTTGATAGCCACAATCTCATTCGTCTCCTTATCGAGCCTAAACATGGACCACCCGCAGAAACCCAATCGCAATCAGCTTCCAAGCTCTCTCTCCCACGACCCATCGACTCTGTGTTTGAAGGGGCCATCCCGCATCCTCGAACAGAATCCCGACTACTTACGCTTTCCAAACCGTCCCGAAATTCCCCTGTCCTAGCTTTTGCAACAATTCGTACCTCTCCTCCGGTCCAGCAGAGAAGAGTGGGGTCCCAGCCCTAGTGACCACCTCATCCGTCAGGTTCCTCTCGTATACACTTTGATCATCGTCGTCGTCGTGGTCATCATAGGACTTGGAGAAATCGTATGGATCCCTCAATTGGTCGGGTTGAACGGGTTGACGAGGTTGAGCTCGAGAGGAAGGGGGAATCGGAGCGAATGATGTGTGTCGGGTGTGGGTTCGCTCGAGGTCCGTTCCACCTTGATATTGACGGATCGTCTCGTCATCCTCATCCTCACCCATTACGTTCGAGCTTGATTTCGAAGAGGACGACGTGTTCGCCACACCTCTGACCGTCGGTTGATCAGAGGAAGAGAAAGAGGAAAAGGAAGAGGACGAACCCTCGGAGATCCCTTTATACTCTGACCGAGCGTGGATGGGGGCCATGAACGATGGTTCGGAAGAAGGAGAACGGAACCCAATAGCTTGAGCTTGAACTTGATTCTGAATCCCAAGTGGTGGAGCTGGTCGACCTAGATCAGCAGGTCTTCGTTGATGACCGTGACCTATTCCCAGCCCAGCCATTCGGGATTCTTGGCTGTCC
>Ga0308160_10007798_pt1 | contig 10530 bp, 9 predicted proteins | sample PhyFR1_FD_201036 | JGI IMG/M metagenome (GOLD analysis project Ga0308160, IMG submission 201036) | Phyllosphere microbial communities from UC Gill Tract Community Farm, Albany, California, United States - DLSLF.R1 | ecosystem: Host-associated > Plants > Phyllosphere > Unclassified | place: USA...
GCATTGAGCGCGGTACTGTCAACTTGCCGAACGAACGGGGCGAATTATCCTCGCCGAGCCGGACCACGACGCCGGCGATGGTGTGCGGCAACCCGGCCCTGGCAGCGGCCGGGCTGCGGACCTCAGGCCGGCATTGCGGTGGTGGCTGCCCACAGGCTATCGCGCCCTGCATTTGTCCGCGCCGGCAATGACGCTGCGGGTTTGAAAATCGTGCGCATCATGCTGCCTCCGCGAGGGTGTGTTTCCGGTGACGGGGTTGCAGGAACGGTGTTGCAGCCAGCATGACCGCGCTGACCGCCACGAGCAGCCAGAGGGACGAGCCGAAGCCGCCGCTGGTGTCGCGCAGCTGGCCCACCGCCAGCGGACCTGCTGCAGCGATCGTATAACTCACCAGGAGCACGAAGGCGTTCCAGGCGCCGGTTTCCTCGGGATGTCGCGTATTGTCGAGAGGAAGCGTCATCGACAAGGTGAACGAGCCGCCGGTGCCGAATGCGAGGAGCGCCACCGCCAGGTAGGGCGATACCCACGGTGCGAGCACGATGGCCAGCATGCCTGCCACGGCGGTGGCAGCGCCGAGGGCAAGCGGCAGCCGGCGGTCTTCGTCGCGGCTCAGGAAGCCGAACACCGGGTTGGCGGCCATGAATGCCAGGGTGAACGTGGCCAGCAGCAGGCCGGCATGCTGTGCCGTCCAGCCGGCTTCCACGTACATCGGCGCCAGCCAGGAAATGCAGGCGTAGAACACGAAGTTATTACAGGCGAAGAAGATCGCGATCAGCCATGCCGTCCGGTTACGAAAGGGCATGCCGTAGCGTGGTGCGCTTGAGCCGGCGGCGCGTGGTGCCGGGCTGCCCCTGGCGACGAACAGCCAGGCAAGCAGGGCAATCAACCCCGGCACTGCCCACACGCCCGACGCCCAGCGCCAGCCGCCCGTCCAGGCGGCGAGCGTGCCGGTGGCCGCTGCCGACAGGGTGCTGCCCATGGCCAGTGAGGTCGCATACAAGCTCATGAAGATCGCCACCTGCCTGGGAAAGCTGGCCTTCACGAAACCCGCGATCAGCACCCCGGCAACCGCGATGCCTGCACCGATCCCCACCGTCGCCGCGAACAGCAGGGTGACCGAATCCGCGAACGCACGGCCCAGGGTGGATACGGCCAGCAGCGCGAGTGCCGCGAACATGACACGATCGCGTCCATAACGCCGCGACAGCCAGGGCACCGGTACTGCGAGTAAGCCCATCAGCAGAGTCGGAATCGCCGTCAACAGCGCCGCCTGGGTGTGCGACAGGCCGAATTCCCGGATGATCGACGGGAGCAGGGGGCCGGTCGATACGATGCCAGGACGCAAGGCAAGTGCGACCAGTACGACACAAACGGCCGCGGCAGCCATCGACAGGGAACTGATGGCGGCCGGCATGACCGGTCGGCGTGGGGTGTCGACAATCGTTGCGGCGCCGGTACGCGCAATCGGCAAACGTGCGCGGGCTGGTGGAAGGGCTTGGATGGACATGGCGATTTTCCTGGTTGGCCCGGGCGGAGGTCCGGGCGCTCGGCTTATTTACGGATGAGGATCGTTTTTGGATTGGTGAACAGCCGCCGGCCTTCGTCGCCGTGCTCGGTGCCCAGGCCCGATTGCTTGTGGCCCCCGAACGGGATGTCCACGCCCTGGGTGTGGATCTCGTTGACCCAGACCATGCCGGTCTCCAGGCGGTTGGCGACGGCCACGGCAGCTTGGGTGTCGCGGCCCCAGACCGAGCCGCCCAAGCCGTAAGGGCTGTCGTTGGCGCGTTCCACGACGTCGTCGATATCGTCATAGGCGATGATCGGCACGATCGGCGCGAACTGCTCTTCCCGCACGATCAGCGCGTTTTCCGGCGGGTTGTCGACCACGGTCACCGGGATGAAGTAGCCCGGACGGTCCGGGTCCACGTCGCCGCCCAGCACGACCTTGTAGCCCTGGGCCTTGATGTCCTCGAGGATGCCCTTGACCTTGTCGAACTGCATGCGGTTTTGCACCGGGCCGACCGTCACCTCCGGATCCAGTCCGTCGCCCACCTTCTGCCGGGCCGCGTAGGCGACGAAGGCATCGACGAATTGCGCGTGGAAGGAACGGTGCACGTAGAGCCGCTTGATGCCGACGCACCACTGGCCCGAATTGCCGACGGCGCCCCAGAACAGTTGGGGAACGATGGCTTCCCAGTCGGCGTCCGGCATCACGATGGCGGCATCGTTGCCGCCCAGTTCCAGCGTGACGCGCTTCATCGTGCCGGCCGCCGAACGGATCACGTGCTTGCCGGTGGCCGTCGAGCCCGTGAAGCTGATCTTGGCGATCTCCGGATGGGCGGTCATGTGCGGGCCCAGTTCATCCTTGCCCGAGACCACCGACAGCACCCCCGGCGGCAGCACGGATTGCGCGATCTGGCCGAAACGCAGCGAGGTCAGCGGCGTGAACGGCGACGGCTTGATGACCATGGTGTTGCCGGTGATGAGGGCCGGCGCCACCTTCCACAGGGCCAGCAGCACGGGGAAGTTCCACGGCGTGATGGCGCCGATCACGCCCAGCGGCGTATGGTGCAGCTCGACAACGTGGCTGTCGGTTTCCTCGACGATTTCCACCGGGATGCGGCGCGCCGCGATCTGGCGGATCCATGAAATCGCCTGGTCGACTTCGGGCTCGGCCATCGTCTTGAGCGGCTTGCCCTGTTCCAGCACGAGCAGGCGCGCCAGTTCGTCGCGGTGCGCGTCGAGCGCGTCGGCGTAGGCCTCCAGGTAGCGCTGGCGCTCCTCGTAGCCGAGGGCGGACCAGGACCTGAACGCGATGCGCGCCGCGGCGATCGCTTCGTCGAGCTGGGCGATGCTGGCGGCGGGGGCGCGGGCCAATCCGGCGCCGGTGGCGGGATTGATGACCTCGAAGGAGTCGCCGGCAACGGCAAGCTTGCCGCCGATGCTCAGGTAATAGGGGCCGTCGAAGGAGGCGGTCGGTTGGCGGGTATTCACGTTGGTCATGGTATTCCTTTTGTATGTATTAGACCGGTCGTATAGTCGACGACCGAAAAAACACTTCGCTGGAAGTGTTGAAAACGGCCTGTTCAGTGGGCCAGGTGCAGCATCTGGCGCGTGACTGCCATTGCGGAGTCGAACGGTTCCGTGCCGCGCACGATCTTGACCATCACGCTTGCGCCGAGCCAGAGCTGGTACAGGCTTTGCGCAACTTGTGCCGGGGTGTCGTCGATGGCCAGCGAGCCGTCTTCGATACCGCGCTCGAGCGCGTCGGTCAGCCTGGCGATGATCCCCGCCGTGCCCTGGTTCAGGACGCCGCGCATCGCTTCGGACAAATCGGCCACTTCCGCAGCCAGCTTGACCGCAAGGCACTTGCCCTGGCAATCCAGGAACGACTGGTTGGCGCGCCACATGTCGAAGTAATTCAGCAGGCGCTGTGCCATCGTCAACCCTGGCTGGCTCATGACATTGTCCAGGTCAGCCAGGTAGTCCTCGAAATAGCTCGACAGCAGTGCCTCGCCGAATGCGTCTTTCGAGTCGAAGTAGTGGTAGAAGGAACCTTTCGGCACCTTTGCTTCGGTCAGAATCTCGTTCAACCCGACGGCCGAGAAACCCTTGCCGGACATGATGCGCTGTCCCACTGCAAGGATATTGTCGCGGACGTCGGACGAATCGGTGGTATGTGCTTTAGCCATGGATGTACTCTACACCTGATTAGACCAGTCGTCTAGAGGCGGGCGAAAGTTTTTCGCCATTACTTTTCGCCGGCCGCGGCCGCAGCTTGTTCGATCACCTTCGCCACTTGCGCGGGGTGCGCGATGAACGCCACGTGGCTGCCGGCGATCTCCACCGTCTTGCTGCCGGCGCGCTTGGCCATGAAGCGTTCCAGATCGGGATTGACGGTGAGGTCGTCCCTGGAGACGATGGCCCAGCTCGGCCTGGTTTTCCATGCTGCCTGCGATACGGGTGCGGTGGCTGCCTGCACGGCCGGGGTCACCTGTGACAGCGCCATGAACCGCGCGTCCGCCGCCGGCACGTCCGCCGCGAAATCGGCATGGAACAGCGCCTGGTCGAAGTAGAGGTGGCCGTCCGGCGTCGCTTTGATGCCTTTCGTGGCGGGCGGCAACTTGTCGGCCAGCGCCTTCAGGCTTTCGCCGGCGTCGGGCTGGAACGCGGCGACGTACACCAGGCCTGCAACTTTGGCATTGTTGCCGGCTTCGGTGATGACCATGCCGCCGTAGCTGTGACCGACCAGGATGCTGCGGCCGTCTCCGGCTTCGACGGCACGGACAGTCGCCTTGACGTCGTCTTCGAGCGAGGTTTCCGGCTGCTGCACGACGCTGACCTTATAGCCGTCGCGGGCCAGGATATCGGCCACGCCCTTCCAGCCGGAACCGTCGGCGAAGAAGCCGTGGACCAGGACGATGTTCTTCACCGGGACTGCCTGGGCAGCCTGCGTGGACATGGCGGCAAACGAAAAGGCGATTGCCGAGGCGATGCGCGTGAATCTGTTCATGATGATGCTCCTTCAAGTGAAAGTCGAAGAACGGCACGGGTGTCAAAAGGCCTGCGCGGTCGGGCGCAGCACGATTTCATTGATGTCGACGTCGGCCGGCTGCGCGATCGCAAACGCGATGGCGCGCGCCACCGATGCCGCTGGAATGGCCTGCTTGTAGAAGTCCAGCACGGTGTCCCTGGCGGTGCCCGACGTGCTGTGCTTGAGGTCGCTTTCCACGGCGCCTGGCGCGATCGAGGTCACGCGGATCTTGTCGCCGACTTCCTGCCGAAGGCCTTCGGAGATGGCCGAGACGGCGAACTTGGTGCCCGAGTACACGGTGCCGCCCGGTGCGAACACCTTGACGCCGGCCACCGAGCTGAGGTTGATGATGTGGCCGCTTTCCTGGGCGAGGAATCGCGGCAGCGCGGCGGCGATGCCGTACAGCGTGCCTTTGAGGTTGACGTCGATCATTGCATCCCACTCGTCGGTATTGACTTCGGCCATCGGGCGGATCGGCATCAGTCCGGCGTTATTGATCAGTACGTCGAGCTTGCCGAAGTCGGCGACGGCCGCGGCCACGACCGCTTCCACCTGGTTCTTGTCGGTGACGTCGAGGCTGTAGGCCCTGGCCGTCCCGCCAGCCGCCTTGATGGTGGCGACCACCTCGTCCAGCTTGTCCTTGCGGCGCGCGGCGATGGCCACTTTTGCGCCCTGGCCGGCAAGCAGCCGGGCCACTTCGGCCCCGATGCCCGTGCTGCCGCCCGTGATCAGGACCACCTTGTTCTTGATGCCTTCTTTCATGACAACTCCTCTGTAACTACGTTGTTAAGTCGTGGCACGGCGCTTCGTCCTGCAGCGCCTGGCCAGTCGCGACATCAGGCCAGCTGCAGCAGCAGCAGGGCGGCCGCTTCGGCCGACGATGCCGGGTTCTGGCCGGTGATCAGGAGGCCATCGCGGACCACGTAGGAGCCCCAGTCCGGGCCGCTGGAATACACGCCGCCCCCGGCCTTCAGCTCGTCCTCGACCAGGAAGGGCACCACATCGGTCAGGCCGACACCGTCTTCTTCGGTATTCTTGAACCCGGTGACGCTCTTGCCTTCGACCAGCGGACGACCGTCCGGCGTCTTCACGTGGCGCAGTACGCCCGGCGCATGGCAGACCAGGGCGACCGGTTTATTGGCGGCCAGGAAGGCTTCGATCAGCTTGATCGAGTTCCGGTCTTCGGCCAGGTCCCACAGCGGGCCGTGGCCGCCCGGGTAGAACACGGTGTCGAAGTCGGCCTGGTTCACACTGTCCAAGCGCACGGTATCGGCCAGCTGCGCATTGGCTGCGGCATCGCCTTCGAAGCGGCGCGTCAGCTCGGTCTGGAACGAGGGCTCGTTGCTTTTCGGGTCCAGCGGCGGCTGGCCGCCCAGGGGCGAGGCCAGCACGACTTCGACGCCGGCATCCTTGAAGGCGTAGTAGGGGGCGGCCAGCTCTTCGAGCCAGAAGCCGGTCTTGCGGCCGGTGTTGCCGAGTTTGTCGTGCGAGGTCAGGACCATCAGGATTTTTTTCATGGTAGTTCTCCAATGAGGATGAGTCAATATTAGACCGGTCGTCTCGTATATGGCTGAGCATGACAGGCCAGCGGTGCGGTGCATGTTTTGTTACTGCATCGACGGGATTCAAGATAACACTGATTAGACCGGTCGTCTACAAACTTTTTAAAATATTTTGTATCGACCATGCTGCCAATCGAAAGTCGCTCGCCATGTGCCGTCGTTTTACTTGAACAACTGAACTCGGCGAGCACAAACTCGACCGGAACAGCGAGGTAAGGGCGTGGATTGCGATCTTGCAGGTAACACAGGTGCACGGGCAGCGGCGGCGGCAGGAAGACGTCGAGAACGGCAACCGGCGCGCCCTGCGGTGTCCAGGGGGCTGTGTGACGCCCCTTTGGACACGCCTCGCTTTTACACGAGCGGTGCCTCGCCGAGGTCGAATCGGCCCAGGTTCATCACCTTGGTCCAGGCCGCCACGAAGTCACGGACGAACTTTGGCTGGCCGTCGGCGCTGCCATACACTTCGGCCAGCGCGCGCAACTGCGCGTTCGAGCCGAACACCAGGTCGACGCGGGTCGCGGTCCACCTGACGGCGCCGGTCTTGCGGTCGCGGCCTTCGAACACGTCAGCGCGGGACGACGCCGGCACCCATGCCGTGCCCATGTCGAGCAGGTTGACGAAGAAGTCATTGCTCAGGGTGCCGGGCCGGGTCGTGAACACCCCGTGGCCGACCTGGTCCGTGTTGGCGCCGAGCACGCGCAGGCCACCGACCAGCACGGTCATTTCCGGTGCGCTGAGGGTCAACAGCTGCGCCCGGTCGACCAGCAAGGCCTCGGCCGGCACCACATGGCGCGCCTTCTGATAATTGCGGAAGCCATCCGCGAGGGGTTCCAGCACGCTGAAGGAGGCGACGTCGGTCTGTTCCTGGGATGCGTCCGTCCGGCCTGGCGAGAACGGCACCGTTACGGCATGGCCGGCTTCGCGGGCAGCCAGCTCGACGCCGACGCCGCCGGCCAGCACGATCAGGTCTGCCAGGGAGATCCGGGTGTTGCCGGTGGCCCAGTCGTTGAACTTGCATTGGATGTGTTCCAGCGTCGCCAGTACGGTGTTCAGCTGCCCGGGCTGGTTGACGGCCCAGCCGGCTTGTGGCGCCAGGCAGATGCGCGCGCCGTTGGCGCCGCCACGCAGGTCGGAGCCGCGGTAGGTGGACGCCGACGCCCAGGCGGTCGACACCAGTTGCGCCACCGTCAGCCCAGAGGCCACGATTGCATCCTTGAGCGCTGCAAGCTGATGTTCGTCGACCAGGCGATGGTCCACTGGCGGCACCGGGTCTTGCCATGGGAAGTCTTCGGCCGGCACTTCCGGGCCGAGATAGCGCACCTTGGGGCCCATGTCGCGGTGCGTCAGCTTGAACCATGCGCGTGCGAACGCGTCCGCGAAGCGGTCGGGATCGGCGAGGAAGCGCCGCGCGATCGGCTCGTACACGGGGTCGAAGCGCAGCGCCAGGTCGGTCGTGAGCATCGCCGGGAGCAGTTTCTTCGATGCGTCGTGGGCATGGGGAATCACCGCTTCGGCATCCCTTGCCACCCATTGGTGCGCGCCGGCCGGGCTCGTGGTCAGCTCCCATTCATGGGCGAACAGGTGGGTGAAGAAATCGTTGCTCCACCGGGCAGGCGTGCGGGTCCACGTGACTTCCAGCCCGCTGGTGATGGTGTCGCCCGCCTTGCCGCTGCCGAACCGGTTGTGCCAGCCCAGGCCCTGGGCGGCGATGTCCGCGGCTTCCGGTTCGGCGCCGACGTTGTCCGCCGGTGCGGCGCCATGGGTCTTGCCAAAGCTGTGGCCACCGGCGATCAGCGCGACGGTCTCTTCGTCATTCATGCCCATGCGCGCAAAGGTGTCGCGGATGTCGCGCGCGGCGAGCACCGGATCGGGATTGCCGTCGGGTCCTTCGGGGTTTACGTAGATCAGGCCCATCTGTACCGCGGCCAACGGGTTTTCCAGGTCGCGGCTGTGCACAATGCCGTCTGCGTCGTCATCGGACACGAGTACGGCGCCGGTCTTTACCACGCCGCTGTCGCCGTGGTCGTAGCGCAGGTCGCCGCCGAGCCACTTGGTTTCGCGGCCCCAGTACACGTCCTGGTCCGGCTCCCAGGTATCGACGCGCCCGCCGGCGAAGCCGAGCGTCTTGAAGCCCATGGTTTCCAGCGCTACGTTGCCGGTCAGGATCATCAGGTCGGCCCACGAGATCTTGCGGCCGTATTTCTGCTTGATCGGCCAGACCAGGCGGCGCGCCTTGTCGAGGCTGACGTTGTCCGGCCAGCTGTTGAGCGGCGCAAAACGCTGCTGTCCGCGGCGCGCACCGCCGCGGCCGTCCGCCGCCCGGTAGGTCCCGGCGCTGTGCCATGCCATGCGCACGAACAGGCCGCCGTAGTGGCCGAAGTCGGCGGGCCACCAGTCCTGCGAATCCGTCATCAGCGCCGCCAGGTCGCGCTTGACGGCGGCCAGGTCGAGGCTGTTGAACTCGCTCGCGTAATCGAAACCGTCTCCCATGGGGTCGGACTTGTGCGAATGCTGCTGCAGCAAGTCCAGGCGCAGCTGCGTGGGCCACCAGTCGCGGTTGGCCGTGCCGGCGCCCGTGGCGTGGTTGAACGGGCATGTGCCTCCGGTTTTCATGTTGTCCATTCGGATATCCCTGTGTTGGTGTTGTATTTGTTATTGGCCTGCCGCTGCGGCAGCCTGCTCGATCACTTTCGCGACCTCGGCGGGGTGGGCAATGAATGCCGCATGGCTGCCCTTGACCTCGGTGACCTTGCTGCCGGCCCGCTTGGCCATGTAGCGTTGCAGGTCCGGATTGACGGTGCGGTCAGCCGTCGATATCACCGCCCAGCTGGGCTTGGTCTTCCACGCGGCCTGGCTCACGGGCGCGTCGGCCAGCTGGGCTGCCGGCATGACCTGGGACAGGGCCATGAACCTGGCGTCCGCCGCAGTCAGGTCGGCGGCAAAGTCGGCGCGGAACAGCGCCGGGTCGATGTACAGGTAGCCGTCGGCAGTGGCCTTGATCGAATTGCCGGCCGGCGGCTTTTGCTGGATCAGCGACTTCAGGCTTTCGCCCACGTCGGGCTGGAATGCGGACACGTAGACCAGGCCGGCCGCCCTGGCATGGTTGCCGGCCTCGGTGATCACCGCGCCACCATAGCTGTGGCCGACGAGGATGCTGTTGCCATCGACGGCATCCAGGGCGCGAGTCGTCGCCTTTACGTCTTCGGCGAACGAAGTCTCCGGCTCTTGTACCACGGTCACGTGAAACCCGTCCCGGAGCAGGACGTCGGCGACGCCTTTCCAACCGGAGCCGTCAGCGAAAAAACCATGGACCAAGATGATGTTCTTGACCGGTGCGGCCATGCTGGCGTTGCACACGGACGCTGCGAAGAGGAAGGCGATGGCTGTGGTCGTACGGCGGAAGGTGCGCATTCAAGCTCCAATGTGAGGAATAGAAAATTATCTGTTTGTAATCTACAACTTAACCATCCTACTAGTTGGACTGATAAACGGCAAGCGGTTTTTCCATGACAGTTTGGTAACGAAGCGCAGCAAAAATGGCTGCTTTCTGTCGGTACGAGGAGCCAGCCGTGTATACTTGACGAACCAAATCAACTAGATGGTGGATAAATGAGAACGACCGGTAAGGAAACGAACGACAAGATCCTGGTTGCGGCGCGCCAGCTCATCGCGCGCCGTGGCTACAGTAACTTCAGCTATGCTGACGTTTCGGCTGCAGTGACCATACACAAGGCCAGTATCCACCATCACTTTCCGACCAAGTCATCACTGGCGCTGGCGGTTACCCGCAATTCGCAGGAAATTTTCGAAGCCGATATGGCTGCGATCGCGGCCGAACAACCGGAGCCGTCAGCCCAGTTGCAAGCTTATCTTGACTACTGGGAGCACAATCTCATCCATGATCCCGAAGCCTTCTGCGTCGCGGGCATGCTGGGTGCCGAAGTGCCTTTCCTCGAGGCTGATGTGGCTCAGGCGGTCGGCGACTACTTTGCCGCCATCGAAGGCTGGCTCGAAAACCTGCTGTCCGCAGGCGCGGCGAGCGGCCGCTTCCACCTCGGTGGATCTGCGCGGGACGAAGCCGCCGCATTGCTGTCGCTCATCTACGGCGCAGTACTGGTGGCGCGCGCCACACGTCATCCGGCGCGCTACAAGCAAGCCACGCGTGCGGCGATCGCGCGATTGACGGGTACGGCCGCTTGAGTCCGAACCGCGAGCCGACGGCCTGCTACACCTTGCAAGCGGGTCAGCCGTTGATGAAGGCAAGGATGTCGGCGTTGATGACCTCGTGCTGGGTGGTTGGCATTCCGTGCGGGAAGCCCTTGTAGGTCTTCAGCGTGCCGTGCTTGAGCAGCTTGGCCGACAGCGGGCCCGAGTCGGCGTAGGGCACGACCTGGTCGTCGTCGCCGTGCTGGACCAGCACCGGCAGGTTGATTT
>Ga0308160_10007799_pt1 | contig 10527 bp, 5 predicted proteins | sample PhyFR1_FD_201036 | JGI IMG/M metagenome (GOLD analysis project Ga0308160, IMG submission 201036) | Phyllosphere microbial communities from UC Gill Tract Community Farm, Albany, California, United States - DLSLF.R1 | ecosystem: Host-associated > Plants > Phyllosphere > Unclassified | place: USA...
AACACCTTCACCCGCGAGGTCGACGCCGCCACCGGCCGCCAGGCCACCCTCGACGCCTGGTCGGGCGCGTTCCGGTCGATGCTCGAGCGCCTCGGGGCCAGCGCCGGCCAGACCGTCGTCCTGTCGCCTCCCCCCGCCGGCTCCGACGTGCGGGAGTGCTTCAGCCAGTTCGCCGGGCCCGAGGCCTGCGTGAGCCGGGTCTCCGCGTCGAGCTGGCCCGCCATGGCCCAGGACCAGGTCGCGACCGCCGAGGCGCTCGGCGCGGTCTTCGTCGACGTGCGCCCGTGGTTCTGCGACGCGCAGGGCTCGTGCCCCGCCTTCGCCGGGGACACCCTGGCGAAGAAGGACGCCCTGCACCCGACGAGCGACTGGATGCGCAAGATCACCCCGGTCGTGCGGGAGGCGCTGGTCGCCGAGGGGGTCGTCGGCCTGTGAGCGTCCTCACCGCGGCCCCGACCGCCCCCGCCGCCCCGCGCCCCGCACGCCCCGCCCCGCACCTCGCGCTCCGCTTCCGCCCCGACGTCGAGGGGCTCCGGGCGCTGGCCGTGCTGCTGGTGCTCGCCGACCACCTCGTCGGCGCCCCCTCCGGCGGGTTCGTCGGCGTGGACGTCTTCTTCGTCCTCTCCGGCTTCCTCATCACCGGGCTCCTGCTGCGGGAGGCCGAGACCACCGGGCGCGTCGACCTGCTGGCCTTCTACCTGCGGCGCACCCGCCGCATCGTGCCGGCCGCGCTGCTCGTCGTGGTCGTCACCGTCGTCGCGTCGGCCCTCGTCCTGCACCGCGTCGGCGCCCTCCGCGTGCTCGGCGACGGGGTCGCGTCGGTGCTCATGGTGCAGAACTGGCACCTGGTGCGGCGCGGGGTGAGCTACTTCGGCGGCGACGGCACCGGCTCGCCCCTGCTGCACTACTGGTCGCTCGCCGTCGAGGAGCAGTTCTACGTGCTCTGGCCCTGGCTGTTCGTGGTCTGGGCCTGGTCGCGTCGGCGCTCGCGACGGCGCACCGCGGCCGGGTCGACGACGCCCCTCCCGGGCTCCGGGCGCGGCGTGCTGCTGGTGGTCGTGCTCGCGGCGACCGCCGCCTCGTTCGGGGCCTCCGTCGCGGAGACCGAGCTGCGCCAGGGCTGGGCCTACTTCTCGTTCCAGTCGCGCGCCTGGGAGCTGGGCGTGGGGGCGGCCGTCGCCGTGGCGGCCCCCGCCCTCGCCCGGGCGGGCCGGGCCGGGCGCACCGTGCTCTGGTCGGGCGGCCTCCTCGCGATCCTCGCGTCGGCCGTGCTCGTCGGCCCCGAGCACGCCTTCCCCGGCGTCGCCGCGCTGCCGGTCGTGCTCGGCACCGCCGCCCTGCTCGCCTCGGGGGGCGCCTCCGGTGGGCGGCGCCTCGCCCCCGTCGTCCTGCTCGACAACCCGCCGATGCGCTGGCTCGGCCGCGTCTCGTACTCCCTCTACCTCTGGCACCTGCCCGTGTTCGTCCTGCTCTCGGCCGTGTGGCCCGACCGCGGCCTCGCCGTCGCGGGGCTCGCGGCCACGCTGTCGGTCGGCCTCGCCGCCCTCACCCACCGGTTCGTCGAGCAGCCCCTCCGCCACGGCGCCGTCGGTCGTCGTGGCCGCTCGGCCGACCCCCGCGCGGAGTCGCGGGCAGGGTCGCGCGCGGAGGCCCGGACGGAGGCGCGGCGCCGGTCGCACGGCCTCCTCGCCGGGGCGACGGTGGCGGTGGCCGTGCTCGGCCTCTCCGCCGTGCAGCTCGTCGGCCCGGCGACCGTCCCCCTGCCGACCCGGGCCCCCGCGGAGCGCGCCGCCGCGGTGCCGTTCCCCGACGAGGCCGCCCTCCGCGCCGCCGTGCGGGAGGCCGCGGACTCCGCGGACTGGCCCGCCCTCTCGCCCTCCCCCGACGACGTGTCGCCGGCCGACGGCGCGGCCGCCTCGGCGGGCCCCGGCTGCCTCGTCGACCCGGTGGGCGCCTCCCCCCGGCTCGTCGCGGAGGCCGCGGCGTCGTGCACCGCGGGCCCCGAGCAGGCCGAGCGCACCGCGGTCGTGCTCGGCGACTCCATCGCGACCAGCTGGCTGCCGGGGATCACCGGCGCGCTGGTGCCGGAGGGCTGGAGGGTGGTCGGCCAGGGCCTGCAGAGCTGCCCCGCCGTCGACGTGCGCACGACCGACCGGCTCGAGCGCGCCTCCTTCGCCGACGACTGCGCGGCCGCCCGCGACGCCGCCGTGGAGCGCGTGGTGGCCGCGGCCCCCGACCTCGTCGTGCTGTCGAGCTCCCTCGGCGCGTACCAGCGACTGACCGGGCGGGGCGACGAGGCCGACGCGGCGGGAGCCTGGCGGGAGGGCACGGCCCGCACCGTGGCCGAGCTCGCGGCGAGCGGCGCGACGGTCGTCGTGCTCAGCTCGCCGCCCGAGTCCGCGCCCGCCGCGGAGTGCGCCGTGCGCCCCCGCGGGCCCGTGACGTGCCTCAGCACGCCCTCCCGCGCGTGGGTCGACAAGACGGCCGCGGAGCAGGAGGCCGTGGCCGGCCTCGCCGACGGCTCGACGCCCGGGGCGCCGCTGCGCGCCCGGTTCGTCGACACGGCGCCCTGGACGTGCACGGACGAGCTGCGCTGCCCGGCCTTCGTCGGCGACGGCCTGGTCAAGGTCGACGCCGGGCACCTCGCCGAGCGGTGGTCGGCCTCGCTGGCGCTCGTCCTCCGGGCGGCCCTGCTCGACGGGGCGGGTGACGCCCGGTGAGCGGGCTGACGACGGGGCCCGACGCGGTCGGCCCGGCCGGCGACGAGGGCCCCGGGGCGCCGCTCCGCGTGGTCCACGTGCTCGACTCGTTCACGACCGGCGGCGCCCAGGCGGTCGCCGTGCAGCTGAGCACCTGGCTCGCCGCACGCGGCGCCGAGGCGCACCTGCTCGGCGCCGACGGCCCGCTGGCCGCGGACGCCCGACGGGCCCTCGGGCCGGCGCGCGTGCACGTGCGCCCCGGGACGACAGCCTTCGGGGGCTCCGTCGGGCGCTTCGTCGCGGGCCTGCGCGCGCTCGACCGAGCCTGCCGCGAGGTCCGTCCCCACGTCCTCCACGCGCACCAGCGCCGCGAGGCCCTGCAGTGCCTCCTCGTCGGCGCGCGGCACGGCGTGCCCGTCGTCGAGCACGCCCACACCTACCTGCCCCGGGCCGGCCTCCGGGCGCTCTCGTTCCGGAGCGCCGCCGTGTTCGCGGTCAGCGACCACGTCGGGGCGATGATCGCCGACCGGTTCGGTCGTCGAGACGGCGTCCTCGTCGTCGGCAACGCCCCGGCCCGGACGACCGACCGGCCCGTGCTGCCCGTTCCGCCGCCGGGCGGCCGCCCGCTGCGGATCGTCGGCCTGGGCCGGCTCGTCGAGCAGAAGGACCCGCTCCGCTTCGTCCGCGTGGTGGCGGCGGCGGCCCGGGTCGTCGACGTCGAGGCGGTGTGGCACGGCGACGGTCCCGTGCTCGACGAGGCCCGGGCGCTCGCCTCCCGCCTCGGGGCGCCCGTCGTCTTCGCGGGCCACGCCGACGACGTGCCGGCGAGGATCGACGCGGCCGACGCCCTGCTCATGACCTCGGCCTGGGAGGGGCTCCCCCTCGTGGTGCTCGAGGCCTTCGCCCGGCACCGGCCGGTCGTCGCGACGGCGGCCTCGGGCGCGCCCGGCGCTCTGGGCGGCGGCCGCGCGGTGGTCGTGCCCGACGACGCCGACGACGAGACCGCGGCCCGCCTGCTGACCACCGCCCTCGCCGACCGGGCGAGGACGACCGAGCAGGTCTCCCTCGCCGCCGGGTGGCTGGCCCGCCGGGCCACCCCCGACGCCGTCTTCGGCCCCGTGCTGCGGACCTACGATGAACTGCGGCGCCGCGCCGCACCGAGAGGGCGACGACCGTGAGCCACCAGACCGACCCCGCCCTCCTCGACGCCCTGACCGTCACCGCGATCGGCTGCCGGGTGGTGGTCGGGCTCGTGGGGCTCGACGCCGGGCAGCGCGCCGACCTGGCGGCGTCGTGGGCGTGGTGCGAGCCCGTCCTCGAGCGTCGACCCCGCTCGGAGTGCGACGCCGTGGCCGTGCTCGGCGGCGACGCAGCCGCCGCCGACGACACCGACGCCGACGCGCCCGCCCTCGTCTCGGCCGACGCGCTCGACCAGCTCGCGGAGACCCTCACCACCGTGGTCACGCAGCTCGCCATCGACCAGCGCCGTGACGACCTCCTCCTGCTGCACGCCGGCGGCGTCGCCGACCCCGTCACGGGCGCCGTCGTCGCGTACGTGGCCCCGTCCGGGCACGGCAAGACGACTGCCTCCCGCGCCCTCGGCCGCACCCTCGGCTACGTGACCGACGAGACCGTCGCCGTCGACGACGACGGCCTGGTGGTGCGCTACCCCAAGCCCCTCTCGGTGCGGGGCCCGGCCGCGCCGGGGGCGTCGCGGCCCAAGGCGCAGGTCTCGCCCGACGCGGCGGGGCTCCGACGCGCTCCCGACGGTCCCCTGACGCTCGCGCGCGTCGTGCTGCTCGACCGCGACCCCGCCGCGACCGAGGTGACGGTCGGCCCGATCGGCCTCGCCGAGGCCGCCGCCCGGCTCTTCCCGCAGATCAGCTACCTCGGCGCCCGCAGCCGCCCGCTGCGGCGGCTGCAGGCGCTGCTCGAGCGCACCGGCGGCCTCCTCGTCGTCCGCTACGCCGAGGCCGCGACCCTCGAGCCGACCGTGCGCGCGCTGCTCGCCGCGCCGACGTCGGCCGCGACGCCGCAGGGCGAGGGCCCCGGGGAGGCGACGGTCGGGCTCGACGCGCACCGCGCCTCCCCGGGTGCGCCGGGCCCGACGCACGGCGGGGGCGTCCTCGTCGCGACGGCGGTGGACGACTGGGTGGCCGACGGGGGCTCCGTCGTGGTGCTGCACCGCGACTCCCTGCGGACCCTCTCGGGCATCGGCGTCGCCGTGTGGCACGCGGCCCGGGCCGGCCGCACGCTCGACGAGGCCGTCGCCGCCGTCGTGCGCGAGCACGGCCTGCCGGGCGACGGGCCCGAGGCGGTCGCCCGGGCCCGCGAGCTCGTGCTGGCCGCCGTGGCCGAGCTCGTCGCCGCCGGCCTCGTGCGTCAGCGCTGACCGGGCGGCCGCGACCGCGGCCCCGTCAGCGTCAGCGTCAGCGTCAGCGTCAGCGTCAGCGTCAGCGGCGAGCGGCGAGCGGCGAGCGTCAGCGTCAGCGGCGAGCGCCGCGGCGACGCCCGACGGCCGCCGTCACGGCAGCGGCGAGTGCGTCGTCGAGGCCCCCGAACTCCGCCCGCACGTAGGCGTCCAGTCGTGCACGGGCCCCGCCGACCGCGCCCGGCCGCCGTTCGGCCAGACCCTCGACCACCCGCGCCAGCGCCTCCGGGTCGGCGGCGGGCACGGTCACCAGCTGGCCCCCGACGAGGTCGCGCAGCTCGTCGAGCGCCGCGCTCTCGCGCGTGAGGACGACGCGCCCGGCCGCGAGCCCCTGCCAGACCTTGTTGGCGATCACCGAGCCCGCCTTCTCGGAGTCGCCGAACAGGCCGAGCACGACGTCGTGCTCGCCGATCAGCTCGCCGAGGCGCTCCGGGCTCGTGGCCGGCAGGAAGGCGACGCGGTCGCCGACGCCGAGCTCCGCCGCGAGGGCCGCGGCGTCGGCCTCGCCCCCGGCCCGGTCGGCGCTGCCGACGACGGTCAGGGCGACGTCGGACCGTCGCGTCGCCGCGAACCCGCGGACGATCGTCGGCACGCCGTGCAGGGGCAGGAACGACCCGTAGAAGAGCAGGCGGAGGCGCGGGTCGGCCCTCAGGGGCCGCTCGCGCGCCCAGGTCGGCGCTCCCACCGGCAGCGACAGGACGGTCGCGCGCGGGTGCCGCCGACCGAGGTGCTCGGCCCGCACCCGCGTGTCGACGAGCGCGACGTCGGCGGCGCGGACGGCGACCCGGTCGACGAGCGCCCAGAGCAGCGCGCGCGGAGACCACGGGGCCCGGAAGCCCTGGTCGCCCACGAGGGTCTCGTGCTTGCCGATGAACACGTCGACGACCAGGGGCAGGCGGCGCACCCGGGCGACGACCCACGCCGCGGCGACGAAGTCGAGCGACATCTCGGAGACGAGCACGACGTCGGCCGCCCGCGAGCGCACGACGAGCGCCCGGAGGTCGACGAGGTGGCGCCGGGGGCCGCGCGCCCGCTCGTGGAGGTCGACGCGGTGGCCGCGGGCCTCGAGGTGCTCGCGCACCCGCACGTTGCGGGGGTAGCCCGGGTCGTGGACGCGCCACTGGAGCACCCGGAGCCCGGTGCCGGTGGCCGTGCCCTGCCCGTCGCCGCCCGCCCTCCCGGCCCCGAGCGCCCGTGCGGCCGAGCGTCCGCGCCGCTCCGCGACGGCCCGCCCGAGCGACCGCAGCTGAACGACGAGCACGGCCGCCTCGGCGACGACCTCGCCCGCGAGGGCACCGACGACGCCGCCCTGGTGGCCCAGCAGCAGGATGAGCGGAACGCCGACGAGCGCCCCGACGAGCGCGCTCCTCGCGAGCCCCCGCACCTCACCCACCACGACGAGCGCGATGCCGCCGACCGCCCGCGACAGGCTCACGACCACGACGAGGGTCGCGCTGATCGCGGCCTCGCGGTGGCCGAGCGTCGCGACGCCGGAGAACACGACGGCCGACAGCCACGGGCCGGCCACGGTCAGCACGACGCCCGCCGCGGCCCCGACCAGGCCGTTCACGACGATCGCGACGCGGGCACGGTCGAGCCGGTGCTCGACGCCGACCGGGGCCCCGACCCAGCCCTGGAGCGCGTTCGGCACGGCCTGCAGGCCGGAGAGCAGCATGCGCTGCAGCCGCTCCGCCGCGGCGAAGACGGCGGTCACCGAGGTGCCCGCCACCGCGCCCACGAGCACCACCGGGAGGGCGATGTAGGCGGCGCTCAGCGCGCGCCCGGTGAGCGCGTGGCGCTGCCCGGCGAGGGCGCCGAGCACGCGCCGGGGCGTCAGCCCGGCCGCGTGCTCGGGCTGCACCCCGACGACCGCGAGCCCGACGACCGGGCAGACGACCGAGGGCAGCAGGCACGCCGCGACGAACCACCAGAGCGACCCGCCGAGCGACACGGCCAGGGCCGCGACCACCATCGCGGCGATGCGCGGCCCCGCCTCGACGGCGAGCACGAGCGACGGGCGCCCCGTGCCGATGAAGAGCCAGGTGGCGTTGAGGCTGCTGAGGGCGCCGCCCGCCGCGATCAGCAGCGCCTCGACGGGGTGGCGGGGCACGAGCAGGGCGACGGCGAGGGCGACCACCGCGAGCGTCGGCACCGCCGCGACGAGCTTGGTCACCGTCACGAGCGCGAGGAGGCGGCGGCGCGCCTCCGGGCCCTGTCGCGCCGCCCGCTGGGTGCCGGTGAGGCCCCAGCCGAGCTCGACGACGACGGCCGCGGCGGCGCCGAGCGACTGGGCCACCGCGACGCTGACCCACGCCCCCTGCCCGAAGGCGGCCGTGATCGCGGGGAGGACGAGCAGGGGCGCGACGGCGGTGAGCAGCGGCAGGGCGACGAAGCCGCCGAGCCGGGCCGCGGCGGACGAGACCGGGCCGCGCGCCCCTCCGCGCCCGGGAGCGGGCGGGTGAGGGGCGGCAGGTGCAGGAGGCGCGGCGGGCGCGGGGCGGTCGGCGGCGGTCGGGTCGGGCATCGGGGCACCTCGGTCGGGGACGGTCCTCGGCGGGACGGGACGGAGCAGGACTCCCAGGGTGCGACTCCCCCGTCACGCGCCCCGGGGGCTCGGGCCTGGCCCCGCGGCCCCGGCCCCGCGACCTCACCCCGGCCTTCACCCCGGGACGCCGCGAGCCCCCCACCCGGGTCGGGCAGGGGGCTCGGGTCGCGCCGAGGCCGCGGTGGCGGCGGGTCGGCCGGGAGGGCGGCCTACGCGGGCACGGTGCCCGCGAAGAGGTGCGTGCTGCCGTCGGGGGCGCCGCCGATGGCCGTGGCCGGCACGACGGTCGGGTCAGCCCCGCTGCCGAGCTGCCACGCGCCGCGGTTGTCGGTCGCGATGTACGAGTGGCCCCAGACCTCGCCGGTCGCGGTCACCATCGTGTAGCCGATCTGCGGGTCCTCGCCGGCGCGGTGGGCGCTGGCCGCCGAGATGCCGACGACGGCGCCCGTCGCGCCCTCGGCCTTGCGCGCGATCGGGTCGAAGCCGTCGCCGTACGACCAGGCGCGCCAGAGCTGGCCGCCCTTGGCGTAGTAGTGCACGCTGCCCGTCGCGTTGCCGCCGATCGCCGTCGCGGGCCGCACGGCGCCGTCGACGCCCGTGTCCTGGAGCTCCCAGGGCACCTCGTTGGCGAGCGTGCTCGCCGAGGCCCACAGCTGGCCGGTGCTGGTGATCGCCGTGGCCGCGAGCTGGCCCGCCATCTCCGGGTGGTAGGCGTTGACCGCGTCGATCTGCACGACGGCGCCGTCGACGCCGTCGAGCTGGCGCTCGGGCGAGGCCGCCGAGGCCGCGGTGCTCGTGACGAGCCAGAGCTGGCCGTCCTTGACGTAGCGGTGCTGGCTCGTGCCGCCGGGGCCGCCGATCGTGGTGGCCGGGCGGACCGACGACGAGGCGCCGGTGTCGACGAGCCGCTGACTCGTGCCGGTGTTGAACGACGCGAAGGCCCAGACCTGGCCGGTGCTCGTGACGGCCGTGAGGGCGAGGGGGGTCGACGCTCCCGAGAAGTGGCCGTTCGCGGCGGAGACCTGGGCCACCGAGCCGGTCGCGCCGGTGAGGAGGCGGTTCGGGCCCGCGCCGGTGCCGGCGCCGCCGTACCACCAGAGCTGGCCGTCCTTGACGTAGAGGTGGTAGCTCCAGCTGCCCGTGTAGCCGATGGCCGTGGCGCCCTCGACCGCGGGGTCGGCCCCGGTGTCGACGAGGCCCCAGCCGGCGGCGGCACCCCGGGTCGCGCCCAGCGCCCAGACCTCGCCGGTCGTGGTGACCGCCGTGTAGGCGACCTGGCCCGGCTGGCCGGGCAGGGTCACGGTCGCGGCGGAGACGTGCGCGATGTTCCCCGTCGCGTCGGGGATCTGCCGGGAGGCCGGCTGGTCGCCCGTGCCCGCCGTGACGGGGACGAGGAAGAGGCCCTCCTGCACGACCGTGACGGTGGCGGTGACGGGCGCGACGCCGGCGACCGTGGCCGTGAGGGTGACGACGCCGCCCTCGGCGGCGCTCGCGACGAGGCCGGTGGCGACCGCGACTCCCGCGGCGTTCGTCACCGTCGTCCAGGTGGTCGAGCCGCCGAACGAGGCGGGGCCGGTGACGGTCAGGGTGACGGTCTCGTTCGCGAGCGGGACGCCGTTCTGCGAGAGCACGAGCACGCTGGCGTCCGACAGGTCGGAGCCGAGCGCCCGCGGCAGCTCGTTCGAGAAGCCGATGGTGGCGCGCGCGTTCGACGACGCGGCGTGGGCGGGGGTCGCGAGGGCGATGCTCACGACGGGCACGGCCCAGGCCGCGGCGGTGACGACGGAGCGGCGCGAGGGCCCGGCGTGCCCCTCGACGACGGACGGCGGGGCGGCCGGGTTCACGGGCAGGGAGCGATGACGATCGGTCACGGTGGGGGTCCTCTTCGTAAGGGGGGGGTCGACGACGACCAGACGTCTCCCGTCTGGCTCGTGTCGGCACCCTGGACCCTCCGCCGGGGCCGGTCACTGCGACTCCCGTGCCCCCGCGCCGCCGGCGCACCGACATTTCACCCGCTCCGTCACCTGGCGGCGACCCGCGGACGGCAGGAGTCGCGGAGCCGGCAGCGGGGCGCGGTCAGGCGCGCGGCGGCCCGGCGCTCTCGCGGACGACGAGGTGGGTCGGCACGATGCGGTCGGCCGACGGCTCCTGCCCCTCGAGCATCTCGAGCAGCACGTGCATCGACCGCAGCCCGATCTCGCCGAAGTTCTGGTGCACGGTCGTGAGCGGCGGCCAGAACGAGCCGGACTCCTCCGAGTCGTCGAAGCCGACCACGCTGACGTCGCCGGGGATGGAGCGGCCGAGCTCGTGCAGCGCGTGCATCACCCCGAGCGCCATCTGGTCGTTCGCCGCCACGACGCCGGTGACGTCGTCGCGACGACCGATCTCGAGGCCGATGCGGTAGCCGGAGGCGGTGGTCCAGTCCCCGCCGAGGGGCGCCTCCGGATCGAGCCCCGCGTCGCGCATCGTGTCGAGCCACGACGTCGCGCGGCGCGTGGCCGAGTACGAGGTGGCGGGCCCGGCCACGTGCACGACGCGGGTGTGGCCGAGGTCGAGCAGGTGCCGGGTGGCGAGGCGCATGCCCTGCTCTTGGTCGGTGTCGACGACGACGTACGGGTCGCCGGCGTCGGAGTCGATGATGACGACGGGCAGGCCGACCGGGACGATGAGGTCGGCGCGGTCGAGCATCTGCGCCTCGATGATGATGACGACACCGTCGACCGCTTCCTCCTGCAGGCGGCTGAACGCGCCGGCGACCTCGCCCTCGGTGGGGTGCGCGACCGGCATGAGGGTGATCGTGTAGCCCGCGCCCGAGGCGGCCGTGACGATGGCGTCGAGGGTCTTCATGTTGC
>Ga0308160_10007801_pt1 | contig 10527 bp, 9 predicted proteins | sample PhyFR1_FD_201036 | JGI IMG/M metagenome (GOLD analysis project Ga0308160, IMG submission 201036) | Phyllosphere microbial communities from UC Gill Tract Community Farm, Albany, California, United States - DLSLF.R1 | ecosystem: Host-associated > Plants > Phyllosphere > Unclassified | place: USA...
AGATCAGTCTGAACGATAATGGACACGTTAATGGAAGCGGGAACGGACATGGTCACGCGTACAATGTCCCTCAACCTCAATTCATGAACCCAAACTACGATCCTTTTGAATTGGGCGTTCCGACCGGTACAGGAATGTACTTCAACCCTTCCATGCAGTACATCCAACCCCAACTCTTTTTCAACCAACAACAACAGCAACAAGCAACGACCAACTACCTCCATCGTCCGACCCACGAGCAATCCAATATCTCGCCGAATGGCTCTATTCCCGGTTCGGCGCAAAGTTCACACTTGAATCTACAGTCCATCACGCCAGAGAGACAACCTACGCGTACACCGGAAGACGACTCACATGGATCACCACTACCCACGTCTCTCACTGGTCCTACTCGTACACAGATTGGGAGGCAAAAGGAGGGACCTGTCAAGGCGGCCTGTTTGAGCTGTAGACAGAAGAAGGCAAAGTGCGATGGAGCCAAACCGATCTGTACTCAGGTAAGCCATCCTCTCCAGCCTCCCCAGATCCAGCTTACATGGTAGTGTACCAAGAAAGGAACCGAGTGTGTGTATGTGAAATCGAAACGAGGTGGAGCGAGAAAGAAGCGTGAAAGTATCTTTTTTCTCCTGTTTCCCATGTAGCGTCTTACTGACTTGCAGCTGTAGCACCTTCGGCCTTGCAAGAGTTCCTCAAGAAGCTGGATGGGCTTATCTCGGTACACGACCCTTCGCTCAGCCCTGGAACAGCAGACGAGTCGGACGATGAGACACATGTGGTCAGGAAATTCGCTTCGCGTAGTGAAGTGTATGTTCAACCTTTACTTGCAATAGCTGACAACTAGGTTCCGATGCTACTACAATGAAGTCCACCCTTTTCTCCCGGTGATGCCACCTCGAGGATACCTTGAGGAAATCCTCGAAACTCTTTTGCCTACCTCACCATTCCTCCTCGCTGTCGAGACTATTCTCGTTCTCGTCCCCCACCCACTCGACCCCAGCCCAAAGTCGAGCAACTCGAAACGATTACGTACCGCCGCCTCGGCCGCACTGGGAAAGAAGACTATGGAGGCTGTTGAAGCTGTTCTCGAGTCCAAGAGCCGATCTCTCGAAGTCCCACAGGCTTTGGCGATGCTTTCCATGTGGGAGTGGGGAAATGCCGGGAACCTATCGCTCAATCGTGCTCGAGCCAATCAGTCGCTCCAAGTCCTCATGGAGATGGGCATCAACGTCATGGACAAGGCTCAACATCCCAATGGTCGTGCACTCGAAGGCGAGGACTGGCGAAAGGATATGGCACGAAGGACTTGGTGGGCTGCTTATGCTGGTCAAATGACTGCCGCCATCATTTCCGGCAACGAACCCGTTCTCGGTCCCGACGATAATCGAGTTCATATCGCCTATCCCGTCTGCTCGCTTACCGATTCGGCATGGCCCAATTGGATCAATGCTATGCGACAATGTGTCAGGGTGTTTAGTATCGTCAATGCCGTCTATGCCGCGGTACAAGCGGAAAGTGGAGGTCAGGCATGGGGAGGCAGTCCGTCTGATCTACCCGCCTCGGCCGATCCAGAGAGGCTCAAGCAGAGAATGCTCGAGGTCGATGCTGAAGTCATGGGCTTGATGCAAGCTGCAGAGAAATCGGCAGTCATCGAACTTGTACCTGGAGGAGAAGAAGAGGTTGTTCGAAACCAACAATTATCAGCTCGACTTGGATTAGCCGTGACGCATATCCACATTCATCGACAACAAGCTTTCCCAGAAGTTTCGCTGTTCAGCAAGAGGATCTGTGGTCTACCCCAAGCACCCGACTTCAATTTACCCCAAGTCGAAGATGTTGGCGGTACGATGCCATCGGCCGGTTCCAACAATATGGCCAACACCCTCTCGAACGGTATTTCGCAATTATCGACTGGTCCTTCCGGCCAAGTGGAGGACAAAGACGATTACGATGTCATTGACGAAATGTGGGAACCAGAGACATACCCCGAAGATCTACCCGCTCCTTGGTTCACCAATCGAGGTGGAGCTACTTCTCTCTACATGCCCACCGAAGAGGAACCGAAACATATTCCAATCTCGGCAACGATCGCCCCCGTCGATAGTGCTTTTTCCGACGGCAGACGAGCTTCTGTCATTTCGTCTCAGCAGACAAGTGGGAATTCAAGCGGGAACAAACCACATAAAGCATGGGGTGTGGGTAAAGATGATAAAGCTTCGCCTGCACCTGAAGGGCTCGGGATCTCAAAGGCAATGCAGATTTTCCCACCTGGAATCAGTTTGGCTAGGTGCGCTACGGCTGCTCATACCATTGTCCGACTCGAGGTCTTGCACCGATCGGCAGTCATTGCAATGTGGGATGGACCGTACGTACCACCTCTACCTATTGATACAAGAGCTGATGTCAGTCCAAAATGGTTACCATTCTGTTCGTGTGGTCTTGTAACCGGCGCATACGCATTCTTGCTACTCGCATTAGCAGTTCAGGCCGATAACGATTTCGCTACCAGTGAAGAACTTGTCGAGAGGTCCGAAGAAGTCGAGGCGCTTTTGACGAATGTTAAAGTCATTTTGGCTGGTTTGGAGGCTTATGGAGTCATGTGGGCTGGTATTGAGGTTATGGCCGGTATGTTGTCTCTTTGGAAAGAACGGGTATATGCTGATAATCAGGCGAGGTCAGAGCTGCTTTGGAAGCTGCCAGTCGACTACCATATGAGATTAGGGGTCAGATCGAGACACTTAGTAATACCGCTAGTCCCCCTCCTAATTCGTTGAGGAAGTAGTGAGTTGGAGACCGGGGAGTGATGCGGGAAGGAAAATAAGATATGGATAATCGACGAGGATCATGGCGAGTGGCCTCTTAATAGTAAGAATTGGAAATCTGTTGTATATAATAGCATTCATTAGGAGATAGATATACACGAGCATATACATGTAGCATCAAGTACCTTGGCAAGAATAAAAGTGCCACATCGCCTTTTAGCGTTCTTCTATTACCGGGATTATACGGTGTTTTAAAGATTTGCGAAACTGCCACATTCAGTGTAGGGTCAGAGTGATAATAAGCCATAGAGGTGGATTCTTTTCCTTACATACTAGGTAAGGTCATAAGTATCGTTAACAATGGTAAGTCAAATATCAATACAGGGGTTTAGCAGCAGCGACAGTAGCATCATGGAAGGAAGGAAGATATGGAATGGATGGCATCGGAGGGAAGGAGGATAAGAGATGAGCGCGATGGAGTCGAACTTGGTGGAAAGGAACGTTGGATAGGTGGAAATACCGAGACTGGACACGTTCGCGATGATTAGACTTATCGTCTGTCAGTCGAAGGTGCCGATGGACGATGGCGAGAACGCAGGACAAGGTGAAAAGAAGGGAACATCAATCGAGGAAAAATGTCGCTGTTGCTCCTCCCCGAAATTATCGAATCATGAGAACCGATAACTGACCCACAGCCATCCCAAAAGACTTTCAAGATCAAGCAGAAGCTCGCCAAGAAGGCCAGGCAGAACCGACCTATCCCCCAATGGTTCCGATTAAAGACTGACAGTGAGTTTAACTTTTTTTGGTTAATTTAGGTGGAACGCTGACTTTTAGACAACATCCAGGTTAGTTCTTGTTCACCGTTTGCACTCTGGCTGTTCGTTATCGGAGGCTGGGATGGAGACTGGGATGGGAAGTAATCCGCGTCTGACCGTAATGGTTAGATGGTGTGACTACTTCAAATCCTGGTCGAGATTTTGGAACTTCTTTCACTCACCTCAGCCGGAGATTGCAATCATACACAGTAAAAGGGGAGCACCGCTGACAACTTAGTACAACGCCAAGAGACGTCACTGGCGACGAACCAAGCTCAACCTCTAATCGCCTATCAACTCGCTTTTTATCTTGGATACATCTCAATCGCACCGTCACCTACCTCTTTATTCACTGGATTTGGACTCATGGAAAGGATGGGGAATGGAATGTATTTGGGTTAAAGGGCAATTTGATTTGGATATAGAGGAATGGATTGTGGGGACATGGGCCTTGTATATTAGCATGCATGGCCTTGCATCGCAGCTTTCTTCTGTGCAGCATACGGTGCATATGAGCAGTGTACGGTGGATGTGGATGTGGATGACTGCTAGCGTGAATGTGGGATGACTACTGTATCCTGAGAAGGGTGAAACCTTAAGTGACGAGCATTTGTATTGTGCCTTGTTATTGCATTGTTCAACTCAAAGTACACTCAAAGGTGTCTTTACATCTTACACCTTAGCTTCTTACAACATGCTTCCATATAAATAGCACAGCTGTATCATTACTATACATCAAATTGTTTGTACTCTATCACATCATTACTATATCATCAAAGAATACCTGTATCAACCACTATCCACGACGTACCCGGATCCCCGACTCACGACTGACGCGATGGCGACCTCACTTCGAGCTCAAGCTCAGACCCAAACACATCAATCTCAACAATCCCCTACCTCATCCACTTCATCCGTTACTACTACACCTACTTCTCCTCATTTCCATACCCACCAAAGATCCCAATCCAGCCTGGCGCGTCCACTTGTCGGTAATAGCAACGGGCCGTACGGTCACGTCTATGCTCAGCCCGGTACACGACCTTCTACCGCACCTACCATCCACCACCCGAGACCAGTCACTCCTACTTTATTCCGCCCTCCTGCGAATCTTGCTTTCGCTGCGTACCTCAAATCATGGGGGAACGAAGAGATTATAGATTTCTTATCCATCTACAATTGCGCTCATCATGCTGGCGCTTTTCAAAAGAACGATATCGACGGGAAATGTATTCTCGATCTTGATACCAATAACTTGAAAGAAATGGGGGTAGTGAAAGTGGGGGAAAGAATCAAGATTCATAATGGGATCAAAGATTTACGAAGGCGAGCAGCCAATTCTGGACCGCTCGGTATCAGTCGTGTGGAATTACGATTGAATGGTGCTGCTACACCACCTTTGGAGGATGTTCCGTCTTCTTCACCTGGTTTGGACGGTCTGTATACACGGGACAATCATCCTGGATCAGGAATGAGGAGGCTGGGATCATCAAGACCTCCCCCACTTGATTTGCATTCTCAGCAATCAAGAAACAACCTCCCGCTGGCATATCAGAATGTACCGACCAGTATCGATCCAGGTGCCACCACCCCAAGACAAGTAAATGTCACAAAGGATGGTCATCCGATTCCTCCCCCTGGACCATCTCGGAATACATCTTCCAACAGCACAGCTTCGAATCTCACCATCACCCCTTCTCAGGTACAGGCAAGTCTGGTTCCTGCTCCGGCACCTGCTACTCGACAACCTCAGATTAATACCAATCACCTCAATCTTCGAGCTCCTCCTTCTCGAGATCCTGGCAGAAGATCACCTAGTCCAGTCAATACCGATCCTACCCAATTTATCGATCGACCACTCCCTCCAGCTCCAAACCAGTCTTCAGCAGCAGAGTATGCTTCAGCTATTCGATATGGTGAAGGACGAACGACACCCACCTGGGGACCTGGCGGTGATCACCAACAAGGTTCTTCTCGAACACAAGCACCCAACTCTGACAGGAGACATCATCCGCCACCCATTATCGTTAGGCAAGACATGTCTCAACACCGTAAAGCCCCTAGTCTAGGTAACGTACCTGGGAGATCATACCTTGGATCCAACTCGCGACCTGGTACTACCGGCACTGCTGTTCATCCATTCGCAGCTACGACCACGATTCACGAAGATGATGCTCGTGGCGCTTCGCCTGATTCCACTTTACCACCGCCAATGGTCAGTCACCCAAGTAACGGTAGTGCCGGTAGTGGTCGGTCTAATCGAAATGCCGGCTATGTCGTCGGAACAGCTGGATCTCCAATGCATCGCAGCGCCTCAGTCATCAGTTCACCTCACGGTTCTACCGGTCGACGAGATCAGTCGGGTTCTGGAAGTGGTACACTATCCCTTGAAGATCTTAGGAAACAGTTGGTGAAATTCATCAATTCTGAAGATGGAACCACGAGGACAGTGAACCTGTCTCAGTGTACCAGTGGAGTTGAAGTACTTGAAAGGGCACTCAAGAAGTTTGGCAAATGGGGCACGGGGACTGCGGCTACTACCGATACGGAAAGTGATGAGGATGGGGATCAGCTTGAGATTGATGGTTGGGGAGTTTACGAAGAGCTAGAGTACCACGAGGATTGTAAGTGCATCCCATACTGGTAGAGCTTAACTGACATCAGGTGTGCCACTGTCCGAAGCTGCTTTGCTGAACATCTGTCTGTCTCACCGCGACGGAACACAAGTCCGAGAGGGTGGCCTTATCCTCCGACGAACTCGAAAACCTCAATATCGAAAGAACATGGAAGTCTTCCTTGGCGAAGCACCTCCTGCACCCATGTCTCCCACTTCACCCAACTACCTGGCCACGCCCCGACCAACCTTTGGTAAACGAGGCAACAACGAGTCCCTCACTCCAACAAAGGCGACCAACAAACAGAAACGAGCATCAACAGTCAGCGTCATGTCGGGTCTAGGAGTTCCCGTTCCCGCTCAAGCAATTGCCGAAGCTCCTCCTTCACCTACCACCACCGCCCGATCTCCTGCCTCTGGATCATTCCTGACGAAATCAAAGAAAATGTATAATTTCTTTGGACATCGACCTCCTTCCGAACTCATTTCGAATCATTTGGCAGAATATTTCCCTTCTGCCAAAAAGAGGGAATTGGAAAAGACGGTTAGGCATAGTATGCTTCGAATGAGTATGGGTCCAGGGAGTAGAGTTGGTAGTATCGGATCAGGAGAGAGGTTGAGTATTGATTCTCCCCATGGGTCCGACAGGAGGCAGAGTTTGGAAAAGAGGCAGAGTCCAGAAAAGAAGAGCCCAGAGAAGAGGCAAAGTATGGAGAGGAAGAGTCTCGACAAATCGCCTCAGTCCAGAAGGTCCATGTCTCTATCGACCTCCAAATCGTTTACTGCTTCTCCGCCCGCCGATACCATTCTCGAAGAGGAGAATGAGGTCGAGGGTTTACCCAGATCGAATCTATCAATCGAGACTGGTAGCGAAAGTGACGGACCGTCCACTGGAACATCTATCAAGAGTCAACCACCACTTCTACCACCATTCGAACCTGCCACCGAAACATTATCCGAGTCGCTACAAGCCTTCTCCCCCACCGATGGCAAGAATCAATCCGATCTTCAAGGACTTGGACCCGTTCCTTCACCTAGATCGAAGCAGTCCGATTCAAGTATTTCTACAGTATCTCGACCCCGACCGAAATCCATCATGCTGGCTCGACGTGGATCTGCTGGTTCGTCCCGATCAAGGCTGTCGATGTTGTCTCAACTCCGCAAGAATCGGGACAAATCCGATACAGCCAGTATAATCACTGTCGACATGATCACTGCCGATGTAGAGAACCGTCGAGCTAGCGGAATTACTTTCGCAGAGAGTGATGAAGAAGAGGAATTGGCCGATATTCATGTTCCTGCTGCTATTGAGGATCCCATCGCGCCCACCTCGGAGGCTGAGGAGGAGGAAGGTGATGAAGATGGAGAGGATGAAGCGTCTGAAGAGGAGGAAGAAGAGGATAGTGATGAAGATGAAAGTACTGATGAAGATGAGGAAGTCGAGATTGTGGTTGATGAAGATGCCGATCATGGAAAGGCGTATATGAGTACTGGATGTAGGTCTACAGCTGGCACGTCTCGTATAGGAAGCTGACAGATAGCTAAACGAATAATCAAGTGGATCAAAGGTGCTTTGATTGGTGCTGGTTCTTTCGGATCGGTCTTCCTTGGAATGGACTCTCATTCTGGTTTGTTGATGGCTGTCAAGCAGGTTGAACTTGGGAAGAATAGAACGTCAGTCAGGACAAAGGGTATGGTTGATGCCCTTGAGCGGGAGATTGAGCTTTTGAAAGAACTTCAACACGATAACATCGTCCAGTACCTTGGTAAGTCCACATTCGGTATCTTCTAAGTCCTGCTGACGCCTAGACTCATCGACCGATGGAGACTTTTACAATATTTTCCTAGAATACGTACCTGGAGGATCAGTCGCTGCACTCCTCAACAAATACGGGGCATTCGAAGAAGCTCTAGTCAAGCGATTTGTCCGACAAATCCTTACCGGTCTCGAATACTTACATGCCAGGGATATCATTCATCGAGATATCAAAGGGGCCAATATATTGGTTGATAACAAGGGAGGAATCAAGATATCCGATTTTGGTATCTCAAAGAAGGTCGAGAGCAGTGAGTCTCCTCCCATTTCCTTGAACTTTGAACTGACGCTTAGATCTCCTCAATACAAATGGGCGAGGAGCTCAAAATCGACAGTCACTCCAAGGATCTGTCTTTTGGATGGCTCCTGAGGTAGTCAAGCAAACTGGTCATTCCTCCAAAGCAGATATCTGGAGTGTAGGATGTCTGGTAGTAGAGATGTTGACAGGTTCACACCCCTGGCCAGATCTTAACCAGCTTCAGGCAATGTACCAGGTATGTCCCCTATCTCATTCATTGTCGTAGAGCTAATTCCAGATTGGTAAATACGCAGCCCCAGCTCTACCTAATGATATTTCCCCCGAAACTGCTCAGTTCCTCAATAGAACATTCGACCTTGATCACTCTGCCCGACCTACGGCAGCTGAATTACTTCAACATCCATTCTGTGCGGATGAACCGAATGAATTTGAGATTTCGCAGGCGGCTGCTCAGGCTACTATGGCTGCTGCGGCTGCTGCTAGAAATCCACCTGCTATGCAATCGCTTAGTGCGCTTGCTGAGGCTAGGTAAGTTGTTGATTGTACAAGTACACTACTAGATGCTATAGTATCGATTCGTGAGATAAGTCGTTGATTGCGTGTCTATTGTACAGCCATAGATGTTTTTGATATGCATCATATATTGACGACTTTAGGCGGTAGAACGACACAGGCATCGCAGAGAGACTAGCCGAGGATCAGTTCAAGTAGCGATAAAGAGGTCCAGGGCAGCAAGAAGTACATGCTCGTATCAAGGTCGTCAAGTCTATCTACTCCATATCCATCTCGTCATCCTCCTCGAGACTCTCAAGACGAGCTTGAGGCTTGAACTCTTCACTCCACTGACAATCAGCTACACTCTTTTCAATATGATAAGGGACATACCTTGGGATACTGCCTCTTGTACAAACTCATACAGACCGTATCAATCTGCTGGAAAGGACCATCGAAGTGAACCTTGAAATAACCTTTTGTACCGAGTGGTTCAGTAATATGCCCAACTCTTCCGAATTTCGTATGTAATTCGACTGATTTAAAGTACTCGATATCCTCCCTGTTGAAGAACATGTATCGGATAGTAGCTGTTTTCTTGTGTACCTTGAATGGATGTCCTGTAAGGATGATTCGCTTGGCGATGATCCTAGTTGGATCAGGGGAGAGGAAGGATCCCATTGCCACTAGACTTGGGACTGTTCATTAGTAGGCACTCAAGGTGTTGGGTTAGGACGTACCCTGACCTGCACCTTCGTCACGAAGTAGGAGACATGCAGTCTTGCCGAAACAGACTGGACCGAATGTGGTGGCTACTACCGCGCCTCCTGATCGCAAGAATTTCTCGGATTTATGAACATTGTTGACTCCCTTGCCACCTCCTCGGACATGTTGCGAGTAGATGGGTCGAATGGTATATCGTCTAGGTCCGACACAGAGTACCAGTGGGTCCTGGCTATTAGTCTTCCGCGACAATTGGGGTATGAGAGACATACCTTTGCCTTTACGGGCTCGGTGTACTCTGTATTACGCTGTACGACAAAGTGGAGTACAGACTGTTTGTGCTCGTGCTGTAATAGTCCGTGAACAATGAATGGTAGTTTCGGATCCCGATCACCAACGTCAGATCGAGGTACGTTCTTGATGATAATGGTAACTCTAGTTCCGGGCTATTCATCAGCTTTCACCCAATTCTCCAACAAGGTGAAAACCCACCTTGACACCCTGCTCTACACCATCCCGTTCAATTCTCCTCTTTGTACCCTGATAGTTCTCAAATTGGAAGATCTTGGCGTAGTCAATGGGTAGATTCTCATATGGATCCCAGGGGGATGTCCTGAATGACTTGAGACCTCTATAACGCTGGAATCGGGTTCTAGCGGGGATATGACGGGGTGTATCGATTTCATCGGGGAATTGAGCGTCTTCTGCTGCTGCTCGTTCTCGTTCTTTCAGGTATGCGGTGTATCTATCACTTAGTTCCATTTATGAAGGCAGGAAATGGGGCACTTACTGACGCTCCTCATCCTCGGCATCTAGATCATTATGCCCAGCTTCAGTCCTTGAATCCAATTCAATCTCTTCGGTCTCTTCGTCATCCCCAATCAGATCTCCATCAACGTCCCCACCCTCCATACCCTCACCATCTTCAGACATATCCTCGTCGTCCTCATCCTCATCATCATCCCCCTCTCCATCATCATCATCCACAATCCAAGCTGCCTGATATGCACTGGTTCCCTTTGGTACCCTCTTTGTACGTTTTGAAT
>Ga0308160_10007802_pt1 | contig 10527 bp, 7 predicted proteins | sample PhyFR1_FD_201036 | JGI IMG/M metagenome (GOLD analysis project Ga0308160, IMG submission 201036) | Phyllosphere microbial communities from UC Gill Tract Community Farm, Albany, California, United States - DLSLF.R1 | ecosystem: Host-associated > Plants > Phyllosphere > Unclassified | place: USA...
CGCCTTGTAGAGTCTACAACGTCGTACACTCCTGTGGTCCAGACTGTTACGGCTCACGAGACTATTGACGAAACTCTTATTGTTTCACAAACCGATATCGTCGAGGTCACTGTTTCAGTCACCGTTCGTGAGACGAATCAGGTCACCGAGACCGCCTATGTTACTGAGACGACCACTCTCACCGAGACCATCAGTGTGACACCGACTGCGACAGTGACATCGTACAAAGTGGTGAGTGTCTGCTACATATCTTTGGCTTGATACCTATGTGCTGGGTGTTCAGCGGAATGCTGATCATGTGACGTGAACGATGCGCTCAGGGCACAGGCACGGCTCCGCTCAAGCGAGCCCTCAGTGATGGAACGAGGAATTTGTGGAGAAAGATGTGGGATGCCAATCCGAGTTTCGTTACTTCGCGGTGTCGAGCGATGTTTACACCAGTGCGTGGAGCTTATCGTCTGATGTATGTGAATCTGAGAGATCTGATACATCGTTTATATTCGGCCTGGATAGGCTCAGGTCACAGTCACTTCGACCGCGACGACGTAAGTGTAGGGAATGCAAAGTACGGTGGCCTGCTGACGATCCGATTAGCTGAACCTAACGATCTCATCCTAATAGCGTACTGCCTACCCAAGTGCTCGAGACTCTGTCGTTGACCGATATCAACCACGTTCAGCTGACGGAGACCATTCACGAGACCACGAAGTATTGTCGAGTGGACTTGATGTGTCGTCGTCATTAACTTTGGGCTTATTGAGGAGAGTTTGGTTTGTCGGAATCATTGTAAAGTCAAGTGCGAGAGCGGACATGATAGTATTTACCGAGACCTACGGTCGCCGTGACCTTATGTCCGTGTCCCTCGCTTTCTCTCGTAATCTCTCGTTATCGACGCGTGATGCCGGTCGTCTCTACGGAAATTTCAAGAGCCCAAGAAAGGTTTTGATAGGATTTTGACATTTGGAAAGAGATTAAACCATTCTCATCTCGTGACACAGTCTCTGTTGGTTTGAAGATAACAAGCACTCGTATAGAACCCTAGAATTATCATCATGCCCGAGGAAATCAAAGCAATTCAGGCCGTAGCGCCGGCGCGAACGGCCGATGTGGCTCCCGCTGCATCGCCCGCGAACTCGACTCCTGCCAATGCCAAGTCGGACGAAGTAAGTCGAGTTGGAACAACCTCTCTGATGACTCATTGTGGATGATCGCTTACTCTTCTTTGCTTTTTAATTTGAACCATGCGTAGGCCAAACCAGCCGTCAACGCCCGACGAGCGAAACGACGAGCCGCTCAGAAATCTGGCCTCAAGACTCCTGCGACCGATGCAAAGGCTGTCGTGAGCCCCAAGCCCAAGGCTGTGGTGAACAAGGTGGCGGCGCAGAAGCAGAAGAAAGATTATAGGAAAGGAGCTGGGAAGCCGGGGGCTGTCAAGGTCCCGGCCAAGTCGGGCAACCAGAAGAAACCGGTTGCGAAGAAAGATAAGGCTGAGCCGGTCGTCGCTACCGTCGAGGAGGTGGTCACGGTCACCCCCGTCACCGTCGGAGCAGAGACCGTTGTGACAGAGGAAAGCAAGGTCGGCGAGGAGGCGGCTCCTCAAGCAACCCCATCGACTCCGGCTACGACCACTCCAGCTTCAACTTCAACTTCGACGCCCAACACCCAGGCTCGAAAACAACGTCGAGCGGCTTCGAGAGCCAAGGCGACTCCCTACGCCAAACCTACCCCCACATCCACCGCCCCCACTTCCATCACGGCTTCCTCTTCTACTCCCAAGCCCAAGACCGCAGCTCCTCGAACGAAAAAGACCGCTTCGGCTCCCAAGACCGCCAGCCCTACCGTGTCATCCCCTACCGCCGAACTCATCACCCCCAAATCGACGTCTTCCTCAGCCGAGAGACTTTTGATCAGGGCTCATGAACTCGAACGGGATCGAATCAAGCTCAAGTTGAGCGAGTTGGAGGTCGAGAGGTTGAGGTTGGAGATCGAGTTGGCGAAGAGCCGGGCGATTGCGTTTGGAGCCGAGGAACAGGTGAGTTGAGGCGGTCGGAAAGGGGGTTCGTTGTTGTTGTGGCGAAGAGGACTGACGTTGATCTTGTCGGGGGGTAACTTTAGGTCGAGGTGGAGGAGTTGGTCTTGTAGAATATTCGAATGACGAGAGAGATGCTTGGTACGTGCGATGCACGATTCCGATGCAGAACGGCGAATCGAGGTGGTTGACCTCGGTTGCAATTTAAACAGTACAAGTCCGAAACCAATTGCCAGTCGAAATCTTGACGATGTCGACGCGTTGGGTTTGTTCCTTGTCTACTAGAGATCGCGGCTATATACTCTAGCAACCCAAAATCGCTCACATGAGCGCAATCATCGTCTATCCGCTTGGATGACTTATACTATAATATACCCCTGATTTGATCGGAGCCGGCATCGAAAGAGCGAATGACGTGCTATGGACTGGCGGGGGATCTGTCTGGGATTGAGCTGGTCGACCACGATATTGCCTCAAGCGACTGGGTAACTAGGCATTCAGGATACTAAACTTGCAGGGATATATCGTGTACCTCTGGGGCCCATCGGAACGCAACACCGGGCATTATGAATCCGCTTTGAGAGAGCTTTCGTACATGATGTATGCATACAAAAACGGCTTGACAACCCAAGATCGACCACTGATCGCGCAACGAGGACCCAGGCACAAGGGTTCGACCGCGAAGACCCTTGCACGCAACCCCCGTTCAAGCCTGAGACTGATTTCGGGCGTAGGCCATGTCCGGCAACCCGGTGAAGTACGGATTGTAGTCTGCTTGACCATGACCGGGACTCGAGTAAGGCGAAGACAGGGTTCCAGACAAGGGGGATGCGAGTTTGGGATCAAAGAGCATCGGCGATGGTTGGGCTGGGAGACTGTTTCCACCGTAGCACCGGGTCTTGCGGGGTTTCGGAGCCACATCAGGACCGTCGATCGAGAGACCTAGGCGGTCGGGCATGACCTCGGCCAACCGAATGCGAATCTTTTCACGAGCCCATTGAATGGGAGCACCTGCTAGACCTTGATAAGCAAGCTTGGCTGAGCTGGCAGAGGGTACCGCGATCCCAGCGATGGCCATATCGACCGGGTTGAGAGGCGACCAGTGAGCGGCTCCGGTGAACCTGAAACCGAGCCATAGCCAACCGAGGAGGATGAGGGCGCAGTAGACCAAGGGCGGAATGCAGAAGAGGATGTAAAGGCTGCCTTTTTGACCGAGACGAGCTTTGGGAGATCCGAGGAGGTAGCGGGTCTTGTGAGAAGAGGATGGCCTTTGGGGGAGGTCGGCGTACATTTCCTGCAACACGAAAGGCATCGCGCTCAGTTTTGGCGCCTAATGTCAAGTATCAGCCCCACTACTCACCGTTGCTCCCATAGCGACCATCTCCTTGATCGAATCGGCCACTCGATCGCTCTTTTGCTGACTCGTGGTGTCGCTTCCCAAAAGCCCAAAGATCTCGAACCGACCGTCTTCGCCCTGTTGCTTCTGCATGACTGTGATCGATGGAAACGACGCAGAGGAGTCGGTTCAGGTATCAAGTAGACCTTTCGGCATCTCCTTACCCATTTGTGCCATGTAGCTGATGTTTTGCCTGAAAAGTAAGCTCGGCTGATCGATGCTGACAGACGAGGGAAAGAAATCAGCGGTGCGTCACGGACAGGGTATCGGTCACATGAGGGTCTCACTCGTCACACTCGATCAGCTTGGTAGTGGAGACGGCCATGCCTCGGATCTGAATAGCTTCCATGACCTCGTAGCTACCAATTTGACAGTAAATGTTGGGCGTGCCCATCTGTCTAGCGTATCCGCCTGTAGCCGTGATGACTAGCGGCTGGTATGGGTAGAGGTGTTAGTGCATGATCACGTAGACCAACCGGACAGACGGTGACTTACCAAATCCCCGTTGTCATAGTGCTTATCGGTAAACTATACGGCCGGATATAAAAGAGGTCAAGCTCGAGTGGCCTGTCGTCTTGAGCCTACCAAATGCACTCACGAGTGAAATCGTCCCCGACCCATAATCAGGCCGCTGTCGGTTCTGACATTCCGCGCCATCCCTTCCACAAAACTGGGACTGCTGCGTGTCCATGAACCCATTGGTATCGCTCTTCCCAAGATCATTCCAACTCATCCCTGTGTCGTCGAGGTTGTCCTTGCATGTGACGGTGACGATGGTTCGGGGAACACAGGTCGTGAGGATGGATTCGGGGGTGGCTTTCTTCAAAACGCCGGAGGTGCTGATATTGAGCAGGTCCGAGGTCAGGGTCGAGACGTAGCCTGCGATACCGGCGAGCTCGCTGGGGTAGGTCACGCCGTCCCGGGTGTAACTTTCGGGGCTAGTGACGAGCGAAGATGGTAAGTATCGGGACGGATGTGTGTTGAGTGAGTGTGATCGTGCGCCACTCACGTCTGGGAGAGCAGTCTCCTGACACCTGCATCCAACATCATACCGTCTGTGGAGGATCACGCGATGTGGTCAGCCGAGGCGATTGGGGGCACCGAGATCTGTCCGGGACTCACAGCGATCGTCAAGAGGACAGTTCTAGAAACGACACCGGGAGATCAGCGAATACGTCAAACAAGTACCAACTAGTGAACGAGGAACCCAATGTGAAGCGCCGACTCACCGTGCCATACCCATAATCGGGCGCACCTCCGTACTTGCACGTCACGTTCAGCTCGGCATCGCTGTACGTACTGAACGCCCGCAAGTCGGTATCGGCTTTAACGTCAAGGCGTCCGTCGGTAGGGGTGAGGGAGGCGACGATGCTCTGCGGAACCGACGAGGGAGGCTTGTGTGAGTTGGGATGTGGGGCGCGGGGCGGTGAGGAGGGCTGCTTACGGCTCGAGTGAGGGAGTCGACGGCGAGGAAGATTAGTCCGAAGAGGGCGTACCGACTGAATGCGAGGGGAAGAGCACCGGAGGCTAGGTCCGAAGGTGATTTCAGCAAAGAGACGGAAGAGATTAAGGGAACAACCAAGAGACACTCACAGAGCTGGCTAAGATGACCGATCTCGTTGAACGAGATCCCTTGTCCAAGTCCTCGGCGTTTAGCATACGCCGTGACCAAGGCTGCGATAGCTGCACCCGAGATGAACCCATTGATGGAACCCAGTAGAGAAGCACCGGGGGCTAACAAGCTCTTGTACGAGTACTTTGTCTTCATGCTCCCGATGGTGGGGAGGGAGGCGTCGGTGATGGGGATATCGACCCATTGAACGAGGAGAGCGAGAGAAGCGATGCAGCCATTGAGGAAGAGGGCGATGAGGATGAGAAAGTGTCGGGTGAGCTTGTAGCGGCCGCTGTGCCAGGGGTAGGATTGGGAGCCGGTTTTGTAGGCTTGTGACATGGGGGTGGGTTTGAGTTCGTGGCCCATGGTGACGGAGTGCGGCTGGACTTTGGCTGCGTTGCGATGTCATGGTCGAGCACGTACGTGGCAGGTAATCTGGAGATCATGGTGATTCCATCTTTATACGGTGGTAGCGGAAGCGTCAAGACCTCGACCTCTCGTAGGTCGACGAATCATGATATGCCCAAACTTGATCTCTTCCGAATCCGCTGTCGAGGTCGGCTGACAGTCGATTCGCCTCATCCTGCTGAGATATGTGACTCCCTCTCGTCAGCCGCGGAGTGCTCCCATCTCTTTAACGAAGCGATGATGTAGGGAAGCAAAGGATGGGCTGGTATCGACAAAGACCTCACTTGGTGGTTGTACCAGAGATTTGCGTGTTGGCAGGAGAACCGAACCGAAGCGGGACGTAAACCCCCTGGAAGACCATGGAAGAGCTGAGCATATTCATCAGACGACCACGATCAGACGACCACGCAGCAGCCGAGGGGGATGAATCTCGCGTGAACACGGGATCGAATGTAGTGAGAGAGTGGTGTCGGTCTTGGCGAATCATATTCATGTTCCATCCGAGTCAGGAAGCAAGCGAGCAGCAGAGTAGGAGGCGAGGATCATGTGTCTACGAGTAGTCATCAGATGACGCTGATCGAGCTCGGGAACGTTTGAGAGGCAGGGTTCTGATTCGGCGAGGCTTCGGTGATTCGAGTTGCAATGAGCTTTGGTCGACTTCATTCGTCTTTGCAAGCGATTCAAATCTTGACGAATCGTGACAAAGGCCGATCGGGCTGATTGCTTTGGGGGCATGCTGACGTGGCGCTGTTCCGTCGAATCAGTTTCGAACCAGACGGAACCTCCCCAAGCTCTGGTAGGTCTGGAAGGTTTAGACATGTACAAGACGACAAGACAAAACGGCACGGTCGAGCTGGAGTACGGACTCGAAGCGACCCTCAAGTAGCTCGAGAGGTAGCTCAGATGGCACGCATAAGGGTGACGAAGGCTCGGAACGATGCAGGGACGGTAAGTAGACCCTGAAACAACTGCCAGCCCTCAATCGCACTGACGGTATTCATCCTCGTCTCTTGCCCTGGGTTTCCTTCGGGACGTACCAAGCTCAAAATCCCCGCAACAGGTGGATCACTGTCGACTCGGATTCAACGGAGGACAAGATGCATTCGAGTGAAAGGTGAATAGGAGCTATTGATATGCGTGCGAGTCACGTTCATGCCTGTAAGTCTATAAAGTCTATCTATTGTCCGTGTATGTCTATATGATAATCAAGCAACTAAATCGGCTCGTCCCTAGGTTCGATCAAGATCTCATTCACCGCGACATGCTCTGGTTGGCATACCGCGTACACGATCGATGCAGCGACGTCCTCGGCGTCCAATACCTTGGCTCCGGTGGGTTCTCCATACTTTTTCAGGGCCTCGGCGTCGGACGACATGCCCAAGAGCTCGGTCGCCGTGTTACCCGGTTGGATCGAAGTGACGCGAAGTCCTGTCCCTGCCGTTTCCACTCGTAGTGCCTGTAGCGTGGCTTCGACAAAGAACTTGCTGGCAGAGTAGACTCCGAGTCCAGGGAACACTTTACGTCCTGCGTCCGAGGAGATGGCCACGATGTGACCGGATCCACGTTCAAGCATGGTAGGGAGGATCGAGGAGAGGCAGTGCAAGAGACCCTTGCAGTTGACGTCGACTGTACGTTCCCAATCGTCTGTCTGGACATTGGCCATCATGGTAAAGTACATGACACCGGCGCAGTTGACAAAGATGTCCACCGAGCCGAGTTCCGTAGCGGTCTTGGCGACCAGGTCTTGAACTTGTTGCTTGTTCGTGACATCGGTCTTTTGTACGAGGACCTTGACACCCAGACCAATGAGCTTGCGCTTGACACTCTCGAGCGCATCGGTACGTCTTGCGGCGATGGCAACGTGGGCGCCTTCTTTGGCGAGGCTGACGGCGACGGCTGCACCGATTCCTGATGATGCGCCCGTGATGATGGCAACCTTGCCTGCGAGACGACCTTTGGTGATGGTCTTTTTCACGACTCCATTGGTCTGACGGCGAGGAGGTCTGCTGAGCCATCCACGGGCGAAAAAGTGACGCATATACGTCTCAAAGAGAGAAGCGTCGATCTGAGGACGGTGAACACCGTGAAGGGCGAGAGCGGCTCGCGTGGCGTCATCCTTGAGCACCGTGACCGATTGCAAAGTCTCGATGGGAGGCATACCACTTCGAAGGATGTCTACCGTGAACGGTTCATCGCGAATTTTACCGCTGCCTCGCTTGTCGTTCCAGAGAGCCACCCAGTCGTCCCATGGGATTCGTGTAGTACTGTAGCCGAGGTCGTTGAGCATATCAAACAAGCTAGTGGCGGAGATGGGATTCGAGTCGCCCAAGTGGTAGACAAGCTGGTCGGCGTCGGTGTGATCAGCCAAGGTGACGATGGCGTCGGTAACAAAGTCTGCTGGGGTCATTTCGGCAAACCACTGATCGATCGAGGGCGCGCATCCGAGTTGCAAGGATTCGACAATCAAGGCGTTGAGCAAATCGTAGGTGTTGGTAGATCCTGTCACGCTGTGCCCACTGATCGTACCCGGTCGATAGATCTTGACAGGCATACCACGACGGGACGCTTCGCAGACGAGCATTTCCGCGACCCATTTCGTCTGACCGTATCCATCGAGCAGCTTTTCAGGGACGTCCTCTAGCTTGACCATGGCGTCTTCAGTCCATCCTTCGAGCGAGGGAACCAGCACGCCGTTGGTCGAGATGTGATGAAGCGTCGCGCCACTGAGCGAGGCGAGACGAAGGATTTCTCGAGTTCCACCGACGTTGGCGTTGCGCAGCGCTGCGTAGGGGTAGACCAGGTTGACCGTGGCAGCGGCGTGGATGATCACTTCGACACGCGATGCTACCTCTTCGAATGCTTGTTTCGAGAGACCCAGTCGTTGCCCTCCGAGGTTACCGGGAAGTACCTCCATACGTTCGAGCATGCCGTCGTCCCACAACCCCAGGTCGACGAGGTTCTTTCGGATTCGTGCTAGACCAGCAGGGCGACAGTCGTCGGATGGGTCGGTGAATCGAACGAGACAGATGATGGTCGCCGAGGTGTTTTGAACGAGGGATTTGAGGAGAAAGGCCCCGAGGTATCCAGTTGCACCGGTCAGGAGCACGGTGCTGGCCTCGCTAAGCTGACGCATGGGAGTACCGTTCGACTTGATGTCAGAGTCGAGTTCGATATCAGAGCAGAGGATGGCAGGGAGATCGGCTTGGACAGCCTCTGTGTGACCGTCACGAGCGTCTCGAATGACGCCCATATGACCCTGAAGCGTGGGATTACCCGCAAGAGGCGCAAGGGGAACCGCAAACCCAAACTCTTTGGAGAACCGATTGGCAAGCACCGCGAGCACGAGGGAATGACCCCCGAGATCAAAGAACCCGTGCTGTTCCTTGATCGCTCCGGCAGGGATGTTGAGCACCTCGGCCCACAGTCGAATGATGGTATCGAGCTTGATCTCCGTGTTGGCTTCCTTTTCGACGCCATTGGATGGGGTTCTGGGGGAAGGAGGTGGTGGCAACGCCTTGAGATCGATCTTCCCGGACACACCGTGCGTAGGGAGAACATCCATCTCGACCCAGAGCGTGGGAATCATGTAGAGGGCGAGATGCAAGGCGAGGATACGTCGAGCGGCCGTACTGATCCCAGACTCGTCAATGTCGAGCTCGGCACGATCACGTTCGTCTTCGTCCGTGTCCCTGACCACGTAAGCGACGAGTTGCCTCTCGAGCCCTTCACCCCAAGCGGTAACGGCGCAATCGCGAACAGCGAGGTGCTTGACGATGGCCGTTTCCACTGCACCCGGTTGAACCGTATATCCACGCGTCTTGATCATGCCTCCTGCACGACCGGTGATCTCTAACAAACCCGAGGGAAGGATCCGAGCGAGGTCCCCCGTCTTGTACATCCGAGCACCGGGGGTCTTGGCGAATGGATCCGGAGTAAACGCCTTGGCTGTGGTCTCGGGAAGGTTGATATACCCTCGTGCGAGGAGGTCTCCACCGACGTACAACTCTCCACTGATATTATTCTCAACTCGGTTCCCCGCCTCGTCGAGGATGTAGACGTGTTCGGGATCCAGAGGAGGACCGACGGGACACACCCGGGTGTCATAGTCCACAAACGTCCGGATATCCCCAGCAGCCACCTCGTGTGTCTCGCTCGCGCTGTACACGTTCAGGAGACGAGTGTTGGGCAACGCCTTGGCGGCTCGTCGACACAAGTCCGTGGTCACGACTTCTCCGTTCAGCCAGAGGACTCGCAAGTCTGGAACCTGTTGATGCAGGTCTGGGTAACGGGAGAGGACGGTGGAGAGGAGCGTCGGGGTCATCAGGGTATCGGTGATACGCCTGGATGCGAGCATGCTCACGAGGGTGGTAGGATCGTAGCTCGCCTTGTCGGGAATCGCTACCACCGTCGCACCCCGTAACAGAGGTCTCAGCATTTCCCAGACGAAGAAGACGTTGCAAGCGACACGGTCCGTGGGGGATAGGTCGGAGAGATGGAAACGGAGGTTGTAGGAGAGTACGGCGGCTCGGTGGGGGTTGGCGATCCCTTTTGGTTGTCCGGTGGTTCCAGACGAGTAGGAGACAAAGGCGAGACGGTCGAGATCGTCATCCGAGGGTAGGGGTGAGGGGGTTTTGGAGGTGGTCCCATTCGATTGTGTGTAACCTCCGGGAGTATCTACGGCGATGACGCTGACGTTGGATTTGATGTGTTCCAAATGAGCGGTCTGGGTGAGAATGACAGCCGGCTTGGCGTCATCCACCACATCACGCAAGAGACCGGAAGGGTAGGCGAGTTCGAGGACGAGAAAGGCGCCTCCAGCTCGAAGTGCAGCCAGGCTTGCAACGACGTAGTCGGCACTTCGGTTCATGAGGATTCCAACGAGGCTATCTCGACCGACACCATGGTGGTGACGGATATAGTCGGCCAGGGTCGAGGTCTCCTTGTCTAGCTCGGCGTAGGTGAGGGTGCGTGTTTCGTCTTCGAGTGCGATGGCATCTGGGGTGGCTCGTGCTTGAGCGACGAACAAGGCGGCCAGGTCTTTTGTGGTGTCTAACGGAGACATGTCGAAGAGTAGTTTTGACC
>Ga0308160_10007803_pt1 | contig 10526 bp, 18 predicted proteins | sample PhyFR1_FD_201036 | JGI IMG/M metagenome (GOLD analysis project Ga0308160, IMG submission 201036) | Phyllosphere microbial communities from UC Gill Tract Community Farm, Albany, California, United States - DLSLF.R1 | ecosystem: Host-associated > Plants > Phyllosphere > Unclassified | place: USA...
GTCGACCCCGTCACCGACTACCTCGCGCTCCTCAAGGAGATCTTTGATTTCGACATGATCAAGAACTGGCTACACACCACCGACCCCAAGCCCAAGGTCCTTTTCGACGCTTTGAACGGTGTCACCGGTCCCTACGGACGAGCCATCTTCGTCGAGGAGCTCGGTCTATCCGAAGACTCTATCCAGAACTGTATCCCCCTACCTGACTTTGGTGGATCTCACCCCGACCCAAACTTGACATACGCCCACGAACTCGTTGAGCGAGTCGAGAGGGAAAACATTGAATTCGGAGCTGCTTCCGATGGTGATGGAGACCGAAACATGATTTACGGAAAGGGCGCTTTCGTCACTCCTTCCGACAGTGTTGCTATCATTGCCGATTGGGCTGAGAAGGCTATCCCTTACTTCAAGGGAGGCGTCAAGGGATTGGCTAGGAGTATGCCTACTTCTGGTGCTATTGATCTTGTTGCCAAGGACAGGGGACTCGAGTGCTTCGAGGTTCCTACCGGATGTAAGCTTTGTACTTTCCGTTCTGAGTCAGCTGACAGTCAGGGAAATTCTTTGGAAATTTGATGGATGCTGGACGATTGTCCATCTGTGGTGAAGAGTCTTTCGGTACTGGTTCCGACCACATCCGAGAGAAGGACGGTGTCTGGGCTATTGTTGGTAAGCAGCTTCCGCTATCGATTCCGTGAACAAAGCTGACATCAGCCTGGCTCTCTATTCTCGCTGCTGCCAACAAGGAGAAGGCTGGATCTGGTATCAACGATGTCTTGATGCAGCACTGGAAGAAATACGGTCGAAGCTTCTTCTCTCGGTAAGTCCGCTGATGTAGGCCCTAGAGGATTTGAGCTGACTATCAGATACGACTACGAAGAGGTCGAGTCCGCCGGTGCCGAGGAAATGATGGAGCACCTTCGAAAGCAATTCGCCGACTCCAAATTCGCCGGCTCTTCCCTCAAATCCACCACCTCCGATTCCTCATTCACCGTCGACCACGCCGACGATTTCTCCTACACTGACCCCATCGATGGATCTGTCTCTACAAAGCAAGGTCTATACATCAAATTCACCGATGGATCCAGGATCATCTTCCGTCTATCTGGTACTGGATCTTCCGGAGCTACTGTTAGGTTGTACGTTGAGAGGTACTCTAAGGAGGAGAGTGAATATGGTTTGGATGCTCAGGATGGATTGAAGCCTCTTATTGAGGTTGCTCTTTCGGTTTCCAAGTTGAAGGAGTTCACCGGAAGGGAGAAGCCTACTGTCATTACGGTGAGCCCATTGCCAGTGATGAGGATGAAAGCTCATCCAATAGTAAACTGTCATTGCTCTATAGCGAGCAAAGACCAAGTACAGGGTAGAGAATGCATCAATGTCTATCAGAACCCGTATGTGGCAGACGCAGTGCTGACCTCCCTTGATCTGGAACAACCTTTGGGCTTCGCCTAAGATTAAAGGGAGTGCTCAAGTTAATGTTGCATATGGAGCAAGCGTGTAGGCATATAAGCAGAGGTATGTTCATCAAGTTTTCTTATTCTTCCCACACCACTCTTCACCTCAAGAATGCCTTCCGACGTCGCCACCACCAACGACAACTCCCTGCAGGCTTCTCGAGTATCTGCCATTCCGGCCCATAGCCTGGGAAATCAGACTGCCTCAAACCCCACGATTACACCTCACACAGACCACAATACCGCCAACCTTTTCCTCAAGTTTCGCAAGGAAGACGACGACGGCGGAACTGGCACCGACATCGAGGAAAATCAAGAACCTCACGTGTCTCTTGGACTCGAATGTACCAAGGATGTTTATGGCAAGCTTCATCAACAACTCGGGTGGAATGGGCCCGCTCAACAGTTGAATGACGTTGAGTTGAATCTTGCAGACCAAAACAAATGTTATCCGTACAAAGACGATTCCAGTGTCAAAAGTCTGACCGGGCGGAGAGGGAGACACAGGAGAGGGTGGATGAGTACAACGAGTGGTGTGCAGGATCGAACGTCCAGTTTACTCTTGGGGAGTCCAAAGTTGATCTCGAAGGCGGAAATGAGAAGGGATCCGACTCCAAAGTGGAATCTCAGTCTGTTCAGAGTGTCTGTGACGCGGCGAAGCATTGGATCAAGAATTGGACTTCATCGGAACCACCTCTAGCCGCTTCGGCATCGATGGCAAGCCAGCCTTCCTGATCCACTCCACCAAACGCACTACTCCCCCGTTCCCGTCTCTTTATCACTACATTCCCTCATTGACCATGACCTCCACCACACTTCGTACATGGCCAGCTGTGTCGAACCATCATCCCCTTGCCAACTCCCTGTTGTCAGACCATCAATCCATATGCATATACGTACAGTCTCTACATATTACTGAATGAATCCCGTTTACAGTTGACCTCTATTCATGAGCGAACCTTTATGTCACCGTGACCCGAAGCTGAAAGGACGGCAGGACATTGACGTTTCTAGTGGAGCGGGTTTGTGGGCATATAAGCAGAGGTATGGTTCAAGCTGTAGTCTTCTTCTCCAGATCACTCTTGCTATCACCATGCCCTTTGACAACAGCACGAACTCTCAGGACGTCCAGAGTTCGGCGACTCCCACCAACAAGGACGCAAACACCACCAACCTGACAGCTGGCACCAGAGCCAAGATCGATAACAATATCATTTTCCAGCCCAACTTTGAATGGGATCGACAATTTTCCCCCTCTGCTTCGTTTTTCGCCACGGCCACTGCGAGAAACACTTTACTCAATAAAGAAGTGGGTGTCGAGGCGGCAAAGCTGGCAAGAAGGATTATTCCATCCTTCGCCCGCAAGGCTCGCGAGATCAATGGCCCAGGTTTCTTTCTACCCTCAGTTGGAACCGAGGAGCGAAGCAGACGATTGATAAACTTGGAGGAAGAGTTAAGGGCTGATGTGAAGCATCGATTTCAAGTGCACAACGGGCTAAAGGAGCCAACTGATCCTGGGTCCTCCGAGTACTCTGATCCTGGGTTCTGCTACTCGGAGGAATTTGGCACCGTCATAGCCACAGCCGCACTATGTGGGTTCACGCTGGCACCGGTGTCGATTGCGGACATACTTGAGGCGGGCGAGAGCCCCCATCCCGAGATGCGAGACCCAATTTGAAAGTCAACCACACTCGAACCGACAGCCGACGACTATTCCCTTGGATTCAGCCTCACTGATTTCTTCATCCATCAACTTGAACTCCCCTGTACTTACTCGTCCTTCTTCTTGGTTATATATACTTCTCCCCGTGCCCCCGAGCCCCCGATGTATCTTATTATGACGTTCGAAATCATTTGTACATATGGCCCCAACAGATGGTGCAAATTCCAATCTCTGCCCAGATTTCATTTGTGGCATTTCCAGCATTGGCGTCCTTTTATATGGACATCCTTTGAGGATAGCCCCACATCAAAGGGAGAGTTAAAGTTCCTGTTTCCAAAGGAGCATCGTTGTAGTCGTATAAGCAGAGGTGCTCTACTGAGTTGTCTTCTTCTTCCCACACCACACCACTCTTCACCCCCACAATGGATATCGACACCACCACCACCACCACCAACACCATTCAAACTCCCAATCCGGCACTCAGCCTGGCAGACTTCAGCTTGGCAGACCAGATTCCCTCCAAGGCTGAGACGTCTGTACTCGGTACCGCCAACCTCTCTATTGGGTATCAAGATGACGACGAGTCGCAGCCCACTGACTCTTTAAAGGAGCCAGTACCCCCATGCTTTCTTCGACTCGACTGCACCAAGAACGATCTCATCACTCTGAAGACCAATCGTGCTTGCGCTGCCACCACACAGGCGATATGGCACATGAATGATGATGTGAGGAGCTTGAGCAAAGAGCGTCACTCCTTTTCACAGGACGCTTTTCAGAGACACTTGTGGGTTGTAGTCGAGAAAGGGGTCAATGAAATCAACGAATTGGAATCTGGTTCGGTCTTTCCCCTCACATTCGGGAAGCCCGGGTCGAGAAACCAATCGGGAGAGGCATTCCAGTCCGTTGACAGTGTCTGTCAGGTGGCGAAAGATCATACTCTTGCCCAGTACAGAGCGCTTCGAGAGGCTCAGTCTAACGCAAGCAAGCCGGCCTGATATGCTCCGACGACTCACCACAGTCCTGTCCTTCCCCTGTCATCACGTTTACCTATGCCCGCCAACTCCCCCACATCTGTACTCATATATCCGTATTCTGCCTATTTATGCCTACTCCCTGCTTACAAAACGTTCAGTTATGCACATAATGCGTTCGTACACGCCGCTGAATGGTTCTCACGAAGCTCTATTTTGTGTCGGGATCCTATATGTGGCACCCTCGAAGAGCAACTTCCGTTAGGTTGGGCGATCCTTTGTTGAACCCCTCCGTGGAGCTGAAGGGGATGCCGAGTCGACGTTTCTTGTGGAGCAAGTGTATAGGGATATAAGCAGAGGCATGGTTTGAGTTGTTGTCTTCTTTCCCATATCATTCTTTCACACCAACATGAGCTCTATCAACACCACTCCATACGTGCTCAGCTTTCGAGGACCTAATCCTGCTGCCACCGAAGACAAAAGCTACAATGCTGAAGGCGCGTCGAACATCTTCGACATCAATACCGCCATCGTGTCTCTCAAGTTTGTCCGAGACCCTACTGGCACTACAGAGCCTTCACTGTCAGTCCAAGCCACCTGGAAGGTCGAAGAATCACTCTATAAAACTAAAAAAGGGGCAAAGGCGGCACGATCGATACGAGACATGCATACATTCCACGTAGACATGATGAATCGCCACCCTGCTGGGAGCAAAGAGCTGCGGAACAGCCTGAGGAATGGACTGGAGCAGAGAGTCAAACACCACAACGACGCGAAAGCGGGATCGGATTTGGGGCTCAGCTTTGTTGATGAACCGGTAGCAGATCAGAACGACGAGTTGGGATCCCAGGACATGGAGGATATCATCGCCGCGGCAGATCAGGCAGATCTCATCGACGAGACCAATAGGGAAAGAGAAAAGCTGCAGGCCGCGCGATTGGCGGCTGAAGACGAGAAATACGCGGCTGAAGAGGAAGTATTCGCGGCTGAAAGGGGTTTCCGGGTATGAAGAAGTGACCTATTGATCCCGGCCAATGCGCACCCCTCTTTTTTGCACCCACTTCACTCTCCCTTTCCATATTCCCCATCATCTTCATGTGCATTTGAGCTCGTCTATCTCACTTACATCCCTATCCTGTTCTCACAAAGCCCTTGTACATATGCATACCGTTTGAACAAATCCAGAAAAGAAGCTCAGAGATCGACGCGACTAATGCCGTAATATGCTGTTCCTCTGCTCTGACGCGACGGAGTATCTAATTGTCTTTTGCTTTTACTTTTACGGGTTCACGGGTTCAATTCTAGCTGTTCCTGTACCCTACCCTCTCTCTCCTGCAGTCACCCTATTGTCCTCAGTAGCTCTAGCATAGATCAAATCATAGAGTATCCTACCGTCGAACAGCCCGTTCAACACCGTCAAAAGGAATAGTAGTGAAGATATACTTGGCTGGCCCATATCGACTACTCTCCTACGACAACTACCCTTCACACCCTACTCGACCTCTATACTCAGAAAGAACAAAAGCGATCCCCGCCCCTCGCACGGACTACTATACACAATACACAAGATCCTTTCACCCGATTGAAACCTTGAAACGGAAACCCTTTGAACACCATCCTTTACACTACATCCTTTCACTTCCCATCCCCATCACCCTATCCAATTTGCGTTTTACGACATCAACGACCATTCATCAAGACTCTGTCATCTCATACATCATTACTGGCCTGTTTTGAACGGATCAGTCACGCTCGTTTCATATATCCCCCCTTGCGATACCTAAATCTATTGAGCTGGCCTTGATACGATCTTGTCCACGACTGTCTACTTGATACGAACTAAATACCTACGAACAGCACTTGACGTGCGATATCTATCGACCTACCTACGAAGGAGACTACAATGGTCCACACTACTTCCCACGCTCGCACGCTAGATCAAATGTGGGAGAAGAGACAGGATTGTATCTCCTGCGAGGGAGTATCACCAGTATGCAACTGCGCAGCAAATGAACAGTGTATTCTCACTGGACGGTACGTCTATCTCCTTCTTGTATATATAAGCTCATGGATAGATCATGTACCCAATGCGCTCAGATCGAATGTATCCCCAACCCCTCTAGTTCCAAGGGTAAATCAATCAATCCTGGAGTTATAGCTGGACCTGTCGTTGCTGCTCTCATCATTCTTGGAGTCGCTGCTCTATGGTGGTTAAGGCGAAAGAGGGTATGTCCAATTTTCAAACTCGTGGTTGACAAAGAAGCAGATGGGCTAACGAAGTAGAGAAGAGATCTAGCAAGAGTAGAGGAATTAGCAGAACGAGCACGAAAAGCCGAATCAGCCGGATTCCACCTTCGTTCGCAACCCGGTTCACCTGGTCCTGGATCTGCTCGTTCTGCTCGATCAGACAGGTCAGACAGGTCTTCCCAACGACACAATTACCCACAAGGTCGACATACTTCCAAACTAGGACCAGGGGGTGGACTTCGATCACCTGACGGAGAACTTGATGAACATGGACAACCTCGAAATGCTTACACCGCCTCGCACGACCCTTTCGCCGATGTCTCTAATGGAGCGAATTCACCTAAACGATATCAATCTCCTGATCATGAGAAACATGAAAAGGGTCGACCTAATTCATTCGCTGCTCGTGCACTTAATGAAGCTCGAAACAATCTGTTTAAAGGAAACGTACCTGCTCGACCTGCTCGATCACCTGATCTCAACCTGAGACTCAATCCCTCTTTACAAGCCCCACCATCAAGTTTCCAAGATCTACGCACTCCAACTTCATCAGGTAATTATCGAGACTCATACCTATCGGCAAACTCTGGCGCTCCGTCTTATTTGTCTGGATCGTCCGACATACATATGGATGCACCCAAGATTGTTACCAGCCGACAAGTCCAGGTTGGGAGGTTACAACAGGCTGAAATGGTTCAATTTGGGAAACCTAGGAATATGGAGAATCTAAACGTCTCTGGAGGGGGGCACGCAGGGGGATATGTCGATTCGCCTGCTCAAATGAACCCATTCGATGGAAGCCAGGATAGTCATGATGATCCCGGGAATCATTTACAACCAACCATGCCAATGTCGCCTGCTACGTTTGGATCAAGGACTCTCGGATCAGAATTATCAGGCGCAGGAGCTGGAAACTCGTCTTATCGAACTCTTACGCCTACCTCTTATCGAACGGCACAGGGAACAGATGTCGATTCTGGTTCAGAGGATGAAGAGGGATTAGAGAATGAACCGATTTCTGCTGATTTGAGGTTCTCAATGGGTAGTCTGGCATACAATAATAATCGAGATAGTATCTCTACAGTCGGTACGGGTAAATACCTAGCTCAACACGCTCCGCCACCTCTACCTACCAATGGCCGAGATTCCATCGCATCAGGAAGATCAGGGGCCGATTCAGTGTTACATGGATTTCCAATGATTCCACCTGGTCAATCGAGGTCGAGGTCGAATTCAAACTTGAACCCCACCCACTCGCCTATTCCCCAATCGACATCCGTGTCAACATTGGAACATATCGCAATGCCATCAAGACCACCTACTTCATTCCGTTCAAACCCCCCAACATCAGTCCCAGCGCCAAATAGGAATACTCAAGCATCAGTAGGATTAGGGGGATTCACTTTCCTACCACCCACAGGAGGACCGGATGAGGCAAGTGATGGACCGCCTACAATCCCTGTTCCTGGTAGAGGGAGGAACACAATGGGAATGAGCACTACGAGTGAAGGCTTGGGAGAATTTGATTTCAGTTTCGATAAACCCGAACCTAGGAGGTAGATTGTATACGAGCTTGTTTTGACGATGGACGATGGACGACGATGATTTGATGTAGATTTATATATGATATGATATGATATGATATTGTTTCTCTGATGATATGTATATTTTGATGCAACTTGACGGTGCAGCTCCGGAATCTGGGAAAGGAACTCGACCTTAAGTATGTCTATACATATACCCATGTACCTCGCCAAACAACCCATAAACATAAATGGGGCCTGCGACTATTTCTTTGACAGATAGCATTTGCATATAATACCTATACTAATCCGCACCAATTTACCCATTTGAATATTCGCAATCCACCCTAGACTAAGCCTCACCCTCACAGTGAGCCTTGTAAGCCTCGGCATTGAGGAGAGTCTCAAACTCCTGAGGTCCAGAGAGCTTGATCTTACAAAGCCATCCTAAGGGTTAGTCCTGTTCTCTCTTGGTTTCGGTGGAAAAGTGGAGGACAAAAGAGGGAGTAGAAGGACATACCATCACTCTGAGGCTTCTTGTTCAATAACGAAGGCTGGTCGGCTAGAGTCTCGTTGATTGCTTCAATGACACCGGATACGGGGGCGTAGATGTCTGAAGCTGCTTTAACAGATTCAACAGCTCCAATAGCGTCTATCATCAGCTCTCTGCTATCGTGACTTATCTTTCGTCCGCCGGGAACACTCAAGAACGGATAGGGAGAGGCGGGATAGGATATGAGGAAGACGGGAACAAGAACTCACCACCCTGAGCAACTTCCGTACCCTCAGTTGGGAGCTCTACAAAGACCACATCCCCCAATGCTTTCTGTGCGTAATCTGTAATTCCAACAATCCCAATAGAAGTGTCGGGATCGTAAGAGACCCATTCGTGGTCTGTTGAGAATCGGGCTTTTCATCAGCTCTTCTTCTTAAAATACAAGGAAGAGGGGGACTGACTGGTAGATACGAATCGGATTGCCATGGGCTTGGCGACTTGTAGCTTTGCCTGAGACTGGGCGAGTCGGGCAGTAGGCCTGATGGCGGTTCGGAGAGCTGTGAACATGTTTATTGTTTTCGTTGTTGAGGGATGGAGTGATAAAGAGAGGGGGATAGGTCGTGCTTGAGGGTGTACTCTTGGTTGATTTCCACAGAGTTGGCTAAATTGGAAATGACGTTCCTGGATGGGCGATAAGAACCATACATCCTTTACCTCGCTTCATGCAGATAGGGGCACTTCTGTTTAGACTGGACCAAGACGTTATAGATAACTGTATTCCATTGAGTGAATGCTGGTGGATGATATGCAACATGCATAGCGAGAACTATTTATACAGAACCTCCATGGCTGACACGAACCAGCAGAACCTACACCTTCCTCTACACTCAATCTACTTGATAAACCTATCATCAGCCCATACCAAAGTGTTGCAGACAGGGGACTTACTTGAGCATGAACTTCTTATGGAATTCACTCCTCAATAAATCATTAACAAACTCGCCCTTCTTTGGCTTATCATCAAGTCCAGCAGCTTGATTTTTGAAAATCAAATCATCGTCCCATCTCCTCTTTACTGAGAAACTGGCTGTTGCCGAGGATGTTGCTGAAGGAGCTGGAGATTGGCCTAGGGCATTTTGGAGATTTAAGAGGGGGTTTCCTGTTGCTATTTCCTGATCTCTGTCTGCTGAGGATTTTGCGGATGTTTCGGCGTCCTGCATATTAGCTTGAGCCGGGGGCGGGCAAGGCAGGTTGGGAGTATCGGGGAGAGCCAAGCTGAGATGGGGGTGATTCGGCAGTATTGAGGGAAGGTGATGATTTGAGGTCGATGCTTGCTAGTAGAAGACGAGGCGAATGAAGGCATGTGGATGTAGAGCGGTACTCACCTGACGAGCCTTCTCTTCCGCACGCTCCTGCTTGATCTTTGCCAATTCAGCCATCAAGGCAGCTGTCTCGTCCTCGTCGTCGGAATCGCTGAAGATCAGCATCGATCTCGCGGTTACTGACACTGTGTCCAACGGGAGAGCAGCAAGCAGGCGAAACCATAGACTCACTCGTCAGAATCTTCTTCCTCGTCATCATCCTCATCTTCATCCTGATCAAGATCGACAGCCTTCCCCTTTCCCTTATCTGCTACAACATCCTCATCATCATCATCATCCGCATCCAAATCAACTTCCTCAACCTTCCTCTTCTTTTCTGCCTCTTCACCCTCAATCCTCAGCGCCCCATTGTTTGCAATTTCGAAATCAGGTAATCCAGCAGCTTTTCTCTTCTTCTCAATCGCCTTCCTCTCTGCTTCTGCTAATTCTGCTTTTAGATCACGTCGTTGAACTTCCGAAGATGATGTTTGACCTGGTTGACGGAATTTGAGTTTCGTATATTGTGGTAGGGATAATTTCGAGACTTGTCGGGAACCTGCTTTTGTCTCTCTACCCTGCGTTGGGTTCCAGGTTGGTCTATGTGCTTGGGACATTGTAGTGTGAGTTGTTGAATGTGTAGAGTGAAGACCAGCCACGGAAGATGGAAAGTGAGTTGAGTGGCATCTATCTTGTGCGCCTATTCGCAGACCTGATCGCGCATGCCTACTGCACACGACATTAGACTTCACTATCCGCTCGACCAACTACCTCGACAACTACCTAGAATACACCAACACCGCCCCTATACTTG
>Ga0308160_10007804_pt1 | contig 10524 bp, 8 predicted proteins | sample PhyFR1_FD_201036 | JGI IMG/M metagenome (GOLD analysis project Ga0308160, IMG submission 201036) | Phyllosphere microbial communities from UC Gill Tract Community Farm, Albany, California, United States - DLSLF.R1 | ecosystem: Host-associated > Plants > Phyllosphere > Unclassified | place: USA...
CCGGTGCGGAGGTACCCGTCGGCCATCGCGGCCGCCGTCGACTCCGGGTCGTCGAGGTAGCCGAGGAACAGGTTGTGCCCCCGGACGACGATCTCGCCGGGCTCCCCGACCGGCATCGGCACGATGCGTCCCTCGACTTCGGCGTCCGCCACGACGACGTCGACGCCCCAGACCGCGGGCCCGACGCTGCCGGCGCGACCCGGGACGCCGCGGGGGATCACCGAGACGACGGGGGAGGTCTCGGTCAGGCCGTAACCCTCCTGGATCGGTGCCTGGAAGGTCGACTCGAAACGCTCGAGCACGGCGGCGGGCAGGGCCGCACCACCGGAGACGCACCAGCGGAACGGCGGCCGAGCGTCGTGCTGCTCGGCCGCTCCGAGGAGCGCGATGAACATCGTCGGGACGCCGAGGAACGCCGTGACCTGCTGCTCGGTGCAGAGCTGCAGCGCGGTGGCCGCGTCGAAGCGGGGGAGCAGCACGATCGTCGCGCCCCGGCGGAGCGTCGTGTTCATCACGACGGTCTGGCCGAACGTGTGGAACAGCGGCAGGCCGCCGAACACGACGTCCTCCTCGCGCAGGTCGAACACGTCGATGATGCAGACGTTGACCTGCTCGACGAGCGCGAAGTGCGACCCGACCGCGCCCTTGGGCTGCCCGGTCGTGCCGCTGGTGAACAGGATGGTGGCGGGGTCGAGGGGGTTCGTCGCGACGACGGCGTCGAGCGGCTCGCCCTCCGACGCCAGCGCGGTCAGCGAGAGGACGTCCTCGCCGGCAGCCACGCCGACGACGAGTGCCCCGGTGTCGGCCGCTGCGGGTCCGGCCTCGCCGAGCACCGACCCGGCGGCGATGAGTACGCGTGCGCCGGAGGTGCTGAGGACGTGGGTGATCTCCTCGCGCTTGAACAGCAGGTGGATCGGCACGACGACGGCGCCCATCGCGAGGACGGCGAAGTACGCCACCAGGAACTCGGGCACGTTCGGCAGCATCACCGCCACCCGGTCGCCGCGCTCGACGCCGCGGGCGCGCAGGCCGCCGGCGGTCTGGCGGACCCGCTCCCACAGGTCGCCGTACGTCAGTTCGTGGACGCCGTCGGGCAGCGCGGTGACGACGGCGGTCTTGGTGCGGTGCCGTCGTGCGCCCTCGGCCACGATCGTGGCGACGTTCAGTGTTCCCAGTCCGGTGGTGGTGGACATCGTGCCCCTCTTCGTCGGTGCGGGCATCGTCGCCCTCGGTGGCGTCGCTGGTGAGACGACACCCGCGCGGTCGTCGGGTACGACCGCGCTGTCGACGCTACCCAGCGCGGGGGCTCCGCATGCAGCCCCCGTTCGGCGGGCACGGGTGCGGCTCGGCACGACGACGGATGGGAGGCCCGTGGCGATCCCGCCACGGGCCTCCCGTCCGTCCTGGTGTGCGCTGGTCAGGCCTCGTCGGTCCTGGTCAGCGCGACGCGATCGGCGTCGGGTCCACCGGGTCCGGCGGCACCGGCAGGGAGCCGCGGATCTGGTTCTGCGCCTGGCAGTCGCTCGTGCAGTTCGTCGCACCGGCGCTCAGCTCGACGGCGTCCTCGCCGAGGACTCCACCCAGGCGGCCGCCGGGCTGGACGGTCCACGTGGTGGTCGTCGCCGTCTGCGAAGTCTTCGTGGCGACCTGCGGGCTGTCCTTGCCGAGCAGCATCTGGTGCGCGTCACTGCCCGAGGCCACGGCGGCGGTGCCGTTCCCGAAGTTGACCTTGCCGGTGTAGGGGTTGACGAAGTAGAAGAGCCCCGCGCCGAGGGTGTGCGTGACGGTGACCGGTCCGGCGAACTCGGTCTCCATCTGGAAGACCCCGCCCTGCGCGCCGTCCTTGGACTGGATCTTGAACTTCCCGGCGCCGGTGCTGAAGATCGCGACGAGGGTGTCGTCCTCGACCTCGAGCGACGAGAGCCGGGTGCCGGCGAGCTGCGCGGCGGTCAGCGACGGCACCTTGGACGCGAACACGACCGTCGGCTTCGTCACCATCCGCTGCGTGTCCGGAGCGCCGGTCAGCGTGTAGTCGTACACGCCCAGGTCGGCCAGCCGGATGTCGAAGCCGTTGTGCTTGCCGCGGACCGCGATGGTGCCCGAGACGGCGGTGTCCTTGAGCTTGAAGTCCTTGCCGACGGCGGGGTTCGTGGTGGTGCCGTTGACCGTGACGGCGTAGTCCCCGCCGGTGGAGGTCTTGCCGGACGCCTGCGCCGGGGCGACCCCGACGAGGGCGACCGCGGCGACGGCGGCGACGGCGAGGACTGCGGCCGTCCCGCGGGTGCGGCCGACCCGAGTGCGGCCGGGGCGGTGGTCGGTGGTGGTTCGCATGGTGGGCCTCCTGGTCGGGCCGGTTCGAGCGTGCGGGGCGGTTCTGCCCCTCGGCACGATCGTCGCCGCTCGCCCGCGCGGACACCATCGGACCTTGGTACTAGTACCCGTGGTCGCGCGCCCAGAGCGCGGCGGTCGTGCGGTCAGCCACCTGGAGGCGCCGGAAGACACTACCGACGTGCACCTTCACGGTGCGCTCGGCGATGCCGAGTTCGCTGGCGATCTGTCGGTTCGACAGGCCGCGGGCCAGGCGGACGAGGACCTCCCGTTCGCGCGGCGGGAGCACCGGGCCGGTGGGAAGGGACGCGGTGGGACCGGACCCGGCCGAGCGGGACCCGGTGGGACCGGACCCGGGCGAGCGGGGCCCGGCGGGGTCGGTGTCGGCGGGGTCGGGGTCGGTGTCCGCTCGCGTCGCCGGCAGCAGGCTCCGGGCGACCCGGGGGTCGATCGGCACCTCGTCGCGCGCAGTCGCCCGGACCGCCCGCACGACGTCGTCCGGTGTGGCGTCCTTCAGCAGGTACCCGGTCGCCCCGGCGGCCAGGGCGGCCCGGACCCGGGCGTCGTCGGCGAAGGTGGTCAGCACGAGCACCCGAGCGGACGGCAGTCTCGTGCGCAGAGCGGTCGTCGCGACCACACCACCGGCTCCGGGCATCGAGAGGTCCATCACCACGACGTCGGGTCGCAGCACCAGAGCCTGTTCGACCGCGTCCTCGCCGGTCGCGGCCTCGCCGACCACCTGGCAGTCGTCGGTCGTGTCGAGGACCGCGCGCAGGCCGCCGCGGACCAGGGCGTGGTCGTCGACGAGCAGCACCCTCACCATCCGGACCCCGATCCGACGGTGCCCGATCCGACGGTGCCAGACCCGACCGTGCCAGACCCGACCGTGCCAGACCCGACGGACTCGGACCCGGCGGGGACCGCGAGCTCCCACGTCGTCCCGGCACCCGGGGCGGTCCGGAGCACCAGCGAGCCGCCGGTGTCCTCGGCGATCTGTCGGAGCAGGGTGGTGCCGAGGTGACCGTTCCGTCGTGACCCGAGCACGGCCTCCGCCTCGAACCCGACCCCGTCGTCGCGGACCCGCACCACCAGCTCGTCGCCCCGTCGGTCCACCGTGACCCGGACCGCGCTCGCCTGCGCGTGCCGGACGGTGTTCGCCACGGCCTCCCGGACGAAGCGCACGGCGGCGAGGAGCGCCGGGGGAGCGGCCGGCACCGTCGCGGGCACGTCGAGACGGACCGACAGCCCGGCGGCACGACCCCGGGCGGTCGCATCGTCCAGGGCGGCACCGAGCCCGTCACGGTCCGGGGCGGCCGGCTGGATCGCCGACATCGACGACCGCAGCGCCGACACCGCGGACCGCAGGGTCGTCGCGGACTCCTCGAGGACCGCCGAGCCGGGCCCGGACGTGGTCCGGGCGGCGGCGCCGAGGCCGAGTGCGAGCCCGGCGATGTCCTGCACCGGGCCGTCGTGCAGGTCGGCGGCGAGGCGGCGGCGTTCGGCGGTCTCGGCGTCGAGCGCCCGGACGAGCAGCCGTTCCCGCTCGCGCTGACCGGACCGCACCCGCAGCAGCAACCAGAGCACGACGGGCAGCAGCAGCGCGATGCCGACGCCGACGGTGCCGAACGCGAGCGTGGCGAACGCCGAGCGCAGGGACGCCGCGCTGCCGAGGACCGCGTCGTACGGGTAGTAGACCTCGAGCAGCAGCGGGTCACCAGCGGGGACGTGCACGGCCTGGTACGCCTCGAGGAGTGGTCCCTGCCCCTGCTCGTAGCGGTTCTCCGGCGCGGTCAGGTCGGACACCTCGGCGTCCGAGCGGTCGGACTCCAGTGCCTTCCGGTCATCGTCGGACAGGGCGAACCGCTGCCCGACCAGCCGGGGCTCGTCCGACCACAGCACGGTGCCGTCCGCGGCCCAGAGCTTGACCCGGACGGCGCCGGTCGCCGCGCTGACGGCCCGGACGGCCCGGTCCAGTCGGTCGGCCGCGGTCCGACGGTCGGCAGTGGATGCGTCGGGGTCGGCGACGGCGTCGAGCAGGGCGGGCTCGACGACCGCGCGGGCGATCGCGGCGGTGTCGTCGGTCGCGTCCTCGACGGCGAACCGTTCGGCGGTGCGCTGGGAGACGAGCGTGCCGGCCGTCGCGACGGCGGCACCGCCCAGCAGGGCCGCGAGGACGACCCCGACGAGCACCCGGCGCCACGGGACGGTCCGTGCCGGACGACGGCGCGGATCACGACGGACGACGAGCACGGCGCCGTCGCCGAGCTCGGAGTCGAGGGATCGTCGTCCGGGCACAGGGTCACCGTAACCCGCGCTCGTGCCGACCCCGGACGCGACGGGAGGCCCGTGGCGATCCCGCCACGGGCCTCCCGTCGGTGTGGACGCCGCTGCGTCCGAGGCACTGCGTCAGCGCTGCTTCGTCGTCGCCACGAAGAGGTCGTCGAACAGTCCCTGGTCCTCGGTGGGCTGCTCGCCGTGCTTCCAGCGACGGCGCATGCGGCGGATGGTGGTGATGCGCACCGGATCGACGCCCGGCTCGGTCTCGTACATGCCCATGGTGTCCCTTCCCGTCGGCGGTGACCCCCGTGCGAGGGGGGTCCTGGTCGATTCCGACGGTACGGCGACGTTCGGAGCCACGCCCGCGCAAGTAGGTAGAGAAGTTACCCATCCGCGCTGCGTGGACAATTCCTTCGCCCACGAACCGAGAGGCCCCTAACCTGCCTTACGACGTGGGCGGCACCCCGCCGTCGAGCGCCGCGACGATGCGGTCGACGATGCGGACGAGTCGTCGGCGCTCTCGTTCCGAGAAGGAGGACAGGAGTTCGTGCAACTGCTCGTTGGTGCTGTCCAGCGCCGCTGCGAACACCTGCTCCTGGCCGGGCGTCAGCTCGATGAACCGGCTCCGACCGTCCTCCGGGTTCGGCACGCGCTGCAGGATGCCCTGCCGCTCCAGCCGGTCGATGATGCCCGTCACCGCGGGGCCGGTCAGCCCGAGGTGCGACGTCAGGTCCTTCACCCGGACCGAGCGCTCGCCCGACTTCGCACGCCACACGTACTGCAGCACCGACAGGTCCGTGCCGGAGACGCCGGTCCGGTCGCGCAGCCGGTTCCGCAGCGCGGTCGAGGCCTGCTCCAGACGGGTCAGGGCACCCATCACGTCGAGGTCGCTCACCGGGTGCCCTCCTCCGTGCGTCACGGCATGCCGGAGTGGGGACCGGCACGCTCGCGGCAAGGATATCCAGATACCGCTGGTTCCCGACCCAGCGCGGAGACCCCGTGAGCGAGCCGCTGGCGCCCGAGCCCGAGGAGACCCGGGAAGCCGCCGGACGGGAGACGCTCGCCGACTCCGCGGTCCCCGTGCGCTTCGAGGTGGCCGGCACCGACCCCGATGCCGCCGCCCGCGACCTGGCCGGTGTCTACTCCGGCAAGCACTGGCTGTCGCGCCGGACCGAGGGGGAGTTCTCCTACCGGTACACGGCGGTCGGCGACTCCGACGTCTCGATGCGCCGGTCCACCATGAACGGCTTCCTCCGCGGAGCGTCCGTGCCGAGCGACGACCTGGTGATGAGCTGGCTCACCGCGGGCTCCGGCACGCCCGACACCCTGCGCGACCGTGTCCCGCTGCGCATCGGCCACCCGATGCTCTTCCCGGCACACCGCGACGTCGTCTTCGTGGCCACCGACTACGACCAGCAGCTCGTCCACCTGGACCGCGGGTTCGTCCGGGAGGTCGCTGCCGAACGCTTCGACGTCGGCACCCGCGAGATGCGCTTCGACCACCTGCGGCCCGCGGACGCCCTGGCCGTCCGGCAGTGGCGTGACTCCCTCGGTGCCCTCGCCCGCGCGCTCCGGGAGGGCGGCACCGGCTCGCTCGTCTGGCACGAGGCCAAGCGGCAGGCCGTCGACGCCTTCCTCCGGGTCGTCCCGCCGCAGCTCGACCAGCTGCCCGCGGAACTGCTGCACCCACGGCAGGCGAAACTCCGTGCCGCGGTCGAGCACATCCACGCGCACGCCGACGACCCGATCACGATCACCGACCTGGCGCAGGTCGCCGGACTCAGCGTCCGCAGCGTGCAGGAGGCGTTCCGGCGCACGTTCGGGGTGTCGCCGCTGAACTACCTGCGGCAGGTCCGGCTGGACCGGGTGCACGAGGAGCTGCTGGCCCTCGACTCCCGGACGGTCTCGGTCGGGCAGGTCGCCACGCGCTGGGGGTTCGCGCACCTCGGACGGTTCTCGGCGTCGTACGCGGAGCGGTTCGGCGAGTACCCGAAGCAGACGTTGCGGCGGTGAGCCGCGCCTCCCGTCCGTGCCGGCGGACGCGGCGGTGTCCGTGGCGGCGGACGCGGCGGTGTCCGTGGCGGCGGACACCTCGGCGGACACCCGGAGGCGCTACGGTTCCGCCATGACCGGTACGCCGACGACCGCCGAGGCACCGCCGACCCCCGTCCGGCGTCGGGCACTGCTGTCCTGGGCGCTGTGGGACTGGGGCTCCGCCGCGTTCAACGCCGTCGTCACCACGTTCGTGTTCAGCACCTACCTGGCCAGCCGGGCGTTCGTCGACCCGGCCCTCGTGCGGGCCGAGGGCTCCTCGGCCACCGCAGCCGCCGCCGTCGAGCGCGAACTCGCCCACAACGCCGCGACGGTCTCCACCGCGCTGACCATCGCCGGCATCGTCGTCGCCCTCGTCGCGCCCGCCATCGGCCGGCTGGCGGACACGTCCGGCCACCGGAAGCGTTCGGTGTTCATCGCCACGATCGGCATCGTCCTGTCGATCGTCGGCATGGTCTTCGTCGCCCCCGAGCAGCCGTACCTGGTGCTCGGCGCCGCCCTCATCGGCATCGGCACGGTTGCGTACGAGATCGCCTGCGTCGGCTACAACGCCATGCTCGGCCAGGTCGCCACCGGACCGAAGACCGGGCGGGTGTCCGCGATCGGCTGGGCGGCCGGCTACTTCGGTGGCATCGTGCTGCTCATCGTCCTGCTCGTGCTCTGCATCCAGGACTTCGGCGTCGACGGCAAGGGCGGGCTCCTGCAGCTGCCCGCGACCGTCGCCTCCGGGCAGTGGGACGTGCGGGTCGCGATCGGCATCGCCGCGGTCTGGCTCGCCGTCAGCTCGATCCCGCTGTTCGTGGTCGTGCCCGAGGCGCCCGCCGACCCCAGCCGCCGCGGGTCCCTCTGGTCCGCCTACGCCGACCTCGGACGCGACATCGCGCGGCTCTGGCGCACCCGCCGGAACGTCCTGGCCTTCCTGCTCGCCAGCGCCGTGTTCCGCGACGGCGTCGGCGCCGTGTTCACCTTCGGCGGGATCATCGCCGCGCAGGTGTTCGGCTTCAGCCCCTCCGGCGTCATCATGTTCGCGATCGTGGCGAACGTCGTCGCCGGCATCTCCACCGTCGTCTCCGGACGGCTCGACGACCGGTTCGGGTCCCGGCCGCTCATCATGGTGTCCCTGGTCGGCCTGTCGGTGTTCGGCACCGCGGTGCTCTTCGCCGGGTCCGCGCAGGCGTCGTTCTGGGTGCTCGGGCTCGGGCTCTGCATGTTCGTCGGGCCGGTGCAGTCGTCCTCCCGGGCGTACCTGGCGAAGCTCGCGACGCCCGGTCGCGAGGGCGAGCTCTTCGGCCTCTACGCCACCACCGGGCGGGCGGCGTCGTTCATCGCGCCGGCGCTGTTCGGGGTCGCGGTGACGATCGGCGGGTCGACGCGGTACGGGATCCTCGGCGTCGTCGTGGTCCTGATCGCCGGGCTGGTGCTGATGGCGTTCGTCCGCGACGAGCCGGCGGCGGCGGACGCTGCGGCTGCGCCGGGCGCCCCGGGCGCGCCGGGCGCCTGACGCCCGCCGCCCGCCGCCGTCCGCCGCCTGCCGCCTGCCCCCTGCCGCCTGCCTGCCCGTCCGCGGGAGGCCGAGGTCGCACAACCCGCCGCTCACTTCCGTCGGGGTCGCACGAAGTGTCGTTCCCGCGCGCTCGGAGCGACACTTCGTGACACCTCGGCGACGCGCCCCCGGGGGTGACGGGGCCGCGGGGCGGGCGGGAGGCTCGGTGCCGGACGCGGGGCGTGCCTCCTGTCCGTCGGCTGCCGAGGTTGCACAACCCGCCGCTCACTTCCGCCGAGGTCGCACGAAGTGTCGCTCCCGCGCGCTCGGAACGACGGTTCGTGACCGCTCGGCACCCCACACCCGCGCGCGCCGCGACCGACGCCCTGTCCGCATGCCGCGGCGCCCTCCGCAGCCACCGAGACCCCCGCGCGTAGCGTCCGCCCGGACGACCCACGAGGAGGAACCCCATGAAGGCAGTTGTCTGGCACGGCATCGGCGACATCCGGCTCGACGAGGTCCCGGAGCCCACCATCCAGGACCCGCACGACGCGATCGTGCACATCACCCGCTCGGCGATCTGCGGCACCGATCTGCACTTCGTCCGCGGCACGATGGCACCGATGGTCGAGGGCACGATCCTCGGCCACGAGGCGGTCGGCGTCGTCTCCCAGGTCGGCGACGCCGTCCGCGGGTTCAGCCCGGGCGACCGCGTCGTCATCAACTCGACCATCTCGTGCGGCGCCTGCCGGTACTGCCGCATGGGCCAGACCGCGCAGTGCGACGTGGCGAACCCGAACGGACCCCAGGCGGGCACGAGCTTCTTCGGCGGCCCGCAGTCGACCGGTCCCGTGGACGGCCTGCAGGCCGAGTACGTCCGGGTGCCGTGGGCGCAGAACACGATGCACCCGCTGCCCGAGAACGTCAGTGACGAGCAGGCGATCCTGCTCTCCGACATCTTCCCGACCGGCTGGTTCGGCGCCGAGCTCGCCGGCGTCCGCCGCGGTGACGTCGTCGTGGTGTTCGGCGCGGGGATCGTCGGCCAGTTCGCGGCCGCCTCGGCCTACAAGCAGGGCGCCGGACGCGTCATCGTCGTCGACGGGCACGAGACCCGGCTCGCCGCGGCCCTCGCGCAGCACTGCGAGGTCGTCGACTACAACGAGGAGGACCCGGTCCAGGCGATCCTGGACCTCACCAACGGCATCGGTGCGGACGCCGTCATCGACGCGGTCGGCGTGGACGCGGAGCGCCCGAAGCGCGGCCCCGCGGCGGTGTCCGACGAACAGGCCGCCGCCTTCGACGCCGAGGTGCAGCAGGTCGCGCCCGACGCCTCGCCCGACGGGTTCGGCGAGCACCAGCAGTGGAAGCCGGGCGACGGGCCCTCCCAGGTCGCCCAGTGGGCAGTCGCCTCGGTCGCCAAGTACGGCCGGATCGGGATCATCGGCGTGTACGGGCCGACCGCGCAGTCGTACCCGATCGGCGAGGCGATGAACAAGAACCTCACGATCCGGATGGGCAACTGCGACCACCACTCGGTCACCCCGCCGCTCATCGACATGGTCGCGGCCGGGCAGTTCGACCCGACGGCGCTCATCACCGAACACGAGGGCATCGGCTCCGCCATCGAGGCCTACGAGGCCTTCGACCGCCGCGAACCCGGCTGGATCAAGGTCGAGCTGACGGAGCTGACCGCCTGACCGGGCCGGCTGACCGGGCCGGCGCTTGCGCGTCACGCGGTGTCGGCCTGGAGGCCCGGTGCCGGTCCCACGGGCCGGCACCGGGCCTCCAGACGGTCACGCCGCGACGGCCGGTGCGGCTTCTCCTGCACCGATGCGGTTCTCCGCGGAGTTCCCCACACGTCGGCCCCACGGTCGTCCGAGGCGGGGACGGTGGGCCAGGATGGGACGCATGACCGACCAGCGGATCGCCGTCGTCGTCCTCGCCGCCGGGCAGGGCACACGCATGAAGTCCTCGCTCCCCAAGGTGCTGCACCGGCTCGCCGGCCTGCCCCTGATCGCCCACGTGCTCCGGACCGCAGAGTCACTGTCCCCGGACCACGTCGTCGTGGTCGTCCGGCACGAACGTGACCGCGTCGCCGCCGAGATCACCGAGCGTGCGCCCGACGCCCTCGTCGTCGACCAGGACGACGTCCCGGGCACCGGACGCGCGGTGGAGGTCGCAGTGGACGCGCTGCCGGCCGACTTCGACGGTGTCGTCGTGGTGCTCTCCGGCGACGTGCCGCTGCTCGACGCGCCGAGCCTCCACACCCTCGTGACCGCGCACGGCGACGGCGGACACGGCGCCACGTTCGTCAGCGCCATCGCTCCCGACCCGACCGGGCTCGGGCGCATCGTGCGCGACGCCGACGGGGCGTTCGCCGGGGT
>Ga0308160_10007805_pt1 | contig 10524 bp, 9 predicted proteins | sample PhyFR1_FD_201036 | JGI IMG/M metagenome (GOLD analysis project Ga0308160, IMG submission 201036) | Phyllosphere microbial communities from UC Gill Tract Community Farm, Albany, California, United States - DLSLF.R1 | ecosystem: Host-associated > Plants > Phyllosphere > Unclassified | place: USA...
AACCATTTGAAGGCTTCGGAGAAGATGTCGACCGGCAGGAAGTCCAGCGAGTTCATCAGGGCGACCCAGACGAACACGGTCAGTGCGGCCGGGGCGATGAAGCTGCGGTCGCCATGGACGATGGATTTCGACTGGTTTTCCACCATTTCGACCAGCATCTCGACGGCAGCCTGGAAACGGCCCGGCACGCCGGCGGTGGCTTTACGCGCCGCCATCCACATGATCAGGCAGCCGATGACGCCCATGGCGATCGACCAGAACAGGGTGTCGTAATGGAGCACGCTGAAGTCGACCGGACCCTGCTGGTGGGTGTTCGACAGGTGGGCCAAGTGGTGTCGGATGTATTCCGACGCGGTTGGCGCAGCGTGGTGCGCGCCTTCTACGGTTGTCGTCGCCATTTTCAGTGCCTAAATAATAAGAATATGTAACTTTTCAGCGCCACGATGAACCCGGCGAGGAGCGCCAGCCAGTTCAGGTCACGGTACAGCCACGCAGTTGCCGCCAGTAGGGCAAGCGTTAAAGCAATCTTTATAAATTCCCAGATGAAAAACGTGAACGGGTTGGTCCCGCCCGGCTGGTGTGCGGCGGCGAACAAGCGCAGCGCCATGATGCCGTTGGGTAAGACGCAACAAATACCGCCCAGTACCGCCGAAAACATCGCAGGCCATCCCCCCAGCAGTGCGGCGATGAGGCCAGCGACAGCTGTTGCGATCAATTGCAGGGAGACCAGGCGCAACATTTTTTTTCTTCTGCCTTGGCCGTTTGAACCGAGTTACGGTGTGGTAATTACATGAATCAGCGGGATTATAAGTTCGTTAGTGCATTTGAGTCAAACGATTCCGGCTGTGCGGTGGTAGTGCGCAAGGGCTTGAAATGTCACATAAATCTTGATAGATCGGCAGGTTTTACGTGCAGTTCGCGGGGCGGAATACGTATGCGGAAAGGGTGCTGCGGAGGGGGATTTACCCGGGGAGAATGGGGCAGTGCGGAGGTTTGGAAGTCGGATGTGACGTTGGCCTGTGCGCCTGGCGCGTAGGGTGGACGGCTTGACCGTCCACGCGTTCAACTATTGTTGGGTAGATGCGACAGTTGTTTGATAGTGCTTACTCTGGTATTCGTTTAGTTGAGCGTCATTGCATGCTTAGTTTGAACGCGTGGACGGGAAACCCGTCCACCCTACAATTTACGCACGCAGTCGGGCGAGCACGCCTTCGAGCACATCCAGGTTCGAGAAGTCGATGATCATCTGCCCTTTCCCCTTCGCCCCCATCTTGAACATGACCGGCGTCGCCAGCTTGTCGGACAGTTCTTCTTCCAGGCGCACGATGTCGCCCGACTTTTCCTTCTGCCGCGCGGCGGCGGCCGGCGTGTTCTGTTCCTCGATCGCACGCGCCACCAGCTTCTCGGTCTCGCGCACCGACAGGCGCTTGGCCACCACCTGCGTGGCCAGGGCGATCTGGCTGGCGTTATCCACAGACAGCAGCGCCCGTGCATGGCCCATGTCGATATCGCCTGCCATCAGCATGGTCTGCACCGGTCCGGCTAGGTTCACCAGGCGCAGCAGGTTCGACACCGCGCTGCGCGAGCGGCCGACCGCGCCCGCTGCCTGTTCATGGGTGAAATCGAAATCCGAGATCAATCGTGCGATGCCCTGCGCTTCTTCGAGCGGGTTCAGGTCTTCGCGCTGCATGTTCTCGATCAGGGCCATCGCGGCGGCGGCCTGGTCGTCGACTTCGCGCACCAGCACCGGGATCTCGTCCAGCCCGGCCAGCTGCGCCGCGCGGAAGCGGCGTTCGCCGGCGATGATCTCGTAGCGCCCGCCCTCGACCAGACGCACCAGGACCGGCTGCATCACGCCCTGGGTCTTGATCGAGGCGGCCAGCTCCTGCAAGGCCCCCTCGTCCATCCGGGTACGCGGCTGGTATTTGCCTGCCTGCAGCTGCGAGATGGCGAGGGTCGATGGTGCGTGGGCCGGCGCGGGCACCGCATCCAGGTCGCCGCCCAACAATGCATCAAGACCGCGGCCGAGGCCTTTGAATTTCTTGGTAGCCATTTGTAATGATCTCCGCTGGTTACATCGTCTTGATGCGCTCGACCATTTCGGCCCCGAACGCGATATACGCCTGCGCCCCTTTGGACGAAGGATCGAAGGTCACGCCCGGGATGCCGTACGACGGCGCTTCGGCCAGGCGCACGTTGCGTGGGATGATGGTTTTAAAAACCTTTCCGCCGAAGTGCTGCTCCAGTTGCGCCGAGACTTGCTGCGACAAGGTCATGCGCGGATCGAACATCACGCGCAGGAGGCCGATGATCTTCAAGTCGGTGTTCAGGTTGGCGTGCACCTTCTTGATGGTGTTCACCAGATCCGACAAGCCTTCCAGTGCGTAGTACTCGCACTGCATCGGGATGATCACGCCGTGCGCGGCGCACAGGCCGTTCAGGGTCAGCATAGACAGGGCCGGCGGGCAATCGACCAGGATGAAGTCGTATTCCGCATCGACCTTGGCCAGTGCGTTCTTCAGGCGGCGCTCGCGGTTGTCGAGTTCCACCATCTCCACTTCGGCGCCGGCCAGGTCGCGGTTCGCCGGCAGCACGTCGAAGCGCCCTGCTTCCGAGCGCACGCGCGCTTCAGTCACTTCCGCCTCGCCCAGCAGCACGTGGTAGGTAGACGCTTCCAGCGTTGCCTTGTTGATTCCTGCTCCCATGGTGGCATTGCCCTGGGGGTCGAGGTCGACCAGCAGCACGCGCTGCTCGAGCTTGGCCAGGCCTGCCGCCAGGTTGACGCTGGTGGTCGTCTTGCCGACGCCACCCTTCTGGTTTGCTACGCAAAATATCTTTGCCATCTATTTCATCCGGTCCTGCTTCAATCGATGCATATCGTTCATTTCGTTTAAACCGTATAAACGATTTATTCTGTTTAAACGATATAAACCGTTTATGTTATTGTTTGTTGGAATCTGATTTTTCGATGAAAACCAGGTGCCGTTCCGCTTCCACTTTCGGCACTTTGATCGGCCTCAATTCCGCTACCTTCCATTCGCTCGGCAGCCGCTCCTGTTCGTCTGGCGGGGCCGTGCCTTTCAAGGCGATGAATTTGCCGCCCTCTTCCAGCAGGTGCCCGGACCAGTTGACGAAATCCGACAGGTCGGCAAAAGCACGCGAAGTGATGACGTCGAAAGGCCCTGCCTTCAGGTCCTGCACCTTCATCGTGTACACGGTGACGTTTTTCAAGCCCAGTTCTGCCTTCACTTGCGTGAGGAAGGCGGTCTTCTTGTGCACGGTGTCGATCAGGGATACCTGCATGTCCGGGCGGGCAATCGCCAGCACGATGCCCGGTAAACCGCCCCCTGCCCCGACGTCGAGCACGTTTTTCGCGCCCTCGAAGGCGGAAACGGCCGCCAGCGAATCGAGCAGATGGTGGGTCACCATCTGCATCGGGTCGCGCAGCGAGGTCAGGTTGTAGACGCCATTCCACTTCGCCATCAGGGCCAGGTAATCCATGAGTTGCTCGCGCTGGGCGGCCCAGAGCGGCAAATCCATGGCGTCGATGCCGTCGTTCAGCACCGCGGTCAGTTTTTCTCGGTCAAAACCCCTCACTGTGCAGCCTCCTCGCTGGCAGCCGGCGCACTCGTAAAGCCTTTGGCGCCGCGTTTTTTCAGATGGACCAGCAGCAGGGAAATCGCCGCCGGCGTCACGCCGGAGATGCGCGAGGCCTGCCCCAGGGTTTCCGGACGCTGTTTATCCAGCTTCTGGCGCACCTCGATCGACAGAGCCGCGATCTCCAGGTAGTCCAGGTTTTCGGGCAGTTTCAGGTTCTCGTAGTAGTCGTGACGCTCGACTTCGCGCGCCTGGCGGTCGATGTAGCCCGCGTATTTCAGCTGGATTTCCACCTGTTCCTTGACCGCAGGATCTTCTACGCCAGGGCCGGCCAGCGGCTGTCCTTCCATGCCGTTCATGCTCATCAGGGTGTCGTATTCGACGCCCGGACGGCGCAGCAGATCGGCCAGGTTGTACTCGCGCTCGATCGCCTGCCCCACCACGCGCTCGGACTCGGCGGCGGCCAGGATGCGTGGATTCACCCAGGTCGAACGCAGGCGTTCCAGCTCGCGCGCCACGGATTCGCGCTTGGTCTCGAACGCTTCCCACTGCGCGTCGCCTACCACGCCTAGCTTGCGGCCGATCTCGGTCAGGCGCATGTCGGCATTGTCTTCGCGCAGCGACAGGCGATATTCCGCACGGCTGGTGAACATGCGATAGGGCTCGGCCACACCCTGGGTCGTGAGGTCGTCGACCAGCACGCCGAGGTAGGCTTCCGAGCGGCCCGGGGTCCAGGCTTCTTCGCCTTTCGTTTGCAACGCGGCGTTCAAACCGGCCAGCAGGCCCTGCGCCGCCGCTTCCTCGTAACCCGTGGTGCCGTTGATCTGACCGGCAAAGAACAGGCCCTTGATGGCGCGGGTTTCGAGCGTCGATTTCAGGCCGCGCGGGTCGAAATAATCGTATTCGATGGCGTAACCTGGTCTCAAAATAAAGGCGTTTTCCATGCCTTTCATCGAGCGCACCAGGGCCAGCTGCACATCGAATGGCAGGCTGGTCGAGATCCCGTTCGGGTAGAACTCGTTGGTCGTCAAGCCTTCCGGTTCGAGGAAGATCTGGTGCGATTCCTTGGAGGCGAAGCGGTGGATCTTGTCCTCGATCGACGGGCAGTAACGCGGGCCGACGCCTTCGATGACGCCGGTGTACATCGGGCTGCGGTCCAGGCCGTTGCGGATGATGTCGTGGGTCTGGGCATTCGTGTGCGTGACCCAGCACGGCACCTGTTTCGGGTGCATCGCGGCGTTGCCCATGTACGAGAACACCGGAACCGGATCGAGGTCGCCGGGCTGTTCGGCCAGCACGGAAAAGTCGATGCTGCGGCCATCGATGCGCGGTGGCGTGCCGGTTTTCAGGCGGCCTTGCGGCAGCTTGAGTTCCTTTAAACGCGCGGACAGCGACAAGGCTGGCGGGTCGCCGGCGCGGCCAGCCGAGTAGTTTTGCAGGCCGACGTGGATCTTCCCGTCCAGGAACGTACCTGCCGTCAGCACGACAGCACGGGCGCGGAACTGCAGGCCGATCTGGGTCACGGCGCCGACCACGCGGTCGCCCTCCACCATCAGGTCGTCCACAGCCTGCTGGAACAGCCACAGATTCGGCTGGTTTTCCAGGCGCGAACGGATCGCCTGCTTGTACAGGATGCGGTCGGCCTGGGCGCGCGTCGCACGCACAGCCGGGCCTTTCGAGGAGTTCAGGATGCGGAACTGGATGCCGGATTCGTCGGTGGCAATCGCCATCGCGCCGCCCAGGGCGTCGACTTCCTTGACCAGGTGGCCCTTGCCGATGCCGCCGATCGAAGGGTTGCAGGACATCTGACCCAGGGTCTCGATGTTGTGGGTGAGGAGCAGCGTCTTCTGCCCCGTGCGCGCAGACGCAAGCGCAGCCTCGGTACCGGCATGGCCGCCGCCGACGACGATCACGTCGAATTCAGTTGGAAATAGCATGATGAGATAGGTGGAGCGAGAAACTAATCTCGGGTGTCAATGCGGAGTATAGGATCGGATTATAGAAGCATTTCCTTGCTCAGACTCAGCGAGGGCCGAAAACACGACGGTTTTTGTTTCACGTGGAACACAGCTGGACGAAGTGTCATCGCTGTTTCACGTGAAACAAAAAGAAGCACTTTTACGTTCAGCCATGAAAAAAGCCGGGCGAACCCGGCTTCTGTTCCACGTGAAACAACGCAGCTCAACGCTTAGCTGAACCACCTGACGATGGCATCGAAGCCTGTCTTGACGATCAAGACCGAGACCACAACGAGGAACAATTTGCGCACAAAGGCACTGCCGTGTTGGATGGCCAGCTTGGTACCGACCAGCGAACCGGCGATCTGGCACACCGCCATCATCAGACCCAGCTGCCAGATCAGGTGCCCGCTGTAACCGAACCACAGCAGCGCCGACAGGTTGCAGGCCACGTTGACGATCTTTGCCGCCGCCGACGCACTCAGGAAGTCGAAGCCGAAGAAACGCACGTACAGGAAAATCAGGAAACTACCCGTGCCGGGACCAAAGAAGCCGTCGTAGAAACCGATGGCGGCGCCCATGCCGATCGCCCACCAGCGTTCCGCCGATCCGCTGTGTACCGGCGCATGCACCGAGCCCAGGTCTTTCTTACGGAAGGTATAGATCGCCACCGCTAGGAGGATCAGGGGCAGCAGGCTGCGTACGAAGTCGCCGGGCACGCGCGTCACGGTCCAGGCGCCGACAAACGACAAGGCAAACGCCGCCAGCGCCGCCGGCGCCGCCGCGCTCCACGCCACCCGTACACGCTGGGCATACTTCACGGCCGCCGCACCGGTACCGAAGATACTGGCCAGCTTGTTGGTGCCCAGCAGTGTCGCCGGCACTTCCTTCGGCAAGACGGAAAAGATCGCCGGTACCTGGATCAGACCGCCACCGCCGACCACCGCATCCACCAGCCCTGCCAGGAAAGCCGCGCCGCCCAGCCATACGAAGTTAATCATGTACTGCTCTCGAAACTTGGAAAAGCGAAATTGTACGCATGTTTGCAGGTGGCTGTGGCCGCTGGCCCACTGCCGCTGCCCGGCCGTTCTGGTGTAAGCTAATCGGACAACAACACCCTGGATGAGACCATGACTGCCTTTGCTTTCAGCACCGTTGCCAACATCGTTTCCGAACCCGGGGCTGCGGCCCGCCTCGGCGAAATCGTCCGCGAACGTTTTCCCGGTCCGCGCCGCGCGCTGGTTGTCACCGACGCCGGCTTCCTGCGCACCGGCTTGGCCGAACTGCCCTGCCTGGACTTGCAGCGCAACGGTTTCAGGGTCAGCGTGTATTCCGGCGTGGTGGCCGATCCACCGGAAGACGTGGTCATGGACGCCGTGCGCTTCGCCCAGCAACACGACGTCGACCTGGTCGTCGGCCTCGGCGGCGGCAGCTCGATGGACGTCGCGAAACTGATCGCCATCCTCGCGACCGGCGAGCAGCAACTGGCCGACATCTACGGCATTGGCAAGGTCAGCGGCAAACGCCTGCCGCTGGTGCAGGTGCCGACCACCGCCGGCACCGGTTCCGAAGTGACGAACATCGCCATCGTCACCACCGGCGCCACCACCAAGATGGGCGTGGTCGCACCCCAGCTCTATGCCGACCTCGCCATCCTCGATGCGACCCTGACCCTGGGTTTGCCGGCCATGGTCACCGCCGCCACCGGCATCGACGCCATGGTCCACGCCATCGAGGCCTATACCAGCAAGTACAAGAAAAACCCGCTGTCCGACACCCTCGCCCGCCAGGCGCTGGACCTGCTGTCGAAGAACCTGATCCCCGCCTGCGAAAACGGCAGCCGCCTCGAAGTACGCCAGGCCATGCTGCTCGGCGCCTGCCTGGCCGGCCAGGCATTTTCGAATGCGCCGGTCGCGGCCGTGCATGCGCTGGCTTATCCGGTGGGCGGCATCTTCCATGTGCCGCACGGTTTGTCGAACTCGCTGGTCTTGCCGCATGTGCTGCGCTTCAATGCGCCCGAGGCGGCGCCGCTGTATGCCGAGCTGGCGGCGATCGCCGTGCCGCAGGCGAGCGGCAGCGCAGAAGCGCGTACCGAAGCCTTGATCGCGGCGATGCAGCAGACAGCCCGCATCACCGGCATCCAGACGACGCTGCAACAGGTAGGGATTGCGGAGAGCGACCTGGACCGTCTGGCGGATGACGCCATGCTCCAGACGCGCTTGCTGGGGAATAATCCGCGCAACGTGACGCGTACGGATGCGCGGGCGATCTACGCCGCCGCGCTATAAGAAATCAGGCGGACGTTGCCGCGGCAGGCTGCGGCACGGCCGCGAAAAAATCGAGCAGCAGCGCATTCAGGCGATCGGCCGCCGTCAGTTGCAGCCAGTGGTCGGCGCCATCGATGCGTTCGAAGCGGAAGCCGCCTGTCGCGTATTGCGCCGAGTCTCGCATCTGCTCTTCCGTCAGCGCCACGTCGCGGCTACTCCACACCCCCATCACCGGCACCGAGACCGGATCGGCCTTCCCACCCGGCAGCATCATGCGCGGCACGTTCGCGCGGTAATAGTTCAGCGCTGCCGTCAGGCGGCCCGGTTCGCGCAGGCTGCGGCGCCAGACATCGTATTGCGTCGGTTCCTTGGTGAAGTTGCGCATCGCATGGAAGTCGTTGAAGCTCAGCGATTGCTCGGGCAGGAAAGGCACCATGAACCACAGCATGTAGCTGCTGCGCAGGCGTTGCATGATGCCGGCGCGCGCGAACGCGGCCGGGTGCCCCACCGACAGCGCCACGTATTGCGTGAAGCGTTCCGGCGCACGCATGCACAGCAGCCAGCCGATCAATGCGCCCCAGTCATGGCCGACCAAACGCGCCTCCTGGATGCCGAGCTGGTCGAGCAGCGCCAGCATGTCGTCGCAGATGTATTTGGTGCGGTAGGCCGACACGGCCGTCGGCGCATCGGTCTGGCCATAGCCGCGCATGTCGGGCACGATCACGCGATAGCCGGCGTTTACCAGCGGACCGACCTGCTTGCGCCAGACCAGATGGGTATCGGGGAAGCCGTGCATCAGCAGCACGGCCGGCCCCTCCCCCGCAGTCATGACATGCATGCGCAAGCCGTTCACGCTCAGAATCTGCGAGGTTTCCTTCATGGACACTCCTTATGCAATTTCCCTATCGGCATTCACGACACTCGGCTTCATTGTGCCCGGCTTCGCACGCGCACGGCGCTCGAACAGCGCGCCGATCTCGCCGACGATGCCGCGGCGGAACAGCAGCACGCAGATGATGAAGATCAGGCCGGTCACCATGCCCACCGATTCGCCCAGCGACGAGAACCATTCGATGCCGGTGGTCTCGGCCAGTGCCGTGCCGACGTCGCCCAGCTTGTTTTCCAGCGCCACGATGATGAAGGCGCCGATGATCGGCCCGGCCATCGTGCCCATGCCGCCGACCAGGGTCATCAGCACGACCAGGCCCGACATGGTCCAGTGCACGTCGGTCAGGGTCTCGAAGCCCAGCACCAGGGTCTTGGTGGCGCCGGCCAGGCCAGTCAGTGCGGCCGACAGGACAAAGGCGAGCAGCTTGTAGCGGTCGGCGTCGTAGCCCAGCGAAATGGCGCGCGGTTCGTTTTCCTTGATGGCCTTCAGCACCTGGCCGAACGGCGAATGCACGGTGCGCACGATCAGGGCGAAGCCGAGCACGAAGATCGCCAGCACCACATAGTACAAAGTCAGGTCGCTCGACAGGTCGACCAGGCCCAGCAACTTCCCGCGCGGCACGCCCTGCAAGCCGTCTTCGCCGTGCGTATAGGGGCTGCGCAGCGCGGCGAAGTACACCATCTGCGCCAGGGCCAGCGTGATCATCGAGAAGTAGATGCCCTGGCGGCGGATCGCCAGCGAACCGATCACCAGCCCCAGCACGGCGCTGGCCGCGACGCCGGCCAGGATGCCGAGTTCGGGCGACAGGCCGACATTCGCCAATAAATGGCCAGTCACGTAACCCGCGCTGCCGAAGAAGGCGGCATGCCCGAACGACAGCAGCCCGGTGAAGCCGATCAGCAAGTTGAAGGCGCAGGCGAACAGGGCGAAGCACAGCAGCTTCATCAGGAACACCGGGTAGCCGAAGAACGGCGCCGCCAGTGCAATGGCAAAGGCGATCGCGTACAGTATTTTCTTGTTCATGCTTACTTCTCCTTCCCGAACAGGCCGGCCGGGCGCAGCAGCAGCACGATGACCATCACCACGAAGACCACCACCTCGGAACCTTCCGGATAAAAGACCCGGGTCAGGCCCTCGATCACGCCCAGCATCAAGCCGGTGACGATGGAGCCGAGGATGGAACCCATGCCGCCGATCACGACCACGGCGAAGACGACGATGATCAGGTTCGAGCCCATCAGCGGCGTGACGTTGATCACCGGTGCGGCCAGCACACCGGCCAGGCCGGCCAGTGCGACGCCGAAGCCATAGGTCAACGTCACCATGCGCGGCACGTTGATGCCGAAGGCTTCGACCAGTTTCGGGTTCTCGGTGCCGGCGCGCAGGTAGGCGCCGAGCCGGGTCTTTTCGATCACGAACCAGGTGCCGAGGCAGACCACCAGCGAGCAGCCGACCACCCAGGCGCGGTAGTTCGGCAGGATCATGAAGCCGAGGTCGGTGGCGCCGGCCAGTTGCTCGGGTACGTCCAGGGTCTGGCCCGAGACGCCGAAGAAGGAGCGGAACACGCCTTCCAGCAGCAGGGTGATGCCGAAGGTCAGCAGCAGCCCATACAAATGGTCGAGTTTATAAAGCCAGCGCAACATGGTCTTCTCGACCGCGATGCCGAAGGCGCCGACGACGAGCGGTGCGAGCACCAGCATCATCCAGTAGTTCAGCTCGTAGTTGTTGACGCCGATGAAGGCGATAAAGGCGCCCATCATGTACAGGGCGCCGTGGGAAAAGTTGATGACGTTCAGCAGGCCGAAGATGACGG
>Ga0308160_10007807_pt1 | contig 10523 bp, 9 predicted proteins | sample PhyFR1_FD_201036 | JGI IMG/M metagenome (GOLD analysis project Ga0308160, IMG submission 201036) | Phyllosphere microbial communities from UC Gill Tract Community Farm, Albany, California, United States - DLSLF.R1 | ecosystem: Host-associated > Plants > Phyllosphere > Unclassified | place: USA...
ACTTCGGCCCAGGCGTCCAGGTTCTTGATGCCGCCGTCGTTCATGGTCGTCTCCTCAGGCGCCGGCAAAGGCATTGACTGCCTGCGCGGGCAGCGGGTCGTGCAGGCGCGTCTCGAGCCAGAAGCGGCGCAGCAGGTTCTGCGCGGTGCGCATCCGGTAGCTGCTGGAGGCGCGGGCATCCGAAAGCGGCGCATAGTCGCGGCCCAGCGCCGCCATCGCGCCCGTCAACACGGCTTCGCTCCACGGCTGGCCCAGTAGCGCGGCCTCGGCCTGCGCGGCGCGCTGTGGCGTGGCGGCCATGCCGCCAAACGCGATGCGGGCGTCGACGATCGTCTCGCCGTCGAGCACGATGGCAAACGCAGCGCACACGGCCGAGATGTCCTGGTCGAAGCGCTTGGCCAGTTTGTAGGTGCGAAAACGCAGGCCGGGGCGCGATTGCGGCAGCGGCACACGCACGGCCTGGACGAATTCACCGGGCCGCAAATCCTTCTTCTGGTAGCCCAGGTAAAAATCGTCCAGCGCCAGCACGCGCGTACCGGCGCTGCTGGCCAAAACCACCTGGCTGCCCAGCGCGATCATCCACGGCATCGAGTCGCCGATGGGCGAGCCGTTGGCCACATTGCCGCCCAGCGTGCCGGCATGGCGAATCGGCAGCGACGCAAAGCGCTGCCAGAGTTCCGTCAGTTCAGCGGGATAGCGCGCCGCCAGTGCCTGATAAGCATCCTGCAGCGAGACGCCGGCGCCGATCTCCAGCATGCCGCCCTGTTCATGCATCGTTTTGAGCTCGGCGACCTGCCCGAGATAGATCACGTCGCCCAGTTCGCGCAGGTGCTTGGTGACCCACAGCCCGACGTCGGTCGAGCCGGCCAGCAGCACGGCCGCCGGATGGTCGGCGCGCAGCGCCGCCAGCTCGGCCACGGTGCGCGGCACATGGAAGCGCTGGCCATGCGCCGCGTACGTGAAGCCGTGGCTGCGTTGCAGCGTGCGCAGGCGCTCGGCCAGCGCAGCGCGGTCGAAGGCGACGGGCGGCAGTTCGACCATGCGGCGCGCGGCATCGATGATCGGGCGGTAGCCGGTGCAGCGGCACAGGTTGCCGGACAGCGCATCGTTGATCTGGCAGCGCGATGGTGCGCGCCCTTCCTGCTTCAGGTACATGCCAAACAGCGACATCGCAAACCCGGGCGTGCAAAAGCCGCATTGCGAACCGTGGCATTCGACCAGCGCCTGCTGCACGGGATGGGGCGCGCCATCCGGCTGCGCCAGATCTTCCACCGTGAACAGCGCCTTGCCGTCGAGCGTGGGCGTGAACTGGATGCAGGCGTTCACGGCGCGCAGCGCCAGCTCGCCCTCTTCCAGCGAACCGATCACGACGGTACAGGCGCCGCAATCGCCCTCGGCGCAGCCTTCCTTGGTGCCGGTGCAGCGCAAGTCCTCCCGCAGGTGCTGCAGGATGGTTTGCGTGGGCTTCACGTCGCGCAGTTCGCGCAGCTGGCCCTGGTAGAGGAATCGGATCGGTTCTGACATGCCTGTCTTTGGTGAGTGGATTGCTGGACGCCAAAGGCGGAAGGCTACCATTCAGGGTCCATCAACCTATAATCAATGGATGATATCGCTCATATCCAGAAGCATATACGTAGGGTGGACGGCTCTGCCGTCCACGCGTTCAAACCAACCAGGCTCCGTGGTAGGCGAAGGCGGGTTGAACGCGTGGGCGGCATCCGCCCACCCTACGCCTGAGGATCAAGCCAAGGATGCGCCCTTTTCCAATGGTTGGCGATATCGATACGGCGCGTGACCCACACCTTGTCGTGCCGCCCCACGTAATCGAGAAAGCGCGCCAGCGCCGCCGTGCGGCCCGGGCGGCCCGCCAGGCGGCAGTGCAGGCCGACCGACAGCATCTTGGGCTGGTTCAGCCCATCCGGATCACCCTCCGCGTACAGCACGTCGAACGCGTCCTTCAGGTAGTCAAAAAACTGCGTCCCTGAATTGAAGCCGCCGGCCGAGGCAAAGCGCATGTCGTTGGTGTCGAGCGTGTACGGCACCACCAGGTGCGGCGTGCGGCGCACCGCCCCATCCGGGCCGGCCGCGTCGACCTGCTGCCAGAACGGCAGGTCGTCGCCATAATGGTCGGCATCGTAGGCAAAGCCGCCATGCTCGACCACGAGGCGGCGCGTGTTGGGCGAATCGCGCCCCGTGTACCAGCCCTGGGGCGGCGCGCCCGTCAGGTCGCGGAAAATCGCCACGGCTTCGTGCAGATGCGCGCGCTCGGTGGCTTCGTCGACGTTCTGGTACGAGATCCAGCGCAGGCCGTGGCAGGCGATCTCGTGGCCCAGTTCCTGAAACGCTGTCACTGCCTCGGGATGGCGCGCCAAGGCCTGGGCCACGCCGAACACGGTCAGCGGCAGCTTGCGGTCCTCGAACAGGCGCAGCAGGCGCCACAGGCCGGCGCGCGAGCCGTATTCGTAGAGCGATTCCATGCTCATGTGGCGCGCGGGGAAAGCACTGGCGCCGACAATCTCGGACAGGAACGTTTCGGACGCCGCATCGCCATGCAGCACATTGTTCTCGGCGCCCTCTTCGTAGTTGAGCACGAACTGCAGCGCAATGCGCGCCGCGCCCGGCCACTGCGGATGGGGCGGCGTGCGGCCGTAGCCGGCCAGGTCGCGCGGGTAGGAAGTCGGCATGAGCGTTCCGGATGGAGTGGGTCCACTCACATCGTGCCATGCCATGACTGCAGCAGTCCAGTGTGGATGGCCGGTGCGTCGTTCTTTACGTCATTCGCAACGATTCAATCACCGGTCCCGGGCGCTCCCGGCCGTCGATGGAGCGTTCCCTGAACGCAGTGCGCCCGACGCCCCCAACCGCGCCGACGTCGACGACCAGCGTCGAGCCGGGTGCTGCCTTCTGCAGGGCTGACAGACAGCCACCGAGCAGGCGGCGCGTCAACGCCTGGTGATCGTCCAGCACCGTGACGCGGTCGGCGGCGCCCCACGCGAACTGCACGCCGACCACGCGTGCTTCGGTGGCGAGCAGGTCAAGCAGGTCCTGCACGATGTCCGCAAGCGCCAGAGGCTCGGGCTGGGCGGGGCCAGTGCGCTCGAGCGCCAGCACGCGCCAGGTGCGCGCCTGGCGGGCGAACTGCGCGCTCATCGCCTTGGAAGTCTGCACCATGGCGGTGACGTCGGCGCCGGCAGCAATGCGACGCGCCGCGACCTCCATGCGCAGGCGGGCGCTCGTCAGGCGTTGCAGCATGTCTTGCCTCAGGCGTTCCAGGGTGTGCTCCATCTCCTGGCCGTTGATGCCAGAGAGCCACTTGGCCAGCAACTCGCATTCCACCGCTTCGGTGGCGCAGAACAGGATGTCACGCACGCGATCGGCCGTGGCCAGCGTCCGCACCGACATGCTCAGCACGCCCATCGGCCCTTGCGGCCCGGTGATCGGTACACCCTGGCACGTGAAGGCATGAAAGCCCTCGATGAAATGCTCGGGGCCGACCAGTTCCACATAACCGTTCTCGGCGATGGCGGTGCCAACGCCGTTGGCGCCGGCATGCGCCTCATCGAGCAGGGAGCCTGGCCGCGGAAAATTCTCATCGGCCATGGTTTCAGGGTCGCCCGTCAGGCATAGCAGCCGGCCGTCGATGTCCGCCAGCATCGCCGCGTGCCGGTTCTCACCTGCCGCTCTGGACAAGGCCCCGAGAAACGGCGCGGTTGCCGTGATGAGTTCGTGACGCTCTGCGAGCAGCTGCTGTGTGTCGTGTTCTCCCAGCAGATCGGCGCGGCCGAGGCGGGGATTGCACCCGCTGGCGCGTGCGCGGTTCCACGCCCTGAGCACGTACGGCCGCAGCGTGTCCGGCGCCAGCGCCTGATGCTGCACGTAGCGTTCCCACGCGGCGCGCACCTGGTCGACATCGGGATGCCGGACGTTGGACAGAAAATGCATCAGACCATTCCTGGATCGGATGCACGCGCGTCTGGCAGCAGGCGTCGCATCAGGCGGACCATCTGGTCGAACTCGAATGGCTTCGACAACGACTCATCGAAGCCGGCAGCGGCCGATTCGGCAGCCAGGCTGGCCATCGCCGACACCAGCACTGCAGGCGCCGTCAACCCGAATCCCCGCATCTGCTGGAGGGTCTGCGAGCCGTTCAACCACGGCATGCGGTAGTCGAGCATGACCAGATCCGGGACTACCCCATCACTGATGGCGGCCACGGCGCGGCGCGGGTCGTCATGCAGCGACACCCGGAAGCCTTCAGTTTCAAGAAGCCATGCGACGCTCTCGAGCAAATCCAGCTCGTCGTCCACGATCATTACATGCCATTTACCAGTCATCGCCCATGATACACCGGCTTGCCATGAGTCAACTCAGCATTCATGCCTCCGTGAGCATGCGAAAGCATCCTGTCGCTACCCTGCCAAGTGACGCGGTGCACCTGCCACGTTATGATGGGTAACCATCAGGACGCAAGGACACCCATGGGCAAACTCACCACCCACGTACTCGACACCGCGCACGGCTGCCCCGGCGCCGGCATCACCGTCGAGCTGTACACGATCGACGCGGCGGGCCGCAGGCTGGTCAAGGCCGACGTGACGAACGACGATGGCCGCTGCGCCACGCCGCTACTCGAGACGGCAATGCTGCAGCCCGGCCAGTATGAGCTGGTGTTCCATGCGGGCGACTATTACGCGGCGCGCGGCGTGGCCTTGTCCACCCCGCGTTTTCTGGACCGCATCACGCTGGGCTTCGGCATCGCGGCCACGGACCAGAATTACCACGTGCCGCTGGTGATGACGCCCTGGTCGTACTCGACCTACCGGGGCAGTTAAGTTGGCGCCGCAGCAGCTTGGCCCCGCACGCATCGGCATGGGCCTGGTCCAGGGCGTGCTGCTGTACCTGCTGTACACGGCGCTGCAGGACACATTATGGCCCGCGACCGCTCCCCTGCTGTTCGCGCCGCTGGTGCTACTGGGTGTGCTGCTGCCGGTTATCCTGATCAGCGCCCTCGGGCATCTGCCGCGCCGGACGCTGGCAGGCTGGGTAAGCGCCGCGGCCATCGCGATCGTGCTGCTGGCGATCCACGATGTCTGGCGCCGGCTGGGCGGCGTCGATGTACTGCGACCGACCCCGTCCGGCCCTTTGACGGTGTGCCTGGCGGCCGCTTGCTTCATTGCCCATGCGCTGGTACTCGCCGGCGCGCGCGAGCATCGGCGCATCGCAACGTACGCCACCTACTTCGACGTGGCGTGGACCCTTGGCCTGCAGCTCGTCTTCAGTGCCCTGTTCGTCGGCGCGACCTGGCTCGTGCTGCAACTGGGCGCATCGCTGTTCGACCTGATCCGGCTCGACTTCCTGAGCCAGGCGATGGAAAAAGCGTGGTTCTCCATTCCCGTCACGGCGTTCGCCTTCGCCTGCGCGATGCACCTGACCGACGTCAAGCCGGCCATCGTGCGCGGCATCCGCAATCTGGTGCACGTGCTGCTGTCGTGGACCCTGCCGGTGCTCACACTGCTGGTGGCAGGCTTCCTGGCCAGCCTGCCGTTTACCGGGCTAGCGCCGCTGTGGGCCACGCGCAGCGCCGCCGGGATGCTGCTGTCGGCGGCGGCCTGCTTCGTGGTGCTGATCAATGCGGCCTGGCAGGATGGCAGCGAGCGCCCGGCGCGCGTCATCGCCGTCTCGGCGCGCGTGGCGAGCCTGCTGCTGGCGCCGCTGACACTGCTCGCCGGGTATGCCCTCGCGCTGCGCGTGCTCGATCATGGCTGGTCGCTTGACCGTGTGATCGCCGGCGCCTGCCTGCTGGTGGCGGCGTGCTACGCAGGCGGGTATGCGGCGGCCGCCATGCGGCGCGGCTGGCTACCCACGCTGGCCGGCGTGAACATCGCCGCCGCGTTCGCGGTGCCGGGCATACTGGCACTGCTGCTCTCGCCGCTCGTCGATCCGGGGCGCGTCGCCGTTGCCAGTCAGCTGGCGCGCCTGGATGCGGGCCGGATCACGTTACGGCAACTGGATGTGGCGTATCTATGGGAGCACGGCGCGCGCTATGGCCGCGCTGCACTGGCCCGGCTCGAGAGCAGCACGACCGGCCCGGATGCCGCCTGGCTGCGGACCGAACTGGCGCACCTGCGCCAGCCCGACCTCGATGCCGGCGTGAGGCCACTTGCCGACCAGTTGCATGTGTGGCCGGCGGGCACCACGCTGCCAGCCAGCTTCGTGCAGACCGACTGGCGCCGTACGCTGCATTCGGCGCACCTGCCACCGTGCATGCGCGGCCAGAACGCCCAATGCGACGCGTTCATACTCGACCTGGGCGGCGACGTCAGGCCCGAGGTGGTCGTCATCGGCACCGATGGCGAAGCCGGCGTCGTGCTGCGCCAGGACGCGCGCGGTGCCTGGGAACTGGCTGCCAGTCTGCCGCTGCTGCTCGGCGATTGCACATCCGTGCTCGATGCGATGCGTGCCGGTCGGCTGCGCGCCGCGCCGCCAGTGCTGGCGGACCTGCAGATCGATGGCCGCCGGATTCCCTTGGAAGACGGGCCCGATTATCCGGATTGCGGCACGCCACCAGACAGCAACAAGCCCTGACTTGTCATTCTGGAATGGGTCCTGACGCCGTTGTGTGTCAGTCCGGCCACATTCCAACCGGAAATATCTCCAATACTCTCGGTATGTCATAAAACTGTTGCCGTAAATATTGCCCTCTGGATAGAATAAATTCCAGTATGTACCGGTGCTCTTGCCTGCTGCCCTTGTTAGCACCGTCGTTTTCAGCAGCCTACGTTAAAGCATACCCCTATTATGAAAAAAACAATGATCGCCAGTCTGCTGGCGCTGCCTCTGTGCGCGTCAGTCGCACAAGCACAGGAGACCGCCGTCAAAATCAGCGGCTTCGGCACCGCCGCCGCCACCTACGCGGATGACGACCGCGCCGAATTCGCCCGCCCGAACCAGGCCAGCGGCAGTGCGGGTGACTTCCGCACCGGTATCGACTCGAACCTCGGCCTGCAAGCCGATTACACCGTCAACGACTGGTTGTCGCTGACCGCGCAGGGCCTGGTACGCAAGGACGCCGAAGAACACTATGGCGCTGAACTGAGCTGGGCTTTCGCCAAGTTCCGCATCTCGGATGAACTGAGCGTGCGCGTGGGCCGCGTCGGCCTGCCGATCTTCATGATCTCGGATTATCGCAATGTGGGCTATGCCAACACGATGCTGCGTCCGCCGTCGGAAGTGTATTCGCAGGTGCCGTTCAACAGCGTCGATGGCGCCGACATCACCTGGCGCCATGACTTCGGCAACACCAGCCTGACGACGCAGTTCGCAGCCGGCAGCACCAAGGCCCCGGTGACGAGTTTCCACGTGCGTGGCAAGGACATCCTGGCGTTGAACGTGATGGCCGAAAATGGCCCGTTCACGGTGCGCGTCGGCCACGCCCGCACCAAGATCACGCTGGACGACCTGCCATCGCTCAATACGCTGGTCGGCTCGCTGCGCGCTGCCGGCGCCGGCTATCGCATGCCCCAGCTGACCGCGCTGGCAAGCGAGGTGGAAGCCAAGGGCGACAAGGGCACCTTCAATTCGGTCGGCCTGACTGCCGACTGGAACAACTTCGTGCTGCAAAGCGAATTTGCCAAGCGCAAGACCGAAACGTACATCAACGACACCACGTCGTGGTACGTCATGGGCGGCTACCGCATCGGCAAGTTCCTGCCGTACTACACGCGCTCGGAACTGAAGATCGACAGCACCATCAACAACACCGTGCCGACCGCCTGCCCGGCAGGCTTCCCGGCTGCCTGCACTCCGACCCTGCAGGCGCTGCGCGCCGGCGTGAGCCGGATTGCCGTCTCGGGCGTCGGCCAGGGCGAGCAGACCACCGACACCATCGGCGTGCGCTGGGACTTCTACAAATCGGCTGCGCTGAAGGTACAGATCGACCGTATCAAGCCAACCGGCAACGGCCTGTTCATCAATGTCAAGCCAGGCTTCTCCGGTCCGGTGACCGTCGGCGCCGTCGCCCTCGACTTCGTGTTCTAAGGAGCGACCATGAAAAAGATCCTCATCGCTGCCTGCCTGAGCACCGCTTTCGCTGCACTGCCAGCCCTCGCCGAAGTCGTTGTCGTCGTCAACCCGAAAGCCGCCGAGAGCGCGCTGACCAAGGACCAGGTCGCCCAGTTCTTCCTGGGTAAGTCGACGTCAATGACGCCGATCGACCAGCCCGACAGCGCCCCGGTGCGCGCCGAGTTCTACAAGAAGGTCGCGGACAAGGACGCGGCCCAGGCCAAGGCCCTGTGGTCCAAGCTGGTGTTTACCGGCAAGGCCACGATGCCGAAGGAAGTTGCCGACCATGCCGGCGTGAAGGCGGCCATCGCGGCCAACCCGAAGGCCATCGGCTACATCGACAAGAGCGCCGTCGATGCGAGCGTCAAGGTCGTCCTCACCCCATAAGCAAGCACTAACCACGCCCGCCACCGGCGCTGCGCCGCGTGGCGGGCGTGGTATCTGGAGACAAGCATGAGCATCAAGCGCAGGATCTGGGCACTGCCCATTATTTCCGCCATCATCTTCGGCCTGGGCGCCGGCATCAGCGCGACCATCGCGAACGGCGCCCTGAAGTCGATCACCACCACCGAGTCGGTGGACTATCCGCTGATGGACGCAATCAAGGTCCTGTCGCTCGACATCGGGGCCGTCACCGTCATGCTGACCGATGCCGTCACCGAAAACGACAAGGCGCTCGTCGACCAGGCCAACAACCAGGCCGCCAAGGTGCGCACCGCACTCGACCAGCTCGCCAAGATCCCCGGCCAGCAAGCCACCAGCGCACGCCTGAATACCGAATTCACCGCTTACTACACGCCGGCGCTGTCGTCGGCCCGCATCATGCTCGAGATGGAGCAAGGTGACCCGCAAGCCACCGTCGGCGCCATGCAGAAAGCGCTGGCGCTGCTGAATGCCGACCTGGCCAAGACGGCCGATCTGGCCCAGCGCCAGTTCGCTGCCGGCATCGAAGCCAGCCAGAACAGCGTGCGCCAGACCGTGATCGCGATGGTGCTGTCGGCCCTGATCGTGATCGCGGTGCTGGTAGCGATCTCGTGGTTCATGGTCCGCACGATCTGGCAGCAGCTGGGCGGCGAGCCGGCCTATGCGCGCACGATCGCGCAGGCCGTGGCCGCTGGCGACCTGTCGATGGAGATCCACACCGACGCCGGCGACAGCAGCAGCCTGCTGGCCGCGCTGAAAGAGATGCGCACGCGCCTGTCGACGCTGGTGGGCGACATCAAGGCCTCGGCCGACGCCATCGCCAGCGCCAGCAGCGAGATCGCCAGCGGCAACGCCGACCTGGCCAGCCGCACCGAATCGCAGGCGTCGAACGTCGACCGCACCACGCGCGCGATGGCCGAGCTGACGGGCGAAGTGCGCCAGAACGCCGCCAACGCCAGCGAAGCCAGTGCGCTGGTGGTCACGGCCAACGAGATCGCCTCACGCGGCGGCAACGTCGTCGGCGGCGTGGTCACGACGATGGGCGACATCAGCGCCTCGTCGAAGAAGATCGTCGACATCATCGCGACCATCGACGGCATCGCGTTCCAGACCAATATCCTGGCCCTGAACGCGGCCGTCGAAGCCGCCCGCGCCGGCGAGCAGGGCCGCGGCTTTGCCGTGGTCGCCAGCGAAGTGCGCACGCTGGCGCATCGCTCGGCAGCGGCCGCCAAGGAGATCAAGGAATTGATCGGCGACTCGGTCGCCAAGGTCGACGCCGGCAGCGCGCTGGTGGACCAGGCCGGCGTGACGATGGCGCAGATCGTCGAGGCCGTGGGCAAGGTGCAAACCATCATGCTCGAGATCCGCGACGCCGGTACGCGCCAGAACGCGGGCATCGAAGACATCGGCCTGGCCATTGGCAGCATCGATGCGATGACGCAGCAAAATGCCGCGCTGGTCGAGGAAGCGGCAGCCGCCGCCGAATCGCTGACGGGCCAGACCGGCCACCTGACCGATGCGCTGGCCGTGTTCAAGCTCGCGCATGCGCCCGGCGTGACGGGCACGACATCGGGCAAGCGCCTGGCGCTCACGCACTGACACGCATGCGGTATTAGCGAGCTGAAGTGTTGCGAAAACCCAGCTTTGCAAGGCGACCACAACTGTAATAGCTTTACCAAGAGTGTTTCATCGCCGCCAAGGCGGCTCACTCTGTAGCGCGACAGACGCGCGCGCTGCCATGTGGACGATCCGGCATCCATGCCAGATTGTCCACGTGCCCGTCTTGTTGCGGGTCACACCAAATCCTTTACAAAATTAGTGCCCATAGGCATCATCCCTTGATCCGCCGGTGACTCTGGCGTCCTGGTCACTTTCCTGAGGTACCCACACCCGGCTCATATGGCAGCAGTCCTCCCTCATCCGACCACCGGCACACCGTTGTCGGGCCTTGCGCGCGCGCTCGTCCAGGCCAACCGCCTGAGCGCCGTGCAGGCGGACATGCTGCACAAGAAGGCCGCGCAGGAAAAGATCGCGTTCAT
>Ga0308160_10007809_pt1 | contig 10519 bp, 12 predicted proteins | sample PhyFR1_FD_201036 | JGI IMG/M metagenome (GOLD analysis project Ga0308160, IMG submission 201036) | Phyllosphere microbial communities from UC Gill Tract Community Farm, Albany, California, United States - DLSLF.R1 | ecosystem: Host-associated > Plants > Phyllosphere > Unclassified | place: USA...
TTAACTCTACTCCAATTTCTTGTATTCCTCCGTAGCCTGAATCAATGCTTTCTCAATCTCACTCTCGGCGCTCGAATGACCAGCCGTAACAAACTGAAATTTAGCCTCCGGGAACGCTTTGTGTAAATCCCACGCCGTCTTCGCTGGACATACCGCGTCGTATCGACCTTGAATGATCGTGGTTGGAATGTGTTTAATCTTTTCGATTTGGGAGGGAGAGAGGAGGTAACCGTCGAAAGGGAAGAAACCGGCATTGATGAAATAATGACACTCTGTACAAAACGCAGCAACGTCTTCAGTTCGTAGCCCAGAGAAGGACGATGAGGAGAGAGAGAGAGAGAGAGAGAGAGAGGGCGTACCGATTCGAGCGAAAGCATCAGCGAATCCAGGTTCGTCAGCTCGTTTGAGGTACGCTTCATCCACCTCGATCCTACTCGTCGCCATTTCCCATCGAGACCAAGCTCTTCCTGCCTCTGCACGGATCTTGGGGTCTTCAGAAGTCAGTCGTGAGTAATACGCTTTGATCATATCTCCACGTTCGGATTCGGGGATTGGGGCGAGGTATTCGTCCCAGACTGAGGGGGAAGGAAGCGGCGCCGATCAGACACCGAGAGAGGTAGTGAACGAGCAAGAAGAGGGACGTACAGTCGGGGAAGAGATCGCTGGATCCTGGTCCTTGGTAGAAGTAGACCAGTTCTGAACGACGAAGCTAGACATACCTTTCAAATCAGTCAGCTCAAATATAGCTAGCGCAGGGATGAGAGAGAGAGAACCTCACGGTGAAGATCCCTCTCAAAACGAGACTCTTTACTCTGTCCGGATGATCCTGAGCATACGCCAACGACAGAGTTGAACCCCACGAACCACCAAAAACGTGCCACTTATCTATCCCCAAATGTTCTCTAATCTTCTCGATATCTTCTATGAGGTGAGGAGTCGTGTTGTCTTCGATCGATGCGAGGGGAGTCGAATCGCCTGAACCTCGTTGATCGAACAGGATTATACGATAGTGTTTCGGGTCGAATCTTTGAGCATCTTTCGCGTCGCAACCTCCACCTGGTCCTCCATGAACGAACAGCACTGGGTTGCCCTGAGGGAGGAAAACGGATTCAAAGTGGGGAAATGGTTTGAAGATCAGCGAGGAAGGCTCTGAGGGAGCTAGGGAAGGAGGCTGACCTCTTTGTTACCGTATTGCTTGATCGAGAGCGTGTGTAGTGAGCTGACCTCAAGCATCTCCGTTTTGTAAGGCTAGATTGAAAGAAAGAACCACGAGGTGAGCTGTCATTCAACGAGGACAAGGTGAGAGACCTGCGTACCTCGATAGGAGGAAAGAGTGAAGTCATCTTGTGGTCTGGATAGCGTCAAAGGCGTAAAGAAGGAGAAGGTGAGACGGTTAAAAGAGGAGGAGAAAGTTCCTTAAACAATCTTGACCTCCACCCAACCACTTCAATTCTTTAGATTACCGCTTCTGTATGAGAGTATATAGCTCGAGTATGTGAGTTAGGAACTCCGTAACATCGTGAGTCGTTGTTGTCAATTCTCGAATCCTCATCTCCCCTTTGAACTGATCCCCGAAGCCACACTCGAGCCGACTACAGTACTCAGCGGCTGTAGCCTCGCATGTATATGAAGAGTACGAACCCGTATCGTCGATCTTGCAGTCGAAGGTTCTCAAGTTCCCCTTTCTCGATTCCTTTCTCAGATTCTCCCGAAAGCCTACCTCCGCTACGCACCCGACGTGCTACACAAGCTGGGGATACGTTCTTTCTGTCGAACCTCGGCTTCGCCTGATCGAACTCCGATCCCGAGTCGATTTCTCCTCTCGTCCAAACCCTCTTCGTAAGCGTCTCACTCGTCTCCTAGAGCGTCTCGACGGCGATGCTCTTTGGACGGAATCGGTCGACGATCTCATCGACGATCAGAGACACACCCTGCGAGCTGTCGTGTACGCTCAGGAAAGGAAGATGCGATCTAAGTTCAAACTTCGCACAAATTCGACCCTCGACCATTTTTCTCCCATCTACTTGGCTTCCTCTTTCCTCCCTTCCCCTCACTACTCTTCAGATCGCTATCGCTATGTCTCCCGCTTCTGCCGATGAATACCAGTCAAGACGCAAGAGGATTCTGATAGTAGGCGCTGGCGCCTCAGGTATGGCTTGCGCAGATCAGCTCAGCTTGAAACCGGATCAATACGAAGTCACAATCATCGAGGTGAGTTTATTGTTTGCCTCTCGCTTCTTCTGTGGAGCGAAAGCTAACTCGTTTGATCGTTCACAGAGTGCGGGCTATTGTGGAGGTCAAGCTTTTTCGATAAGCGTCGATGCCAGTCGCTTCGGAACGAACTGGCTCAACCAGGGCGTCCAAGGAGGTTCTCATGTCTATCACCACGTCTACCATTACATGTCAAAACAAAGACTCAAAGCGGAACCGTTCGTTTCTTCTCTTCTGTCTTCTCGCTTGAACGCCTCAACTTGACACGCTACTTCTCACTCAGGGTCGATCTGTCGTTCTCTTTTGGTAAAGGAGACATGTTCTGGACGAACCTCTTCCCGACTGAGTTCGTACGAGAACATGCCGAAGACATCAAACGATTCAAGTCTGCGCTCGGAACGATGTCGAAATTCATCTGGATCTTCGGTCTGATTCCGGTCAAACGTAGCTTGAGAATGTTCAGGTTCTCTGACGAGTGAGTCGCAACACCGTACTCGCTGTAAGGGGACCGTGACTGACGATAATTCGCGGGCCACTCAGATTCATCGAACGAATGATCTACCCAACGTTCGCACTTTCGCTCTACCTCGTTATGCTTCGTTTTCAGCTCATTCCTTCAACACTATTAGGCTCTCTCTATGGTTCGGTACTGGCAATACGACTCCCGACGTTCCGACTTTCATGTTGATTCGATTCTACACTCACCCTGATTACGGAATGTGTGAGTCTCGCTTCCTCGCTCTTCTCGTTCAAACATGCTCACGAAGCTTTCGAAGACTGTAGGGCATCCAATCGACGAGAAATACCTATCGACAACTCAACCCGAAATGATGGTCTTTCCCGATATGACTCTCTTCTACACAAAGTGGAAGCACACACTTCAGAACCGCAACGTCAACATCCGCCTGAATACTCGAGTGATCTCGGTAGCGAAGCGCACAAAACAGGGCGTGACAGTCAAGATTCTACGACGACAAAGACCGAAATCGAATTCGTATGCCGCAGAGGGAGAAGAGAAGGAGGGAGCGGATGCTGAAGAAGAGTACGACGAGATAGTGTTCTGTATCACGGCGGATGCGGCACTCAAGATCTTGGGAAAGCAAGCGAGCTTTTGGGAGAGGAAGATTTTGGGAGCCGTTAAATTCTCGACGGACAAAGTGGTCACTCATTGCGTACGTTCCGCTCTATCATCTCACTTCCTTACGTTCTCGGGCTCATGACATCGTGTTCTCGGATAGGATACCGCTTACATGAAAAAACACTACGAAACCGAGTTTACCTCGGAACTCGCGGTTCTCAAGATCGGATCGGAAAAGACAGACGTCGGCAACGAGGAGAAAGTCGAGAAGTCGTTCAATCCGTGAGTCTCTTCAATCGATTCTCTTCTGTGATCTTACTGAAACGATTCGCCCATTAGGATGTATTTCATCAAACACGAAGACGAGAACCCTGAATTTGTCGAAGTGAGTCTCGTGACTTTCTCTTCCGCTGTACCCCGAAAGACTGAAGCTCACCCATTCTGCTCTCCTCCGTTCAGATGTCGTTCAACTGTTCTCAATTCCAGCCTCAGCTCAAACTGCAGAACAAACCGTTTCGAGATCAGGTGTTCCAAGTAAGCGCCTACGTCTCTGATCACTGCATACAGAGCAAGTCAAAGCTGACTACTTCGCCTATGCGCAGACCGTATTCCTGAACGCAAGAAAACGAGCCGCTTGGACGAGAAACGAAATCGAGCAACGAAAAATCAGTAAGTCGCGGTTTGCGGTTCACCGTCCAAAGCTCCTTCTCACGCTTTGCATCAACGATTCTAGTTCGAGTCGACGAGTTTCATCAAGTTCGACACGACTACAAGCACTTCTTTCGTTGTGTCCCATTCCTTTCCCTCCTTCAATCGCACGAACGACACACGCATTTCGCTGGAGCGTGGGCTCTCGTCAACGCACACGAAACCGCCGTCATTTCAGGTCTCGCAGCTGCCTACGCGCTCGGAGCAGGCTACCCGGAAGAACTCGCTCAAGACGATTTCGCAACGAAATGTTTCCAAGGTTACCTTTCGATCTGTTATAGGAAATGGGGGAAGAGTGCGAAGAAGAAGGGAATCTTGGAGAAAGTTCCTTTGGTTGTCAAGGTGTTCAAGGGTTCCGTCAATTCGAGTAGTTCGACACTTCGATAGGTTCGTCGATTATTGGTTTCCTGGGTCGAAGGGATGCTATGAGGCGCTGGCGCTCTCGAGTGCCTTCTCATTGGGGTTAAAAGCTGTCTTTCGTGATCATTTTCGATAGGTTGTTGTAGTCAGTTTTTCGGGGGTCTGGCGTTTTCGAGATGGAATGCCCAAGTTCAGTTCTCGTCTTTCTCTTCGTATACGCTTCGCTATCAACGAGCGATTAACGACACTCGCGAGCGCACATGGTCGCTCTCGAAGCGATACGCCGATATAAATGAGACGTGAAAAGCTGAGTTCAATTTCGCATTCAATTCTTCCTGATACAAAACATCTTCAGTCAAGCGGTAACAAGCGAGTCGTCTTCTCTTCCTCTTCATGATCATTCGTCGGGTACTGTCCAACCCAAAGCATTCTTTCTCGAGCCTTGTTGACATATTTCGCAAGTCTCGTTTCGAAGTTGATTCTGTCACAAGCGCCGATATCTCGATCAGTTCTGTATTCGCAGCGGGATCGAGTGAGAAGAGAAGATGTCACTAACGTCAAAGTCACACATGCTGCACCTCCAAAGTTTCGACTTTGATGGTCCAGCCAAAGCTCCTCCTCCTCCTTGCGATCCATCAACTCCTCCTGCGCTTCCGACATCGAGCCCTCCGTAAGTGATGTCGGGCATGCCCGAAGATCCCCCACTTCCATCAGCATCAAATCCTCCGTTCAAATTTTCCTGTACAGCTGCGAGAGCCTGAATTTGAGCTGGAGTCAAATCGTCCATCCTAACTCCAACCATTCCCTCTTTGCCACCTACACCGATCGCGAGTTGACCCATCTTGATTGGACTACTCGATGGTCGATTCCTCGCTTCCTCCTGAATCCTCTTCGCATTCTCCTCTAAACGTTTCCTCGCTTCTTCTTCCCTCTCTTCCTTCTCTTTCTCCCTCTTCGCTCGTTTCTCGTAGAGTATAGTGTCTCGCTCTAGATCCTTCTGTACTTGTCGAATGTACTTGGCTTTCGTTCCTGGTGAAGCACGATTGTAATTCTTAATTCCTCGAGGAAGTTCGGGGAGGTCGAGGGATGTATCGGAGGTATGAACGGAGGAAGCGGAAGAAGAGGGAATCTCATCGATGAAACGGTGAGAGGAAGCCGGGCGGGGAGTAGTGGGAGCAGGTTTGGCTTTCGAAGAGGATGCGATCGTCGAAGTCGAGGGTAGGGGTTTCGTCGGTTTCGAAAGCGAGGATGAGGTTGAGGGTTGAGGTTTCGGTTTCGAATGGAGCGTGAGTTCAGCTTGAACAGGTTTCTTGCCGTCCCACTTGTCCTTCTCGGGGACTTCTCGACCTTTCCCTTTCCTGTCGACCTTGACAACCTTCTCCTTCCTCTCCCTCTCCTCCTCCTCGGCTGGGCTTGAAGCGAGTGGTTCAGCCTCCACATTCAAATCGTCGTCGCTGGTCAACTCTTGAGCCTTCGCCTTCTCCTTGCCTTTCTTCGATCCGCCTCCTCCAACCGCTTTCTTGACCGCCAAATTCTTCCCAGCTCAACTATCATCTCCCTTCGCCCTCCCTCTCCCCTTTCGATCCACTTTCCTGCTCACTTTGTCACTGTCGTCCTCGGTATCCGAAGGTGGTCTGATCGTTCTCCTCTTGACCCCTCCCCCTTTCTGCGCAACAGGTTTCACTTTCTTCTTCTTCTTCTTGATGTACCCATCGACAACCTCAACCTCCGACGAGCTAGAATCGTCGCTCTCCGTGTCCTTGCTCTTCCCCTTGCCTTTCCCGTTCCCGTTAACCTTGTCTCGTTTGTTCGAGAAATTGTTGAAGAGAGAATCTGGGTCGAGTTTACGTCGTTTCTGAGGACAGGAAGATGATGTGGTTGCAGTAGGAAGTTTCTTGACGACTGGTCGAGGTCGAGGAATCTTTGCTTGATCGTACACTTTGCGATTCATCTTGGGATCTGAAAAGAACTTTTGAGGAGACTTCATCTTGTTCGAGGTTGATTTCTTCTTACTTTTCGAGGCTGATCGTTTCTGACTCGGTCCATCAGGGTTAGCTGTGCGACCCAGGGTTTGTATGGAGAGAGAAGAGAAGAACTGACTTTGTTCGATGAAGAAGCTTCCTCAGAGCTTGACGCGAGTTGATCTACCTCCTCGTCTTCATCGGAGGAAGGGACGAGTTTCTTGCGTGATCCTGACATATCGTCGTGTGAATCGAGGCGATGAGGGGAGAAAGGGAGAGAGGTGAAGAGAAGAGTGGGTAAAAAGTCGAGCAAGAGGTTGTAGCGAGGATTAGGGGTGGAAGCGAGTCTCCTGATGAGTCGCGAGTTTTGTTGAAGAGCCGAGTCAGGTGAAACGGGAGTGAAAGAAGAGGAGAGAAGGAGAAGTAGAGAATTCCCAAGCGAGTTCTTCTTTCGCAAGTCGATTCCGAATTCGCTCAAATCAAGGAGAGATCAGCTCACTCTCCGAATCAAAGAATAGAGGTACACACTAAAAGAGGGGGGGGAGATATGATTGAGAGAGAGAGTAGAGGAGATTAGGAGTAACCTGGAGTACAAAAAAATCGAAATACATTGGGAACAAACACAAAAAACAAACGAACCGACCACCCCGATCCCTCAATCATGCTTTTTTTGATCATTATCCCCTCAAATTCAAGCAGTAGCCTCCCCTCCATTCGTAGTCTGAACTGAAGCTTGCCAATCACTCATCTCTTGATCCAAACTTTCGACAGTAGCGGCAGGTCGCTCACTTCCTCCGTTACGTCCTCCTCCTCGACCTCCACGACGTCCACGTCCAGCTCCGCGACGTCCTCCTTGTTGACCAGGTTGACGAGGGGCTTGAACAGCAGATCCTCCAGCAGCGGCAACAACCCTACGGAAACGAGCGAGGAATCGTCAGTTTTTGTGAGTTTGTTAGTGAAAGCAAGGGAGGAGATCGAAACGTACGGGGAAGCTGCAGCTGCAGCGGGTGCGAGCCTTTGAGTGAGAGAAGCGGCGGGTCCAGTAGGTGCACGAGCGGTGCGAGAAGGGTCGACAATGATTTCAACCTTCATGGGACGTTCTGGAGATCGATGATGGTGGTGAAAGAGGAGATTTGAAAGGGTGAAAAGCGGAGATGGTGAAAGATGGGGGAGTGAGTCGAGAAGTGGAGGTGAGAGGGAAGGAAAGGAAAGGAAAGGAAGTTTCGTCAGAATTCAAGATAAGAGAAAAATCGAGTCGGGTCTTCGGTCGAAATTTGCGAAGACCAAGTCGAGCCGAATAGCCTCCGCGTCTCGTAGCGCCCCGTCGTCGTGCCCCGATATCAAATTCCACCGTCCATTTTGTGCCCCCTTTCCAAACAATCGACCGAACCATCAACCTCAATCTTTCGCCCTCGTAAGGTCATCAAACTCTTTCAATTCGACCAACTCCGATATCTTATCACTTTTGAATCCGTCCTCGATCCATAACCCGACCGTGTTTGAGACGACTTTCCGAGGAAAAAGAAGGAGAGCAACGAGGTTGAAAAGAGAAACTTGGGATCGTGTTCGAGCTACATCCTTTTCGATCGTCTTGACCTCTTCATATCTATCCCACGTTCGTTTTCTCCCACAAGATCGATCGAAAAGGGAAAAAGCGTCGAACCCCAAAGTTTCGTCCCCCAAGTTGATCCTTTTTTTATCCTATTTCTCAACTCGACTCGACGAAGAGGAGATGGGGAAAGTCGAGACGGTGTGTGGGAAAGGAGAGCTAGGAGTGATGATGATCGAAGGAGAAGGTGAGAGCGAGACAAAGGGGAAAAGAGAGGAGAGATGTGGGATTTGTTTTTCCAACTTTTCTCTGGCTGAACCTCTGGAGTCGATCGATCCCGAGAACGAAGAGTTACGGGTTTCATTGACCGATAGTCAAGAAATGTGAAAACTCGATTCGATTGATTCAGGAGAGACTGCTCGAATGCCAAATTGAACTTTTTCGAGGTTGAGGAGGGACGACTAGACGACGAGGAGGAGGCGAGTCGAATTCGTTCGGAGGAGAGAGCGGCGGACTGTCTGAAGGGTCGTAGAAGGAGGTAGTAGATAGAGAAGAATTTGTGACCCACTTCCATCGATCAAACGTTTGTTGTATTGTTGATAAGCGGCGGTGGCAGATTCGGCTTTGTGGAATTGAATAGTAGCGATTCCTTTCGATTTGCCTTGAGCGTTGTAAGACAAGTTGACACTGCGTACGGTACCGACAGTAGTGTGGAACAACTCCTATGCTCGTATGAATAGGTTGAGAACCTGATCACATCTTGAGGAGAGAGAGAAACTGACCTTGATTTGCTGTTCATTCACATCATCTGGCAAGTTTGAAACAATGATCTTGTCTCCAACGTGAGCTTGACTAGCTACTGCTTGAGCAGTAGTGACCTGAGGGGCTACTTGAGGTTGTTGAACTCCAGCGGATTGCTTCGAAGTTTGAGGTTTCGAACCACGTTGACGACGAGGTTGACGTTGCTTGCGCTTTGATTGGATGATGGCATCTAGAGGTTGATCGAGGGATTGCATATTCAACTAGTTCGGGTAGATTGGGTGATTGAGAGTGAAGGGTTGGAGGTCAAGGTGGGAGGAGAGAATTCTCCCTCCAGGCTTGCAGCTCTTCCTCTCGCTCAAACTTGCCATACGACACCCTATCAGACTCAGGACTATTATCAACACGCACCTGTATCGCTCGCATGTCTCCGCTTTGGGCCGTCACCTCTAATTTCCTTTCAATCACAATCGATCACCTCTCCTTGGACTCTTCTCTCCTCTCTCTCCGTGGAAGCGTCGGGGCACTCTCCAGCTATCTGTGAGCGTCGATTGATAAGCTGCGGTAGGCAGTGAGGCTTTGTTACTTCTCTGGTTCTCGCTTCTTCGTTTCGCTTTTGGGAATCCCTCCGCAACAGCTCTTGCAGTAGCTCTCGTAACGCGCTCATGCAGACTGATGTCTTTCAGATCCATGTCACTCTCGACTTTCTACTCGGACGACGAAGACCAGGGTTGAAGAAACCGCTCTGTTTCGCTCAAACTACGCTCATCCTCTTGCTTCATTCGAGTTCACTCATTTCTCCCTCTAAGTTGAAGCTTCGTATGCCGCCTTGACGAATTCCATCGCGCTCTTGACTGACGCTGCAGGTAGGATCTTGCCTTCGTCACTAAGGATCTGTGAAATAGGCAGCAGGGAGCAATCGTCAGAATCGTGAAAGTAGAGGGACCAGGAAGAACCGTGGACGCGCCTTGTCAGGATGCTCGACGACAAGATTGAAGATCACAATGACCGTGTCCCAAACGTTGTTGTCCTCGTATAGCTCATCCCGATACGTCTTTTTCAATTCCAACAGGAGCGCTTTTGACCATTTCTTGACCTCCTTATACCCTTCCTTTCCTTTGAGGTGTTTGAGCATACTGTCGAGTCTCTTGTTCAATTCGGTCTTTCGCGTCTTGGCTGCTGACTGCAGTATCGCAGGATAGCAATCAGCGAGATTGTTTTCGAATGAAGCGAGATCAATGAACCGAACAGTGTAGCTTCGTAGGAGGAGTTTCGGACGGACGGGGTCCTCTGGAGGATCCTGGCCGAACGGCCAGTCAGGGCACTAGAAAGTGAAACTGATCAGTGAGCGAATCGTTCGAGAGGCAGAATTCGAGCGAGCTTACATATTGAACTGATCGAGGTTTCCAGTAATACCTGATATTGCCAAAAAGCCGCTTCTTGTTTGTTTGAAGACTCCAGTACGGTGGCTTCTCGGTGCGTAAAGCGTCCCACAGCTCACGTTTCCAGACTGCAAACTTTTCGATCCGTTCCTCCCAGCTGAGTTCTTCGGCGAGACTTTCATCGATTGACCCGATCTCCTTCTTGAGCTCTCTCTTCAAGACGTGTAGATCCAAGTGACGCTGTCGAGAGCGCTCCAATATCTCGTTGACGACTACGGATAAAGACAAAATCGTCTCGAAAGGTTGCGATGAATCCTTCTCTTGCGCTCTTGTAGTATTGTTCTTCTCACTCCTGAGTAGATGACGGATTCGAGATCGTTGTTGTGGGATGAAGGCGAGCGAGGACGACGGCATGACGAGGTGAAAAGAGGCGAAATCCGTGATCCGTCGAAGGTGTGTCGATACTGAAGTGGCGGTACGAAGGTCAGGCCCGAGCACCTCTCCTTCAAGA